>Ga0209062_1002732_pt1 | contig 22467 bp, 21 predicted proteins | sample Coa_R2_2_FD_187158 | JGI IMG/M metagenome (GOLD analysis project Ga0209062, IMG submission 187158) | Surface soil microbial communities from Centralia Pennsylvania, which are recovering from an underground coalmine fire - Coalmine... | ecosystem: Environmental > Terrestrial > Soil > Unclassified...
CGGCGGATGGCACGAGCCAGCGCGCTGATCGCCTTGTCCTGTGAAATGACCCGCCTGTGCAATTCTTCTTCGATGCGCAGAAGCTTCTGCGTTTCTTCTTCTTTGATCGAAGTGATGGGCACGCCGGTCCAGCGGGAGACAACATCTTCTATGTCTTCGCGGCTGACGACGCCAGTGGCGGATTCATCTAAGTGATATTTTTCGCGGAGGGCGCGCAGGTTCTCGCGTTCTTTGCGTTCTTCATCGGAGTAGAAACGTGCTTTCTCGAACTCGTGGTTCGCGATGGCGTTTTCCATCCGATGCACGATGAACTTAATGCGCTTTTGGACTTCCGTAATTTCTTCCGGTAGCGAAGTCTGGCGCAGTTTCACGCGAGCCCCAGCTTCGTCGATCAAATCGATTGCCTTGTCTGGCAGAAAACGGTCGGGAATATAGCGGTTCGAATGAGATACGGCAAAATTAATCGAGTCGTCGGTATAAGTGACCGCGTGGAATTTTTCGTAGCGGTCTTTGATGCCGAACAGAATCTTGGTGGCGTCTTCCTCGTTTGGAGGCGGAACTTTCACTGCCTGGAAGCGGCGCTCCAAAGAGCGGTCTTTCTCGATAGACTTGCGGTATTCCCCAGGCGTGGTGGCCCCGATGCACTGGATTTCCCCACGCGAAAGAGCCGGCTTAAGAATGTTGGCGGCATCGAGCGAACCCTCCGCCGAACCAGCTCCAACGAGCGTATGCAGCTCATCAATAAAGACGATGGAGTTTTGTGACTCCATTAACTCTTTCATGATGGTTTTAAGGCGCTCTTCAAACTGACCGCGATATTTGGTTCCCGCAACAATCAAGGAAAGATCAAGTGCGAGGATGCGCTTGTCAGACAAGAACGAGGGCACCTCGCCATCGGCAATCCGTTGGGCTAGGCCTTCGACGATGGCAGTTTTGCCGACTCCGGGTTCGCCGATCAGGACCGGATTGTTCTTGGTGCGGCGGCAGAGAATCTGAATTACGCGATCAAGTTCACCATCGCGGCCAACCAATGGGTCGAGCTGCGTGTCCATCGCAGCCTGAGTCAGGTCGCGGGAGAATTCGCTCAACAATGAAGACTCGCGCTGCCTTTGCGGCTGTGTTTTTTCCTGACTGGTACGGGCAAGTTCTTCGCGAATCGCAGTCAGGCGCAGGCCTCGTTCATGCAGAATTTCCGCAGCAAAACACTTTTCCTCCCGGAGCAAGCCCAGAAGAAGGTGCTCAGTTCCAATGTGCTTGTGCGAAAGCCGTTCAGCTTCTTCCGCTGCATAGGCCAGAACGCGCTTACATTCATTACTTAACGGAAGATCGACTGAAGTCGAAACCTTTTCGCGAATGGTGGTGTGCGCTTCAATTTGCTTGCGGATGGATTCCACCGAAGCGTGGGAACGCAGGAAGCGGTTGGTCAGAGCTTTGTCTTCACGCAGCAAACCCAGCAGCAAGTGCTCGGTCTCTATGTAAGGAGAACCGAACTGGCTGGCCTCATACCGCGCAAAAAAGATGACGCGCCGCGCTTTCTCAGTATAACGCTCGAACATATCACCCGTCCCCCTGAGCATCTGGAAGACTCTGTTTCCGATGCTCTGTCCCCTACTTCATTATGCAACCAAGACTACAAGAATCCAATGGCACAAAAGATGTACTAAGTTTACTTCCTCATTACTAAAGAAACACTCATTTCCTAAAGTCGTTTCGGTGAAATTTTCGTTTTCTGCAAATAACCCATCCGAGAATCCTATGCCGGTAAGCTTTCCGGCTGAACTTCTTCAATCCTGCCTTTCTGCAACCGCAATACTCGATCACAACGGCGCGCAAAAGCGAAGTTATGTGTGGCGATCAATGACGTCAACCCGCGTTCTCGATGCAAACGCGCAACCAGCTCAAAAACTGCATCGGCAGTTTGCATGTCGAGGTCGCCGGTTGGTTCGTCCGCCAGCAAAACTTTCGGTTTGGTGATCAGCGCTCTGGCTAAAGCAACGCGTTGCTGCTCGCCGCCGGAAAGCTCGCCCGAACGATGGCCAGCCCGCTGTTCTAGGCCGACTTCACGCAACCAACTCGAAGCTTCCGTCAGAGCGGATTGCCGGGAATCGCCGCGAAGCAACAATGGCATCGCGGCATTTTCGAGCGCGGTAAATTCGGGCAGCAGATAGTGGAACTGCCAAACAAAACCGAGTTCGCGATTGCGAAACGCGGCGGCGTCATTCTCGGATAACGAATTCACGCGCGATTGGGCGCAGTATACGTCCCCAGAGGAAGCCCGATCAAGAGCGCCGAGGATGTGCAACAAGGTACTCTTTCCCGCTCCTGATTCTCCAACGATTGCAGCCATCTGCCCCTGAGTCACTTCAAACGATAAATTTTCAAAGAGCACTAAATCCGATTTGCCAGATCGAAAGACCTTTCTCAGACCTTCGACTTTCAATACGGCCTGTTTACTTAGATGCAAAAGGGGTGCTCCTAGTCTCAAGCGCTGTTTTTCCAATTAAAACATGAAATGGAAATGGGACTATTCGTAGCGCAGCGCTTCCGCGGGAAGAACGCGCGCTGCCGACCACGATGGATAAATTGTTGCAATTAAAGAAATCCCGATTGCAACAATGGCGACCAGCAAACCATCTGTTGCGCGCGGAGCGAAAGGAACATAGTCAATGGAATAGACTTCCGGCGCAAGCGAGAGCAGATGGTATTGCGCGCCAGCCCAAGAGAGCAGATAGCCGACGATCAGGCCAATCACCGTCCCGACCACCCCAATCAGCAAACCCTGCGCGATAAAGATCCGCCGCACCTGTGATTTGCGTGCGCCCATGGACATGAGAACCGCAATGTCCCGCGTTTTCTCCATGACCATCATGATCAGAGATATCAGGATGTTCAAAGCGGCAACGAAGACGATAAGGCCAATAGTGATGAACGTTACAAGGCGCTCGAGCTTTAGAGCGCGAAAGATGGCTTTGTTCTGCTCCATCCAATTCGTTGTCATAAAGCCGCTGCCAGCCGCTTGTTCGATGGACTTCGCGATGTTGCCTGCCTGGTAGATGTCGTCCACTTTGAATTCAATGGCAGCGACTTCGTCGTCGAGGCCAAAAAGCTTTTGCGTATCGGAGAGCCGGGCGAGTGACCAGGTATTGTCATAGTCAAAGAACCCGGAATTGAGGATTCCAGAGACCCTGAAACGGCTGTATTTGGGAACGAGGCCGAAAGGAGTCAGCTCACCTTGCGGGCTCGTGACAAGAACCACGGAACCAACGGTTGCGCCCAAATTATCGGCCATATCTTTGCCAAGAATGATCGGTGGCATCGCAGCGACGCGCTCAGCAACACTTTCTAAAGCGTCGGGAGATTGATCTCGCGGCGCGGAGGGTGCTGAAGTTTCCGCGAGCGCCTCCACCGATCCGCCCTTTACGCTGTTGAGCAGGTCGCTGACGCGCCGCTCATCGCTTGGAACAATGCCCTTGAGAACCGCTCCGCTGGCCCGCGGCCCGCGCGAGATCAGAACTTGTTCATAAATGACCGGGGCGGCGGCTACAACATGAGGTTGATGCGAGAGGCGATCCATCAGCAGCTGCCAATTTTTAATGCCGTCTGATTGGATTCGCAGCAGATTGATATGCGAAGTTGAGCCTAGGAGACGATCTTGTAAATCTTGCCGAAAACCGTTATTGATGGCCAGAGCAACAACAAGCGATGCTACGCCCGCAGCGACTCCGAGAATAGAAATGCCGGTAATTACTCCTATGAAAGCTTGTCTGCGTTTAGCTCTCAAGTAGCGCGAGGCAATGAAGAATTCGAAGCGCATGAATGGCACCGATTATAGCGAGTTTGCTCTACCGGAAATTCTGGGCAAGACCGCTGGTACCCTCATCCGATACTCCCGGTAGGATTGCCCGAATCGTCGTTCAAGCTCTTTGTCTTCAAGACGAATCATGATGGCGCCAGTCGCAATGGCGAATGATGTCAGCGCATAACAGACCGCCAAACCCGTGCCCAAACTCCAAGCCAGCATTTCAAAAAGATGAGCCAGGTAAATAGGATGCCGGACATATCCGTGCAAGCCAGAAATTACAAGGATTTGAGACTTGGTATTTTGGCGCACTTCAGGCATTCCCGAAAGCTGATTCAGGCTAAAGTGAGCTCCCGAACGACGATAGATCCAAATTCCAATGGCAAATAAGGCGATCGCGGGCAAAATAGCCCAAGGCGATCGGTAAAAATGAACGCTTCGCCAAGGCGTGGTTGCCAGTCCCAAAAGAATCCACATGCCGATCCAGGCCGGCAAGAGAATACGAAAAGGCGAGGAAGCCCGCGCTCGCCAAAATTCCACGTGAGGATGGACCATCAGCCAATACGAAGGGACTGTCGCGTAAATGCAACAAAAAATCCAACCGATGTCACAAAAGATATTGGACACGCGGCAATTTTACGCGATGGATAGCTTCTTTCGAGAGCGCGCAACAAAATTGTGTCAGAGTAGAGGGGATGGCAAGTTCTCCAGCAACAGCCACCGGTCGTGTAGGGTATGCTGCATTTCAATATCCCGATTTTTCGCTTTATCAGTGCGCGCGCTTTTGTATTGTTGCCGCGCAGGAAATGCAATCCGTTGCCGTCGGCTGGCAAGTTTATGAGATTACAAAAAAGCCGCTCGATTTAGGCTTAGTTGGCTTGGCCCAGTTCCTTCCAGGAATCTTGCTGTTTCTAGCTGCTGGTCATGTGGCAGATCGCTTCTCGCGACGCAAAGTCCTGATGGTTTGTTACGCAGGATTTTTTCTGTGCTCGTCATTGCTGCTCTTCATGACATTGCGCAATATCCAATCGGTTATGCCGATTTATGCAGTTGTTCTCTTGCTGGGAGTTGTGCGGTCTTTTAATGGACCCGCCGCCCGCGCGATTTTGCCGCAAATCGTTCCAATTGAACATTTTCCCAATGCTGTGACCTGGAACGCAACCACATTTCAGGCCGCGACAATTTCGGGTCCAGCACTTGGAGGTTTACTGTATGCGGTTACCCAGGGACCGCGCGCGGTTTATGCGGCGGCAATGGCGGCATCCTTGGCTGCGGTTGTCGTTATGTGGCACATAAAAGCGCGAGGCCAGAGCCGGTCTAGACCCGGGAGAGATAGCGTATTGGCGGGCTTCCGCTATGTCTGGGAGAGAAAGTTGATCCTCGCGCTGATTTCGCTCGATATGTTCGCCGTATTGCTCGGCGGGGCCGTAGCGCTCCTGCCAGTTTACGCGCGTGAAATTTTACATATTGGGCCCTGGGGTCTCGGTCTTTTGCGCAGCGCGCCTGCCGTGGGAGCAGCTGCGATGGCGATATTTCTTGCTCACAACCCCGTACGCAGAAATGTCGGCGCAACCATGCTTTGGTGCGTGGCCGGGTTCGGTGTCTTTACCATCGTTTTTGGTCTCTCCCGCAGTGTGCCGCTTTCGCTCCTGGCATTATTGCTGACCGGTGCGTTCGATATGGTCAGCGTCGTTATACGTGCGACTCTTGTGCAATTAGCAACACCCGATGAAATGCGCGGCCGCGTCACTGCCGTGGACATGATTTTTATTGGTACTTCAAACGAGTTGGGCCAGTTCGAGTCCGGCCTCACCGCACATTGGTTTGGAACGGTGCCGGCGGTCGTTCTTGGTGGAATCGGCACCCTTGCCGTAATCGGTCTTTGGACGTGGATTTTCCCTGATCTTCGCCATGCCGACAAAATGGCTGGCGAAACTGCCTGACGCCGAACATCCCTCGGGCATCAGGCTGCGTCTATACTCTTAGAAAGAATGGGGAGGATGCATGTTTGGCGGGTTTACGGTGAGTGAGTCTCTTCCACACATCCACTTTTCGGCATGGTTCCGGAAAGTTGCGACTTTTTGTTTTGCCTTGATTGTTTTCCTCTGTTTTGCCTGCAACTTACCTCTAAGCGCGCAAGACCCACAGCAGCCGGACACGAACTCTGACCAGCAAAATCCCCAAACTCCTCCCGAAGCCGGTGGGCCGCAAAGCGATGTTGGTCCTTACGCGATTCCAAAAAAGAAGGAAGCTCCGCCACCACCCCCCCCTTCAGAGCATCCCAAGAAAATTGAAGGCATGCCTGACTACACCTTGCACGTAAGTGTGCCTTTGGTGGAAGTGCCTGTTTCAGTCGTCACGAAAGATGGCCAGTTTATTTCCACTTTGACCAAAGACAATTTCCGCATTAGTGAAGACGGCACTCCCCAGACCATCTCCAACTTCGGGGTGTCCCAAGCTCCCATTACGGCGGTATTGCTGACTGAATTCGCCGCGCACAACTGGGGATTCACGATCGACGCGGTGCGCGCCTCTTTCGCCTTCGCCACCCAGTTAAAGAAGGAAGATTGGGTTGCAGTGGAATATTACGATCTTCGTCCGCATATTCTGGTGGATTTTACGCAAGACAAGCAGTCAGTGATGGGCGCGATCAACATGATGCAGATCCCCGGTTTCTCGGAAACCGATTTGTACGATGCCTTGTTTGACACAATGGATCGCCTGGATCGCATCGAAGGACGCAAATACATCATTCTGATTTCAAGCGGATTCGATAGCTTCAGTCGTATCAATCTCGACCAGCTTATGAAGAAGATCAAGTCCACAAAAGATGTGACGATTTACCCGATTAGTATTGGCTGGATTGCGCGTGCTTTGGCGGATGCACGCGGCGGTGGAGCGCCCAGCCGTGGCCTTGGAATCCCGGTTACTTCGCTGGATTATTTGCAGGCTGACAATCAAATGCAGAACTTTGCAAAGATGACCGGCGGCAGATTTTATCAACCGCGATTTCAAGCGGAATATCCCGAAGTATTTCACGACATTCTCGGCGACATTCGCAATCAGTACACGATCTCCTATCATCCGACCAATCAGAAGCTCGATGGAACTTATCGCAAATTAAAAGTCGAAGTCGTTGCGCCCGACGGCGGTCCGCTCAAAGTGAAAGATCAAAAAGGGAAAGACGTGAAGTTCCAGATCATTGCCCGCGAAGGCTACACTGCGAAGCACACTGTCGAGTAGGAACACGCAGCGGCATGCGTCCTTGCATTCGCCAAAGAATCTTAGCGGGCAAAGTGCTCAAGAAGATAAAACAATCCCACGCCCAAAAACACCACGAACGCCATTTTTACACCTGGTTCGTGGTTTACTTCGGGAATTAAGTCCGAAGCGGCGACATAGATCGTGACACCCGCTGATAGCGGCAAGCCAAATCCAACCTGATGGCGCATCATCGCCATGATTAGTACGCCAGCCAAAGTGGCGACACCCAGCAACACCGATGCTCCCCACGCGGTTTTCCGGCTCTGGCCGCGGGCCAGCATAATGGAGGCGATGGTGAAGCCTTCTGGAATTTTGTGCAGGAAGATCGCCACGAAAATCAGCCAGCCCAGCCAGTTGGACACAATAAATCCCGCGGCAATGGCGATGCCGTCAAAAAAAGTATGAATCACCAAACCGAGCAAGACGGAGTATCCGTGTTTGGAATGTCCAGCGTGCGTCTCTTCGCCGAAATGAAAATGCGGCGTGACCGCATGCTCGAAGAAATGAATAAGCAGGTAACCGAGAAGGATCAGCGCAGGCGCGCTTTCGCCTTTCAACGCCATGCTGGCGGGAACAATTTCAATGAATGCAGTTGCCAGCATGAATCCCGCGCCGAGCGCGATGAAGTATTTGAGATAGTCGCGTTCCCAGTTGCGCTGGACAATGATCGCCCCGCCAAACACGTTGGCAGAGGCCGCCAGCAGCCCAAGAGCGAGACTTAAATAAATGGGATGCATGAGTGACTATCCGCTGTGGCGGATATGAAGCACATCGCCATCCTGCACAACGTATTCCTTGCCTTCCAGACGCAGTATGCCCTTGGCTCGTGCGTTTGCTTCCGAACCGGCCTCCAGAAGCTGGTCCCAGCGAATGGTTTCCGCGCGAATGAAGTGCTTTTCCAGATCGGAGTGAATCGCTCCGGCAGCTTGGGCCGCTTTTGTATTCACCGGAATCGTCCAGGCTCGACATTCATCTTCACCGATGGTGAAGAAAGAAATCAGTCCAAGCAGCGCGTATGTGGTTCGAATCAGGCGGGATAAACCGCTTTCCGTCAGCCCGTAGCTCGAAAGAAATTCCGCGGCATCGGAATCGGACATTTCTGCCAACTCTGCCTCGACTTTTCCGCAAATTGCGGTCGCGCCGGCATTCGGTCGAGATGCAACTTCCGTGAGCTTATATTTTGCGACGGCTGCTTCCAATTCTTTGCCGAGCGTAGGGCTCTCGCTGACGTTCAGAACATAGAGAATCGGTTTCTCACTCAGAAACATAAAGCCGCGCAGGCGCTTTTTGTCTTCCGGCGTCATTTCCATCTCACGCAGTGGTTTTTCAGTCTCGACGTGTACCTTGGCTCGCTTAAGCAGATCGAATTCTTTCTCCAGCTCGGGCGATCGCATCTTCTTCAAATCTTTCTCTACGCGCTCCAGCCGTTTTTCAATTTGGCCGAGATCGCTGACCATGAGGTCAAACTCAACATTTTTGATGTCGCGCAGTGGATCAATTGCGCCCACGTGCGGAATGGAATCGTCTTCAAAGGCACGGACAACATGGGCCAACGCATCGACTTGCCGCAAGTGCCCGATATAGCCGCTTTCTTTCAAGGCGTCCTGACCGATCGCGCCAAGATCAACATACTCGACAGCGGCATGTGTAAGTTTTTTAGGGTTGTATTGCGCAGCAAGGCGGTCAAGGCGATCGTCGGGTACTTTAGCCACGCCGATATGCGCCTCGCGCGGGTTGGAGTACGCCTGCTCGGATAAATTCGCCTTGGTCAGCATGCGGAACAGCGATGTCTTGCCCACCTGAGGCAGGCCAATAATGCCAGTTTTCATAGGATTGTCCAGAATAAACGATGATGCGGAGAACACCAAAATCTTGGTTCAGGCGCTTAGGTCAAAAAGCAAATGCAACGACGTAAATAAGCCCTAGTCCCAACAGCAAGACTACCCCTTCAACTCGCGTGGAAGTCTGATGCAAAGAGTCGAAGCTCATGCGCGTGGGATCATCCGCAGGCGCCAACTCAATATTTTCAGGAAGCGCGGCGCGCAAGGCATCCATGCGTGGAATGATGCCGAATTGCGAAATTAGCGTCAGCGCAATCATCAGGAGAATAAGAATATTGCGTGCAGATGCGGGGTGAAGTGCGCCGCTGCTCATCCGTGAGTAAATCAGTGAGCTCAGAAAGAAAACTGCGCCAGAGATAATTCCGATCCAATGTAGCGATTTCAGAGAACTACCAACGACAGACCCCGCAAGATGCTTCGACGGCAAAATCGAGAAAGCTGTGGGGGCCAGGACGAAAGCAAAGAAGAAAAGCCCGCCAATCCAAACAATGAGGGCGAGCAGCATGAGATAACGCAGGAACGGCATGAGACAGATTATAGTCGCGGCTCAGAATGGCCCGGCAATTTACACCGGGACCGGCAAGCTCTCCACGATCTCACGAATGGCTTGTTCCGCCTGCTCCGATTTTTTCAGCGTGGAGGAAGAATTGCCGTTCACGACGACACGATGGGCGAATATGGGCACAGCCAGCGGCTTGAAGTCATCGGGTACGCAGAAGTTGCGGCCATTGAGAAATGCGCTGGCTTGGGCAGCGCGATAAAGCATCTGTGAGCCGCGTGGAGATACACCTAACGAAAACTGCACCGAATCTCGCGTCTGTGCCACGATCGCCAGCGCATATTTCACCAGCGAATCATCCACCCTTATCTGTGTGACCGCTTGCTGCATTTCAAGAATATCGGCACCAGACACCACAGGCTTTAAAGACCCCAGCTTCGCCGCTCCCGCTTCCGAGCGCAAAATCTCTCGTTCCGCAGCGGCATCGGGATAGCCCATACGCACACGCAGCATAAACCTATCCAGTTGCGATTCCGGCAAGGGATAAGTTCCGTGATGTTCAACCGGATTTTGCGTCGCAATCACCAGAAACGGCTGCGGCAAGGGATGAGTATGGCCGTCCACCGTGACCTGGCCTTCATTCATGGCTTCGAGCAAAGCCGACTGAGTTTTCGGGGTGGTGCGGTTAATTTCGTCGGCGAGAAGAATATTTGTAAATATTGGGCCGTGCTTAAACTCGAACTTCTGTTCCGCTGCCGAAAAAATCGAAATGCCGAGAACGTCCGATGGCAACATGTCGCTGGTGAACTGTACGCGCTGGAAGCTGCAATCGAGAGACCGTGCCAGCGCATGGCCCAGTGTTGTCTTTCCCACACCCGGAACGCCCTCGATTAATAGGTGCCCGCGCGCCAGAATCGAAATGAGGGCGAGTCGGACTACATCGTCTTTGCCGCGAATGACCTTGCGCAGCGCGGATTCCAGTTGCGTAGCTTTATGCGTTGCCGCAGCTCCAATTTCAGCCGACATTCCGCGATTTTACTATGCAGGCTTGCGGCATTGGCGTGTCGTTCAGTTACGAACGTCATGAGTTGAATGGGCTCGCGGTGGCTAAGAGCAACTAGCAGGCAATCACTTGTTCAGCTTGGACGTCCAGTTTAGCATCACAGACATAGGCTCGGATGTGGTCGGTGCCTGGGTATTTACCAGAAATCGCTGACCGTCATGACTGACGCAATACGATGACTGTTCGGAGTTTGCCACCATCTCGCGCGGATTGGCCTCGAAGAGCTTAACTGGCGCGCCGCTGTCAAACTTTGTCCCAGACGTGACGGGGACAGCCATGATCTTATAGTCAGGAGAGAGATAGTAGAGCTCTCTTCCATCCCCGCGCCAGCGTGGTTGAGTTCCGCCGCCGTCAGAGATTTGCCACTTGCCCGTAGCGTCCGGAAAAGATGTGACGTAAATCTCCCACTTGCCGGTTTCATTCGAGGCGTAAGCGACCCACCGGCCATCGGGTGAGAACTGCGCTGTCTTCAAAGAAGCCGTCGCTTTCAAGAACTGGCTGGATTTGAAGTCGGGATAAGTGGCGAACCACAAGTCTTGACCGCGCGCATACAAGATATATTTACCGTCGCGTGACCAATCGTAGGCGTACTTGTCCGGGCCATCTTCGACGACGGCCTTTTCTTCTTGCGTACCGTCGGCATCTTTCATGAAGAGGTCGAATTTGAGGTGCCGGTCGGAGGAGAAAATAAGTTTCGTGGAATCGGGGCTCCAGATAGGAGTCGAATCAATGCCGGGATCGAATGTTCTGCGATTGGCGGCATCGTGGTCGAGAGCGTAGGTCCATATATCGGTATTTTGTGTAGCGATATCCGTGCGGTCGGCGGCGATGTACTTCTCGCTGGGCGCCAGTTGAATATTGCCGTAAATGTCGAGCTTGCCAACATAGCTAATTCGCTTGCCAGTGCGATCAAACCAGAGAGGTTGCGAGAGCGAGAGATCGTTGCTCAGCTTTTGCGTTAGCAGAACTCCTGTGCCAGAAACTGCAAAGCTAGCCTTTCCAATTCGCGGGGCGAACTGAATGTCCGTCGAAAGCGCAGTTTGCTGGCCTTTGAGGGAATAAGTCTTCAGGTCGAAGGGCTGCGCGAACAGAGTCTGGTCTTGGTAGAACAACAAATACCCAGCGGCGTAGGCTGCGTTGGCGTTGCCCCGCGTCACGAAGTGAGTTTCTTTGGAACTCAGAGATCCGACATAGACGCCGTAAGTTTCCTTATGTCCTGAAAAATTAAATGCCAGGAAAAGAAAGTGATTGCCATCAGGCAGGAATACCGGCCAGCGATAGCTGTCCTGACCAGAGGCACGGTCCGGGTAACTGATTTGAACTGGAGTTCCGCCACCGGAAGAAATCTTATATAAACCAGTCCCCAAACTTCCTGTCGGAGTGAAAATGATCACCCCGTCTTTGTTCCAGGTGCCGCCTCGGCCGTTTGGTGCGTCGCAGAGAGTTTGCACTGGGCCACCGGCAATATCGAGCTTCTTCAATTTTCCATCCGCGAAGAAGCCAATGGATTGGCCATCGGCCGACCAAAAGGGAAAACTTGCGCCCTCCGTGTTGGGCATCACTTTTGCGTCTGACGCGCCCAGCTCGTAAAGCCAGATCAAGTCTTTGTGCGCGGACTCCAGAAAGCCGACGACGGCCACGGTATGCCCGTTGGGCGAGATTGCCATGTCTCTCGCTGCGAAGCGCAGCGGGGCGGAAAAGTACATGGCTTGCTTCGGATTGTTCGTGGCACGCCACCACATAGCGCCAAAAATTGCCGCCAGTATTAGAGCTACGGCGATCAACCATTCCGAGATATGTAACTTCTTGCGCGCAGCAATCACCGGAACCGCGCTCATCTGCGATGAGCTCTCGGCAATCCACTTCAATTCGCCGGCGAGATCGCGGGCCGTTTGCCAGCGGTCTTCCGGATCTTTCGCCAGGCAGCGGTGAACAGCATGGTCTAAAGACAGTGGGCTTAGTGGATTGATCTGGCCGATCGGTTCAGGATCTTTTTCGAGGATTGCCGATGCGACGCTGAGATTGCTCTTGCCCTCAAAGGCGCGCTTGCCAGTGACAATTTCGTAGAGCACGGCCCCAAGAGAAAAAATGTCGGAGCGCGCGTCGAGTTCTTTTCCTTCGACTTGCTCAGGCGACATGTATTGGAAGGTCCCGACGATCGTGCCTTCCTGCGTCACCGGCAACGTTGGAGCTGTCTGGGTTAGCGTCGCGCCAGTTGCTGGAGAAACCACTGGGCGCGCGAGGCCAAAGTCCAGCAGCTTAGCTCCAGACTTGGTCAGCATGATATTGCCGGGCTTAATGTCGCGATGAATAATGCCGCGCTTGTGCGCCTGATCGAGAGCGTCGGCGATCTCGCGCCCAATTCGCAGGGATTGGTCCAGTGGAATCGGACCTTTCCGCAGTCGCTCGGCCAAAGATTGGCCCTCAATCAACTCCATCACCAGATAGCTGGTGCCATCCTGCGAACCGATATCGTATAGCGTGCAAATATTCGGGTGGTTCAGCGCGGAGACGGCACGGGCTTCGCGTTCGAATCGCGCTTTGAGGGCCGCATCAGAGGCGAGATGATCCGGAAGGATTTTAATGGCAACATCGCGGCCCAGGCGTGCGTCGTGTGCACGATACACCTCGCCCATCCCTCCAGCGCCGAGCGGCGACTGTATTTCGTACGGTCCGAGCTTTGTGCCAGTGGGTAGTGGCATGCGCACGAATTATAGCTTGGGTCGGCGAAGATACGGTCTCCTGCTAGCATAAGTACAGCATGGTGAAAGAAAACTCGGTCATCCTCGGTATTGAAACTTCCTGCGACGAAACCGCAGCTGCCGTCGTGCGTGCAGGCGAAACCATGCTCTCAAATGCCGTTTATTCGCAGATTGCGGCGCACCAGCCCTATGGTGGCGTGGTTCCCGAGGTTGCTTCCCGTGAGCACTTACACGCGATCGTTCCCGTTGTGCGGCAAGCACTCTCCGACGCCAAACAAACCTATGATTCCATCGACGCCATCGCCGTAACTCAGGGACCTGGGCTGGCAGGCGCGTTACTGGTTGGAATCAGTTATGCCAAGGCACTGGCCTTTGCGCTGGATAAGCCGCTCATTGCGGTGAATCACCTCGAAGGTCACATTCACGCCGTGCTACTTGAGGAGAGGCAAAAAGGGAACCATGATCTGGAGTTTCCAGTGCTTGCGCTTGTCGTCTCTGGCGGCCACACTCATCTCTACTTGGCAACGCAATCGGGCCAAAGCTGGTCGTATGAGAATATCGGACGTACCCGCGATGACGCCGCCGGAGAAGCTTTCGACAAAGTAGCGAAGTTGCTCGCGCTCGGCTACCCTGGGGGCCCTATGGTGGATAAGCTCTCGGCGCACGGTGACCCTAAGGCCTTCAAATTTGCAGGTTCCCAACTTAAGCATCCTGATCGCAACGAAAAATCGCGAAGCGATAACGGACGCCCGCGCTTTGATTTTTCCTATAGCGGCATGAAGACAGCGATTCTTCGTCACGTGGACACACACAATCTAAAGCCGTCAATCGAAGCCCGGCGCGAGGCCTTATTGGGAGTAGCCAAGCCAAAGCTCGAGGATTATCTGGCCCGGTGTGATCGTCCCACGCTTGACCTCATCGCCTCTTTTCAGCGCTCTTTGGTCGAAGACCTCGTCGGCAAGACTCTAGCCGCTGCTGAAGCTTACGACGTTAGAACTCTTTTTGTGACCGGAGGCGTCGCCGCCAACAACGAACTCCGTCAGCGCTTCGAACAGGACGGTTCCCGTGCCGGGTTGAAAGTGATGTTCCCCTCGCGTCCACTTTCTACCGACAATGCCGCCATGATCGCGGCTGCAGCCTATCCAAAATTTCTCGTCAAAGATTTTGCTGGAATGGATTTTTCTGCCGAGGCGGGATTAGTCCTGCGCTAGCTATTCTTCGAGATCGCGGAGCTTGGTTTCTTCGATGTTCATGTCTTTGAATTCGCTGGAGTCAAAGATTTCGCCGCATTCTTTGCACTCAACAAATTCCGACTCTTCGTCACGGGAAACGATTTGGACACGCGGGTGTTTGCATGGGGTAGCGGGCATCTTTTTGTCAGTGGATTTCGGCGCCGGGCTGGAGGTCATAAATCCGGTAATTGCCGGCTAATAAGGGGGCCCTGAAATTGCCGGAAATTGGCCGTAGTTTATCCTGCCTAGCGGCGATGTCAAGCCCCACGCGTAACTTTTAACATTACCCTGACAATTCTCTCAAACCCAAAATACGACCAAAATCATCGCCATCATCTAAGCCATTTAATCCTAAGGATTTACCGTTCCGTGGAGACTTTAGTCTCTTGGCTGGGATGGGTTGCAATTCGGCGAGCGGATGCTTAGAATCTTTATATCCGACTAAAACAGTCGTAAATGCCATGCTGAAGCTAACCAAGAAAGCTGACTACGGATTGATGGCCATGAAGCATTTGGCCGAGCATCCGGGATCCTCGAGTGCCAAAGATGTGGCGGATGCCTACGGCATTCCCCAGGAGGCGCTGGCTAAGATCCTTCAAAGGTTAGTGAAGGCTGGTTTGCTCCATTCGCAGTACGGAAGCAACGGCGGCTATACGTTGGCCCGCGATGCCTCTAAGATTAGCGCTTTTGAAGTAATTCGCGCGATTGATGGCCCGCTTTTTATTACGTCATGCGTGACCGTGCGTGGCGAGTGCGATCAAAGTGATCGTTGCAATATTCGAGAACCACTGCGAAAGGTAAATCAGAGCATCGAGACGGTGTTGCGCCGCATCACTATCTCAGAAATGAAGGAAGTTGCGGAACCGGTGGAAGAACCCGCTCCAGTCAAAGCTGAAGCGTTGGTGACGATTACATAAGCTTGGCAAATTTTAGGAGAGCAAACATGAGCACGGTTGTAGAAAACATTCCCCAGGTTACTTCGGCAAAAGGAGTCAAGTTGCCGATTTATATGGATTATCACGCCACCACGCCGCTCGACCCGCGGGTGCTGGAAGCCATGCTTCCCTATTTCACCGAGAAATTTGGCAATCCCGCCAGCCGCAACCATCCCTTTGGTTGGGCAGCGGAAGAAGGCGTTGAAAATGCGCGTGCGCAGATCGCCAAACTGATAGGCGCGACGGCCAAAGAAATCATCTTCACTTCCGGCGCGACCGAGAGCAACAACCTCGCCATCAAGGGTGTGGCCGAAATGTACCGCGAGAAAGGCAATCACATCATCACCGCGGTTACTGAGCACAAGGCCGTTCTCGATACCTGCAAGCGCCTAGAAAAGTACGGCTACCGCGTGACTTATCTGCCAGTTGCAAAAGATGGCCTGATTGATCTCGAAGACCTGAAGCGCGCGATTGACGACAAAACGATTCTGGTCACAATCATGGCCGCAAACAACGAAATCGGCGTGCTGCAGCCCATCGAAGAAATCGGCAAGATTTGCCGCGAGCGCGTTGTGTTGTTCCACACTGATGCAGTACAGGCTGTCGGCAAGGTTCCCATTGATGTGAACAAGCAGAACATTGACCTCATGTCGATCACCGCGCACAAGCTCTACGGTCCCAAAGGCGTGGGCGCGTTGTATGTTCGCCGCAAGAATCCGCGCGTGCAGGTTTCAGCATTGATTGACGGTGGCGGCCACGAGCGCGGCATGCGTTCGGGCACGCTGAATGTTCCGAGCATCGTGGGCCTGGGCAAGGCTTGCGCGATTGCGTCGGAAGAAATGGCTGCGGAATCGAAGCGGCTAGCGGCGCTGCGCGATCGCCTCAAACAGAGCATCATGAGCCGTCTGGATGAAACGTACGTCAACGGTTCTGAGGAGCATCGCCTCCCTGGCAACCTCAACATCAGCTTCGCCTATGTCGAAGGCGAATCGCTGCTCATGGGCATCAACGATATTGCGGTTTCCAGCGGCTCGGCCTGCACCTCGGCGACGCTTGAACCATCCTATGTATTGAAGGCTTTGGGCGCAGGAGACGATCTCGCCCACAGTTCGATCCGTTTCGGTATTGGACGCTTCAATACAGAGGCCGAAGTCGATTATGTCGCCGACAAAGTTGTTTCGACCGTGCTCAAGCTACGCGAACTTTCGCCTCTCTACGAGATGGCGAAGGAAGGCATTGATTTGAGCAAGGTGAAGTGGGCGGCAGAAGCGCACTAAAACAGTTTCGAGTTTCTGGTTTTAAGTTTCGAAAAGTTTACAAGTTTTAGGGACTACGAGTTTCAGAAGAAGAGAGGAAACCACATGGCATACAGCGATAAGGTTCTCGACCACTATTCCAATCCGCGTAACGTCGGCTCGATGGACAAGAATAGCAACGAAGTTGGCACCGGATTGGTGGGCGCGCCCGAGTGCGGCGACGTCATGAAGCTGCAGATCAAGGTCAATCCGCAAACCCACATCATCGAAGATGCAAAGTTCAAGACCTTCGGCTGCGGATCGGCGATTGCGTCGTCTTCGCTTGCCACCGAATGGGTGAAGGGCAAGACTGTGGACGAAGCTTTGCAGATCAAGAACACGGAAATTGTGAAAGAACTGGCTTTGCCGCCGGTAAAGATCCACTGCTCAGTGCTGGCGGAAGACGCCATCCGTGCAGCTATCGGCGACTGGAAGAAGAAACAGGCCGTGACTGAGCCTGTCGCTGTCGCAGCGAAGTAAAACTGAAACCACGATGACGACTGCAACTGAAACCGAGAACGTGCTGCCACAACTGCCGAAAACGGCCGCTCCCGCCAAGGGCGTGGGCGTGACCGATAAGGCGCTGGCGCGCATCCGGACGGCGATTGTGAAAGAGGGTATTTCGCCCGAGCAGGGCGGTTTGCGCCTCGGCGTGCAGGGCGGCGGATGTTCGGGGTTGAGCTACAACATTCGCTTTGACACGCAGCCGAGGGAACGCGACCGCGTTTTTACCTTCGGCGATGTGCGCGTGTTCGTGGATCCCAAGTCGTTCATTTACCTGCACGGCATGACGCTTGACTATCAGGAAACACTGATGCAGCAGGGCTTCGTCTTCGTCAACCCGAACGCCGCGAAGTCGTGCGGTTGCGGAACGTCGTTCTCCGGGTAGCGTTCTGGATGAGTGTTTGGCGCGGACGCCTCGCCCGCGTAAGGTGCCCGGAAATTAAATAATGAGTTCGAACTTCTCCAATCCGACACTGGCCGTCGTTGCTGACCGCGAAAATGACGCGTGCTGGTCGTGTGGCGATATGCGCGCTGCGCAGTTTTGCAAATCGTGCGGCAAGGTGCAACCGGCGCGCCCGGCGGATTTCTTTGCCTTTTTCGGATTGCCGAAGAAGTTGAATCTCGACGTCGCAAAGCTGGAGCGGGAGTTCTATCTCCTCAGCCGGAAGTTGCATCCTGACGTTTACGCGCAAGCCAGAGAAGAAGAACGCGAATGGAGCCTGGAACAGAGCTCGCGCCTGAACGACGCATACCGAACGTTGAAAGATCCAATTAAGCGTACGCAATATTTGCTGCACCTTGAAGGCATCGAACTCGAAGAGCAGTCAAAGAATGCGACTGAGAAAGCCCGCGCAACGGGTGAGATTAAGAAACAAGTCGTTCCGCCGGAATTATTGGAAGAAGTCTTCGAGCTGAACATGCAGCTCGAAGAAGCGCGCATGAACAAGAAGGCGGGCGAAAACGATGCGAGCCTAGTTACCGAGATCCAGAAACAAAAACAGAATCTAGAGATAAAACTTGAAGAGCTATCGTCGGAGCTCAGCGGCTATTGGAATGATTGGGACGCAGCTCTGGATGCCGATTCCGAGACTGCTCGTATTCAAGCCCGCGACAAGATGGTCGATTTGCTCAATCGCCGTAACTACATCCGTAATCTGGTGCGTGACGTGAACGAGGTGCTGGAAAGTTAGCGCATGGCTGACCGCGAAATCATCATCGGGATTGATCTGGGGACGACGAACTCACTCGTCGCCTTCATGTCCGGGGATGCGCCTGCGGTGATTCCCGGCGAAGATGGAGTGAACCTCGTTCCCTCAGTCGTTGCCCTCGATGAAAAGAACCAGATCATCGTCGGCAATGCCGCCCGCAAATACTTGATCGAAACCCCCGATCGCGCCGTTTATTCGATCAAACGCTTGATGGGCCGCGGTGTGGATGACGTTCAGGAAGAGTTGAAGCTGTTTCCTTTTCAACTTGCCGACGATCTCCAGCCCGGCGAAGTCGTGCGCATTCGCTTGGGTGAAAAAACATTCACTCCCCCGGAGATTTCAGCGTTCATTCTTCGCCAACTTAAACGAAATGCCGAGAGATTCTTTGGCGCGCCCGTAACGAAAGCTGTCATTACAGTTCCTGCATATTTCAACGATGCCCAGCGCCAGGCCACAAAAGATGCTGGCCGTATCGCTGGACTTGATGTTCTGCGCTTAGTGAACGAACCGACGGCGGCGTCGCTAGCGTACGGCCTTGACAAGAAAGAGAATGGAATCGTTGCCGTCTATGATCTTGGCGGCGGAACCTTCGATGTTTCGATCCTGAAGCTGCACGACGGCATCTTTGAGGTCATCGCCACAAACGGCGACACGCATCTCGGTGGAGATGACATTGACAATCTGTTGATTCGCATCGCGCTCGACGATATTCGCGGCGATTTAGGACTCGATGTTTCAAGAAATGGCGAGGCCGTCGCAACCATTCGCAAAGCCGTCATCGAAGCCAAGATTGCATTGTCATCGCAAGAGTCAATCAAACTCGACATCGATTTACCCGGCGACAAACGCTATCGGCGTGAAATTACGCGCGAGCAGTTCGAGCAGTTAATTCAGCCAATCATCGACCGCACTGTCGGGCCCTGCAAGCAAGCTCTGAAAGACGCGGGACTCAAACCCGAGCAGATTGATGAAGTCGTTTTGGTGGGTGGGTCAACGCGTATTCCGAAAGTCCGTGCGCTGGTTAAAGATTTATTCCAACGCGAGCCGCATATCGATCTAAATCCGGACGAAGTAGTTGCGCTTGGCGCCGCAGTACAGGCCAATATTCTTTCCGGCGGCTCGACTGCAACAGAAAACATGCTGCTGCTTGACGTCACGCCGCTGTCGTTGGGCATCGAAGTCGCCGGCGGCGTCACCGACAAAATTATTCTGCGCAATTCGACCATTCCAGCTTCTGCGAGCCAGCACTACACCACGCAAGTGGATGGACAAACCAATGTAGCTATCCACGTTCTGCAAGGTGAGCGTGAACTTGCGAAAGATTGCCGTTCGCTAGCGAGATTTGATCTCAAAGGCATTCCCCCAATGGCTGCGGGCATGCCGCGCATCGAAGTGAAATTCCTGATTGACGCGAATGGCATCCTGCAAGTTTCGGCACGCGAACAGCGGAGCGGCAAGCAGGCCGAAATTGAAGTTCAGCCCAGCTACGGCCTAACCGACGAGCAAGTCGAAGGCATGATCCTGGACTCGTTCGACAACGCCGAAGAAGATTTTCGCCAGCGGCAAGTCATCGAAGCCGGCAACGAAGCCGATACGATTCTGGCTGCGCTGGAAAAAGGCAAGAAGAGCCCGGCCTGGGGCGAGCTGACCACGGAAGAGAAAAAGACCATCGCCCGCCTCGAAAAAATGCTCGTAGAAGTGAAAACGGGCAACGATTACCAGGCGATTCGCAAGTCTATTGACGAATTAAACCAGGCAACTATACGCCTCGCCGAACTAATGATGGACAGCGCCGTGACTACCGCGCTCAAAGGCCAAAACATGGACGAGTCGAATGCCGATGAAGGCCCGACGGCTCCGCACCCGATGGCGAAGGCTGAATTTAAGTAAATCAGTTCCAAGTTTCGAGAACACAAATCTATGGCTGATACAAAAACAGAAAACAGCTCCACGGCGACCGCCGAAATGCCGGGAGAAAATATGGTGCAGGTGACTTTCCTGCCCGAAGGCAAGACCGTCGAATTTGAGCATGGCAAACTGCCCTACAAAGAGCACGGCAAGCCTGAGTCAATTCTCGACGTCGCCATCAATAACCACATCACGCTCGACCACGCCTGCGGCGGCAACTGCGCCTGTACCACTTGCCATGTCTGGGTAAAAGAAGGTGCGGAGAATCTTTCTCCCATGGAAGACGACGAAGCTGACCGTCTCGACATGGCGGCGGACCTGCAACTCAACTCACGCCTCGGGTGCCAGGTGCAGATTGTTAAGCCGGGTAAAGTAGTCGTCGAAATTCCTGCATGGAATCGGAATTACGTTTCAGAGGAGCACTAGATTTGTGTAGGCGCGGGCGTCCTCGCCCGTGCATGCCGTAACGACTAGAGGAACTTTATGCCGAAAGAACTTACATGGGCCGATGCCGAAGATATCGGCATACTTTTACTGGCTGAGCACCCCGATCTCATTCCGCTCGAAACCCGCTTTACCGATCTACACCGAATGGTGACCGAACTTCCCGGCTTCACCGACGATCCCCAAAAGTCGAACGAAGCCAAACTCGAAGCCATCCAGATGGCATGGCATGAAGAGTTTGAAGATCGGTAGTGATTTCAAATTCTCCGGCAGAAACGAATCTCGTTGCCAATCAACGAATGATAAAACTCAGCTTGCTTGTCAACGTGCCGCCCGGGGTGGTGACTGTGACCGGACCGGTGGTCGCACCCGGAGGAACGATGGCGGTCATGTACGTGTCCGAGGCGACATGAAAGCTGCTTGCAGGCACGCCGTTGAAAGACACAGCGGTTGTCCCGGTAAAGCCCTGGCCAAGAAGCTCGGCCGCGCTTCCGTGCCGCCCGAAGCCAAGAACGAGCCCGACAAATGGGGTCAAGTGGGCGTTCAAACTATAGACGGTGCCGTAACCCCATGCGCCGCCTGATGCTGTCGTGCCATAGAGCAACCCGTTTGTGTGCATCACCATCGCGGCTGCGGGGCCGCAGCCATTAGTTTGATTATCAAGACTAAAGAGGAGTGTGAATTCCGCCGGCGAGATGCTGAAAAGCGTGCCACAGTTTTCTGCTCCGCCGTTGAGAGCGCTTCCATAGAAATTGCCGTCAGATCCTAACGCCAGTCCCGCAGTGGGATTTGCGCCGTCGTTCCCGTCGAAGCTGTGCAACGTCGTGAAAGATCCGCTGGTGGTAATAGAGAAGACGGAGCCATCATCGCCGTAGCCGTCCTCCGCGGTTCCATAAAGCGTGCCATCACGTCCCAAGACCAGCGGGGCAACTGCGCCGAACAAGTCGTACAGTCCCGTTAAAGCTCCCGCGGGAGAAATCCGGAAAATGAACCCCACGGTTGTCCCATAAAAATTGCCGTCATTGCCCAATACAAGTCCAGCCTCCGGAGTGTAGCCGTTGTCGAACGAGTAAAGCGTAGTGAGTACTCCGCTGGGCGTAAGGCTCAAGACTGTACCGTCCCCGTAGAACCCGCCTCTCCTGGTGGTTCCATAAAAACTTCCATTGGGGCCATAGATGAGTGTGGATGGCACCATGGAACCACGGGTGTTGGCAAAGCTATAAATAGTGGTGAGGACACCGGCTGGAGTGAGCCTGTACACGGAACCGCCGGAATACGCCCCGCCGCTGTCAGTGGTCCCATAAAAATTTCCATCCGTGCCTAATACCAGCCCACTGGCGAGGCCACAATTGTCTGTGGGCAAGCAGCCGTCAGCGCTGTTGCCGAAACTATAAAGCGTACTCAGCTTCCCGCTCGGTGCCAGCTTGAACACGATGCCAGTCTTGTTGGGTCCACCATATTCCGCAGTGCCATATAGATCGCCATTCCTGCCTTGTACCAACGGGCTATCCGGGTTGGCACCATTGATCGAGTGGAAATTTACGACGGTCGTAAGCGTCTGGGCTGATGCGAAGGAGCCTGTGAGTAACAACAGAATTGATGTAGAGAGATTGAGAATTACGTGCATACGCCCGTGATCCATAGGAGAGCCTCCGGGAAAGTAGATTAGGTCACGCGGCGCGGGGGACGTGCGCAGACGAGCAAATCATACATTCCTGAGGTGACGGTGTCTATGTGGATGCGGATCTAATATGCTACTCATTCTCGCCGTTT
>Ga0209062_1002734_pt1 | contig 22449 bp, 22 predicted proteins | sample Coa_R2_2_FD_187158 | JGI IMG/M metagenome (GOLD analysis project Ga0209062, IMG submission 187158) | Surface soil microbial communities from Centralia Pennsylvania, which are recovering from an underground coalmine fire - Coalmine... | ecosystem: Environmental > Terrestrial > Soil > Unclassified...
GTGACTAGGGCGTATCCGCAAAGTGCAAAGACAAACTAAATCGGCACAGCCAATGCGGGTGTCCAGAAGGCGCAGAGGTGCCTGCGACCCGTCGAGGAGCCGCTGTTGCCTGCGTAACCCGGTAGGAGGGACGTGTTAGCCGTATTGATTTCGTCCATCTTTGTGATTTGCGGATACGCCCTAGCCGAGTAGAGCATCATATTGAGGTCACGACACTGGGCGACTGGCTTCGGGCACATCTCGGCTTCGATCCCCGACCGTCTGTGACAACCAGCGCATGGCTCGGCACCCCACAGCAACTCTTGCTTGAGGTCACCGGTGGACGGGTCTTCCACGACGATTCGGGCGAGTTGACCAAAATTAGGGAGATGTTGACGTGGTATCCCATGATGTCTGGCTGTGGATGATGGCCTCCCAGTGGCATCGTCTCGAGGACAAAGAGTCGTTCATCGGGCGTACCGCCGAACTTGGAGACGAGCTGGGCTCACGCCTGGTGGCCAACAACATCGCCCATGACACTGTACGTCTGTGCTTCTTGCAGGAGCGCCGATACACCCCCTACGCGAAGTGGCTCGGGACAGCTTTCGCACGTCTCAGCGCTGCCACGGAGGTAGGGCCACTGGTGCATGACACACTCACAGCCGCGAGCTTCGCCCGGCGGGAAGATGCCCTGCTGCGCCTGCATAAAGCCCTGGCGCGACGCCATAACGCTCTCGGCGTCACCGCGCTCCTGCCGACGACGATCGGGCCGTTCGAGGTTAAGATCAACGACGCAGTGCGGCCATACCGCGTGCTGAATTGCGAACGCTTTGTCCTGGCATGTCAGGACGCCATCGCGGACGAGGCTCTGCGCCGACTTCCGCTGGTCGGGTCAATAGACCAACTCACTGATCCGACGGATCTGCTGATTCATTTCACCGATTGGCCATTGCAACTCAACGGCGTCTACGAACGCCAACTCGGCCAACACCCTAACTCAAGCATGGAGTGACCGTTCCGTTCTCCTGTCCCTAAAGTTGCGGCGAAGGCGGGCGGCTGCCGTAGCCGGTTAGCTCGGTGTAGCCATGGCCGGTCACGCGATGGCCGGCCCGCGTGCCCACAACGGTACAGCTTCCCTCCCAGTAAGAGGAGTGATAGCCCATGACGGCAAACGGGTCCCACATTTCCTGATCGCGCACGGTCGGCGTCACCGTGACGTCGAGCTGCAACGCGGGCACGTGCACGCGCCAGCCCGATGGGTAGATGAAGCCGGTGACGGGGCTGCGCCAGCGTCCCAGTGCCGTGAGTTGCACGCCGGGCACGTACCTCTGTGTCGCATCCGGCAACAGGGCCATGGCCCAACGCGCGTCGGGCGAGTTCGGATTGACGGTCCGTTCCACGATCAGACTCACGTCGGTGTGGTCGTCGAGCTGCATCTCCATCCAGTCCCAACCACGCAGCGCGCCGTTTTGCATGTCGCCCCACTGGTGGTCATGCCAGGCCAGGCCCTGCACGCGGATATGCCGCTTTCCGAGGACGATCGTGCCCGTGGCCCGCATGCGCGTGAGCGAGTAGTAGTAGCTCCAGCCCGTGCCCCAGCCGACGAATCCGCCGTTGACCAGCATCGGCTGGCGCAGCGAGGTCAGGTCCAGGTCGACGGCCCCGTCGGACATCGCGCCGTGCACGGCGTAGTGCTGAGGGCCGAGCGTATGCACGGTGATGGTTCCGGCACGCAGGTTCAATTGGCGGGTGTCGGCGATGGTGAGCGGCGGCATGGCGGGAACGTAGGTGATGCCGTGGTGAAAGCGCCGCCTGTCTTCGTCGGTGATCGCGACATCGGTGCGGAAAGCCGTATCGACGGGCGAGCCCGGGAAGTAGCGCCGCAGGCCGGAGAAACGGAAGAACGTCGTTTCAAAGCCGTAGCCGTGGCCGGTATGGTCCACCAGATGGCCCACGAAGTACCACCACTCCACGTTGGTCGCGGGATGCGACGCTGTATCGGCCGGGAAGCTGAGCGGGCGAGGGGCAGGTCCATGCGGCGCCGCCGGCGCCCGCCGGGCCAGGGCGGGTGCACCCGGCAGCAGGGCCAGGCCGAGGCCCAGAGCAAGAAAAAGGCGTCTCATCGGTTTGATCTATCTGTCCTGACATGTACTAAAGGATGGTCCCCTTAGTGTGCCAGGAGCCGGATCACAGCAAAACCGAGCCTCCATCGACGCTGAGCGTCTGGCCGGTGATCCAGGCGGCATCGTCGGAGGCGAAGAAGAGCACGGCCCGCGCGATGTCCTCGGGCGTGCCAAGCCGCCGCAGCGGGATGGACTCCAGGATCGCCTGCTGCCTCTCCGGCCCGTACGACTGCCACTGGCGCTCGGAGGACGGATTGCTGCGCACGAAACCGGGCGCGACATTGTTGACCGTGATGCCCCAGGGTCCAAGCTCGTGCGCCGTCTGCCGCGTGAAGCCGATCTGCCCGGCTTTGGCGCTGGCGTAGGCCTGGATGCCGGTCAGGCTGACCGTGCGCCCGGCGCCGGAGGAGATGTTGACGATGCGGCCGTAGCGGCGCCGCTTCATGTGCGGGACGACGGCGCGCGTCAGAAAAAAGGTGCTGTACAGGTTGGTCCGCACGATGACGTCCCAGTCGGCGCCGCTGATCTCCTCGATGGGCCGCCCGACCTGGCCGACGACGCCACCGGCGCAGTTGACCAGGATGTGAACCGTGCTGTGCGCGGCGACAACCCGTGCGACCAGCGCCTCGACCGCCCTTTCGTCTGTCACGTCGAGCGCGGCCACCTCGCACGCCCCGCCGGCCTGCTCGGCCGCTCGCCGCGTCTCGTCCAGTTCATCGACCAGGATGTCGAGGCCGTAAACGGTCGCGCCGCCCGCGGCCAGCCCCAGGACGATGGCCCGGCCAAGACCGTGGGCCGCGCCGCTCACCAGGGCGATCTTGCCGCTAAAGTCTCTGACCATCTATTCTGCTCTATCCTGCTCTCTCTCACGATACCGGCACGGCCAGTGCGGAGGCGCGCGCGATCAGGTGGTCGGCGACGCGCCGGATCTCCCGGGCCTCGTCCGCTGTGGCCGAGGCGACGGTCGCTGCGACGAGCTCCTCGCAGCGCCGCTGCACCGCCTCGAAGGTCTCGGACGGCAGGCCGCGCGCCGCTATCAGAGCGGTGAGCCAGCGCTTGCCATAGGCGGCATGGATGCCCTCGTCGGCCCAATCGAACTCCATGTCGTGCTGGCTGGCGGCATCGCCGTAGCTGGCAAAAGCGGCGGCGCGGCCGGTCTTCTTGCCGATGTTCTTGGTCTCGAAGAAGAAGAGCATGCCCAGGCGGTAGATGGGGTCCTGATCGCGCGCCGCGTCGTAGATGTAGGTGCCGAGCGGCAGCTCATCGCGGCTGAAGCCCCAGTCGCGCAGGCGAGTCCAGCCCATCACGGTGTGGCGGCTCTCGTCGTAGACCCAGCGCGCGGCATCGGACACGAACTCCCAGCCGAGTGTCCCGGCGAACGCCTCCAGGATGGCGCCGGCCGTATCGACGGCCCAGACCTCGTTCAGGTGGCTGATGGCGCTGCGCAACTGCAAGGCGATGCCCTCGCCATAGGGGTATGATGGGTCGATGGCGTCGGGCCAGTAGAAGCGACAGCGGTGGAATCGTGGGTCGCGGCCGGGCACCTGGGCCAGGGCAAAGGGTGCGCTGCCCGGCAGCGGCTCCTGCTGCAATGGGGGCACCGCTTCCAGCGTCACGCCGCCCAACGCCTCCATACGCGAAGCGACGGCGCCAGCCCAGTCGTCGGCCGCGGGCCGGCTCTCCGGCGCGGCGGACAGCAGCAACTCCACCATCGCCGCCAGTTCCTCGATCTGGCGTTCTTTCTCGCGCACCGCCAGCTCCAGGAAGCGCCTGGTGGGGCCGTCCCCAAGCTCATCGGCCGCCGCGAGATACTCCCGATATGTGCGATGCAAGGCCGGCACCAGGACGCGTTGCAGCGCGGCCAGGTACATCACGGGCAGGGGAGCGTGCCGGGCCGCCTCGAAAAGGGCTACAAGCGGGGCGTCGTCGCCGACCTCCATCAGGCGGTTGGGATACTTCAGCTCCAGCACGCGCTGCCGCAGCTCGCCTGCCACCAGCGCGTCCTCCCAGATGTGGCGTGGCAGGGTCATCTTGACCTCGAACGGGGCGATAGCGGCCAGCCAGCCGGCCATGCCGCGAATCAGCGCCTCCTCGCAGAAGAAGAAGCGCTTCAGGATGGCCGCGCTCTCCAGGCGCATCAGGCGGGCGCGGCTCTGGCGGCCGGGCAGATAGCGGCCGGTGAGGGGAGAGGCGCTCATATTTCTTATTGGCTCCTCGATACTGTTCGTGCTACGTTTAGATACGGCAGTACAACCGGCGACCCGGCCGTGCTGTCAGGCATCCCAGTAGCATCGTACTACAGCAGGGGATGCACCGACGACTAGAGGCACATGGATGAGCAGCGAGCGAAAAGAGACGCGGCCCGGGCGCAACGGCCGCATGCAGCCCAACCCCACCCTGAACCGTGCCGCGCAGCGTGGGCGGCCGACCGAAGACGAACGCCTATTGCAAGGCCCCGGCCTGCTACCGGAGTATGATTTCACCCACAGCGACCCCTGGCGCATCTTCCGCATCATGGGCGAGTTCGTGTCCGGCTTCGATGCCCTCGCTCACATCACGCGCGCCGTCTCGTTCTTCGGCTCGGCCCGCACCGCACTCGACGACCCCATGTATGAAGCGGCGCGCGAGACGGCGAAATTGATAGCCCAGGAGGGTTACGCCGTGATCACCGGCGGCGGACCGGGGATCATGGAAGCGTGCAATCGGGGCGCGCGCGAGGGCCACGGGCTTTCCATCGGCTGCGCCATCGAGCTGCCGGTCGAGCAGGGCATCAACGAGTACGTGGACCTGCCGATCAACTTCCGCTACTTCTTCGTGCGCAAGACTATGTTCGTCAAGTACGCACAGGCCTTCGTCATCTTCCCCGGCGGCTTCGGCACCATGGACGAGCTGTTCGAGTCGCTGACCCTGATCCAGACCCACAAGGTGCACAACTTTCCGGTGGTGATGTTCTGCTCGGAGTACTGGGGCGGGCTGCTGGAGTGGCTGCGCAACACCATGCTGGCCGGTGGCAAGATCTCCCCAACGGACCTCGACCTGTTGATGGTCACCGACTCGCCGGCCGAGGCCTGCCGCCACATCGTGGAGCGCACCAAGGAATTCATGCCCGGCCTCGATCTCACGCACGCTCCGCACCGTGCGGGCGCGAATCGCGCCCGCTAACAGGAGACGTCTCCGCGCTATATCTCAGAGAATAAGCTCGCGATAGAGTGCCCCGATAGGTATCGCCCTGGCGATACTGTGCAAACCACGTTGCTGTCGGGGCCATAAACCACGGTCTCCCACCAAACGTCATCCTTGTGGGAGCGCACCTCCACGCGCCTTTCCACACCTTGGTATATCAAGGGGCACTCCGAATTTATAGTAACATGGAGCTGTGAAGGTCCAACGCACCGTTACCGCACTCTTACCTGATGACGCCGATCTGCGAGCCACGCTGGTGGCCTTTCGCGATGTACAGAACGCGGTCACTGTGGAATGCTTCAATAGCGGGTCTCCTTTGAGGGCGGTGCCGTTGCAGCAGGCGGTCTACAACCGTGTTAAAGGGACACTCAATAGCCAGATGACCATCACGGCGCTGCGTCTTGTCGCCGGAGCGTATGCCGCCGCTAAGCGGGGGCGGGCTGCCAAGGTGCAGGCCGAGGGAAGGCGCAAGGCACGTTACGCGGCCAAAGGGTGGGCGTACATTCCGCGCCGCATCAAACCCCTGGGGCTATGCCGCTTTGAGCGCGCCTTGGCCATGTTCCTGGTGGGCAAGCATGGGCGCGACGCCGACTTCCGTGCCGACGGCACGCTCTCCATCTGGACCGTCGCCGGCTGTAAGCGCCTGCCAAGCCCGTGCCGTTCGGCATCGGTCGTTGACTAGCAACCATATTCGTCCGTCCTATGGAGGCGCCACGGCAGTGCAGGGACCGATCTCACGCCGCCCCAGAATCGTGGTCGTCGGATCGTACGCCGTCGGCCTGGTGATGCGGACGGAGCATCTGCCCGCACAGGGCGAGACCGTGCTGGGGCGCGACTTCCAGGCCATGGACGGCGGCAAGGGCTCGAATCAGGCCGTGGCCTGCGCCCGCCTGGGCGCGGAGACGCTGTTCCTGGCCGCCATCGGCGAGGATGCCTATGGCGAGCGGTGTCTGAGCCTGCTCCAGGCCGAGAGCGTCGATACCGCGCTGGTGCGCCGCGTACCCGGGGTGTCGACCGGGGTCGGTTTCATCATGGTGGACGCCGCCGGCCACAACGCCATAGCGGTCGACCTGGGCGCCAACCTGCACCTGTCGTGCGCGGACGTCGATCGCGCCGAGGAGGCCATCGCCGCGGCCGACGCCGTGCTCTGCCAGCTTGAGATAGCGCCCGAGGTGGCGCTGCACGCGGCCACGGTGGCCCGCCGGCACGGCGTGCGCACCATCCTCAACCCCGCCCCGGCACAGCCGCTCCCGGCGCGGGGTCTGGCCGGCGTGGATATCCTGACGCCGAACCTGAGCGAGGCCTCTATCCTGTCCGGCAGCACAGCCTCGGATACGCTGGGACAGGGGCAGGCCCTCCGCGATGCGGGCGTGGGAACGGTTATCCTGACCTTGGGCGAGCACGGAGCGCTGGTCGTCGACGCGGCCGGGTCGCGACAGATACCGGCGGTGCAGGTCGAGGCCGTGGACACCACGGGTGCCGGCGATGCCTTCAGCGCCGCGCTGGCGGTAGCCCTGGCCGAGGGGACATCCCTGGACGATGCCGTGCGCTTCGCCTGCGCGGCCGGCGCATTCTCGGTTCGGTCGCTGGGCACGGTGCCCTCGTATGCCACGCGTTCGCAGTTGACCGAGTTTGTTGAGAGCCTATATCATGCCTTGTGAAGGGAGGTCGTTGGCGAGCAAGAAGGCGTTTCCGTATCCTGCTTGATTAGTACTACTGATCGCTGCACAAAGTACTAAAGCCTCAGATTGGGCAGAAGGGCTCAGCCACCTTAGCAGTCACCGCAGCGATCAGTCATTGCCGTGCGGTCTGCACGCGACGCGCATGTAGGTAGAGTTATAAAGGATGGTTTAGAAATGCGCACACGCCTGTTACCCCTGGCGTTACTCATGGGCCTTATCAGCGCGCTTGTCGGCGCAAACGCGGCGCCCCGGAACGCCGCGGCAGCCATGCACTCCGTTACCTTTGTGACCGATGTCGGCGGCCTCAACGACAACGGCTTCAACCACCTGGGATACGTCGGCACCACGACGGGGGCGGCGAAAGTGCACTGGGCCTGGCACGTCATCGAGACGACCTCGCCTTCCGATTACACCAGGAACCTGACGACCGCGGCCCAGCAATCGGAGTTGGTGATCGCCGTGGGCTTCTCATTCGGCGACGCGCTGCGCGCCGTGGCGCGCGCGTATCCCAAGGTGAAGTTCGCCATCATCGACTACGATTACAATGGCGTCAAGCCAGCGCCGACGAATATCCTGGGCAATGACTTCATGCCCAACGAGTCGTCCTACCTGGCCGGCATCGTGGCGGCGGCCGTGAGCAAGAGCCACACCATCGGCTTCGTCGGCGGCCTCAACGTGCCGCTGATCCAGGCCTTCCTGGCCGGCTACCAGGCCGGCGCCAAGTCCTACGACCCCTCGATCCGCGTGCTCAGCGCCTACACCGGATCGTTCACGGACCAGAGCAAGGGCAAGGTCGCCGGCCTGCAGGAGATCAACGCGGGCGCCGACGTCATCTACGCCGCCGCCGGCGCCTCGGGCCTGGGCTCGCTGGCCGCGGCCGACCAGCGCCACGTGTATGGGGTGGGCGTGGACACCGATCAGCACTACCTGCACCCGAAATCCATCATCACCAGCGTGCTGAAGCACGTCGAGGTTGCCGTGGCGCAGGCCATCGAGCGAACGGCCGCCGGCAAGTTCAAGGCCGGCACCTTGCTGTGGAACCTAAAGAACAACGGCGTCGGCATCGCGCCGTTTTACAACCTGGCCTCCGTCGTGCCGGCCAAGGCGAAGGCAGCCGTGGCCAAGGCGCGTCAGGCCATCATCTCCGGCGCCATCAAGGTGCCGGTGGTGCCGAGCAAGTAGCGGCCGGGAGCCGGAGAGGATAGACCGGCCGGGGGCTCGCCTGCCCCGGCCGGTTGCCGTACATGACCGCCACACCAATCGCGCTCCGCCTGGAGCACATCACCAAGCGCTTCCCCGGCGTGCTGGCCAACGACGACGTGACCATCGAGGTCGGCGCGAGCGAGACCCTGGCCATCCTGGGCGAGAACGGCGCCGGCAAGAGCACGCTCATGAACATCCTCTCCGGCCTGTACAAGCCGGATGAGGGACGCATCCTCGTGGACGGGAAACCGGTCACCATCAACGGGCCGCTCGACGCCATCGCCCACGGCATCGGCATGGTCCATCAGCACTTCGAGCTGGTGCCACCGCTCACCGTGGCCGAGAACATCATCCTGGGGCAGGAGCCGGGCGGGCTCCTTGTCGATCATCGCAAGGCCGCCGCGCTGGTGCGCGATCTCTCCGCGCGCTTCGGCCTGGAGCTGGATCCCAATGCGCGCGTCGCCGATCTCTCGGTGGGTCTGCAGCAGCGCGTGGAGGTCGTCAAAGCGCTCTACCGCTCGGCGCGCATCTTGATCCTCGACGAGCCCACCGCCGTGCTCACACCCCAGGAAACGCGCGAGCTCTTCGCCATCATGCGCCGCCTCTCCGCCGGCGGGCGCTCGATCATCTTCATCAGCCATAAGCTGGACGAGGTGCGCGAGATCAGCGACCGCATCGTGGTGATGCGCGCCGGACGCGTGGTCGGCGAGACGCCCGCCGCCGGCGCCACCAACGCCGACCTGGCCACCATGATGGTCGGGCGCCCCGTCGTGCTCGAGGTGCAGCGCGGCAAGGCCGAGCCGGGCGCCGAGGTGCTGGCGGTGCACGACCTGCAGGTGCGCGATGACCGCGGCGCCGTGGCCGTGGATGGGCTCTCGTTCACGGTCCGCGCCCGCGAGATCTTCGGCATCGCGGGGGTCGACGGCAACGGCCAGGCGGAACTGGAGGAGACGTTGACCGGCGTGCGCCGGGCCGAGAGTGGCTCGGTACGGCTGCTGGGCCGCGAGTGCCTTGGCTTGAGCCCGCGCACACTGATCGAGATGGGTATCGCATGCATCCCATCCGACCGCCATCGTCGTGGCATGGTCGGCGACTTCTCCGTGGCCGAGAACCTGGTGCTCTCCAACTACGACCGCCCTCCCTACGCGCATGGCCCCTGGCTCGACCTCGCGGCTATTGCGCGCGGCGCCCGCTTCCGGGTAGACCGCTTCGACGTACGCACGCCCAACGTGACGACGCTGGCGCGCTTCTTGTCGGGCGGTAATCAACAGAAGATGGTGGTGGCGCGCGAGCTGAGCCGTGAGAGCCGGCTACTGCTGGCGGCTCAGCCCACGCGCGGCGTCGACGTGGGCGCCATCGAATTCATCCACCTGAGCATCGCGCGCCAGCGCGATGCCGGTAGCGCCGTGCTGCTCATCTCCGCCTCGCTCGACGAGATCCTGGCCCTCTCCGATACTATCGGCGTGATGTACCGCGGCCGCATGATGGGCATCGTGCCGCGTGCCGAGGCCAACGTGGAGATGCTGGGGTTGATGATGGCCGGCACGCCGCTGGAGCAGGCCCGGGCTGCCGCGCCCGTCGCCCCGGCTCCGACAGATGCATTCGTCACGGGAGGGTAAGGGGAAAGGAATGCTGCCGCGATGATCGGAGGTATGCCCACCGTCCCCGCCGTGGCCTCTGAAGAGGCGCCGGCCAGTCCCGGCGCGGTCGCGGCGCGCGCCGCGCGCTGGCGCGCGGTGCTGATACCGCTCCTGGCCCTGTTCACCTCCCTGGTTTTCTGCGCCTTGATGCTCCTGATCTCGGGGCATAATCCGCTGACCGTCTACCAGGCGCTCTGGACGGGCGCCCTGACCGGACAGTCGGCTTTCGCAAATACGCTGGTCCAGACCACGCCGTACATCTTGCTGGGCCTGGCGGTGGCCATCGGGTTCAAGGGGGCGCTCTTCAACATCGGCGCCGAGGGACAGTATATCGTCGGGGCCATCGGCGCCGTGTGGGCCGGCCACCTCTTTAACGGTGCGCCGGCCATCCTGCTGGTCATCTTTGCTCTGCTCGTGGGCAGCCTGGTGGGGGCGCTCTACGCCACCATCGCCGGCGTGCTCAAAGTCGTCTCGGGCGCGCACGAGGTGATCACCACCATCATGCTCAACTACGTGGCGGCCTTCATGGTGTCGTGGCTGGTGGACTACGGCGGCGCCATGCACGGCAGCGGCGAGATACAGCAGAGTTACTACGTCAACCCGGGAGCGCAGTTGCCGATCATCTGGCCGGGGACGCCCCTGCACGCCGGCCTGATCATCGCCCTGGCCTGTGCCGCCGGCTATTACGTGCTGGTCTGGCGCACCACGTGGGGTTTCCAGTTGCGGGCGGTGGGCCTCAATCCCATGGCCGCGCGCTCGGCCGGTATCTCTATCCGGCGCGTCACCATCTGGGTGATGGCCGTCAGCGGCGCCCTCTCCGGCCTGGCCGGCGCCATCCAGATCACAGGGCTGCAACACGTGCTGCCCGACCCCTTCGGCTCGGGCTTCGGCTTCGACGCCATCGCCGTGGCCATCATCGGCGCCGGCAACCCCATCGGCATCGTGCTGGCGGCGGTGCTGCTGGGCGCCCTGCGCAACGGTGCCACGACCATGGAGGCGGTGGCCGGCATCAGCGGCCCGTTCGTCTCCGTCATCGAAGCGACCATCCTATTCTTCGTGGCCGCGCCGATCGTGATACGCTGGATCTACTTGCGCTGGAGGCGGGCGCGCATGGCATGAACGCGATTCTCAACGGAACCTTTGTGATCAGCGTGCTGGCCAGCACGCTCGCCCTGGCCACACCCCTCATCATGGGCGCCCTGGGCGGCGTGGTGTGCGAGCGCTCCGGGGTAGTCAACATCGCCATCGAAGGCATCATGCTCACGGCTGCCTTTGTGAGCGCGGCCGTCGGCATCGTCAGCGGCAACCTCTGGCTGGCCCTGCTGGCCGGGATCGTGGCGGGCGCCATTGCCGGCCTCTTCCTGGCTCTGCTCGCGGTTACCTTGCGCGTCGACCAGGTGGTCGCCGGCTTCGTCATCAACATCGCCGCCGCCGGCGGCACGTCGTTCGTCTTCCGCTCCACCTTCGCCAATGCTAGCGTGTCACCGCCCACTCTGGCTCCCCTCAGCATCCCCGTGCTCTCCTCTATCCCGGCTCTGGGGCCGATCTTCTTCCAGCAGAGCCTGCTGGTCTACGTGGCCCTGGCCCTGGTGCCGCTGGTCCATTTCTACCTGTTCTACACGCGGGCCGGGCTGCGCTCGCGCTCGGTCAGCGAGAACCCCAAGGCGGCGGACGTGGCCGGCATCAACGTCTATCTGATTCGCTACGCCGCCGTGATCGCCAGCGGCGCCTTTGCCGGCCTGGCCGGCGCCTACCTGGTGGCCGACGTGGGCAGCTTCTCGGAGGGGATGACGAACGGACGCGGCTTCATCGCGCTGGCCGCGGTGATCTTCGGCAAGTGGCGGCCGTTTCAGGCCGCGCTCGGCGCGCTGGTGTTCGGCTTCTTCGACGCCTTGCAGAGCCAGCTCCAGGTCGCCGGCATCGCGGCGCCCGTGCCGGTGCTGCTGATGATCCCGTACCTGGCGACGATCGTGATCCTGGCCGGCTTCATCGGCCGCGCCATCCCGCCCGCCGCCGATGGCGTCCCCTATGTGAAGGAGTAGCCTTTGGAGCGTCTGATCATCGACACGGACACGGCAGGGGACGATTGCGTCTCGCTGCTGATCGCCCTGCGCTCGCCCGAGGTCACCGTCGAGGCCATCACCATCAACTGCGGCAACGTGGCCTTCGACCAGGAGGTCGAGAACGCCCTGTTCACGCTGGAGGTGGCAGGCTACGGCGGCAAGGTCCCCGTCTACCCGGGTTGCCGGCATCCGCTGATTTATCCCCATAAGACCGTCGAGTACGTGCACGGGCGCGACGGCATGGGCGACTCGTTCTTTCCCAAGGCGGTGCAGCGCCCCGAGAAAGAGCACGCCGTCAACGCGTTGATCCGCTTGATCAACGAGAACCCGGGCCAGTTGACCATCATCGCCCAGGCGCCCCTGACCAACATCGCCATGGCCACGCGCCTGGACCCGTCCATCGTCGGCAAGGTCAAGCATCTGTGGGTGATGGGCGGCACCAATAACTACATGGGCAACGACACGCCGGCGGCGGAGTACAACGTGTGGTGCGACCCCGAGGCGGCCAAGATCGTCTTCACGGCAGGATACCCGCTGACCATGGTGGGCTGGGAGATCTGCTGCCGCCATGCCGTGCTCGACGACGCGGCCACGGCGGAGATCGCGGCGCTCGATACCCCGCTCTCGCGCTTCTTCTTGGATATCAACCGGGTGGTGCGCACCTATGTCACCGAGAAGCAGGGCATGGCCGGCACCACCCACCCCGATGCCATCGTCGCGGCGATGGTGGTGGACCCGGCGATCATGACCAAGAGCGCCCGCTATTACGTGGACGTGGAACTCTGCGGCCAGTTCGCGCGCGGCTACACCGTGGTCGACCAGTGGGGGAAGCTGGAGCAGCCGGCCAACACGCGCGTCTGCCTGGAGGCGGACGGCGAGCGCTTCCGGCAGGTGCTCATGCGCGTGCTGTCTGAAGCGTGAGGTCTCGCGACGTGCCTGAGGCATGCCTCATTTCGAGCGAGGAGGAAGCGCGGCACCGCGCACCGCGGCCTCGAAACCCCGGACTTCAGTCCGGGGAGCACGTCATGTCTGGCCTAGCCGCGGGTTTCAACCCGCTCTCGTTGGCACGCACATTAGAATCCACTGCTCTTTGCGCTGATTCTATCGTAGGGGCGTATTGCATACGCCCTCGTGGCAACCCAGGGCGTATGCAATACGCCCCTACGAGCCAGATCACGGCGCGTCACAACCGGGCAACCAGCGCCATACGTGGGTCACGGGGTGATTCATAGCGCGGGCAAGGGCTTGCGCATGTAATACTGCTGGTGGCCCGGCGGATAGTCGTCCACGACGGCGCAGACCTCGTAGCCGTGCCGGCGATAGAAGCCTGGAACCTGGAAGCTGTGCGTGCTCAGCAGGGCATGGCGGCAGCCATGGGCAACAGCGTCGCGCTCGGCCGTCTCAAGTAGGCGCGACCCATGGCCCTGGCCGCGCAGGCTCTCGTGCACCCACAGGTGATCGACGTACAGACAGCCGCCCCAGGTCCAGCCGTCGAGCCCGGCCACGATTGTACCCTCCTCGTCACGCACAAAGATGCCGAACAGGCGGCCATCGCGCAGCCCGGTTTGCGCCACGTTGTACTCGTAGATGCGCTCGGCCAGAAAGGAGACATCCTCACCCGAGGGCTCCGCGATCACGCTAAGTTGCTCTTCCGGCATCGCCGCTCCTCCGCTCCCTCCGTCGGCACACGCTGCCCTGTCCCTCTAGCCTGCATTATTCACGAGGACCGCGGGGCACCGTTCCTGGGACCGCCGGCATCCTTGCCGGCAGGGATGCCGGCGGCGTCGGCCCGCGGGCCGCCGCCAGGCAGGATCGTCCCGCCCTATCAGACGCCCAGGAATAATCCAGGCTAGTCGTGCCGCAGCCACGTTCACCCGAACCATTGTGCCGGCCTATTGCTCGCCCTCAAACGAGATGAAGCTCTCCGGCAACAGCGCCGCGAGGCGGCTCTCTTTGCGCTGGCCCGCCAGCGTGGCCATCACCACGTCCATGTCGCCGCCGGAGGCGAACTCGATAAGCACCTGCCTGCAGGCGCCACAGGGCGGCGTGGGCGTGGAAGCGCCCGTCACCACGGCCACGGCGCTGAAGCGCCGCTCTCCCTCGGCGATGGCGCCGAAGATGGCATTGCGCTCGGCGCAACTGGAGAGGCCGTAGGAGACGTTCTCGACGTTGCAGCCCTTGTAGATGCGTCCGGATGCGCCCAATAACGCGGTGCCAACCTTGAAGCCCGAATACGGGGCGTAGGCCTGTTCGCGCACCTCCGCCGCGGCCTGCAGTAGGTCATCATACTGTGCCATCATCGCTCCCCCTCGACTTCCGCTCATGCAGGTTGTAGCAGAGTATCGCCATGTACAGCAAGTCTGCTTGACACGTATTATTAGGCTAAACACAGTCGTGTTCGCGCCCGGCGAGGCAGGGCACGGCCTAGGGAGGAGCAATGAAGGATGGTGTCGCGCGCGCATCTCAAACCCAAGGTAGACTTTTCCACCTTCCCCGAGAGCGATGGGGAGCCCGTGGCTGAAACCTTCGCCAACGAAGTCCAGATCTTCGACCTCCAGGCCGCCCTGCGCGCCCTCTTCGCCCAGCAGGGGCGCCTGCGCATCGCCGTCGGCGGCAACCAGCTCATGTACTACAACCCCAACGATGGGCACGACCATATCTCGCCCGATGTCTACGTCATCTTCGACCGTCAGCCGCCCCCGCCGCCGAGCTGGAAGACCTGGGTCGAGGGCAAGTTCCCCGAGATTGTCTTCGAGATCAGCTCAGCGAGCACCTGGCGGGAGGACGTTGGCACCGGCCCCAAGGGCAAGGTACGGATGTACGGGGAGCTGGGCGTGCAGGAGTACTACATCTTCGATCCGCAAGAGGAGGTCCAGCCGCCGTTCCAGGGCTATGTGCGCCGCGGCGAGCGACTGGAACGGGTAGAGCTGAACCTGGAGGGTGGCATCTGGAGTCCGCTACTGCGAGCGGAGCTGCGGCCACAGTGGATGGAGGAGAGCCCGGCGCGGCCGGCGGGGCCATGGCTGCGGGTGATCGACTCGACGACGGGAGAAATCGTGCGGGTGCCGGAGGAGGTGTACCGGGACCTGCGGATCGAGGAGCAGGCGCGGCGGGAAGCGGAGCAACGCGCAGCCGAGGCAGAGCAGCGCGCCCACATGGAGGCTCAAGCCCGTCTGGAGGCAGAGCGGCGCGCCGCCGAGGCGGAAGCTCGACTGCGGGCCCTGCTGGCCGACCTGGCGCGCCAGCCGGATGGACCTGAACACGAATAGCCGACGGTGAATGCCTGGCACCTGGCCCTGACACTGCTGGAGGAGACGTTTGCCGTTTGCCGCCTGCCATCCGATGCGCAGATACCGGAGTGGGCCGACGCGCGCCCCTTTGCCTCGATCGCCCGCACGCACGACGAGCTCTCCGTCACCTGCCCGCAACACAACATACCCAACGATGTCCAGGCCGAGAGAGACTGGCGCTGCCTCAAAGTGGAGGGGCCGTTCGACCTGGCGGGCACCATCGGCGTGATGGCGGCCCTGGCCGTCCCCCTGGCGGAGGCCGGTATCAGTCTCTTCGTGGTCTCGACCTACGATACCGACTACCTGCTGCTCAAGTCGACGCATCTCACACAGGCTATCGCGGTCCTGACCGGGGCAGGGCATACCGTGAGCCCGCACTGAGCGACGTCCGCCGCGCGCCATCCCTATCTCCCATCTGGTCCACGCGAACACGCGTCCGGCATCACCGCGAGGAACAGTGTCACATTCTCCACATCGGCGGTGCTACATAGATAGAGCGCGGTTACGATGGAGGGATGGACCACGGTGTCTGTGATGGCCAGTAGATGGGAGAGCGTGCGACAGGTGGGACGGAGCGATCCCTTTGAGCGCCTCTTCATCGAAGAGTACGGTCGGGTTGTGGCGATCGCCAATCGCGTGCTGGGAGATGCCTGCGAAGCAGAGGATGTAGCCCAGGAGGTATTTACCTCGTTTCATCGCCGCTATAACCCCGATGTGCCGTTCGCGGCCGCCTGGCTCCATACCGCCGCCGTCAACGCCGCGCTGAATACCATTCGCGGCAAACGCCGCCGCGCGCAACGGGAGCTGGCCGAAGCCGGCAGCTATGAGCGCCTGCAAGACGCGTCGCAGGCCGCGCTCGATCCAGAGCGCGCGTTGGAGCACAAAGAACAGCGCCGCGAAGTGCGCACAGCCCTGAGCCGCCTGCCGGCCAGGAGCGCCGCGCTACTGGCGTTGCGCTATAGCGGCCTGAGCTATGCCGAGGTGGCCGCCGCCCTCGGCGTGGATGCCGGCCAGGTCGGCACGCTCCTGCGGCGTGCCGAAGTCGCCCTGCGAAAGGAGATTACACGTGACCCATCTCAGTGACGGCCTGTTGCGCCGTCTCTGCGACGAACCGCTCGCGGTTCCGGAGCAGGCGCGACGGCACTATCATGCGTGTACCGAGTGCCAGCGCCGCTACAGCGCCATCGAGGCGGATGCGCGCGCCACCGCCGCGGCACTGTCCGTTGACGATGTGCGCATCGATACGTCCGCGGCCCTGGCAAAGGTCCGCCGGCGCATCGCGATGGAAGAGCAAAATGAACGTGCCATCGCCGGCGTACGGCGATGGCTGGAAAGGATTCGTTCCATGACCGCCCGCCGTCTGGTCAAACCGACCGCCGGCCTCGCCGTCGCCGCGGCGCTCGTCGCCTCGCTGGCGCTGACGCCGTTGGGATCGTTCGCCGAGAGCGTAATCACCATCTTCGAGCCACAACAGATCACCGCGGTGCCGATCACGCCGAGCGATATACAGGGCTTGCGCAGCCTGCCCGATCTTAGCCGCTTCGGCACCATGTCGCAGCAGACCGGGCTGCAAGTAGAGAATGTCGCCGATGCCGCCGAGGCGCAGCAGAAGGCCGGCTTCTCGGTCCTGGTTCCGGGTAACCTGCCAAGCAGCGTCTCATCGCTGCAGGTGCGCTACATGGTTGCATCTCAGGGCCAGGCCTCCTTCACCTTCAGCGCCGCGAAGGCCGCGCAGGCCACTAACAGCGCGGCGCCGGCAGCGGCCCCCGTCGCGTCCGGCCGGCCTTCTGCACGGCCTATGGTCCACGGCAAGCCGTTCAAGGTGTTCGGGATCTTCAGGGGGCTCGCTACGTCTCACGCTCACGCCTCGGCCAGCAACCTCAAGCCCCTGCCGCCGATGCCCGCGGGCCTCGACGGCAGCGTCCTCCGGGTGACCCTTGGCCCCGTGGTAGTGGCCACCTACGGCAACAACGATAGCGCAACCGGCAATGACCTGCACAATCTCCCGGCGTTGGTCATCGGGCAGGCCGTGTCGCCGAAGGTCACCTCGACCGGTGCGACAGCCAAACAGATCGAGGACTACCTGCTCTCGCTCCCCGGCATGCCGGCCGACGTGGCCGCCGAGATCCGGGCCATCGGCGACCCCAGCAGCACGCTGCCGATCCCCATCCCGATCGATCGCGTGAACTCCCAGCAGGTCCAGGTGCAGGGAGTCAATGGCCTGGCCCTTGGAGACAATACCGGCATCTTCAGTGTGGTACTCTGGCAGAAGAACGGTATGGTCTATGCCGTGGGCGGCACCCTCACTCAGGATCAGGTGCTGTCCATCGCCAATTCGCTGCATTGATACATGGTGGCTGACCTGCAAACGCGGGAGCCGGGTATGCTGTCAAAGGCACGGACAGGGGAGGATGACGCAATAACTGACCTGCAAACGCGGGAGGAGGTGGCTGTCCCGGCCACCTCCTCCCCGGCCATCCGCACCACCGGCCTCGTCAAGCGCTATCGCACCACCACGGCCCTGGCCGGGCTGACCATGGACGTGCCGCGCGGCGAGGCCTTCGGCTTCCTGGGGCCGAACGGAGCGGGCAAGACCACGGCGGTGAAGCTGCTGGTCGGCCTCACCCATCCGACCTCCGGCGAGGGTTGGGTGCTGGGCGCGCCGCTGGGCGACCGTGAAACGCGGCGGCGCATCGGCTATCTGCCCGAGTTGTTCCGTTACCAGGACTGGCTCTCGGCCCGCGAGGTGCTGGCCCTGCACTGCGCGCTGATCGGCATGCCACGGGCGCACCGGCGCGCGGAGATCGACCGCGTGCTGGAGGTCGTGGGCCTGGCCGAGCGGGCCAAGGATCGCGTCGGCACCTTCTCCAAGGGCATGCAGCAGCGCCTCGGCCTGGGCGTCGCCCTGCTCGGCAGCCCCGAGCTGGTCTTGCTCGACGAGCCCACCTCGGCCCTGGACCCGGTGGGCCGGCACGACGTGCGCGAGATCATCCGCGACCTCAAGCGACGGGGCACCACGGTCTTTCTCAACTCGCACCTGCTGACCGAGGTGGAGCACGTCTGCGACCGCGTGGCCATCATCAACTATGGGCGCGTGATCGCGCTGGGCACGCTCGGTGAGCTGATCGGCGGCACCCGCATCGTGCGGCTGCGCCTCGCCGGCCTACCGCCCGAGGGCGAGAGGGATCTGTGCCGTTTCGGCGCGCTGAGCCGTGACGAGGGTTGGTACGTCGTCTCTGGCATCGGGGAGGATGCCGTACCCGAGATCGTTGCCCTATTGGTGCGCCTGGGCGCGCGCATCTACGCCGTCGAGCCGCAGCACCAGACGCTGGAAGAACGCTTCCTGCAACTGCTGAAAGGAGAGGCCGATGCCGGTCTTCATTCTGGCACGCCTCGCGCTCTTTGAGACGGTGCGCCGGCGCCTGTTACTGGCCGTCGCCATCCTCACCGTCGTGCTGATGGGCCTGTCCGCCTGGGGCTTGTCCAGCCTGACCAACCAGCACTGGGCGCTGCACACCGAATTCCTGGCCACCGTCTCCGTCCTGGTCATCGCCATCGCCTACATGTTCAGCATCATCCTGGCCGTCGGCGCAGCCTTCATGGCGGCGCCGGCGCTGGCCTCCGACGTCGAGTCGGGCGTGGTGCTCTCCATCCTGCCCCGGCCGATCCGGCGCAGCGACCTGGTGCTCGGCAAATGGCTGGGCCTGGCCCTGCTGCTGGTCTCATTTACCATTGTCGCCTCGTACATTGAGATGGCCATAATCAAGGTGGTGACCGGCTACTGGCCGCCGCATCCGGACAAGGCCGTGTTGTTCATGAGCGGCGAGGGGTTGGTCTTGATGACGCTGGCCCTGCTGCTCAGCACGCGCCTGTCGCCGATGACCGGCGGCATCGTCGCCGTGGTGTTGTTCGGCATAACCTGGATCGCCGGCATCGCCAGCGTGCTGGGGCAAACCATTAATAACCCGACCCTGATCCATGCGGGCACCGTGGTCAATCTGCTCCTGCCCACCGACGGCCTCTGGCGCGGCACCGCCTACTACCTGGAGCCGGCGGGCCTCCTGGCGCTCACCGAGTCCGGTGCGGCGCGCGGCTTCAGCGGCCCCTTCTCGGCCACCGCGCCGCCGCCCACGGCGTTCCTGATCTGGGCCGTCGGCTGGGTTATCGTCGTGCTGGGCGTGGCCGTGCTGCGCTTCAATAAGCGTGATCTGTAGCGCGCAGCGTGATATCCGGCGGTGGGAAACGGCCGGGTCTGAACTGATATCCAGCGGCGCCGGACGAACGAGCGCTCCAGATTCCAGTAAGCGCTGCGGGGATGAAGCAAGGGAACAAGAGCCCCGCTGGCCCTTATTGCGGTCGCCGAGGGCAGATGCAAGCAAGACCTGGCGGTAATTTATACCCCGACGAAGATCTTTGGGATCTGGAGATAGTCGAATTGACGAGCGTGCGATCACCTGCTACGCTGGCAGCGAGTGTAGCGTTGAGTTCGTTGTCGAGAGGAAAGAAGGAGAGGCGGGTGAACGGGACAGGACCCGCGAAGGCCGTCAGCGCCACATCGCCAGATACTTCGCAAGTGCCCATCGCCATGTGTCCGCTTTGCCAGGCATCGTTTCGCGCGGATCTTCTGGCTGAGCACTTAAGGCGCGGGCATCTAGCGACATTGGTCAATACAAGCGGCTCGGTTCACTCGCATGCGGCGGGGGCCTCCCTGCCTGCTTCACCCACGGCACAAGAGCTACCTTGCCCGCTGTGCGGCGCGTCGCTACGTGCGGATCGCCTCCCAGGACACCCGCGGGTGACCCACGACGCGTCCCCCTCGGTAGTAAACGCGGAGGGCCCGTCGCCTGAAGTACCCGCTCCACAGATGAAATGGCGACGCACTCGCTCCCCAAAACGCACCCGCTCCTCAAAAGAGGACGTGAGCACAATCTGGAAAATTCCGTCTCAGACGAACCTGCGTCGGCCCTGGCAGGGAGGGAGGGTTTCCCCGCGTTAAGTCCTAGATAGTCGAGCGAAGAGGGTCTGCGGGCGTGCTCACCGCCCGTGCCCCTCCGCCTACAGTCTACAGCGCACTCCAGGTCCGCCCGCCGAGGCCCCACTCCGGTAGATGTAGGAGACCGTCGTGGCGCACCCAGGACGCGACGGGCCGGCGCCGTCTCGCGCAAGAGGCCCACCCGGCGGCGACATGGGTCGAAACCACAGTGTTGCCCTCCCCGCGCCACCGGCTCCTCCCAGCGGCCGGCGGGAGCATCGGAGGCGATGTCGCGGCTGCCAGGCGGCACAGTCACGTGGGCGTGATTTCCGCGAGGAGCGCCTCTAGAAGTCCGGCCGCAGGCTCCCAGTTAAAGCGCTCGAAGAGCTTCCTGACTTCCTGCAGGGCTATCGCCGAGCTATTGGCGCTCACCTCCTCGCCCGTTACCACGTGGGTGTTGGAGTAGTCGCCCGCTTGCGTGACACGCCGCATCAGCGGAGCACGCTGTGGAGCACCCAGCAGCACAAGCTGTCGCCCCTTGAGCCCGCGGAGCGTGATCGTGACGTGAATAGGCTCGTTACCGGTGAAGACCTCCTCGAGCGCCAGGCGTGCGGTGAACTCAAAGACCTCCACGAACAGTCGCACGACGTCATATATGTTGAGCACGGTCTGCGGCTGGATGGCCGCCAGGCCCTCCCGCCAGGGGCCCAGGTGCGTCGCCTTCTCAAGCCAATCGACCTCAAAGGCGCGCAACATGACGAATTGGGCGCTGTTATATAAGGCCCACCACTCCATGTGGTTGTTCCATTCGCTTGCTTTGCTGATCCCATCCTCGCTAAAGGCGACCTCCGTCTCGGGCCAGGTCTGCGGAAAGTCCCACCCGAGACGCGAGACCCTCGCCCGCTGAATATGTGGGAGGAGGCTGGTAAGTGGCGATAGCCGCTCCGGCACGAAGGGGGCGGGCCGAATCACGATCTGCGTGTGTCCGCGGCTGCGAATCGTGTCGATGACAGGGTCGGACACCGAGGCGTATTGGGCCGCGAACCGCGCCTCGTCGTCCGGCGGCTGCGGACCCGGCAACGGCAAGCCGGCACCGCTGGCTTGCGTGAGGAACCACCGCAGGCGCTTCTGGGCGGCGCTATCAAGCAGGTCGCGCATCTCTGCATGCGTCGGGATTTCGCTCGTCTCCGGCTTGTGCCGACTGCGGACGTAACATGCTCCGCACCGCAGGAGCAGCTCCTTGAGATTTGTCGGGTCAGGGTAGTCCTTCTTGCAGAGAATCGGGATATCGTCGAACTCGGAAACGGTGATGAGTATGTAGGGGCGGCCCTCGTGCCGGTGCAGCGCGACGGTGAACGTCACGGCGGGATCGGCGTAGTTGGCCAGGGTTGCGGCGAGGTCATCGTGGTTCCATGTTTTGGCGTCATCCTCCGTGAGGCCCTTGGGAGTCAACGACTTTCCCTTCTCCTCGACACCGATGATGATGTGGCCGCCATCGCGACGGTTCGCCATGCCCAAGATAGCCCGCAGGACCTTCCCTTGCAGGTATTTGTCCGTTCGTGGGCCGGGACCTTTGAATTCCACCCCTTGCTGTTCATGGCCGAGGGCCAGGAGTTCGACAAATTGGTCGTCTCTCACGGCGACATGCCTTTCTTCTTGTGGTACTCCGGAGTTACCTACCAGGTCAGCGCGCACGACACTCGTGCTCGCACGCCCCCGACCTGTGCACAGGCATTCCGTCGCGGCGTACCGCATCACCTCGGTGCTCAGTCAGATTGCTCCCCACCCTGCTGGGCCGCCCCCGCCGAAAGGCGCTCGGCCCTCAGTGACGCGACGCGGATCGTGGCCAGCCAATAGCGAAGCGATTGTACACGCAAGGCCAGCCAGTTGTCCAGTAGTCTGTCTCCACATTCCAGTGATCTCATACGCACCAGACGTTGAGCCGAGCGCGGGAGTGACGAGCGAAGTCGAGGCTGATGGCCTCAATCAGTTCGCCGATTGCGTGCTGTTCAGCGACCACGCTGAGCTACTTGAGCACGGCCTGGGCATAGACCAGCGCCACACCCACAAGAGCCACTCGATAGCGGTCCAAGTGCGCACCATGAAGATGCAGGGGGACACCGCTAACCGACCACGCTTCCAAAGAGCCGTTGTGATCTGCATGGGTGTGACCTCCAAGAACCCTATCGCAGATCCCGAGGCTCCCTGCCTACGCCCCATCACGATTTCTGGAATCTGGAGACGAGCGCGCTTGACCGCCCAATAGCGGGTGTGTATCATACCCCATATTCGCGGTATCGAGGAAAGAGATAGT
>Ga0209062_1002736_pt1:0-20000 | contig 22436 bp, 23 predicted proteins | sample Coa_R2_2_FD_187158 | JGI IMG/M metagenome (GOLD analysis project Ga0209062, IMG submission 187158) | Surface soil microbial communities from Centralia Pennsylvania, which are recovering from an underground coalmine fire - Coalmine... | ecosystem: Environmental > Terrestrial > Soil >...
CGCCGCCGACACGAGCTGAAGCGCGACCCCTTCGTCGACATCGCCGAGCGGTCCCGTAATGCCTTCGCTCGCCCACCTTCACCCGCTGCCCGTGCACCCGCGATCCCAAGACTCGCTTCCCGCGAGCGGCGGCCGCCAACTGCCCCTCCTCGACCGATACAAAATCCACCAAACTGCTTCTCGACGCCTCATCCGCGCCTTACAACGCGACGCTGTGAGATATCCGGGCTAGTGCTTGAAGGATCGGCTACTGCCTTCCGACAAGAACCTGCCGGGTTGCTGATGCGACGACACTCGTAATGTGACGACATTCGTATCGTAATGTAATGAAACGTCCGTGTCGTAATGAAATGAGAGCGAAATAAATATGGTGGCGGTGTCTTCCGCAGGGCTCAGATGTCGCGGCCCTCGACCTTTTCGCTCAGTTGCTTGACCACTTCCGGAATGTGCTCCAGGTGCGGATGTACGGCGAGCGCACGCCGGAAGGCTTCGAGCGCGCCCTTATCGTCGCCGACTTCCTGCAAGATCATGCCCAAGCCGGACAGCGCCCCGAAATGCCGCGGCTCACGCCGCAATACTTCGTGGATGTCGGCAAGCGAGTCCTCGAAATCCTTCTTCATGTAGTAGAGGGTCGCGCGACGGTTCCAGGCCTCGATATAATCGGGCTTGATCTCGATGATGGCGGTCAAGAGCTTGATGCCGAGGTCGACGTCCTTGGCATCGACGGCGGCCTTGACCCGGCTCATGAGCAAAGTGGTGGTATCGCTGTCAGTGGCGATCCACATCGCCCAGATGCGATTTTCCACGTACTTGGCGCTCTCGTCGTCCGGCGCGACCTTCAGGGCCGCGAACAGCCGGTCAAGCGTCATCCCGCCTTGGACCTGCGGGAGATTGCTCGGCGGCTCCAGGAACTGACGGCTGGTTTGCGCCCAGGCCACCGACGACGGCGCCGACAGGACGACGGCGGGCATAACGAGCGCTGCGGCATAAACCACAGACCGCAAGGTCATACCGAATCGCATGCTCATGAGGGGTAAGCTTATCCCCCCATTGCATCGCAGCAAAGCTGGATGTTGATCAAAAATCCGCGAAATCCGGAAAGCGTAGCAGCTATGCCACACTCACGGGGTCAGCCCTGACGGGCCTTGAACCGACGCTGGGTCTTGTTGATCACGTAGACGCGGCCCCGGCGACGCACAAGCTGATTGGCGCGATGGCGTCCGCGCAGGGATTTCAATGAGTTACGGACTTTCATGAGCCTCTCCTCCGGCCGTCCGCGCTTCCGGCGGGGGCATGCAAGAACTGGTCTCCAGACGGAGCGGAAAATAGGGAGGGTGTGGCCATAGGTCAATCGAAGTTTGCCTCCCAAATCGGGACTTTGCGGCAAGCCAGGTCCCGGTTTAGCTGACGCCCTGACGTTTCTTGAGAAGCAAAAAATGACCTTCGCGCGGCGACTCGTCTTGGCCGGAGCCGTATTGATCGGCGCAGGAATCCTGGCCGTGTTGCGGCAAGCCCTGAGCGCTACGCCGGACCCGCATTTGGGAGCCCTCGGACAGTGGGTCGCGAACACCGAGTTTCCAGGCCTACCCTTGGTTCTTCTGGGCGCATTCCTGTGGGGCGTGGCCGCGATCCTCAGCCCCTAATCGAGAGGGGTGTAAAGCCGCTGATCGTAGAGATTGGCGTGCGCCGGCATGACGGTGGCGGCCCGATATTGGCGGGTGTAGGGGGCCGCCTCATGGGCGTCGTAAGCGGCACGGCTCGTCCACACGGCTACGACCGAATAGTGGTTCGCGTGGGGAACGGGCTCTTGATAGATGTCGTAGCGCGCGACGCCTTCCTCCTTTTGGCTCGCTTCGGCGAGCGCTCGAACATGCGGCAACGCGTCCGCGTTGGCGGTTGGCTGGAAGTCGATGTGCTCCACCATGTATACCGCGCCGGCAGCCGGGGTAGCGCGGCTCGGCGCGTTGGCAAAATTCTGCAGCACATGCTGATTGGGCGGACTATTGCGGATCGCCTCGAGGGTGAACTCGAACAGCTTCGTATCGGCCGACTTCTCATGAGCCGCAAAGGCGGCCTGATCTTTCCAACCTTCCACGATGACGAAGCGATTGGGGCGTGCCGCTTCCTGCCACACCGCGTATTCCAGATTGCCGGCGTGGTGCATGCTCTGCTCGCGATACTGCTTGAGCAGCCCGATACCCTGGACCAGCCAGTTCGTCGACACATCCAGGTAGGTCACAGCGTATACCGGATCGGCAGGCGTCTGCGCGAGCACAGCGGTGCCGAGGGTGCAGGCCAGCGCGGTTGCGAGCGCGGCAGGGCACGATTTCGCGAGGAGATGCATGTGCGATGCTCCTTGATGGCGGCGGTCAATCGACCGGGACATAGAGGCGATCATCGAAGGGCGAGCCGAGCAGCGGTCCGACCGCATCGCGGAATCGTCGACCGTAGTCGGACATTTCATATTGATCGAATGCCTTGCGGCTCTGCCACGCTGCGAGCAGCGTCATGTGGCTCAGCGGTGGCTTGACCGACTGTACGACATCGTAGCGCAGATTGCCGTCGCCCTTGCGCGCGGCCTCGGCCACCTGCTTGACGGCGGCCAGCGCCGGCGTGAGGCCAGGCGGAAACACGTCGAGATGCAGCTGCATATAGATGATGCCGGGCGCTGACGCCGCTCGCGCCGCCGCGACGCTGACCACATGGTAGTCGCGCCGATCATAAGGCGCGCCAGCGATCGGCTTGAGCTTGTCGCGTAGCTCGGCCGATGGGGCGGCCTTCTCGTTACTGTCATAGGCCGATTGGTCGGCCCAGGTCTCGTAAATCAGGAACCGATTGGGCGCGCCCAGCTCGGCCAACAGCTCGACCCCGAGATTGCCAGGCTGCTGGCGCGCGCCGTCGCGGTATTGCTTGAGCAGCGCGACCGCCGGCCCGGTTGCGCTCGCCGCGACGTCGAGGCTGGTGACCCCGTAGATGGCATCGCCTCCGGCTTGTGCGTGTGCGGACAAACCGGCGCCGACCAGAAGGACCAAGCCCAACAGACAGCTGCCAAGATGCACCGCTGCCGAACGCGTGCACGTCAAACACATATCTGAGTCCTCCCCTGGATGGCCTTTCGGTCCGGATAGGGTCGCGGCCGATCCTTCGCGCCTAAGCGAATTATTCTCTGTCCGCGATGCAGACGCAATGGCGCTGTAGCCGTCCGAATCAGGATCGCAAGAGGAGGAGAACTATTCTGCCGGCTGCTGGCCGACGCGCTCGGGCACGGGCGGCTGCTCTGGGGCCGATTGTCGTAGTAAATGCAGGCCGGGGAGGGTCGACAGCAGATAAATCCCCGCAGCCAGCGCTGTGATCCAGAAGCTGCTCGGCCAGTCGGTATAGAAGGCAAGCGTGATGCCGGCCCAGGCTTGAAACAGCGCAAGCCCGGCGGAGAGCAGAAGTCCCGGACCGACGCCGCTCGTCAGGCGCTGGGCCGCGGCCGCTGGACCGACCATCAGGGCAAAGACCAGGAGCACGCCGACGATCTGGGCACATTCGGCAGTCGCCAGCGCCACGATGCCGAGAAACAGAACCGAAAAGAGCCGCAGCGAAACGCCCTTCGCCTCGGCGAGCTCGGGCTGCAGGCTCGCGAACAAAAGGGGACGCGAGATCACGGCGAGGGCGGCGATGCTGAGGAGGCCGAGACCGAGGAGCGTCCATACCGTGCTGTCGTCGACGGCCAGCACATTTCCAAACAGGATCGCGGTCGCCTGCGTGGCGAACGCGGTGTAGAAATGCAGGAACAAGAGGCCGAGGCCCAGCGCAAGCGAGAGCACGATCCCGATCGCGACGTCGCGTTGGGCGAGCCTTTCTCCAAGCAGGCCCATGCCGAGGCCCGCCGCTACCGTCATCACAACCAGGCCCCAAAGCGGCGGCAAGCCGAACAGCACCGCTCCGGTCGCGCCGGTGAAGCCCACATGTGCCAAGGCGTGGCCCGCGAAGGTCTGGCCGCGCAGCACCAGGAAATAGCCGACGAGCCCCGACACGATAGCGACGATCGTCGCTGCCGCGAAGGCATTTTGCATGAAATCATATTCAAGCATTGCCTTGCTGCGCCCCCGATCCGTGATGATGGTGATGGGCATGTGCACCCCCGTTGCCGTGGCGGTGCACATCCCGCTCTACGTCCTGGTCGCCGGACATGACAAAAATCCGGTCCCTCACATGCACGACATCGATATCGAAGCCGTACAAGCGCGAGAGCACCGGGCCGGTGATGACTTCCTCGACCGTGCCCAGCGCCGCCTGACCACGGCCGAGATAGAGCACGCGGTCGAGCGCGCCGAGCAGCGGATTGATCTCGTGGGCCGTGAACAAGACCGTGATACCGAGCTCCACTTGGACCTTTTTCACCAGCTCGACCACCGCATGCTGATGGCGCGGATCGAGATTGATCAACGGCTCGTCCAGCAGCAACAGCTGCGGCCGGCCGACCAGCGCCTGCGCGAGCAGCAGGCGCTGCCGTTCGCCGCCCGATATCTCGGCCAGCGGGCGGCGCGCGAGCGCTGTCGCCCCTACCAGCTCGAGTGCGCGATCGACTTCGGCGCCGACCGCCCTGGAAGCGATCGGCAGGCCCAACCGATGGCCGTTCACGACCCCGGCCACCAAGTCCCACCCGCTCAGGCGCACATTGGCGATATTGCTGCGGATTTGCGGAATGTAGCCGACCGCCGGATTGCCGCGGGCGGCCGGGTGCCCGAGGACTTGGATGTGGCCGGTGCGGCAAGGCACGAGGCCGAGCACCGCGCGCATCATGGTGGTCTTGCCGGCGCCGTTGGCCCCGAGCACGCCCACAAATTCACGCGTGCCAATCGCCAAAGTGACGCCGGAGAGGACCGTATGGCCCCCCAGGGCCAACGTCACGTTCTTGAGCTCGATCGCGTTCACCGGGGCCCCGCTTCTGAACTTCGTGCAATGTTATAGCACTACTAACCCGAAGTTCGGAAGCCAATGGGGCGGTGGCAAGGCGATGCCTCGCGCGGCCGTCCCGATTTTTGCTGGCAGGGCGAATTTGCCGCGGGTGGTAGGCCGCAGCAATCGGTACGTCGCGCCTCTACTTGGGCAAGGCTTTGTCGACCGAGCTGAGCTCGCTCATCATCCAGGCTTGGTAGTTCTTGCCGTTCGGCTCGGTTTCGGTGGCCCCGACAACCGGTATTTTCGCCGCCTTGGCGATCTTCTCCATTCGCACCGCTATCGGATCGGAGGCTTGGCTATTGTAGACCAGAAGCTTCACTTGGTGCGTCTTGAGATCCTTCTCGAACGCCGCCACGTCGGAAGCGCTCGGCTCGGTATTGTTCATCACGGCAAGTTGAAACGATTCGTTCCTGACCTGCATGCCGAGCGCATCAAACATGTAGCCGAAGATCGGCTCGGTCGCGGTGACCGGCGTGCCGTTCAGCCGGTCGTGCAGCTCGGCAATCTTGGCTTGGATCGGCTTCACTGAATCCTCGAAGGCGGCAAGCCGCTGGCCATATCCGTCCTTATGGTCGGGATCCTCGGCGGCCAGCATCTCGGAAAGGGACTTCGCGAGCGTCAGCATCGTGGCTGGGTCGTACCAAATATGCGGATTGTCGCCGGCCTTCTTGCCCACCAGATCGGCTGCCACGATGACCTTGCGGTCGCCGGATTTGGCCGCCCCCAACAACTTTTCCATCCACGGATCATAGTCCGCACCGCTATAGATGACGATGCGCGCTCCCGAGACATTGCGTGCGACGGAGGGACTTGCCTCGAACAGATGCGGATCCTGGTCCGGATTGCTCATGATGCTGGTGACCTTCACGTCCGCACCGCCGATCTGCTTGGCGATGTCCCCGTAGAAATTCTCCGCAGCCACGATATTGACCGGACCGGATTTTCCCTGCGCCAACGCGGATGTGACGAAAAGCCCGGCGATAATGGTGGCGGCGATGAGCTTCATCTGATCCTCCCGGAAAAGCACATAAGTTGAGACAAGCCACGCTGATGCGAGTCTGGGCCATTTTGAAACGATATAACATTTCGGCCATCCGGGCGTCAAGCTGGTGGCCGGTGCCATCCCTGTGCGACAGCAGGCACGGCCTTGCCGCAAGCTCAGTCCTCGGCCGCGGAACCCAGCTGTGGGGCATAGCGCATCGCTGCGTGCTCCTCGACGGCCCGCGCGGCAGGTAGCGGCGCGGGACGGTCGATAAGTCGCGGTAGCTCGCGCGCGAAGCTGACTGTGATCAACGCAACCCCCGTGATCAGCCGCCAGCGGCGTGCAGAATCCCACAGTCCGTGACGGATCAGCCTGATGCCGGCGATGGTCGAAAACAGCAGCACAAACACGCTGAAATGCGGCCCAGGATCGAAAAGAGCATCCATTCTCCCGCCCTCCTCCGACGCCGCGTCGCCGGGCGCGGCCAGCCGGCCCGTGTGCCCCCTTGAGAAGCCGCGGCGGCCTCGCTCTGAAACGTTATATTGTTGCATTCTTCGCAGCTTAGTGCAACGTTATAGCGTTGTCAGGGCTCCTGAGCGGGCTCGAAAACCTGATGGCTATGGAAGAGCGGGTGGTGGGGGTACAATGTTCCTGTCTATCGGTCGCGCGCGTCTCTTGACCGGTTCGGCGCTGGTTTCGCTTTGTGGAATTCTCGGCTCCGGCCTGGCACAAACGCCGCCGCCCGCAAATCCACCCGCGCAAACCGAAGAGCAGACGACGCCACAAGCACCATCGACGCCGGGCACGCTACCGCCGATCACGGTGGAGACCAGCAAGCAGAAGCCGGTGAAGAAGAAGCAGGTGGCGCGCAAGCCCCCGCCGCCCACGCAGCCCTCCGCCGAGACGCAGCAGGCGATCGTGGAGCGGCAGATCCAGACGCAAGTCACCACGTTTAACACTGCGCGCAGCAACATCTTCACGAGCGTGGGCGCCAATAATTCGAACCGCCTCGGCAAGGAGGACATTCAGAGGCTGCCGCAAGGCGAGAACACGCCGGTCGAGCGGGTGCTGCTGCAATTGCCGGGCGTGTCGCAGGATTCGGCTGCGAGCGGCAATTTGCATGTGCGCAATGAGCACGCCAACGTCGCCTACCGGATCAACGGCGTCATGTTGCCGGACGGGGTCAGCGGGCTCGGCTCGGTGCTGGAAACCGGCCTCATCGGCAACTTGACGCTGCTCACGGGCGCGCTCCCGGCCGAATTCGGTCTGCGCACCGCCGCGGTGGCGGATATCACCACTCGCCAGGGAGCCTTCGAAAATGGCGGGACTGTCGGAGTGTATGGGGGCAGCCACGAGACCCTTACGACGAACGTCGAGTACGGCGGAACGGTCGGGGGCTGCACGGCTCTGCCCCTGCCCGCCGGAAAGTTCCTGAAGGTTTCTCCGTCCGCGCCGGGGGACTGTGGACCGGTGACCCAGTATTTCTTCACCGGCCGCTTTTACACCAGCAATCTCGGCATCGAGAATCCGACCCCCGAGCCGGAGGCCATCCACGACCTGACCAAACAATGGCGCGGCTTCGGCTACATCTCGACCATCATCGACCCGACATTGCGCGTCAGCCTTCTCACCGGCGCGTCTCTGAACTGGTTCCAGATCCCCAACAATCCGGGAGCGACGGCGTTTCCGGGAATTACGTCATCCTTCGGTTTCACCAATCTCGATTCGAGCAAGCTTGATGAGAACCAGCAGGAACGCACGTATTACAATGTGCTGGCGGTGCAGAAATCGCTGGCTGATCTCGATTTCCAAATCTCGTATTTCAATCGCTACAGCAGCCTGCATTTTGTGCCCGATACGGTCGGCGATCTTTTCTTCAATGGCATTGCCTCCGACGTCTTCCGCTCGACCTTTGCCAACGGGATGGCGGGTGATGGTTCCTACAAAATGACCGACGCGCACACGTTGCGTGCAGGCTTCTCGGTGACCGCCGAAAAGACTCAGAACACCAATCTTTCGACCGTCCAGCCGTGCACTTCGCCGGATTGCACCGCCTTCAATGATACGCCTTTCACGATTCCCGATTCGATCTCGAAGCTCGGCTGGCTGTACGGCGTCTACCTTCAAGACGAATGGAGGATCACCGACCAGCTTACGATGAATGCCGGGCTGCGCTTCGATCAGGTGGATGAATATGTCAGCGCGAACCAGCTGAGCCCGCGCCTCAATTTTGTCTACACGCCGCTACCCGGAACTACTTTCCATGCCGGCTACGCGCGCTACTTTACGCCGCCGCCGCAGACCATCGCAGCGCCGGTCAATCTTGTGGCGTTCGAGAGCCCGCCAAACTCCGGAACTCCAGCAGTGAAGGTTCAAGACCCGGTGCTGCCGGAGCGCGCGAATGTGTTCGACGCCGGCGTCACCCAGGTGTTCCTCTCCCATGGCTGCGCCCCAATGCCGAGCGGCCAGTTCGTGAAGGCGCCGCCGATCTCGCCGGACTGTGAGCGCCTCGAGCTCGGCGTCGACGCCTATTACAAGCAAGCGCAGGACCTGCTCGATGACGGGCAGTTCGGCGCGGCCTTGATCCTCGATGGGTTCAATTATGAGAAGGCCTACAATGAAGGCGTCGAGGCGAGCATCAAATACCGGAACGGCAATTTCCAGGCCTACGGCAATGTCGCCTGGGCCATTCAAAAGGCGACCAACATCGTCTCCAATCAGTTCCTGTTTGCTCAGGATGAGCTCGACTTCATCAAGATGAACTACATCTACACTGATCACGCCCAGACCTGGACCGGATCGGCGGGCCTCTCCTATCTCTACTGGGGGACGCTGTTCACGACCGATATGATCTTCGGCAGCGGCTTGCGCAACGGGGACCACAATAGCAGCCACCTGCCCTTCTACACGCAGTTCAATGCCGGCGTGTCGCACGAGTTCGTCGGCTACACGGCCATGCCGTTCACGCTGCGCTTCGACGTCGTGAATGTGTTCGACACCGTGTACGAAATCCGTGACGGATCCGGCATCGGGGTGTTCGCCCCACAGTTCGGACCGCGCCGTGGCTATTTCGCCGGGTGGTCATCGAAGCTTTGATGCGCGCAAGGTCCTGTCGAAAGCAACCGGAGCGAGGCGGACCAGCAATGACCAACAAAGAAGGGCCGCGGTCATGACTGCCGTATTGCTCAATAGGCTCAGCGCGCGGACCGCGAGCGCAGCCCCGCTGCTCCTGGCGCTCTCCGCCAGTGCCGCGATTGGCCAAGCATCCGATTCTCCGACCATCACCGCGGCAGCTGAGCTGCCGCGCGATCTGACGCCCTGGGGCATGTATCTGCATGCCGATCCGCTGGTGAAGGCGGTCCTGATCGGGCTGGTTTTCGCATCTGTCGTCACCTGGACGGTGTGGCTTGCCAAGACGCTCGAGCTGATTCTGGCGCGGGCACGCGCGCGCGCCGACTTGCGGGCGCTGGAGCAGGCGCAATGGCTCGCCGACAGCATCGAGCGATCGGATGCGACGAAAAGCCCGGTCGGCGCATTCCTGCAGGCAGCCATCATCGAATGCCGTCTGTCGCTAGCCGACTCCGATCGCGACGGCATCAAGGAACGCATCGCCTCGCGCCTGGAACGAATCGAGGCGGCCTGGGGTCGGAGGATCATGCGCGGCACCAGCGTGCTTGCCACCATCGGGGCGACTGCCCCGTTCGTCGGCCTGTTCGGCACCGTCTGGGGCATCATGAACAGCTTCATCAACATTTCGAAGGAGCACACCACCAATCTGGCGGTGGTGGCGCCTGGCATCGCCGAGGCCCTGCTGGCAACCGCATTTGGGCTCGCGGCCGCCATCCCGGCGGTCGTCATCTACAACATGCTCGCGCGCGCGATCCTGAGCTACCGGGCGCTTCTGGGCGACGCTTCAGCCGCCACGCTGCGCCTGGTCAGCCGCGATCTCAGCCGAGGCACGGTATCGACGGTCGCCGCGCGCAGGCCAACGCCGGTTTCGGCTGCGGAATAGGCCATGAGCGTCCGCCTCGATCACGGCGAAGACAGCCTCGCCGACATCCATGAGATCAACGTCACGCCGTTTATCGACGTCATGCTGGTTCTGCTGATCATCTTCATGGTGGCGGCACCGCTCGCCACGGTCGATATCGCCGTAAATCTGCCGACTGCCGCCGCCGAGACGCAGCCGCGGCCGCCGATGCCCATCTATCTCACCGTCAAGGTCGATCTCACACTTGCGGTCGGCGATCAGGTGATTGCCCGCGAGCAGCTCGGCGATGCACTGGCAGCAGCCGCCAATGGCGACAAGGATGCCCGCATCTTCCTGCGCGCCGACAAGAGCGTTGCTTACGGAGACCTCATGGAGGTGATGAACCTGTTGCGCGGCGCAGGCTACCTCAAGATCGCGCTAGTGGGGCTCGAGAAGGCGCCGACCCCATGACAGAGATCATGACCCCGCCATGACCGTGGCGTCGCGCGCGCGTTCCCGAGAAGATCGGCCTTGGGGCGAGCTCGCGCGCTGGCTCGCCTGTGGCACCGTCGTCCTGCTCGCGCATGCTGGTGTTGCGGCAGCATTGATGGAATGGCGTGCGCCGATCGAAGATGAGGAGGTGGGGACCGACGCCATTATTGTCGAGTTCCAGCCGGAGCAGGTGGAAACAGAGCCTGCTCCGCAACCGATCCAACAGGTCGAGAAGAACGAGCTACTGCCCGAGCAGAAATCGGAGGCGATGCTTCCACTCAAGCCGCAGGAAGTCCTCCCGGAACCGCCGAAAGAGGAAGTGCCGTATGTGCCGCCGCGCCCGGCCCAGGCCCGCGCTGAAGTCGCCACCTGGAAAAGCCAGATTATCACCCTGCTCGAGCACAACAAGCGTTACCCCGCCGACGCGCGCGCCCGCGGCGAGCAAGGCTTGGCGCGGCTCGCGTTACGCATCGACCAGGACGGACGCCTGATATCGAGTCGCATCGTGGCGAGCTCCGGCTCGGCCGCACTCGATGCCGAAACCCTGGCCCTGGTGCAACGTGCGCAACCTTTCCCGCCACCGCCTCCCGAGCTCGCCGGCAGCGAGTTGATCGTGCCGCTGCGCTTCAACATTCGCTGACGGAGGGACCGGTGGAGCATTTCAAGAGTCTCGCCCGACTGCACGACACCATTCTCGTGCTCGCGATACTGACGCTGGTAACGGGATCTAATGCGACGCGTTCCTCGGGCCACTCGGCGGAATGCGCGAAATCGTTCAGCTTGCACGAGCAAAGCGGGTGCCTGACACTCGACGAGCGGATGGAACTAGAGCGGGGAATGTGGGGCCGCTCCAGCATCCACCCGCTCGGCCCCGATTTCTACCGCTACCAGCGGCGCAAAAACGAGGGCGGTTCGCCCTCCTCCGTCTGTAGGCTTTCAGTCGAGGAGACGGGAAGGCTCCTCGCGGCCGTTGATGCATGATCAGCGAGTCACCGGGCCAGTAGACGCTCGCTGCCCCAAGAACCGCTAGCCGCAAGCGCGTTGCCGGCCCGCGCATTCGCCCCTAGGTTCGCGGCATGACAGCGGATACACCCAGACGGAACTCTTCAATGACCGCAGGGCCGCGCGCCACTGATGCGGCGGCAGGCCTCTCCGGCAACTGGCGCGAGGTGCTGGCTGTGTTTCTGCGGCTCGGCCTCACCTCCTTCGGTGGGCCGGTCGCGCATCTCGGTTATTTTCGCACCGAGTTCATCACCCGGCGTAGGTGGCTCGATGACAAGAGCTTCGCCGACCTGGTCGCGCTCTGTCAGTTCCTGCCGGGACCAGCATCGAGCCAAGTCGGGATCGCGGTCGGCCTGCTGCGTGCAGGCTTTCCGGGAGCGCTCGCAGCCTGGACCGGATTCACCCTGCCGTCAGCAATCGCCCTGGTGCTGTTTGCCTACGGGGTCGGTCTGGTCGGCGATACGGCCGGCGCCGGTTGGTTGCATGGCCTCAAGGTCGCGGCGGTTGCGGTGGTGGCACAAGCAGTGCTCGGCATGGCACGGACGCTCGCGCCTGACCCGCCCCGCGCCACGCTCGCGGTCGCGGCGGCGATCGTCACGCTCGCGGCGCCATCCGCCTGGGGGCAGATCGGCGCCATCATCGTGGGCGGGCTGGTGGGCGTCACGCTCTTGGAACGTAAACCCGTCGGCGATCACGCGGCTTTCCCGTTGCGCGTGAGCCGGACCACGGGGGCAGTCCTGCTTGCCACTTTTGCGTTGCTGTTGATCGGCTTGCCCATCCTCGCATCGACGATTCCCTCGCAGGCCTTGCGTGAGCTCGACGCGTTCTATCGCGCCGGCTCGCTGGTGTTCGGCGGCGGTCATGTGGTGCTGCCGCTGCTGCAGGCTTCGGTCGTGCCGCCCGGATGGGTGAGCAACGAGACGTTCCTCGCCGGCTACGGCGCCGCACAGGCGGTCCCGGGTCCGCTCTTCACGTTTTCGGCGTATCTCGGGGCCATGATGGCGGAGGGCCCGAACGGTGTCGCCGGGGCGGCGATTTGTCTCTTTGGGATCTTTTTGCCGTCGTTCTTTCTGGTGATCGGCGCCATGCCGTTCTGGGAACAGCTGCGGCGCGGTGCGACCGCCCGGGCCGCACTCACGGGCGTCAACGCCGCCGTTGTCGGAGTGTTGCTGGCCGCGCTTTATCAACCCGTATGGATCACCGGCATCACCAGTGCGGCCGATTTTGCGCTGGGGAGCGCGGCGTTCGTGGCGCTCTTCATGTGGCAGATCCCGCCATGGCTCGTGGTGGTCGCAAGCGCCCTCGCCGGAGCCGCCATTGCGGGTTTTTGAGGCGCCGACTATCACTCCTGTCATGACAGTCATCAGTCAGCTGGCGGAATTCGTTGCTCACGCGAGCACGGCCGCGCTCACTCACGCCGAGCGGGAGCTGCAGCATCGCCACGTTCTCGATACGGTCGTGGCAGCGGTCGCCGGCGCGCAGACAGGCGAAGCGAAAAGTCTCGCTGCCCTGATGCGCCAACGCGCGCTGCCGGAGCGGATCGGACAACGGGCCGCCACCATCCGGCTGTCCGAGGTCGATGACATCCACTTGGTCTCATGCACCACCCCGAGCGCCACGGCGGTCGCGGTCGCCCTGTCGCTTGCCGAGCACCTGCAGCGTTTCGATCCGGTGGAAGTAGCAAGCGCGATCTGGGTCGGCACCGAGCTGATGACGCGAATGGGAGAAGCCGTGCGCGGCCCGGAGATCCTTTATCGCGGCGTCTGGCCGAGCTGCTTTGCGGCGCCGCTTTCGGCTGCTGCGACTGCGGCGCGCTTGCACCGCCTCGATGCGTCCAGAGCTGCCGACGCGCTTTCGCTGGCGATGATGCTCGCCACGCGCGGCACCGGCCGGCCGCATGGCTCGCCTTCCGCCCGCTGGGTGATGTTTGCAATGGCGGTGGCGGCGGGATTGTCGGCTGTTGCGGCCGTTGAGACCGGCTATCGGGGCGATCCGGCACTTCTCGACGGATGTGCCTTCGAGGACGCCTGGGGCTTCGCGCTCGATCGCGACCGTCTTGCCGCAATCACGCCAAGGCGCAGCTGTTATCCAGCGCTCAGCCTCAAGCCGTTTTGCTCCGCCAAGCAATCAATCGCGGCGGTCGAGGCGCTGCGCATGCTTCTGGCGTCCGGCATCAAGCCCGACGCCATTGCGGCGGTCCGAGTCAAGGTGCCCCCGGCCTATCTGGGCATGATCTCGCTCAAGGCGCAGGACCAGGTACGCACGACGACGCTGGTGAGCGCCGCCCGCCAGCTTGCACTGCTGGCGATCGACCCCGAGCGCCTCTATGACGTCGACCGCAGCCGCCCGATGATCGCCAAGGAGCGGGTCGCAGAGCTCGAGGCCAAGATCACGATCGTGGCCGAGCCGGCGCTCGCGTGCCACTATCCACGCAGCTGGCCGGCCGAGGTCGAGGTCTTGAGCACGGACGGCGGAACGCTCCGCGAGCTCGTGGTGGCGGCGCCCGGCGACCCGGAGCGGGCCCTTGATGCGGCGGCTGTCGACAACAAGGCCCATCACCTCCTCGACGGGCTGATCGGCGTAGCCGCGGCGACCGAGCTGATCGACATCGCGGGGCGTGGACTGGAAAGCGAAGCCGATTGCCGGGCGCTCGCCGCCAAGTTTGCGCAGATGTCTGCTGCTGTGGGGGCCAAGGGGTAGATCCGATGAGCGCCGATACGAGAATCAAGCCTTCAGCGACCGGATCGAACGTAGACGCGCCGGACGCGCCCGACCCGGCCCTGCTCGAAGATTTGGTCACTGCAAACCGCATCCTTTCCGATCAAGGCGTGATCGACGCCTACGGGCATATCAGCGCGCGCGATCCGTCCCGCCCGGCCTATTACTGGATTTCGCGCAGCATGGCGCCGGCGCTGGTGACTGCGACAGACATCATCGCCTGCGATCTCGACAACGACCCGGTGCGACCGAATGAAACCCGGTTGTTCTTCGAGCGCGTGATCCACGGCGAGATCTACAAAGCACGTCCCGACGTGATGGCGGTCCTGCACAACCATTCGCCGAGCCTCATTCCGTTCTGCAACAGTGGCACCCGCTTGCGCCCCATGGTGGGCAGCGCCGCGTTCCTGGGTGAAGGCGCGCCGGTGTTCGACATCAGGAGCATGGATGATGAAGGCGATCTCAATATCTGCACGGTCGCGCAGGCAAGCGGAATGGCGCAGGCGCTCGGCGCACATTGCCTGGTGTTGTTGCGCGGTCACGGGGCGGTATTCGCCGGCGACTCGATCCGCCAAGTGGTCCGCCGTGCCATCATCGCTGAGACCAATGCCAGGCAGCAGATTCAGGCCACGATGCTCGGCCCGGTGCAATTCCTGACCGCGCGCGAGATCGCATTCGCCAGGCGCAGCAAGCCCAAGGACCCGGACCGCGCCTGGCAATTTTGGAAGCAGCGGGCGATGCGCGGGTAAGCCCGCCAAAGGAAAGGAACCGCCATGCGCAAGCGGTCCATCATTCTCGAATTTTTCATTCGCGAATTTTTCGCCGCGATCACGCTCGTGATCGGCTTCGCGGGAGCCGCCGGCGCGCAAGATGCGGTGGCGCAGTTCTTCCGCGGCAAGCAGATCAACCTCTATGTCGGATCCTCGGCCGGCGGCGGCTACGACACCTATGCACGTTTGCTGGCCCGCCGCTTCGGCAACTTCATTCCGGGCAATCCGAGTGTCGTGCCGCAGAACATGCCGGGCGCCGGCAGCAATAAGCTCGCCTCCTACATGTACACGGTGGCTCCCAAAGACGGCACCGCGATCGGTGCGATCTTCTCGGGCGCGATCCTGCAACCACTCTTGGGCGATCCGGTGCAGCACGACCCGAGCAAGTTCATTTACCTCGGCAATGCCAATACCGAGGTGTTTCTCTGTATTGCGCGCACCGATGCGCCGGTGCAAACATTTAAGGACGCGCTCAGCCGCGAGCTGATCGTGGGCGCCACCAATGAGGGCGGGTCGTCGCGGGATTTCACCGCCATGCTCGACAATCTCCTGGGCGCCAAGCTGCGCATCGTCACCGGATATCCGGGCAGTAACGAGATGCTCCTGGCGCTCGAGCGCAACGAGGTGCAGGGCGTCTGCGGGCTCGGCTGGTCGAGCATCGCGCCGCAGCGCGCACGCCTTCTCGACAGCGGGCTGGCGCGCGTCCTGGTGCAGCTCGCCAACAGCGGGCATCCGGAGCTCAATCGCATGGGTGTTCCGCTCGCGATCGATTTCGCCAAGAACGAGGTTGATCGCAAGGCAATGGAGCTCGTCTTCAGTCAACTCACATTCGGCCGGCCGTTCATCCTGCCGCCCGGCGTTCCTCCCGAGCGGGTAACGGCGCTGCGCCGCGCCTTCATGGCGGCATTGCAAGATCCCGCGGCTGTCGCCGAGGCACGCGGCATGGATCTCGATCTCGATCCACTCGACGGCGAGGCGGTGCAAGCTGCGGTCGCCAAGGCCTATGCGGTGCCGGCGCGCATTGTTGAACGGGCGCGGCAGTCGCTGATCTATCGGCCGCAGTGATCGTCTTTGCGGATAGCTGATGTTCGCGCGCTGACGCGTCCGGCAAAATGCGCTATGGCAGCCTCAGCGCCGATATCCGGGAGGTGTTGCATATGTCAGGGCTCGATGAGCGCCAAGGGCGAATCCTTACCACGCATACCGGCAGCCTGCCGCGCCCCGACGCACTCTCCGGGCTGCTGTTTGCGCGCATGACCGGAAAGCCCGTCGATGCGGCCGAGCTCGCGCGCCGGACAACCGAGGCGGTTGCGGACATCGTGCGCCGCCAGGTCGAGCTCGGCATCGACGTGGTCAGCGACGGCGAGCAGTCGAAGACGAGCTTCCAGGCTTATGCGGCGAGCCGCCTCTCGGGCATCGAGCCGATCGATCCGAAAGCCGGCGAGCGGCCGACCCGCGAGAACATGGCGTTTCCGACCTACTATCGGGGCGGCGCTCATTCGGGCTCCGCCTGGCCACGCTGGGCCTGCACCGGGCCGATAAAATATGTCGGGCAGGCGGCGCTGGCCGCGGACATCGAGAACCTCAAGGCGGCGCTCGCCGCGCTCGCACCCGCCGCGGCCTTCATGCCCTCGGTATCGCCGTCGAGCTGCGCCGGCTGGATGGAGAACCGCTACTACAAGTCCGATGAAGAGCACGTCGCCGCAGTCGCGGAGGCCATGCGTGAAGAATACGAGGCGATCGTCGCCGCCGGCTTCCTGGTGCAGATCGATGATCCACGGCTTGCCATGCACTATATGCTCACGCCCGGCGAGAGCGTCGAACAGGCGCGCGTTTGGGCGGCGCGTCGGGTCGAGGTGCTGAATCACGCTCTGCGCAATATTCCGCCGGATCGCGTGCGCCACCATACCTGCTACGGCATCAATATGGGACCCCGCGTCAGCGATATGGAATTGAAGAATCTCGCCGACATCATCGTGACGATCCGGGCGGGCTTCTATTCCTTCGAGATGGCCAATCCGCGCCACGAGCACGAATGGCACGTCTGGGAGCACGTGAAGCTGCCGGCCGACAAGGTGCTCATTCCAGGCTGCATCACCCACGCATCGGTCATCGTCGAGCATCCCGAGCTGGTCGCAGAACGCATAGTGCGGTTGGCCAAGGTCGTCGGCCGCGAACGCGTCATTGCGGGCGCCGACTGCGGCTTTGCCTCGACGCTGGCGCCAGGCCAGCCGCCGGAAGTGGAGCCCGAAATCGTGTGGGCCAAGTTCAAAAGCCTCGCCGAAGGCGCGCGGATCGCCACGCATCGGCTCTGGACCTGATATCCGGCCGGCTACGGGCTCAGGCGTGCTGCATCGCCAGTGCGCTCAAGCCGAGGAATGCCGGGTCGTCGTGCAGAATGAGATAAGCCGGAATGGCCTCGACATAGCGGCTCATCTTTCCCTTGGCGTCGAAGCGGGTGCGGAACTGCGAGCTGGGCAGATAATCACGCAGATGTGCGGCGATGCCGCCCGCAATGTACACTCCGCCTTGCGCCCCGAAGGCCAAGGCAAAATCGCCGGCAACCGCGCCGAACAGGGCACAAAAAGTTTCAAGTGCGGCCGCGCTGGTCGCGCAGTTTCCGCCGCGCGCCGCTTCGACGATTGCGGCAGCGTCGCGCCTGGGAGCCGTCAGAGAATCGAGAGATGCGATCGCGTTGTAGAGGTTCTCGAGTCCGGCGCCGGACAGGACGCGCTCGGCCGACACATAGCCAAATTGCTTGCGCAGGGTGGCGATGATCGCATCTTCGCGCAGGGACGCCCCGGCGAGCGCGGTGTGGCCGCCTTCGCTGCGCATGACCGTCGCGCCTTGACCGACCGGCACATAGGCGGCGACACCGAGGCCGGTGCCGGCGCCGAGCACAGCCATTGGGGCAAGCGGCTTCGGCTTGCCCAAGCCGATCTGACGGACATGGCGTGGCCCGAGCTGCGGCAGCGACCAAGCCACGGCTTCGAAGTCGTTGACCAATTGCACCCGATCAAAGCCGAAGCGGTCGCGCAGCTCTCGCGCGTCAATGACCCATGAATTGTTGGTGAGCGCGCAGCGGTCGTCGTCGATGACGCCCGCCACCCCAAACATTGCCTGGAGGATCGAATCGCGATCGGCTCGACCAGCCATGAACGCGGCCAGGACATCACCAAACTGCAGGTGGTCGGCCACGGCCATATGGGCAACTGGACCAAGAACGCCATCGCGCAGCTCTGCAAGGCGTACATTCGTACCGCCGATGTCCCCCAGCACGATGCCGACGGATCCGCGTTTGGCGATGTCGGCTTCAAGCGGGTTCCCAGCTGTCGCAGCGCGCCGGCTTGATAGGGCCGTGGTGTCAGTTGAAGGCCGCATTCGGAAAACCGCCTGATCCTTGGGTTACATCTGCGGGGCTGAACCTGATCGACCACTCCGGCCGGAAGCAAGCAGGTGCCGAGGAAGAGAACGCGCCATGTGTACAACGCGGAAGTCTGCCAAATGTGGCAGGGTGGGAGCCCCATCTTGATCGGCGCGATCCCGTTAGACAAGGCCGGCACGCCCATCGATACCGACCGCGACCGGGGCCGACAGTGCCGGCTGTCAGCGAGCCCCCCAACCTGGCTCGGCACTGAGACTTGCCGACCCGACCGCAGGATAATGTCAGTCTGGTCAACGCTGCCATTCTCGAGGTTCGTGCACGTCCGGCTCGTTTCGAGGCCGGCCGCGGCCGATTCATTGAAAAACGCCGAAAACCTGTGCGTGCAACGCCTAGACGCGGCGCTCATTATGAGCCATTAGGTTCACGCCCGAATCGACGCCACCGTTGCGGACGATCGAGCCAAGAAATCTGGAGGAACCCATGCGGGCGGTCGTTCTAGCCGCAGCGTTGTTGTTGTGTCTTGCGGGCCAGAGCTCCGCATTCGACCTGCAGACCAAGCGCGGCCAGGTGGTGTGCGATACGCTCCAAGCATTTGAAGAGCTGACCATCGCGATCAGCCTGGCGGACGATGAGGCCATCGAGGCGATGACCCGCAAGGGCTGCCATCTGCCGGAAGCCGGTTCGCGGATGGAGCTCATCGAGGCCTACCCGGATCAGACGGTGCTCCTATTCAAGAAGCTCACCGAATATGCCGGCCTGTCGGGAGTGCCCGCCCATATCGAGCGACTGGCCAACTTGGCGCAGGTCCGCGTCTTCGCCTCCGGCGCGACGCCCAGCGTCGGCTACACAATGCTGCCGGTCTCGGAAGGCGCCGACACCCCGATGAACTGAAGGGGCTCCCCGGTCCTCCGCGAGCATGTTGTTGCGATTGGCTGGCGTGAACCCATTCTGTGGTTGATCCCGGCAGCTTCAGGAACCTTGCTGCTGTCATCTCGAGCAGCTCGCAGCGACCGACGTATCGGCATGCTGTCGGAACAATCGCGTTGCGCCTAAACGGCTCATGGAGCAACGGCTTGGAAGCCATGAAAAAAAGCCCGGCAGAGAGGCGTAAGCGCCTGATCCACCGGGCTTAATCTGGTTGCGGGGGCAGGATTTGAACCTGCGACCTTCAGGTTATGAGCCTGACGAGCTACCGGGCTGCTCCACCCCGCGGAAACGGCAAGCGCGGGACATCGCCCCGCGCCGTGGCCGGTTATGTAGCAATCATGACGGCGCTTGAAAAGGGCTGTGTGGCTTGCGCCTTTGAAAGACGCCGACCGATTGTACCTTGCATCACTGGACGCGCATGGCTTGCCAAAGCAGATAAAAGCCGCTTTGGTCGAAGACAAGCTCCGGCCACATTCATAGAAATTCCGCATGAACGAGAAGCCTGCCTTGCAGCCGGGATTGGCGGTGGGCGAGGCATTGCGCGCCGTCGCCCGCGACATTCTGGGCGAGGCCCGTACCGCGATCGAGGACCCCGCCCATTCGGACGCGGTGGCGGTGCACGAATTTCGCCGCGCCATGAAGCGCTGGCGCGCGTTTCTGCGGATGCTCGAGCCATTCGTCGAGGACGGCCGGCGGCTGCGCAACGATGCGCGCGATCTCGCGCACTCACTCGGTGGAGCGCGCGACAGTCAATCGGCGCTCGATGCGTTCGATGATCTCGCCAAGCATGGACTGATGCTC
>Ga0209062_1002737_pt1 | contig 22436 bp, 17 predicted proteins | sample Coa_R2_2_FD_187158 | JGI IMG/M metagenome (GOLD analysis project Ga0209062, IMG submission 187158) | Surface soil microbial communities from Centralia Pennsylvania, which are recovering from an underground coalmine fire - Coalmine... | ecosystem: Environmental > Terrestrial > Soil > Unclassified...
GGGCCCTTCGCCCGCGTCTTCCGCGCCAGCGCCTGAATCACCGAGGCTGCCGTCGGATGCGCCTTCCAAAGCCCAAAGGCGATTTGTCCGCTCATCCCCTGCTCCTGATTCCGGAGACGAGCTGCGGGTCGGCAAAGCCGAAACGCTCGATCTGGAGGTCGACGGCCGCAAGCTTCACTTGACACATCTGAACAAGATGTACTTTCCGGCTGTAGGCCTCCGTAAGCGTGACTTGCTCGCCTACTACTACCGCATGGCCCGCTACATGATTCCCTTCCTCGAGGACCGCCCAATCGTTCTTCGCCGCTATCCCGATGGCGTGGGCGGCAAGGCGTTCTTCCAAAAGGAGGCGCCTTCCTTTTTGCCGGATTGGATTCGAACCGCAACCGTCTACTCCGATGAGCGAGGCGGCGACATGCAATACATCCTGGCGAACGATCGCCCGACACTACTCTACCTTACGAACCTCGGCTGCATCGATCACAATCCATGGTCAAGCCGCGCCGGCTCGCAAGATTCACCGGACTACGTCTTCTTCGATCTCGACCCCACGCCGGGAACGCCTTACTCGGCGGTATTGCGGGTTGCCCGGACCATCCACCAAATACTCGAAGAAATCCGGCTGAGGAGCTTTCTCAAAACTTCGGGAGCTTCGGGCTTTCACATTTTCGTCCCTCTTCAGCCGGGCTACAGCTACGAGCAGACGCGAACATTTGCGGAAATCGTCGGCAAGATCGCTGCCGCGGATCTGCCGGAGCTCACCACGTTCGAACGCACGATCAGCAAACGACCCAGGGGGCGCGTGCTGATCGACGCGTTGCAGAATGCACGCGGAAAGCCGCTTGCGGCGGTCTACTCCGCTCGAGCCGAAGAACACGCGGGAGTGTCCACTCCTATCGAGCCAAAGGAACTGGACCAGAAAATCGAGCCGGGGAGCTGGACCGTGGCGAATGTCGAATCCCGGCTCGCCAAGGTCGGAGACCTCTGGTCCGGCTTTTGGCGAGTTCGTCAAACACTGGATACCGCGCTAGACCGCCTCGACAGCAAATTGCGCGGTAAATCCACTGCTAAGCACAACGCCTAAGCTCCCATTTCACCGCGGATACACACTTTTGGGGATGGCTCACCTCCGTCCGTGTCGGCACTCTTGGCTGTCGGTTCGATTCACGGGAGATTTCCATGACATCCGCTCAAAAGAAGAAATGCGCGCATCCCCCATGTTCATGCCCCGCGCGCGACGGCAGCGACTATTGCAGTGTTGAATGCGAGGCGATGGAGCGCGCGCCAGAAGCGGGCTGCAAGTGCCATCACCAGGGTTGCAAGGGGCACACCAAATAAAGCTGTGATGGAAGTTTGAAAACTGCCAATCTAGGCGCCGACGGCCGTCGCGAGCGGCGTAGCCTTCGCAACTGCGGCCCGCTGAAATTCGTCTCGCGTTGTCTGAATAATCATCCACAGCACGTCCGTAGGCTGGCAGGGCGATGCGATCAGATCGAATGCTCCCGCCTGTAGCGCTTGTTTATACTCGTCCCAATCCGCGTGCCTCGAGGTCACCACAACGCGAACGCCTGGCCGCTCCGACTTGAAACGTTGCAGCAGCTCGCGGTAGTCCCCGTCCGCCAAATTTTTCTCGCTGAAGACCAATCGGACGTCGCGCGAGGCCACCACGTCCACACACTCCGAAATGCGGGAAACGCAAATAGTATCGTAACCCTCGCGCTCCAGTATTTCCTTGAGCCTCCGCCGGCTCTCAATTTCGCTTGACGCGACTACGATGGGTGAAGGGGATTTCATTGGTGGTCTCCTACTTACAGTCAACCACGGCGGCGACGGCCTGATGCCGTACATATCTCGGGGGCCCTGGAAAAGTCGAAAGTATCGTCGCGGCCTGATTAAGGGTATCCACGATCCTATGTACAGCAGCTCACCATTTTCCTGTAGGCGCGCGCCTTGCGGATTTTAGCATTCGCGTTCCACTAAGCCGCCCGCTACTAAAGAACTGGCCGGCGCCGCCCGCTTATTGTGTGCGTGTTTTCTGCTCAAGGGCCCTAGAGTAAATTCGAATTAGCTCCTTGTAGTTCCTCTCCGGTCTATATTTCGCTTCGTACTCCGCACGGGCGGTAAGACCCATCTGCTCCATCTCTTGAGGATTCCGCCATGCCCATCGTACCTTCTCGGCCAAGTCATCCGCGTTCCCCGCCTGGAAATGCAGCCCAGTTTGTCCCTCGCACACCATTTCCGCCATCGCGCCCCTTCCTGAAGCAATCACAGGCACTCCGCAGGCAAACGCCTCCGCCGCAACCAGCCCGAACGTTTCATAGAGGCCTTCAGATGGCCACACCAGAAAACGCGCGCCCTGAAATACTTCGTTGAGTTCCTCACGCGAAAGCCGCGGGACGATTTGCACGGCACCCTGCTTTTCGAGAGTTCGCAGATCGCCCAGCAACGGTCCTTCTCCCCGGACTTTCAACGGGATCTCTGGGAGCTTTCTCCACGCGCGCAACAGCGTGCAAACACCTTTTTCCGGCGCAAGGCGTCCGACGAATAGCGCGTATTCTTTGTTTTTCCGCGAGAGGCCTGGATCACTCGCCACAAAATGCGGCTTGATTTCCAGCTTCTCGGCGGGGAGCCCCGCGGCAGCAAAAATGCCGCGGTAGAACTCCGTCGATACGATGTAGCGGTCTACAAGGCGCCCCCACGTGCCGCGCTGGCTATGAAACGCGAGCATCGCCGCGACCAGGGCGCTGTCTGCCCGCGAGCCGCGATAACAACCGTGCACAATTCCGGGCCATGGCAGTTTCTTGCCCAGACATTCCTGGCATTCTCGTCCGTCCCGGTAGAACGTCGCAGCCGGGCACGTCACGCGCGGATTGTGCAGAGATTGCACAACTGCGACACCTTCCGTTTGGCAGGCCTGATAAGCGGCTGGTGAAATCAATGGAAACGTATTGTGGAAATGGGCTACGTCAGGCCTTTCTCGCCGGATCAGATCTCGAATCGCCCGCACACTATCCCATGCCCACATCGTTCTCAGGGGCAAGCTGAGTTTCCGCACGGGACCGTAACCGCCCAGCTCGTCGTTTCGACGAGTGTAAACACATACCGGGTGCCGAAAGCTTTCGAGCAGTTCTCGTTCGCGCGTGAAAACCTCATCCTCTCCTCCCGGTTGCTGGTAGAAATTATGAACCAGCAAAACTCGCAATCTCCGCGACTGCACTCCAACACTCATCGTGTTCAACGGTAAATTTCGATGGAACACCCATATGCAGACGAACTTGCCCGGGGGAAGTAAGCCGTCAACTCGGCGTACTCTTTCCTGGCTGCGCCGGTTTCGTGACGCAGAACCGGCGCCATTGCCCATCCCACCGTCAGATAGAACGGGATCGCCCCGTACGGCGTCTCCCCGAGCGGGAAGAACATCCCGTAAGCCATCATCGCAATCCAAAACGGAACGCCGAACGAATCCCCTGTCAGACGATTGGACTTCCAAAGAAGACGTCCGATTTCTTGCTGAAACGCAAAAAACAGCAAGACCCCAATCCAGCCCGAGTATCCAAGCGCGTAAAAGAATTCGTTGTGCGGCGTGCGTATGAATTGGCCTGTCAGATACGGGACGAGATCACCCAGAGGATATCCGTAGCCGAATCCCCACATTGCGGTCGAGCCGCTGGCATGCACAGCGTCCCAAATGTTCAGCCACCAAACCGTGCGCCAGACGAATGTCGCTTCCGGGGTCTCCGCTCCGATTCCTGCCGCCGCTCTCGCGTCACTCATGTCAGCTTGAAAAGGCGAGAGCGCGCGATCCGTCAGTTGACGCACGGAAATTTCGCCGCCGCCGCGCCCTTCCGGACCGGGAAGGCTGAAATCCGTGACGTACATTAATGCGAAGACCGCCGCCAAAATCGCCGCGGTTTGCGCGAACCGTTTGCTTTGCCGGGTCACAAGGAACCACGCGATCAGACCAATCGCAAACGCCAGCCATTCCGTTCGCACTTGCATACCGAGCATCACAAATGCGTTCAACGCCAGCAGATACCAATGCCGCCACAGCCTCTTCTCGTAAGCCACCAGACCGAGCAAGGCGACAAATGAATAGATCGGTTCCGCAAAGACTTGTACCGGAGCGATTTCCCGGCTCACGCCAGGCATGAACCACTCACGCCGGTTAAGGACAAGCAGGTACAAAACCCCATAAATGCCGTTGAACCAGGCAAACCCGCGCAACAGCTTCGGCAAAGCCTCGCTCTGAGCGCCAGCCCAAATGCCGAGGAGTACATACAGCGGATAGTAGTTGAAGGCGAGATCTCGCATCGCGGTCAGCTGCGGATTTCCCGCCCCAATTCCATGAGCCACTTGCAAAATGCCGTATCCAAGAAAGGCTGCGTAGATGATGGCGAGGCGTTTCAGCGCCCGCTCCTTGCGGACCATCGGCGTCCATGCGCTGCCCCGGAAGGTTGGGCCACACAGAAAGAAGAGGACCAGCACAATCTCACTGATGAAAACGCTCCATTGCGGCACGCCGATATAGGCAAACGTCCGGCTCAGGCACAAGTAGCCCAGGAGCAATGCGGCAGCGACCTTAAGCCACACTGCCGATTCCCTCCTCGTCGAGCTCAGGTGTGCACTTCCGCACCGTAAGCCAGTTTGGCGCGAGGCGCCCCTCTCTCGCCTCGCGGGTACAGAGATATAGCAATCCGTCCGCGAGCCCAACGCTCAGGCTCGCACGATGAAGCCACCGCCTGGGCGCACTGTGATGAGGAAAACGCAGTGGTAACCGCCACTCGCGGAAATCGCTGAATCCCCCGCGTGCCAGCACTCGGCCGAGCGATTGTCGGTCGAAGTAATAAAAGTGAGTCGGATTCCTATACTGCTCCCAGCGCTTCCCTTGCGCGCGAGCGCGCAAACACCGCGTGTTAATGGTCGAAACCAGAAGCTTTCCGCCCTCCGAGAGCATCGCCTCCAGCCGCGCTATGTCCTGCCAGGGCCGCCGCAAGTGCTCGATGACCGTCCACAAAATGATGAGATCAAAGCTGACGAAGGCCCGGGCAGAGAGCAACTGCTCCGCGCTCGGGTATACCTCCAATCCCCCGAGATTCCGCGCTGTGCAGCGCGCCTGCGGATCGGGCTCTATGCCCGCTCCGGACATTCCAAATTCCCGTGCAACCCGCAGCAACGAACCTACGCCGCAACCGTAGTCCAGCAAACTCAGACCTGCGAGCCCCCCACAGCGATTCTCCAGCGCCGCGAAGACTTGTCGCAAAACGCAGTCCGGCGTGTTCTCGAGCGGCGCTGCGTCTCCGGCGCTCCTTGGATAATAGAATCGCTCGTAGGCACGCGCGAGTTCCGCGTCTCCAAGCTGCGGATGAGCGAACTGCAAGCCACACTCCCGCGCGCTGCATTTCCACACCGTCGTGTGCTCAAGTGCGAACCGCCTTCGCGCCGTTCCGCCGCAAAGGGCGCAAACGATCCGCGACTCTCCTGGCCTGTGCCCGCCAAATCTTTGTTTCACGCTGCCCGCTTCTGGCTGAGAAAAGAGATGCGTTTTGCAGAAAAAATCCGGCAAGTCACGAGAGAATACGTCGTGTAGCTCAACGTCAAACTGGCGGCCGCTCCAGCAAGCCCCCACCATCGCGTAAGCAAAAATGCCGAGATGACGCCGGCCGGTGCCGCGATTGCGTTTGCCACCAAGTCGAAGCGCGGCTGTTGCGAAGCCCGAAGCGCCATTGCGTGTCCGAGTGAAGCGCCAATCGCCGCCGGTACCAGCGCCAGCAGCGGCATAAGCCAGCCATATCGCGCGTATTTCCCTCCGTACAACAGACTTTCCGCTGGCCCGGAGAGCGGCAACAGCAGTAACGACAGGCTAATCATCGCGATAAGCAGCACCCAGCTGACCAGCTTGGCCTTCTGCCACATTCGGACTTCCATCTGGTTGCCGAAATCGTAGGAGAACGCCGGCAGGATCAACAGGCCTGTCGCGGCCAAAACCTGCATCAACATCAGCGCCGGGACCTGCATCGCTCGCAGCACTCCCGCCGCGCCCAGGCCCAGAGCTCCCGCCACGACAAACATCTGTGTTTGGTTCGCCGCCGACGAAAGCGCGGTCGAAGCCACAAGCCACCGCCCGTATGTCCAGTTTTCCAGCCAGGTTCTCTTCAGCGGATGCTTCTCGTTTTTAGTTGCACCGCCACTTAAACCCAGCACGCGCCAAAGCGCCCATGCCGCCAGGAAACTGCCCGAGCCCATCACGAGAAATGCGCTCAGCGGGTTGATCCGATGCAACGCATGCAGCACAAACAGTCCGCAGAACACGTATCCTGCATACACGCTGCTACCCAGAACGGCGGTTGAGGGGCGCTGCAGCACGTAGCACATTCGCCTCACCAGCCAGAGCCACAACAGGAAAGGCAAAGCTAGCGCGCTGCCGGCAATGGCTCCCGCAAGCCAATTCTGCGAATTGACTCTCCATATAGCGATTCCCACGGTCAATGTGAGAACAGATAGCGAACCCACCAGCAGCGCGTGTATCGCGGCTTGTTCGCGAAAATATTCTGGAAGTCTCCGCGAATGTTGCGCCGGCCCCAAGACTGTAAGTGGCTCAAGCAACAGGACATTGTGAAACCCAGAAACAAACAGGAACCCCGCAAAGGCCACCGCGAACGCACCATAGGCCTCCGCACGCAGCCATCTCGCTAGAAAAACGTTCAGCCCGAATCCCGCAACGGATATCAATCCTTGGTCCATCAACGAGAGCATCGATCGCGTGCCCCAGCGGCGCAGACGTTCCGCCGTCCAGAGAACGTGTGCCGGGCCGCCTGCGCCTCCGGCGTCGCGCCGCGAAATTTCCAGGATCGGCGGCCTCGCGGCACTTGTCATTTCGCGCCTCAATTTCCCTCGGCTCGCAGTACAGCAGGCACGGTTTTCAGCAGCACCTTCAAGTCGAGCCATAAGCTCCAGTTCTCGATGTACTCCAGATCGAGTGCCATGTTCGTTTCAAAGGAGGGATCACTTCGGGCCGTGACCTGCCACAAACCCGTCAACCCGGGTTTTACGTCGAGGCGCCGCAGGTCTTCCACGTCGTACCGCTCGAAGTCATCCACGGGGTGGGGGCGCGGCCCCACTAGGCTCATGTCGCCCATCAAGACGTTGTAAAGCTGCGGGATTTCGTCGATGCTCAGCTTGCGTAACCACCGTCCGAGCCGCGTTACGCGGGGATCCAGCTCGAGCTTAAAAAAAGGCCCCCGCCGCTGATTGATGGATCTTAGCTTTTCCTTGATCTCGTCGGCGTCTGCCACCATGGTTCGCAGCTTGCAGCACCGAAATTTTTTGCCTTTGCGGCCCACTCGTTCCGCCACGTAGAACGCCGGCCCCTGCGAATCCAGCCGAATCAACCCGGCCAGAATCGCGAGCAACGGAGCGCAAATCAGCAATCCGCACAGCGCCACGACGAAATCGACCATTCGCTTGATTGCCCGGCCCAGAACCGGTATTGGCTGCTCGTGAAGCTCCATTACCGGGAATCCGCCGAGCATGTAAAGTGGGCATTGCCAGCCCAACCCATCGTAGAGGTCAGGAATTACCTTCAGGTTGAGCCGTATCCTCCGTGCTTCCTTCACCATGTGCTTCACTATTTCGCGGTCGATGGGCAGCGTAATGAAGAGCTCGTCCACAAAATTTGCCAGACTCACGCTGCGCACTTCCTGAAAGGTTCCCAGCACCCGGGGATCATCCGTCCGGCGTGAATCCAGGAATCCGCATACTTCGTACCCGAAATGCCGGTTCTCCTCGAGCCACCGCGCCACGGCACGCCCTAGCCGTCCGGTTCCCACCACCAGAACCCGCAGCAGGCCCGTCCCCGCTTTTGCCCGGCGCAAAATCCACTCCCGCTTCGCCGCTCGCCAGCCAGACAAGGCCGACGCGTTCAGCAGCGCCGCCCAGCAGATCACCAGTCGCGATATCTCCTTGTTCCCCGAAACGAAAATGAAGAGCGCCAGCAGCGCCGTCGCCAGCGCCACCGCCTTCATGACCATCAGCGTTTCGTCCAGCGTGCTGCGTTCGCGCGGCGTTTGGTAAAGGTTCTGGCTCACGCAGCAGAGCACCAGCAGCCCCGCATAGAGGACAAAAAAGCCGGCGTATTCGTGTGCCGTCTGCGTCTTGAAGAATCGAATCTGCGCCTGCAATGTGTACTGCTCTCCAAAACGCGCTAGGTAAGCCGCCACGCCGGTAGCCAATACGCAGCACACGTCGAGCGCCGCATATACGGCCTGAATCGTCAGTCCCCGCGCAATGCTCTTCGCTGCGCGTGCCGGGCCCGCTGCCGCTCCCAGAGGCTCGCCAGCAAACTCCGGCGGCGCCGTGTCTACACCCCTGGCGCGGGCGGTGTTCCTTCCGAGCCTGACGCGCTCCATCATTTGACTGGTAAGCCCGTAAGCTCGCCTGCCTGCGACGAACCGGCAGCCGCTGCCCGAACCGCAACGCGTTTCGCCGGTGCTTGCCTTTCTGTCAGCAAGCGATCCAGCGTCGCCGCTACCTCTGCCTTGTCCTTGCTCGAGAAATACCAGTCGATCGTCCTCGCCAACCCCTCCATGAACGGAACTTCCGGTTCCCAGCTCAGCACCCGCTTCGCTAGCGTGTTATCCGCCACTCGGTTCATTGGGCCTGTCGGAAGTTCTGGCCGCAACTGGATTTCCGCCTTGTGTCCCGTCATCCGCAGCACGGCCTGGGCGGCATCCAGCACGCGGATGCGTTCTGTCGTCCCCAAGTTGATGGCCATAGCGTTCCCGACGAGTTCCGCTGCTCGGATGGTTCCCGCAACGATGTCGTCAACGTACGTCCAGTTGCGGATTTGCTTTCCGTTTCCCCACACCACAAAGGGATTTTGCTCGATGAACGCCCTTGCAATCATCGCCATCACGGCGTGGTTTTCGTGCCCGCGCGGTCCGTACACAGTGAAATAACGGCACGAAACGCTCTTCATTCCCATTTCGCGGTAGTACGCCTGCAGCGTCATCTCGCCCATCAGCTTGGCCCAGCCATAGAGATTGTCGGCGTCGTAGGGCGGCCCCGCCTGGCACTCCTTCAGGTAAAGCATCTGTTCTGGATTGCTCTGAATGGGATTGGGATACACGCAGCCCGAGGAGGCAAACACCACTTTGCGCACTTTTTCCTGAGCGCACGCTCGGAACACCAGTGCGTCCAGCGCTAGGTTGCTCGCGCACGCCGCCTGGTGCAGGTCCACGTATCCGCGCCCGCCGTGATCCGCCGCAAGATGAAACACAACGTCCATGCCGCGAACGGCCTCCCGCGCTGTGTCGCCATCGAGCAGGTCCCCCTCGACCAGCTCGATGCTTCCTTCTTCGAGTGCGCGGGCAAGATGTTCTCGCTTCCCGCTCGAGAGGTTATCTACAACACGCACCCGCGCGCCCTTCGCCACCAGCGCGTCCACCAGAGTCGAGCCGATAAACGAAGCCCCTCCCGTCACCAGTACCCTTGTTTTTACCCAGTCGATCACGATGTTTCTCCTGCCCCGCGTGTCGCGGATGACTTCCCGCGCCTCACGTCATTTCTACCTCTCCTTCCGATTTTGTCTTTCTCCCCGAAAAACGGCTTGCGATCCGCACCGCTGCCGGGCGCAATCGCCTCATCCGCGCTCGTGCCGTTGCTCCCACTTCGCCCGCCAGCATTCGCGCCGGGTCTTCCGGGTCCCGGTCGTCCCAGCGTTTTCGCACCACCAGCCAGCCGGCTGCTCCCACTACTCCGAGCACCGTCCCGCAGCAACCCAGCAGGAATCGCGGCGGGAACGATTTCTTTGTTGGGACGACCGGTGAATCCAGCACCTTCACCGTAGGAATCTCTTTTGCTTCCTGGACTTTGGCCATTTCGTATTGCTGCGTCAGCAGCTCATACACCGTCTCCTGAATCTTGGTTTGCCGAAAAAGGTCGGCGTAGGTCACTCCGAGCAGCGGGAGCTTCCGAATCGGCGGATACAAATCATCCGTCCCCATGTTTGAACTGTCGCCGCCCAGTTTTTGCAATTGCGCCTGTAGCTCCTTCACTCGCGCTGATAGCGCGCGTACGCGAAAATTCTCATGCGTGTAAATTTGTTGCAATCCGCTCAGCTCCGATTTCGCGGCGATCAGTTGTCCCTGCAACAGCGCCGCCGCTTCCACCATCGCTTTGCTTTGTGCAGGAATATCGATCGCCGTGTTCTTGCTCGCGAATTCGCTGAAGCGCCTCGCGTCCGCATCCAATTCCGGTTTTACCTCTCCGAGCCGCCCCTCCAGAAAGATCCGCTCCCGCCGCGCCGCCGATGTGCTCACCAGCGCCACAAGGCGATCCAGTTCCGTTACGTACGATTGGGCCATCTCCTGTGCGCGCGCCGGGCTGTGATCCGTAACCGTAATGCGAATAATGCCGCTCTTGCGGTCCACCGCAATGTCGGTGTGATCGGCTAGGTCGTCTCGAGCATCCTCGATCTTCCGATCACGATATACCTCTTGCAGGCGGTATTTCGTTATGAGTTCGTCCGCTACTGTTCGGCTCTTCAGCACCCCGACGAACAACTCTCCGGACGTTTTCGTTCCCAGCAGGTCGCTCGCTAGACCGCTGAGCGCCGAGCCGCCCTTCGATGCCAGCGCCGACATCAGCGCCATTCCCAATCCTTGCTGCCCGTCCGGCGGCATCAATTGCGCCGTCGACTTGTAACGCGACGGAATCAGAATCACGCCTATCGTGCTCGCAATCGCCGCCCATACCGCTATGCGTGCCAGCCATTTCCGGTGTTCCCACAATAGGCGCAAGTGCGCCATGCGCTTGGTATCGTGTTCGCGCGCATCTACCGCGAATAGCCCATGACCGTTCCGGTGCTTGCCATTGCCGGCTGGTCCGTTTTGCGCCGGCGCGCTGCTCGTCACGTTCACCGGAGACCCTCCGCTCCCAAAGCTTCCTCGCGGGGCGCCTTGCCCGCATGAAGAAGTGTCTGCGGCTGAAAGCTGATTTGCACCGATGCCGTCCAGTTCGTGGTTTGGTTCGGCTGAATCACGGGAAACAGCCATCGCTCATACTGAAGACCCGCGGAAACTTGCAGCGACGGCGTGACCCAATAGTCCGCGCGCCCCGCCACGTCGGTCAGCGATCCTCCGTTCGGTATGAATTGGTTGCTGACCTTCTGATGCCGGAAGCTCACTTGCACCCGGTTTCGCGGGTTAAACCAATAGTTCGTCCATGCCTGCGCCCCTTGCCCGCCGCGCCCGATCCAACTGCCGATCAGGTAGTTGTTATTCGTGTACCCGCTCCTCCATGTGCCGTTGTAATAGAAGCTGCCCGGTCCGATCGAAACCCTGCCTCTGGCTCCCGGGATGTCCGTGTAAACGCCTTCAACCCGAAAATCCATCTTCTCGGCTCGCGGCAGGTGTGAAAAATAAAGCCCTGCATGCCACGCCGAACGGTCCGCGTACGCGATGGGCGTGAATTGATCATCCGTGTACGCGTCTCCGTAGAAGGACACCCAATTCCGCATTCGCGGCAGCCGGTAAACGAAATCCAGTCCGGAGGTTCGATCACCCGGCTTGTTCGGAGTCCCCGAAACGGAATTCCCAATCGTAAAAATCGTCCGTAGCAGTTCGTGCGTCGTCAGGGGATACCCGGGTCCCCCGTAGATTGTGGTGCGATAAAAGGCAAATTCGAAGTTCCGGGTCGGCTTAAAACTGAAGTTTTCGCCATGGATGAATGGCTGCTTCGCCAGCGGCTGTCCGGCCTGTCCGATGAAACCCTCCGGTGTGAGCATCAACTCATAGCCGCTCAGTTGCCCCAAAAAGAACTCGGCCCGCGCTTGTCCAAGCCATTTCAAAATACTGGGAAGCTCGAAGGGACTTGTCCGATTGATCCTAAACATGTTGATCGGAGCGGAATTATTGCTGAGCGTCAGCGAACCACCTTCGCCTGCGCCCCACGACAGGCTCTGCCGTCCGAAGCTGAACATCCAATTCGAGAGCGTCACCCCGAAATACGCGTCCAGCAGTTGAAATTGGCTGACACCGGTCTGCTTGACTGCCTGCGGCACAAACGGCAGAAGATCCGCAACTTGGATTGCCTGTCGCGCGCCCAACGAGAACGGCGATAATGATCCCGCTGACTGCCATTCGCCGCGGATGTAGCCCGCCCATGCCCCGCTTGTACCGTAGGCGGAAAAGCCCGTCACCGTGTTCCAGCCTTCTCCAAACGGCCGCCCAAAATCGTTGATGTCGCTCTGCGCGAAGTGATAGCCGTCGTTTAGCGGCTCGCCCGCAATCCGCCCCACACGCGTATAGACGGACTCCAGTCTCAAGTTCGCCGCCGGATATCCTTCTGTTGCTTTCGCCTCGGGTCGAAACTCCCGTTCCAAGGTTTCGACCAACTCGGCCGCCAGCGGATTCTCCTCCGGATTCGTCAATTGGCTTGCTGCTTCCGTCACCAGCCGCGCGCACTCGCGCCGCGTCCAGGGCCGCAGGCCGGCCAACCCAGTCTCAATCAAGCCGAAGCCCGCGAGCCGGTCCAGCGCTGGATAAATCCAGCTATCCAGCGGTACGTAGGGGGATCCAAAGTTTTCCGGACGCGAGGTCTGCAGCGTCTTCGTGACCGTGCTCCAGGAAAGCCACTCTCCTCCCCCCAACTCAGGATCATGTCGCCGGCTGTACACCTGCTGCGAAATCAGCCACCCCAGCCCGCTACCCACAACCACGTCCGAGGGAAAATGATCTCGAGACCTCACGCGCGAAAGGCTCACCAGCGTCGCCAATCCATACGACAGCAGTTTTGGCAGCGGTCCCGGATACTCGTGCGCGATGACTCCAGCAATGGACCACGCTGCCGCGGCATGCTCCGACGGGAACGATGAACCTCCAGCCCAAAAACTTCCCGTTCCCGTGCCTTGGTAGGGCCGCTCCCGTTGTGTCGCCAGCTTCAGCATTTCTACGACGGCGAGGCTGTCGACAGCTGCTTCACCCGAAAGAAAACCCGTTTCGCGCTGGTGCTCACTGTGCGACACAGCGCTCCACAAAAACATCCCAGCGCCCGCCCCGCCCAGCGCCGCCACGCTGTAGTCCGCCAAGTGGCGGTAGTGCAGCATCGTTGCCGGATTTTGATTCAGGTGCGCGCTGAACGTGCGGTCCGTCCGGATCAGGCCCGCTGTTACACCCGCAAAGGGAATTAGCCATTCCGCGTCCGTTGGCTGAATCCGTTTCGGGCTGGTCCAGATATCCTTCTGGTCTGTCAGAAAATCACCTGCCAGCGATTTCCAGCTTCTTGCCCCCTCGGGCGGCATGCGCACCCCGTCCGCCTCGCTCGTGCTCGCGGCGCCTTGCGCCTCGTCCTCTTGTCTGCTCTGCTCCTTCGCCGTGGTTTGCTGACCCATTGCAACCGGCGATCCCATCGTGCTCAAAACCAGCCACATTGCAAAAATCACTCCGCCCGGGCCAGCCCTCATCTTCTGCACGTCCGCCCGCTAACGCACAACGTACGCCGCCGTAAACGCAATCGAGCTCGCGATCTGCGCCAATTGCAGCGTCGTCGTCCAGTTCTTCACTCCGATATTCGGAGCTTTTTCCGGCACGATAATCGCGTCACCCGGCTTCAGCACCGCATCCAGCGGATTCCCCGAAAGCCAGCTCGAATTGTTCTTCGACGCGATCACCGATCCGTCCGCTCTCACCACGAACGCGGCCTGCTTGTTCGCCAATTGCGTAATTCCGCCCGCTTGGCTGAGATACCATTTCGCGTTTCGCCCCGGCCGGTAGCTGATCGCCGTCGGATGGAACACCTGCCCTGTCACCGTCACTTCGTTCGCCCGCTTCGGAACTACCAGCAGGTCGCCATCCTCCACGATCGGATCCGCGGCTGTGTTGCGCCATTGCTTCATGTCGCCTGCGATGTGAATCACCACCCGCCCGATTGGCGCAATGGCCTCCAATTGATCAAGCGTTGTCTGCGTCGCCGCCATTGCCGTCACTTTCAGATTTTTCTGATCCATGTCGTTTTCCGGCAGCGCCTTGATCGCCACTTGCTCCGTCTTTACCCGCGCAACCAGCTCCAGGTGCGCCCTCATCTCCGCTTCCCGCACCGATTCGCGCGTCAGCACCGCGCCGTACGGAAACGCCTCTGCCGTCAGTCCTCCCGCCTGCGCCAGCACTTCGCTTAGCCGCTCTCCGGGATGAATCCCGTAGGTTCCCGCGTGCCGCACTTCCCCGCGCACCGTCATCGAGGCGCCGATGTCTTTCCATCCCGCCCTCTCCGGAACGGTCACCACATCCCCCGGGCGCAAAGCCACGTCCGCCCCATCGTTCCCGCCGAGTGCCTCCGCTATATTCACGGTCACGCTCTTCGTCGTGGTCTGCACGCCCGGCAAGAACTGCACGACCGTTGCTCTCTCCGCGTTTCCGCTCCGCAACACTCCCCCCGCTGACCTCACCAGGTCCGACGCCTTCATGTTCACCGCATACGGATACCGTCCCGGATGAGCCACGTTCCCCTGGATGGAAACGGTCGGCGGCTGCGCCAATTCCGGCAGTTGGTGCACCAGCACGCGGTCCCGGGGCTCAATCAGCAGGTTATCCAGCGGATTTCCCTCCAGCGCGTTCGCCAGATTCACGCTGAATACTTTGGTCGTCCCGTCCTGCTGCGTCCGGAACACTTGCGCCGAATCCATCCATGCGTCCTGCGTCACGCCGCCCGCCTGGTACACCGCGTCCCGCAAACGCTCCTGCCCCGACGTCCGGTAACTCCCCGGCTTGCGCACATCCCCCATCACCTGAATTTCTGGCTTCGGCTCAAAGTCGTATCGGCCGAAAATGCGAACCGTATCGAGCGGCTCGAGCTTTGGCGCATGGGCCGGGTCCGCAAGCGCTGTATCCAGATCGAACCCTTCCACTACCGGCTTGAAGCTCGCGCCCGTCAGCCGGATGATCTCCGCATAGTTCCCCGCCGGCTCCGGCAGCAAATCGCTATAGCCCGAGATCAAATCCGTTAGCCTCATTCCGTCGCGATACGAATACCGTCCAGGCCGGATAACGTGTCCTTCGAGGTACACTGCTCGCGTGTTGAATGGCGCAATCGGGAAGATGTGGATGTCATCGCCGTCCTGCACCGCGAACTGACGCATCTTTTCCCGCGTCGCTCCGGGATCGTTTGTCTCTCCCAAATCCAGGCTGAACATCGTCCGCTTCTCGTGCGCTACCAGCCGTTGCACCTCGACGTGCCGGAGTGCCGCTGCTGGCAGGATCCCGCCCGCCAGGTCCAGCACGTCCTCCAAGTTCTTTTCCGCCCTCAATTCGTATGTGGCCGGGCGCCGCACCATGCCATCGACCGTCACGGTCGGTCCGAGCGGCGGTACCCGCAGGGAATCCCCGGCCTCCAGCCGCCGCAACTTCCCGCGCACGCCATGCAGCAGCAGGTCGTATGCATCTACTTCCTCCAATAAATCCGTTCCACGGTAGTGCTGGATCCTTCGCAGCGAACCGCGCGTCGTCACTCCTCCCGCGCTAAAGATCGCGTTCAATGGCGTTGACATTGAACTGACGTCGTACGCTCCCGGTGCCGCCACCTCGCCCACCACATACACGCGCACCGTTCTCAACCGCAGCAGCGATACGTCCGCCGAAATGTCCCGGAATTGCGTGCGCAGCACGCGTTGCGTCTCCGTTTGCACTTCCCCCAGTGTTTTGCCGGCAACCAGCAGCGGTCCGGATTCCGGCAACGCCACACGTCCTTCCCGGTCCACTGTTCGAAACAGCCGCTGCGAAATTCCGCCCCACAAATCAATCGCCAGGCTGTCTCCCGGTCCAATCACGTAGTCCGGTCCAACCGGAAGGTCCATCGGCAACAAATCGCTTTTGCTCGCGCCGCGTTGAAAGACATTCAGCCCAAACCGCTGCGTGGGCAGCAGATTCGGCGCCGCCTGCACATACAAGTCATAGAGCGCCGGCACATCCGCATACGGATTCGGCTGGTGAATCATGCTCACAGGCTCGGCCGATTCATTCCCCCCCGATGGCGTCCGGTAGTCGCGGACCAGTTGATCCAGCCCGCTCGGCCCCCGCAGCGAGTCCGGCAGTAACCCGCTCTCGGGATTTACTCCCGCCGATGCCATCAACACGGCTGCCATCGCATCGGACGAAGACGCCGGCGGCGCCATTGGAGATTGCGCCAGGCTCGAAGTGGGAGACTTCGTCGTGGGTTGCCCCGATGAACCCAGTGCGTTCAAAAAGCTCGCCGGATTCCCCGCTTCGCCATCCTTCGCGGACGCCAGCAGAGTCTCCGGACCATTCGTCGGATTGGTTTCCGCTTTCAGAATCAGTTCGTTGGTTGAAGGGGCGAGCCGCGGCACGTTCTGATTTGCTTCGGGGAGCCTGGGCTCTTGCGCTGGCGCTCCCGCCGCACCGCCGCTCTCTTGCGGAAATGCCGCTTGCCACTGCGCAGCGCATTGCAGCGATTTGCGTGGATCGCAGTTCGGCAATTGTGGTCCCGCCGCTATCGCCGGGCCCTGCGGCAGTCCGGAAACGCGCTCCATCTGCATTTGTTGCCGAAGCAGCAGCGCGCGCTCCTGCGCTTCGTCCGAATCTGGATTCAGCTTCGGTTCAAGGTATCCGTATTTCTGTAGCAGGCGTGTCGCCAGCGCGCGCAACTGCAGATCGCTGCGCAGCCGCTCCGCGATCGCTGCGTCCGTCAGATCTCGCTCTTCGACTAGCTGCCCCTGTTCCCCGGCTTCGCGCGCGTAGAGCTTCTTCAACTCCATCATCAGGCCGGAATCTCGCCCAAGGACCCCCAGTATCTGCTCCGCGCTCGCGGCCACTCGTTCCAAATTGGCTTCGACTAGATTGCTGGGCCGCTCTGTCTTGATGATTCCGGCGGACGCTCCGTAGTTCGAAGTTGTATCTTGTGGTTTTCGCTGCGGCGCCTGACCCGCTAATGCCGCCCCGGCTACGCTCAGCAGCAGCGCGCTAGTCCACCGCCAGCCCGCCTTCAGGGACGTTTTCCCCCCCGGGAAGCACTTCGCGAGAACACTTTCCACTGTGGGTCTCCCCAACCGGCCCCGCTGGGAGGGACCCAAGAACAAACGACAGTTCGGTGTCTTGTAATTTACGGAGTAACTTGTGCCGCCCCAATCAGCCGTTCACTGTAGCCCGCAACGTCGCGTCGCTGTACCCTGCTGTTGGCGCACTGATTTTAGCTTTCACGCAAAAACGCCTATGCGATTAGCCGGCGATCGGTCTGCGCCCTCGAATCAGCACTCTGAGATCATCCCGCCATGCGGTTGCTCACTATTTCCCGCGCGTCGACACTTTTTTAGGAGCGCTGTTTTCGGAGCGCTGATTGTTACGTCCCCAAACGTCCACACAGACTCACACCCAGGGGACTAATCGCCGTCGTGCGGGTCAAGCTCCCCGCTCGGCCTCACCAAAAACGGCCGCTCGTGCCGTTCCTCCCGGCGGCCCACGCCTCCGCCCGCACACTCCACGCAGAGCCGCGTCCAGGGCAGCGCACGCAGCCGCGCCTCCGGAATCCGCTCTTCGCAGCTTCCACAAATCCCGTACTCTCCCGCTTCAATCCGTCGTAGCGAAAGCTCGATTTCAGCGAGCGTCCGCACTTCGCGCTCCATGTTCGCCATCGCCAGATCGTTCGTCACGCTGTGCAGGGCTTGTGCGCCCTCGTCGTCCGGCTCCCGCTGCAGCACGATCTCTTCGCGCCGCTGTTCAATTCGTTTTTGCAACTCGTCCCGCTTGGCCAGCAGCAACTCCCGGAATACATCCGTGCTGCTTCCCTTCCTCTTTTTCAACGCTTCCATAGGATCCACCTGTTCTCTTCTCTCCGGATTCCAACCGCTACCCTTCATCGAGAACCGCAAGGCAGGCAGTGTCGCGCTCCCCCGGATACCCAACAATCCCTGCCTTCCTGCATGCCTTTTCTCAAAGAACCCTATCCCTTTTTGCTCACTTGCCCGGCAGCACCCCGGTCTGTGTTTCAACCGGCGTTGGATGCACTCTGTGTCAAAAAGTTCCATCCGCAAGTTCACCGCCACGCTGGACATGAGTCCGAGCCCATGTTCCCCGGTGCAGAGAGGTGTTTCGGGTTTTGGCGCAAAACGTGGGCGGTGCAGGCCGGCGGAACCACGCGGTCCCGCAAAGGCGGAGAAGCACGAGAGGCGATGCGTGTCCGCGCGCGAGCTAATGCCCCAGAAAGCCGCTCAGCCCGGCCAAAAAACCCGCTACGCCCAGCAGCATGCCGCCATACCAGAACATTCGCTTCTTCGTCAGCAGTGTCAGCGAACAAATCACCAGCGCAATATCCAGCAGCGTTTCTCCCCCGTCAAACCGGTCGGCCCGCCGCCGTACTACGTCGCGCTCTGCTTCGAACTCCTTGGCCTTCTCACCGATATCCTCTTTGTCGCTCTGGTACTTCTCAATTTCCTGCTTCAGTTGTGCGCTCGCCTGCTCCGCTTTTGCACCGTCCCGTGTCGAGATGCTGTCCAACAAGCTAACGCCCACTTGATCCTCATGCAGTCGGATGTTTTTCGCCTGATAGTAGGCCCACTGATCCACCGCATGCGATTGCAGCAGCAACTCTTCCGTGTGCGCGCGATGTCCCAGCAATGTCATCGCCGCCACAAGCACCGCCAGAATCGACATGGTCACGGAAACCGGCAGCACGAGCGGATTCGCGGTATGCTCCTCGTGTCCTTCGTGCAGTTCTGCAATGTCGTGCATTGCGCTTACCCTCCGCTGTGAATGAAGTGGAAACGAAACTTACCGCGCGCCGGCTTCTAGGGACTCCCGTGCCGCCGCGATCGTGTGCTCGATGTCTTCGGCCGTGTGCACGACCGACACAAATGCCGCCTCGAACTGCGAGGGTGCCAGGAGAATGCCGCGCTGCAGCATCTCGCGGAAAAACCTCGCGTACCGCTTTGTGTCCGACTTCTTTGCGCTTGTGTATTCGCGCACCGGCTCGCTCGTGAAGAAAATTGTAGCGAGTGAACCGATCGCATTCACCTGTGCTGGCGTTTTTGTATCCGCCGCCGCCTTCCTCAATCCCATGGCCAGCCGCTCCGCATTCGCCTGCAAGCCCTCGTATAGGTTCGCCTTCTTGAGCTGCCGCAGTGTCGCAATCCCCGCTCGCATCGCCAGCGGATTCCCCGCTAGCGTCCCCGCCTGGTAGACGGGCCCAAGCGGCGCCACCTGGTTCATCAGTTCCGCGCGGCCCCCGTACGCCGCCACCGGCAATCCGCCTCCGATGATTTTCCCGAAGATCGTCAGGTCCGCCTCGATCCCAAAAAGCGGCTGCGCCGACCCGTAGCGCAGGCGGAACCCCGTGATCACTTCGTCCGCGATCAGCAGCGCGCCGTCCTTTTTTGTGATCTCCCGCAGCCCTTGCAAAAAGCCCTTCCGGGGAGGCACTACCCCCATGTTCGCGGCCACCGGCTCCACGATGGCGGCAGCAATCTTCCCGGAGTGTGCTTTGAAGACGTTTTCAACCGCTGCCAAATCGTTGTATGGCGCGTTCAGCGTCAGCGCCGCAAGCGCCTGTGGGACGCCCGGGCACTCCGCGATCCCGAGCGTCGCAAGTCCCGAACCTGCCTGCGAAAGAAAACTGTCCGCGTGCCCGTGGTATCCGCCCTCGAACTTCAGCAGCAAATCGCGTTTCGTGGCGCCGCGCGCCAGACGCACCGCACTCATCGTCGCTTCCGTACCGCTTGAGACGAACCGGATTTTCTCGATGAAAGGAACCGCTTCCGTTAGCAGCGTCGCCAGCTCCAACTCGAGCTCCGTCGTCACGCCAAAACTGGTCCCCCGCTGCGCCTGCTCCGCCAGCGCCGCCGCTACCGTTGCATTCGCGTGCCCCAGCAGCAGCGCTCCCCATGAGCAGACGTAGTCGAGAAGCTCATTACCGTCAGCGTCATAGACGAATTGGCCTTTGCCGCGGTCGATCACCAGCGGCGCGCCGCCAACCGAACGAAACGCGCGCACCGGGCTGTTCACGCCACCCACCAGCACCTTTTCCGACCGCTCGAAAATCTCCCGTGAACGCTTTCCTTCTCTCTGCATGCTTGTTTCCGCCGTACTCATCGCGAAGCGCCCTTTTTCCGCCTCGGCGGCTGCGGTTTGACTCGGTCTCTCGCCCAGCCGCTTCGGAGGTTCAAAGTATCACGGCTCCAGCCAGCGCGCCGCATCCTTGGCGTGATAGGTAAGAATAAAATCCGCTCCCGCTCGCTGAATGCCGGTTAGAATCTCCAGCACCACCCGCTGTTCCTCGATCCACCCCTTTTGCGCGGCGGCCTTCACCATGGCGTATTCGCCACTCACGTTGTACGCGCCCACGGGAACCGGCGTCATTTCGCGCACACGCCGAACAATATCCAGATACGGCACCGCCGGCTTCACCATCACCATGTCCGCGCCTTCTTCAAGGTCCAGCGCGACTTCCTTCAGCGCCTCGCGCGCGTTCGCCGGATCCATCTGATAGCTTCTCCGGTCGCCGAACTGCGGCGCCGATTGCGCCGCTTCGCGGAAGGGTCCGTAAAACCCCGAGCAATATTTTGCGGCGTAAGAAAGAATCGCCACGCTCTCGAACTTGTGCTCATCGAGCGAGTCGCGAATCGCGCCCACGCGGCCATCCATCATGTCCGAAGGCGCCACAATATCCGCCCCCGCCCGGGCGTGCGAAACCGCTTGCTCCGCCAGGATTTTCAGCGTGGCATCGTTGGCTACTTCGCCGTTTTCCATAACGCCGCAGTGCCCGTGGTCCGTGTATTCGCAAAGGCACACGTCCGTAATCACCAGCAGCTTTAGATTCGCCCTGCGAATCCCGGCAATCGCCCGCTGCACCGGGCCTTCCGCCGCGAGCGAACTCGAGCCGCGAGGATCCTTCGATTCCGGCAGTCCGAAAAGAATCACCGCGGGAATGCCAAGCTGTTCGATTTCGCGGCACTCCTCCACGATCTGATCCGCCGATTGCTGAAAGACTCCTGGCATCGAGCCGACTTCATTGCGCACGTTCGCGCCCGGGCAAACAAACAGCGGATAGACAAACCTCGCCGCACTTAAATGCGTTTCGCGCACCAGTCCGCGCAATAATTCGTTTCGCCGCAAACGGCGCGGCCGCTGTGCCGGAAAACTCATCGTCTCTGTGCTCCAGTGGATATGCGATCCGCGGCTCCGCTCAGCGATTCCTCGAGTACGCCTAGTATCGCGGAAACCGAGGCGTCGCGCGCCTGCGCCGTTCGCTCTAGCTTCAGCCCGCGAATGGCCTCTAGTGTAACCGGCCCGATCGCCACGAACACCACATGCCGGGCTTCGCCACGCAAAAGCGGCAAAGTTACAGCCTCGGCAAAATGCCGCACCGCTGATGGACTGAAGAACAACGCCGCCGCCACGTCCTTCCAGCAAATCTCGCTCAGTGCGCGCCGCTCTTCCCGGCCCGGCGGCAGCGTCCGGTACGCAATCACGTCGCTGACCTGCGCGCCAATTTCCCGCAGTTTCGACGGCAGCCGGAAATCCGCCAGATTGCTGCGCAGCAGCAGTACCTTCTCGCCGCGCAGTTCCCCCGCAAATTCATCGGCGAGTTTGAGGCCCGTCTGTTCGCGAGCGACGCGCTCCACGCGAATTCCAGCTTCCCGGGCCGCCTCCGCCGTCGCGGGCCCCACCGCAACTACCCGCACTCCGCGAGCCGCTTCAGCCAGGTTCACTCCGATTTGCGCGCCCCTCATCACCGCGAACGCAACGGCGTTTTGGCTCGTAAGCAGCCACCAACCGAAGTGCGCAAGGCCGCGAAGCTCCGCATCCAGCGCGCTCGTCTCCTCCGGAAGCTCAAATCGCAGCATCGGTACGGCAATCGGCCTCGCGCCGCGGGCTTCCAGCTCCCGGCACAACTCTCCCGATTGCGCCGCCGCCCGGGTAACCAGAATTCCCCGGCCGGCAAGAACCGAATCGCCCGCTTTAGCCACGCGCCCGGCTCACTTCTTCGAGAATCGCTTGCGCCCCGGCTTCGACGAGCAGCCGCGCCACGTGCTGGCCGAGTTCGGCCGCCTGATCCGGCGCAGCGCATCCCGCCTGGCGAATGTACTGCTTGCCGTCCCGCGAACAGACACACGCGTCCATCACCAATTCCCCGCGTTCGACCCGCGCCCACGCGCCGAGCGGCACCTGGCAGCCGCCTTGCAACGCGGAAAGCAGCGCGCGCTCCGCGATAATGGCGTTGCGTGTTTCCGGATGATCCAGCCGGGCAACCATATCATTGGCCTCCCCGTCGGCGAGGCGGCACTCGACGGCAATCGCGCCCTGCCCAACCGCCGGGAGAAAATCGCGCGGATCGAGAATCTCGGTGATGCGCTGGCTCAACCCAAGCCGGTCCAGCCCCGCCTTGGCCAGCACAACCGCTTCGTATTCGCCGCTTTCGACTTTGCGCAGCCGCGTATC
>Ga0209062_1002738_pt1 | contig 22434 bp, 19 predicted proteins | sample Coa_R2_2_FD_187158 | JGI IMG/M metagenome (GOLD analysis project Ga0209062, IMG submission 187158) | Surface soil microbial communities from Centralia Pennsylvania, which are recovering from an underground coalmine fire - Coalmine... | ecosystem: Environmental > Terrestrial > Soil > Unclassified...
CGGCCTTGGCGAGGGCCTTGATCGCTTGGATGCAGTCTTGCGGGCGGCGGCAGCCGGTCAAGGGCGATTGGCGCGCGTTTAATCGCGCGCCAATCGCCGCTTAAGCGGTCGAAACCCTTGACCGGCTGCCGCCGCCCGCGACAAAGACCATCCAAGCGATCAAGGCCGCGAGTGATCGCCGGTTGGCCGCTTTTCACGTCCTGCCCCCCTCGAAATTCAAAAGAGTTTCCACCGGGCCTGGCCCGACCTGCAGCGCATGAAACTTCTGCTACCCGTGGCCCGGTCCCACCGGGTAAGTTTCTTCCTAGCCATATTTAGGTGGTGGAGTGGTGGAACTCCCCCGGAGCGAATCGTGGACCAACGAATGACCAGGCGATGTTCCGATAAAATTATATCTTGCCGGCTCGATTTGATTGATGTCGCGCGTGCTCGAATCAACGCATCGTCCAATCAATATGCCTTTCTTATAAAATTGCGCCGGGCTCATCCTCGAATTCCTATGGGATTACCAGCAAATGCCTGCCTCGAGATGTTCATGCAGGGTCGTGGTTGGCGTTCGACGAGCCGGTGCTCGCGGCTATTGCAAGGCATCCGCACGACCTGGAGCCGAGGAGAGCCGACGATGAGGGCCACGCTGCAGAAGGAACAGGAGAGGGCACTGCGGCGCACCGCTATCCCGGCGGCACGGAAAACGGCCTCCCTGCCGTTCGCCGACAATGCACTTCGGGCTGGAACTGCTACGGGACGATCAGGATGTGCTGCGTCGCGATCCCCTTCGCGATCATGTGCGCTCGATTTATCCAGATGGCGAGCCAATGCCGCCGCTCTCGATATCCTTGGTGCATATAAGTTGACCGGCAATTTTCATGTCAATCTTGAAATCGTGCTTAAGAATATCGGCGTTCTCGGCAAGGTCAGGTATCGGATCGAACCAAATCCAAAGCTGTCCTATTCCACGGACCGCCGGCATGTGGTGTTCGAGCCCAATGAGGATGTTCCCAACGATGCGTTCTGCGAAATCATGAAGTCCATAGAGGCCAGACTCGGCTGTGAGACGCCTTGGTGGATCAAGCTGTTTCGCCGGCTCATCGCAGAGCAACGAAGCGCCAACCAACATGTCGCGCTTCCATCTTCGCGGTGGCGCCGGTGAAGAAGAAACTGCGCCACTTGCAGTCCTTCCCCGCAAGCGGGGACGGGAAGTTTGCTACGCCGGCGCACAATAATTGAAGCGATTAATCCGCGGAAAAGCCTGAGCGCCTGATCTCGGCGTCAACATTGATCCGGCGGGTGATCTCCGCCGCCGCGGGCCGGCAACGCCTTCGACCGGATTCGCCTGAGAGCGCCGTCACTGAGCCGGTAAGAACGTCGGCCCGACCGTCCGGACCTTGCGTTTGCCGGGCTCGGTTGCGGGCTGTGCGGTGTCGCCGGCGTCCGGGGGCGCAGCAATGGGCATGTTTGCGCCCGGCTTGCGGGCGTCGGCGCGCGGCGTGGAGGTGCGATTTGGGTTTTCCGGGCGCGGCTGCGACAAAGCCTTGGCCCGCTCCTCGGTGACCACGATATCGCCCCGCTCGATGGTCGAATCTTTGGTTTGGCCGAGGGCTTCCGCCCAGGTCTGCCCTGGCTGCTTGCAACTGCAGGAGGCTACGAATTCGCGCCGGTAGCGGAAAGCGTTCGCGAGATCCTTGTAGACGCGGCCGTTGCTGGAGACCGCCTGGGCCACATCCTCGCCCGGATTGCGATGGGTGAACAGCAGCGCTTCGGCGGCCGGACAAAGCCTCTGGCAGGTCTGCTCGTCTTCGGGGAATCGGGCCGGCGACGTGGAGAATGAAATCGGGAAATAATAGCCGTCACACGTGCGCACGCATAACGTCCGATAGCCGCTGCCGCCAAGCTGGGGGTCCGCTGCTCCGGGCGGGACAGGTCCGGCCGGATTGCTGAGACCGCCGAACAGCGTTTCGAAAAACCCTTTCTGGGGCGCTGCGGCGGCATATTGGGGACCGCAATTGTTCTGCGCCAACGCCCCGATAACTGCCTGGCGCTGCATCTCATCGTCGGCCCCGTGGCGCGAGCGCTCCAGCTCCGCTGTGGTGCGATCAATGGCGGCGCGGATCTGACCGATCTGGTTGTTCAGGGGCCCGCATTGCGGCGACTGACTGGCAAAGATCGAAAACAGGCCTGGCGGCTGGCAGCCGAGCCGCTGCCATTGCGCCCGGGTGCGATCGAGGTCCGCCTGCTGCCGGTTCAAGGTTTCCTCGATGCGGCGCGTCTGTTCGGCGCGCGCCGGGTCGGCGCCGGCGCCGCGGTCGATGGCCGCAAGCTGCGCCTCAAGTCGCCCGCAAACCGGGTTCGCAGCGCCTGCGGGCGGAGCGGGTTGCGCCGCCGGCGGAGCGGGCTGCGGATACGCGGGTTGCGGATACGTGACTTGGGCCGCCGCGGCGGCCGGCAGCGCAGACATCAGCAACGCAGCGTACGCAACCCGGCGCGGGAGGGTCCCCATCATTCTCGCTCCTACCGATAAAAGCCCCCGCCCTCATTAAAGGAGGGCTATCGCGTGCCACCACCGCCTTGTCGTTTCTAAGGCTCGATCAACCCGGTGGAAAGCCCATTTTATGTCGCGGCGGCCCGGTACCCGCCGGGGGCGAATGCGCGCCTGGCTGCCGGCTATCCCTCAGCGCTCGCACCTATGCGGCGTCCGGCTGGAGGTCGGGGCGCGCGGCGTCGAAGGCGGAAAGCCTGGCGGCTGCTGCGTCGACGGCGAGGATGCCGGGAAAGCGGTCAAGCGGCACGTTGAATCGTCGCGCATTGGCGACTTGCGGCACGATGCAAATATCCGCGACCGTTACGTGAGGCCCGAATGCGTAAGGCGCGGGCCTTATCAGCCTCTCCACCGCCTCGAAGCCGGTGACGATCCAGTGGCGGTACCATTCCTGGATCGCGCTCTGGTCGGCCTTAAGGGTGTGGCGCAGATAGCTAAGAGGGCTGACATTGTTGAGCGGATGGATGTCGCAGGCGATGATCTGCGCCACCGCGCGCACATGCGCCCGTTCGATCGGGTCCTTGGGCAGCAGCGGCGGGTCGGGATAGACCTCGTCGAGATATTCCATGATGGCGAGCGATTGCAGCAGCACCTCGCCATTGTCCAGCGCGAGCGCCGGCACCCGCTTCTGCGGATTTACGGCTTGAAATTCGGGCGCGTGCTGCTCACCGCCGTTCCGGGTCAAGTGAATCGACGCGGTCTCGAATGCAATGCCCTTGAGGTTGAGCGCGATGCGCGTCCGGTAGGCGGCGGACGAGCGGAAATACGAATAGAGTTTCACGTTTCCCCGCTCATCATTGCCGCAATCCATCCCGGCCGAGCGAGGATGGCGGAACTCGCAGGGCGGCGCAATGGCGCCGGGAAGCTGGCTGAAGCTGGCCGGTAATCAAGAGGAGAATGAGGAGACGGGCCGAGCCCGAGCGTTCCTGATTCCTCACTCCAGGTCCCTGGTCCTCACCTCGCGCACTCGATGGCGACGAAGCCGATGCAGACGAGGGTGCGGCATGTCGCGTCACCCGACGCTCTGCCCCCGCTGATCTCGTCCGGATCGGCCCGGCGGAATGATATGGCCTGCGCGTAGTTGCGCGACTGGCAAAAAGCGCTCGCCATCGGCTTGCCGCAATTGGCGCCGGCCGCCAGACATTGGTCGATGCCGTAACCGTCGGGCTGGTTTTCCACAATGAAGATCCTGGTTTCGGCGCTGGCTGGCAGCGCCCAAGCAAGAAGGGTGATGATCGTCGGGAGGATGATTGCAGGCACAGCGAGAAGCTTACGCATCACCAAACCACCATTAAAAAGGCCCCGCTCGACGCTCCCCGGCGGAGGAGCGTCGGGTCGCGGCTATTTTGGTTCGAATCCGTACACGAAGTCTTAACAATCCAGAGAGTGCTTTTGTTGCAGGCTGGGGGGCGCATCTATGCCAGAGTCGGGTCGCCGACGCTACGGAATTTTGACGAACCCCTTGACGGCGACGCCGCGCGCGACCATTGTGCGCCGCCATGAACGGCCTTTTGGCGATTTGCGGCATTTGCCCGGAGATTATCGGCTAGCGTCACGCTGGCTGAGGCCGTCTTTTCTCGCCCCCGAGATGAGTGGACGCCCGGCCAGCGGGAGCCGGCCTCATTTCCGCGCATCTCCTGGCAGATCTCGGGCGGGCTATTGGCGATGGAACTGAAGCTCTACGACACCCTTACCCGCGAAAAGCGCGTGTTCGCGCCGATCGATCCGCAGCGCGTGCGCATGTATGTGTGCGGCCCCACGGTCTACGACTTCGCCCACATCGGCAACGCGAGGCCGGCAATCGTGTTCGACGTGCTGTTTCGCCTGCTGCGCCATCTCGCGAAACAGGGGGTGTGGGACGGCGGTAAGGGTGAGACCGCCGTCACCTATGTGCGCAACATCACCGACGTGGACGACAAGATCAACGCCCGGGCGGCGGAGGAATATCCTGACCTGCCGCTGAACGAGGCGATCCGCAAGGTGACCGAGAAAACGGATCGCCAGTTCCACGAGGACGTGGCGGCTCTCGGCTGCCTGCCGCCCACGGTCGAGCCGCGTGCGACCGAGCACATCGCAGAGATGCGCATGCTGATCGAGCGGCTGGTTGAAGAGAGCCACGCCTATGTGGCGGAAGACAACGTGCTGTTCAGCGTGTCGTCGATGCCCGACTACAGCAAGCTGTCGAAACGCCCGCTTGACGAAATGATCGCCGGCGCACGGGTCGATGTCGCGCCCTACAAGCGTGATCCAATGGATTTTGTGTTATGGAAGCCCTCCAAGCCCGGCGAGCCCGCCTGGCCGTCGCCCTGCGGCATCGCTGCGCCCGGCCGGCCGGGCTGGCATATCGAATGCTCGGCGATGTCGTGGAAGCATCTGGGCGAGATTTTCGACATTCATGGCGGCGGCATCGATCTCGTGTTTCCCCACCACGAGAACGAGATCGCCCAATCCCGCTGCGCATTCCATACGCCCGTGATGGCGAACTACTGGATGCACAACGGGTTCCTGCAGGTCGAAGGCGAGAAGATGTCGAAGAGCCTGGGGAATTTCGTGACGATCCACGAACTGCTCGCGGATTGGCCGGGCGAGGTCATCCGCTTCAACATGCTGCGCACCCACTATCGGCAGCCGATCGATTGGACAACGCGGGGATTGGAGGAGAGCGAGAAAACGATCGATCACTGGTATGAGATTGTCGGCGACATGGCATTGCACGCAGATGCCCATCCTGATCCGGTCGTGCTGCAAACGCTTTGCGACGATCTCAACACGCCAGGCACGCTGACGCGGCTTCACGCGATTGCCGGCGAGATTCGGGGCCCGGCGTCCGGTCTTCGCCAAATTGAACTTAAACGCAGGTTCAAGGCGTCGGCAGAATTCTTGGGGCTGCTCGAAGCAACTCGCGGCGCTTACCTGGAAGGGCATCCGCGACGCAAGCGAATTGACCGTACAATTGACCACACAAGAATCAACGCCCTCGTTGAGGCCCGGACCATAGCCCGCGCGGCAAAGAACTTTGCCGAGTCCGACCGCATCCGCAACGAACTCGCCGCCATGGGCGTGGTGCTCAAGGACACCAAGGACGGCACCACCTGGGAGATTGCGCGATGATGCCTTGGGCGATGACTTTCCGCGCGCAACGGCCGGCTCCCTCCCCCGCTTGCGAAGGAGCGTCGGGGAGGGGGCGGCCCGCGGAGCTGAGACTCTTGAAACGGCGTCCTCCTTGCCCTCCCCCGCAAGCGGGGGAGGGCAAAAAAGAGGTGGGCCCATGAACTCACCCGCCAAATCTCCCGCGGGCCTGCGGCCGTTTCTGCCCGCCGACACGCCGCTGCTCGCGGAAATCTTCCGCGCCAGCATCGCGGAGCTGACGACCGACGACTACACCGAAGCCCAGCAGGCGGCGTGGATGGCCTCGGCCGGCGACGAAGCGGCGTTTGGGGCGCGGCTTGCCGGCGAACTGACCCTGGTCGCCACGATCGAAGGCGCAGCGGTCGGCTTTGCGGCGCTCAAGGGCAGCGACGTGATCGACATGCTCTATGTCCACCCTGCTGTGGCCGGGCAGGGCGTGGGAGCCCAGTTGTGTGACGCCCTCGAAAAGCTCGCCGCGGCGCGCGGCGCCACCAAGCTCACAGCGGATGCGAGCGACAGCGCGCTCGGCTTCTTCACGCGCCGCGGTTTTGTGCCGCAGCGGCGCAACTCGGTGCCGCGCAATGATGAGTGGCTGACCAACACCACGGTCCAAAAGACCCTATCCGCGACGCGAGGGAGCACGCAATGAGCCGTCCTGAAGCCAGGCGTATGCGCGCAGATGCGGGGAGATCCTCATGGGCGCCAGCTTAAGTGCCGGCCGAACCACCCGCGACTCCCTCCCCCCTTGTGGGGGAGGGAAGAGGTGGGGGGGCGCGCCTTGGGGCTCTGATGCGGCACATCTCACCGTTGCGGTCGGCCGGAGGGCGCATCGCGTTCGTCCGCGGCTGGGCGGCCACGAGGGCCGCCGCTGCCTGGATCATCCATCATCCGTCCTCTGTCATCTATCGTCTGTCATCTGATGCCGCGCGAGCGCCTCTATCTCTTCGACACCACGCTGCGCGACGGAGCGCAGACCAACGGCGTCGACTTCACGCTGCACGACAAGCTTGCCATCGCGGCGCTGCTCGACGATCTCGGGGTCGATTATATCGAGGGCGGCTATCCGGGCGCGAACCCGGTCGACACCGACCTGTTCGGGCGCGATCGCGGCCTGCGCGCGACCTTCACGGCGTTCGGCATGACGCGGCGGCCGGGCCGCTCGACTGCCAACGATCCGGGTCTCGCGGCGCTCCTTGACGCCCGCGCCGGCGCCATCTGCTACGTGGCGAAGACCTGGGACTATCATGTGCGCGTCGCCCTCGAGACGACGCTTGAGGACAATCTTGCCTCGATCCGCGACAGCGTGCGGGCCGCCAGGGCGAGGGGCCGCGAGGTGCTGCTCGATTGCGAGCATTTCTTCGACGGCTACAAGGCCAATCCCGGTTATGCGCTCGCCTGCGCCAAGGCGGCCTATGACGAGGGTGCGCGCTGGGTGGTGCTATGCGACACCAACGGCGGCACGCTGCCCCATGAGGTGGAGGCGATCGTCAAGGCGGTGACGGCGGTGGTGCCCGGCCAGCATGTCGGCATTCACGCCCATAACGACACCGAGCAGGCGGTGGCGAATTCGCTTGCCGCCGTGCGGGCCGGGGCGCGCCAGATCCAGGGCACGCTCAACGGCATCGGCGAACGCTGCGGGAACGCAAATCTCATTTCGCTGATCGGCAATCTCAAGCTCAAGCCGGAATATGCGGAAAGCTTCGAGATCGGCGTCACCGACGACAAGCTCGCGCATCTTACGCGCGTGTCGCGCAGCCTCGATGAGATCCTCAATCGCAGCAGCAATCGCCACGCTCCCTATGTGGGCGACAGCGCCTTCGCCACCAAGGCCGGCATCCATGCCTCTGCGATTCTCAAGGATCCGGCGACCTACGAACATGTGCGGCCCGAAGCGGTCGGCAATCGCCGCAAGCTTCTGGTGTCGGACCAGGCGGGCCGCTCTAACGTGCTCGCCGAGCTGGAGCGGGTCGGAATCGCGGTCGAGCGCGATGACCCGCGGGTGGCGCGCCTCCTTGAGATCGTCAAGGAGCGCGAGGCGGTGGGCTACGCGTACGAGGCGGCCGACGCCTCGTTCGAGCTGCTGGCGCGCCGCGTGCTCGGCAAGGTGCCGCAATATTTCGATGTGACCCGGTTCGACGTGAACGTGGAGCAGCGCCTTAACGCCCTCGGCGAGCGGGTGACGGTCAGCATGGCGGTGGTTAAAGTTACCGTCGGCGACGAGAAGCTGATCTCGGCGGCGGAAGGCAACGGCCCGGTCAACGCGCTTGACCTCGCGCTTCGCAAAGACCTCGGCAAATACCAGAGCTACATCAGTGGGCTCAATCTCACCGATTACCGCGTGCGCATCCTCAACGCCGGCACCGAGGCGGTGACCCGCGTGCTGATCGAAAGCGAGGACGAGAACGGCGAGCGCTGGACCACCATCGGGGTGTCGCCCAATATCATCGACGCGTCGTTCCAGGCGCTGATGGATTCGATTATCTACAAGCTGGTGAAGTCGGGCGCGCCGGCGTGACGTTTTCCGGCTCTTTTGAATTTCGAGTGGGGCGGGACATGAAAAGCGGCCAACCGGCGATCATTCGCGGCCTTGATCGCTTGGATGCTCTTTGTCGCGGGCGGCGGCAGCCGGTCAAGGGTCTCGACCGCTTAAGCGGCGATTGGCGCGCGATTAAACGCGCGCCAATCGCCCTTGACCGGCTGCCGCCGCCCGCAAGACTGCATCCAAGCGATCAAGGCCCTCGCCAAGGCCGCGCGCCCTTAAGGCTTCTGCACCCGCTCAAGATTCAAAAGAGGCCATTTTCCCTCCCCGTCTTGGGGAGGGTGCCCCCGCGCGCGGCGCGGAGCCGCGTGGGGTTGCCCGAGCCACGTCACGAGAAACGCCCCACCCGGCGCTTCGCGCCGCCCTCCCCGAAAAACGGAGGAAAGGGTGCTACAGCCGCTCCACCCGCTCCGGCTCGCCGAGCTTCTCGACTTCAGTGACCTTCGCGGCGGCGGCAATCAGCGTCGGCAGGATGTCGTCGACGTTGTCAGCCACCAGATAGGCGAGCCGTCCGTTGGTGAGAAAGCCCAGGCTGAGCAGGTGATCGAACATCACGAGGAGCGGATCCCAAAATCCCGCGATATTGGCGATCAGGATCGGCTTCCTGTGGCGGCCGAGCTGCGCCCAGGTGAGCTGTTCGACCACCTCCTCCAGCGTTCCGACGCCGCCGGGCAGCGCCACGAAGGCGTCGGCGCGCTCGAACATCAGCCGCTTGCGCTCATGCATGTCAGTGGTGATGACGATCTCGGCGGCGTCCGTGAACAGGCGCTCCTGAACCTTGAGAAATTCCGGAATGATGCCGATGACCTCGCCGCCATGCTCATGGACGGCGCGCGCGATGGTTCCCATCAGGCCGATGGAACCGCAGCCATAGACCAGCCCCACCCGGTTCGCCGCAAGAATTTCGCCGAAGCGCCGGGCGGCGGCGACGAAGCGCGGGTCACGTCCCTGACTGGACCCGCAATAGACGCAGACTCGTTTGATAATGCTCATTATTTGGATGTGACATTGGGTGACGGCGCCCGTCAAGTTGTTCCGTTGGACCGCGGGCGGGCCCGCACTTGACAAAGAGCGGCGCAGCGCTCGCTCATCATGAGCGGGCGGGACGCCTGCGCGGCCCCCATGCAGAAACACATGATGATTTCGTTTGCACTTGCTGATTGCTGCCGGAAAACTGCCTATATGCCAATCAGCAGACGGACGCTCTCCGGTCCGTCAGTGAGGACCGGCAGAAAGCGCATATGAGCGAGCATCTTCGATCCCCCCACAGCATGAGACGCGAGGTTTCCGGCGACGGAGGGCGGCTCACGCGCACGCTCGTCAATCTGTGGCCTTATATCTGGCCGCAGGACCGGCCCGACCTTCAGCGCCGGGTGATGTGGTCGGTCGTGCTGCTTGTCGCCGCCAAGCTCGCCACCATCGCAGTTCCGTTCACCTTCAAATTCGCCACCGACGGTCTTGCGCATGAGGGGAGCGCGACAGGCAATTCCTGGATCGGCTGGGTGATCGCGGCGCCGCTGCTGATGACGGCCGGTTATGGCGGCACCCGCATCCTGATGGCGGCGTTCACCCAGTTGCGCGACGCGACATTCGCCAAGGTCGCCATGCATGCGGTGCGGCGGCTCGCCATCCTCACTTTCGAGCACATGCACCTGCTGTCGCTGCGCTTTCATCTCGAACGCAAGACTGGCGGATTGACCCGCGTGCTGGAGCGCGGCCGCAACGCCATCGAAACGATCGTGCGCATGGTGATCCTGCAGCTCGTTCCGACCATCCTGGAAGTGCTGATGATTGCCGGCGTGCTGCTCTATCAGTTCGACTGGCGCTACGTGGTGGTGATCGCGATCACCGTCGCGCTCTACATGTGGTACACCTACCTCGCGACCGAGTGGCGGATCGGCATTCGCCGCAAGATGAACGAGAGCGACTCCGATGCCAACACCAAGGCGATCGACTCGCTCTTGAACTACGAAACCGTGAAATATTTCGGCGCCGAGGAGCGCGAGCGGGCGCGCTATGACCGCTCAATGGCGCGCTACGAGAAGACGAGCGTCGACGCCTATGTGTCGCTCGCCGTCCTTAATGCCGGCCAGGCGGTGATCTTCACCCTGGGCCTCACTGCGACCATGAGTCTGTGTGTGTTCGGCATTCGCGACGGCACCCACACGGTCGGCGATTTCGTCATGATCAACGCCATGATGATCCAGCTCTACCAGCCGCTCAACTTCATGGGCATGGTGTACCGCGAGATCAAGCAGGCCGTGATCGACATCGAGGCCATGTTTGCGCTGCTCAGCCGCGATCCCGAGATCAGGGATGCGCCAGGGGCAAAGCCGCTCAAGGTGAGCGCCGGCGCGATCCGCTTCGAGGATGTCTGGTTCGCCTATGAGCCGGCGCGGCCGATCCTTAAGGGAGTGAGCTTCGACGTGCCGGCTGGGCATACGGTAGCGATCGTCGGCCCCTCCGGCGCCGGCAAGTCGACGATCTCGCGGCTCCTGTTCCGTTTTTATGACATCACCGATGGCCGCATCACCATCGACGGCCAGGACATCCGCGAGGTGCAACAGGCCTCGCTGCGCAACGCGCTCGGCATGGTGCCGCAGGACACCGTGCTGTTCAACGACACTGTGCGCTATAACATCCGCTACGGCCGCTGGGATGCGACCGATGCGGAGGTCGAAGAGGCCGCCGCTCACGCCCAGATCGACGCTTTCATCCGCGCGGCCCCGAAGGGTTACGAGACGGAGGTCGGCGAGCGCGGCCTCAAGCTGTCCGGCGGCGAGAAGCAGCGCGTGGCGATCGCCCGCACGATCCTGAAAGCGCCGCCGATCTTGGTGCTCGACGAGGCGACGTCCGCGCTCGACAGCCACACTGAACGGGAGATCCAGGACGCGCTCGACCGGGTCTCGCGCAATCGCACCACGCTGGTGATCGCCCACCGCCTCTCCACCATTATCGCAGCCGACGAGATCATCGTGCTTGACAACGGCGCGATCGTCGAGCGCGGCGCCCATCAGCAATTGCTTGCGGACGGCGGACTTTATGCCAGCATGTGGAACCGGCAGCGCGAGGCCGAGGCCGCGCGGGAACGCCTTGCGCTGGTGGCCGAGGACGAGGTTGCGCCCAACAGAAATCCGCCGCAGATTGGTGAGATGGATGGCGCGATGCCTCATAGCGAGGCAGCGCCGCAGATCGTCGATGCCGCGGAGTGAGCTCCATGACGACCAAAATTCAGATTCGTCATGCCCGCGCTTGTCGCGGTCATCCACGTCTTTCTTGCGGGGCCTCGTCGAGAAGACGTGGATGGCCGGGACAAGCCCGGCCATGACTCCGGAGAGATAGTAACACTACGGGTGCGCCATGTCGCTTCTCGTCTCGATCCGCAATCAGATTGCCCCGGTGCATCCCGAAGGCTACCCGTTTATCGGCGGCTTCGCGCTGGGGAGCCTCGTGCTGATGTGGCTGTGGTCGCCGCTTGGTTGGCTCGGCTTCGCGCTCACCGCATGGTGCTTCTACTTCTTCCGCGATCCGCCGCGGGTGACGCCGCTGCGCGACGGACTCGTGATCGCGCCGGCGGACGGGCGCGTCAGCCGCATCATCAATGCGGCGCCGCCCGGCGAACTCGAGCTCGGCGACAAACCGGTGCCGCGCATCTCGATCTTCATGAGCGTGTTCGATTGCCACGTGAATCGCAGCCCGGTCACCGGCCGCATCGAGCGCATGGCGTACCGGCCGGGCGCTTTCGTCAACGCGGATCTCGACAAGGCGAGCGAGGGGAACGAGCGCAATGGCCTCGTCATCACGACAGCGGCCGGCGCCCACGTCGGGGTGGTGCAGATCGCCGGCCTGGTGGCGCGCCGCATCGTGCCCTTCGTGAAGCAGGGCACGAGCGTCGCCGCCGGGGAGCGGATCGGAATGATACGGTTCGGCTCGCGGGTCGACGTCTACCTGCCCGACGGCGTGCGTGCGCTGGTGGCGGAGGGGCAGACAACCACGGCTGGAGAGACGGTGATCGCCGACCTCAAGGGCGGCGATGCGGGGCGGAGCTATAGGGTGGGGTAGCCTCTCGGGCAAAACGCATCGCTTGTAGCCCGGGTTGAGCGTCAGCGAACCCGGGAAAGGCGGTGCCGCGTGGACAGGTGATCCCGGATTTCGCTGCGCTCCATCCGGCTACAGGCGCCGCTTCGCATCTGCCCTCCCGCGCGCTATCATTACGATACGTTGATCCGATCGCCGCGGCGTCGCCGCTCCACAAAAATTCCATCAGGGAAGTAACGCCAAACATGCGCACGACACTTTCCACCTCGATCATCGCCGGCATCGCGCTCGCCGTGGGCAGCGTCGCGCACGCGGCCGATGTGACCTACGAGCGCCTGCTCAACCCCGAGCCGCACAACTGGCTCATGAATCACCATGACTATTCGGCGCAGCGCTACTCCGCGCTCACGGCCATCAACAGAACGAACGTCAAGGGCCTGCGGCTCGCCTTCGCGGTGGCGCTCGGCGGCACCAGCGGCAACGAGAACCTCACCGCAACGCCGCTGGTCGACGACGGTTTCATGTACGTCACGGACGCCTGGGGCGTGGTCTACAAGATCGATGTGCGCTCCGGCCGACAGGGCGACATCATGTGGAAGATGGACCCGGGCCAGGAGAAGATCGACCGCAACCGCGGCGTCGCGCTGTGGGGGAATCTCGTCATCTCGGTCACCAGCCGTGACGGCCGCGTGATTGCAACCGACCGCGACACCGGCAAGATGGTGTGGGAGCGCAACCTGCGCGACCAGCCCGACATCACCCTGAACGCAGCGCCGCTGGCGCTCAAGGATTCCGTCATCGTCGGCGCGTCGGGCGGCGATTCCGGCTCCCGAAGCTGGCTCACGTCGCTTGATGCCAGGACCGGCAATGTGCTGTGGAAGACCTATTCGATTCCGGCGCCGGGGGAACCGGGATCTGAGACCTGGAAGGATAAGAACAACGCGTGGCAGACGGGCGGCGGCGCTTTCTATGTCACCGGCTCCTACGACCCGGCCACCAATATCACCTATTGGGGCGTGGGCAACCCGACGCCGAAATACGACTCGTCTTATCGGCCAGGCGACAACCTTTACACCAACAGCGCGCTTGCCCTCGACGCCGCGACGGGGCGCATCCGCTGGTTCCATCAGTACACGCCGAACGACACGATGGACTACGACGAGACCGGCACCCACATCCTGATCGACGGCAAGGTCGACGGCGAGGACCGCAAGCTCCTCGCCCATGCGGGGCGCAACGGCTTCTTTTATGCGCTGGACCGGCAGAACGGGCAGTTCCTGAAGGCCACGCAGTATGTGTCGCGCGTGACCTGGACCAAAGGCATCGACCCAAAGACCGGCAAACCATTGGACTACGATCCCGCCAAGGACTTGCAGACCTACGCGGGCCCGGTCGCGAAGATCCTCACCGGCGCGAAAACCAGCGGCGTGTGCCCCGGCGTGCCGGGCGGCAATAATTTCTGGTCGGCGGCCTATAGCCAGAGTACCGGGCTCCTCTATATCCCGGAGCTCGAAGGCTGCACCAACATCACACGCGACCAGACCCGCCATGTGCGCGGGAAGTTCGACGGCGGCGATTTCGGCTATGACGGACGGCTCTCAAGCGGCATCGCCGTGATCGATCCGGCGTCCGGCGAACTTAAGCAGCGCAAGCCGATGCCCTATGCGAACACGAGCGGCGCGCTCGCGACGGCAGGCGGCATCGTGGTGACGGCGCTGATCGAAGGCACCGTCATGGCGCTCGACGATGAGACACTCGAAGAGCTGTGGAGCTTCAACGTCGGGACCGGCATCAACGCGCCGCCCATGACCTACGCGGTCGACGGCAAGCAATACATCGCAATCGCCACCGGCCTCACTCGCAACTCCATGGGCCGCCTCGCTACCACGCCGGAGAAGCGCAATCTCGGCAAAAGCGCCACGATGATTTTCGTGTTTACGCTGTAGGGCCGCGGAGGAACAGGGCGCAACAGCCTCAGCCCATCGCATCGCTTCGGTGTGGCGGACTGCGGCTTCGCCTCATCCGCCCTGCGCCCGCTCCTCGATCTTGAGGGCGATGCGCACCAGTTCAGCGAGGCTCTTCGCCTCCATACGCTCCATGACCCAGGCGCGATGATTCTCTACGGTCTTCGGACTGATATCGAGCCGCGACGCGATTTCCTTGTTCGACATCCCGGCCACAGCGAGCTCCATGACCTGGCGTTGCCGCACCGAGAGCGTATCGAAGCGCGATCGCAGCTCTTCGTTTTCCGCCGCCTCCCGCGCCCGTTGCCGCGCAAGCGCGGCCGCTCTCTGCACGCTGCCGAGAAGACGGCTCTCGTCGAACGGCTTTTCAATGAAGTCGAAAGCGCCGCTCTTGATGGCGCAGACCGCCATTTCGATGTCGCCGAGCCCTGTGATCAGAATAAGGGCGGCGGTCGAGCGCCTTTCTTTGAGACGATGGATGAGATCGAGTCCGGACATTCCCGGCATACGGATGTCAGAGACGATGCAGTCGGGCTTGGCGCCGGCGTCAAGACCGGCGAGAAGCATCTCCGCCGAGGCAAAACACGCGGCGCTGACGTGGTGGTGCTCGAAATAGAGTTGCAGGGAATCGAGTACGGCCGGGTCATCGTCGACCAGCGCAATGTGGATCGCCTCAGTCATGGAAAGGAGTCCGCTCACAAGGCAGCTCGGCAACAGGCAGGGTGAAATGAACGGCGGCGCCGGGCGAATTGACGTCGAGCCAGATGCGCCCGCCATGCGCCTCGATGAGAGACCGGCAAAGCGGCAATCCGATGCCAAGCCCCTCTTTCTTGGTTGAGGAAAGCGGCAGAAACGGGTTGGCAACGCGGTCGGGCGGAAAGCCTGGGCCGGAATCGCGCACGCACAGCTCAAGAAAATCCGCGTCCGGGCGCGCGGCCTCGATCGAGATCATTCCCTGCCCCGCGTCGCCGATCGCATCGATCGAATTGCGCACGAGATTGAGCAATGCCTGTTCGATCTGCAGCACGTCGACCATCACGGCTGGCAGGCCGGCCGGAATGGATTGATGGACTTCCACCCCGAGCCGATCGAGGTCGGGGCGGCACAGATCGATGGTTTCTCTCACAAGGCGGTCGACCGGGCACGCGACACGGTTGTTGCGGTCGAGGCGGACCAACGCCCGCAGGCGCCTCACCACCGCGGCGGCGCGTTCGACCTGCGCTGCCGCTTTCTTTGCAGTTTCCGCTACTCTGCCGGTGCTGGCATTGCCAGCGCCGATCGCTTCGGCGACCAGCCGCGTATAGGTGCCCGCGGCCATCAGAGGCTGATTTAGCTCATGCGCCACCGCGGCGGCGAGCTCCCCAACACTGCCTAAGCGCGCGAACCGTGCGAGCGATTCCTGATGGAGGCGCAATACCGCCTCCGTGCGGCGCCGCTCTGTCACAAGCGCCCCGGCAAAAAGTCCGGTCAAGGCGAGCACCAGCATGAGGGCCTGGATCTTCGGCATTTCGGCGATCTGGTCGGGAAATGCGTGAAAGCCAAGAATAAAGCCGAGTTGAGTTGCGAGGACGCCAAGGCTGACACCTTCGATGCCTGTTCGCACCGCCATCCACACGATGGGGACAAAGAGGACATAGACGAGTTGAAGGTGCTCTGCAGTCCAATAAGCATAGACCAGCATGAGCGCAGCCGCCACAGCGATGAGTTGCAACATGGTTTCGGCCGAAATCCATACCGCATATCGCCGGGTCCACAGAACCAGCACGAACGGCGTCACCACCGTGATGCCGATCGTGTCCCCAATCCAATAACTCAGCGCTACCGTGGTGAAATCCGAGGCTGGCAACACGCCAAACGTGACCATCATTCCGACGTAGCCCACCGCGACTACTGTCGCGCTCACGGCCGTGGTCGCAGTCAAAAGAAAAAGACTGTAGGTCGATTGCAGCGTAGGATCGAAGCGTTGTCTTAGGCGCAGCAGGAACAATGTGGCCGCCGCGTAGACGCCGCCGGTCAGGAAGGACGAAGCGAGGTCCAAGGACAGCGGAAACGCGGATGGTCGGATAGTCAGGTCATCCACAAGGTTATCGAGCAGGGGGGCGACGAACATGAGCGGGATCATCCGCCGTCCAAACATCAAGGCAAACGCGATGCTGGCGCCGGAATTTGGATTCCAAGCATAGTTGATAAATGGTTGGTCCGCCGCGCTGATCCAATCCAGGAACACGTAGGCGGCGAGGTATACGGCGCCGGCGAGGGCAGTCGGAACCTCCGGTGCGCAGCGAAACGCTGCGCGGCGCTCCGGTTTGACGGCCGCCGGGTTGTGTTCGGCCGTGACTTGGCCCAGTGCGTCCATCGACGTGCTCCGAGATGTCTGATACCGGCGGCGTTATGAGTCGAACTGTTGCCCGGGTGGTCTCCGAGATAAGGCGGCTCGAGCAATGGCTTCCGATATGCTGGTTGCGCCGGACTCTATCTCCGCCGACGGTGCAAGTCATCTCCGCGCCGCCACGACGGCCGGCGCGAACCTTAATTTGGCCAGGGGGCCGATGGGCTTGGGAGCGGCGAAATCCCGGGCTAACCCTACTCGTCAGAAAGGTACGGTCGGCGCCTTGGAAACGGCCTTGATCGCTTGGATGCAGTCTTGCGGGCGGCGGCACGCACATCGGCAAACGGGCGATCCGCTGGCGCTCCACAACGACTTCTGACGCAGTAGTACTAACCCAACTTGCGCTAAGGGTTTTCACCCAAGGGTGCGTCCCGGGTTGAGGCCCGCCGTCAATGCATTAGGTTGTTGATACGAGGTGCATTTTTTACAAGGAGATACAGCGGCGCCGCCGCGATGAACCTCGGGGTCAATCGCCCCCGCACTTCCGTCCACACCGGAAAGGATTGACCTGAAGAGTACCCCCCACGATTACGCCCCGCCTCTCCCGGGCGGGGTCTTTTTCTGTCCGCGCAGATCCTGTGGTTTCGCACCAAAGCCGCAGGGCGATAGCGTCAAGCGTATGCGCCGTCGTTACGGCGAGGATTACGGCTTCTCCCGATCCGCCCCTCGGCTGCGGAGGCGCTGAAGCGAGCGGCTGGCCTTGACGGCCGTCTTTCCCCGTCGATACGAAGAAGCCGACAGCGTCAAGGCCGATGGGGATGGGGAAACGCGAATGCTGCTCAAGCCAAAATGTCCGGTGATCGCAATCGAAGAGCACTATTGGGATGCCGAGCTGGCGTCGCATTTCACAGGGATCGAGGCCGGCCGGCCTGGAGAGACCCAGCGGCGCCTCGATGATCTTGGCGCGCTGCGCTTGAAGGAGATGGACGACGCCGGCATTGACATCCAGGTGTTATCCCACGGGGCGCCGTCCACCCAGAAAATCGGCGCCGACATCGCGGTCGATCTCGCGCGGCGCGTCAATGATCGGCTGCACCAAGCGATTGGGCGCCATCCGACCCGGTTTGCGGGCTTTGCGGCGCTGCCTACGGCCGACGCCAAAGCAGCCGCCGACGAACTTGAGCGCTGCGTTACCAGGCTCGGCTTCAAGGGCGCCATGATCCATGGGCTGGCGCACGGCAAATTCATCGACAACCGGCAATTCTGGCCGATCTATGCGCGCGCTGAACAGCTTGACGTACCGATCTATCTGCACCCGTCTCTGCCGCACGCCGCCGTGGCCGACGCCTACTACGCGGATTATGCGCAGCAATTCCCCATGGTGGTGCGGCCCGCCTGGGGCTACACGGTCGAGACCGCGACCACGGCGATCCGCATGGTGCTGAGCGGGGTTTTCGAATCCCATCCTCGCCTGAAGATCATTCTCGGCCATCTGGGCGAAACCCTGCCGTTTCTGGTGTGGCGCATCGACCAGGCGCTGGCGCGGCCCGGCCAGAAATCGCTGAGTTTCCGCGATGTCTTCTGTAACAACTTCTACATCACGACGAGCGGAAACTTTTCGACCCCAGCGCTATTATGCTGCATCATGGAAATGGGAATTGACCGGATCCTGTTTGCGGTTGACTGGCCATTCGTGGAGAATCTGCCGGCCACCCAATGGCTCGCGACGACGCCGATCTGTGACGAGGACAAGGTCAAAATTCTCAGCGGAAATTCCAAGCGCCTGCTGCGGATGTGACCGTCTGCCTCTGACCGTTGTCACCACGCGCCAATCCAGTCCGCAACGTCATAAATCACCGAACCGACCACGCAGGCGGCGAGCGCCACCCACAATACGGCCAGCACGACGGTGCGATTGGCGCGAAGCAAGATGTTGAACTGATCATGGTGATTGAGCTGCCGAACCATGGAATCCCCGTTTGAGTCGCGCTTTTTGGGTGACAACCCAGCCATGGCGGAAACGCTTGAAACCGATATTTGTTGCCGAATTGCGGACGGACAGCTTTTCTTTAACGCAGGGCTGGATTGCGCCTGCATCGCGCCGCCTCGTCCGCTGATCTATGCGGTTGTTCGCGTTGCCCCGGCGCATGCGGCGAGATCAGGGTTGAAGAAGGGCCAGATCAATAAAATTTGGCTGTGCCAAAAGGTTGGCGGAAGGTATTTATGCGGCGTTCGCGGGAGGCCGACGATTCCGGCAAATACGCGCTGAGGGTATGCCGGCGGGGGCCGCGGGCGCGCAAGCGGTACCTTGGTAAAGCTGGAGCGCTTTTCGGCCGCATTGGTGTCCACAGATATCAGTGGCAGAGAACGATGACCGGTCCGACAGATATCGAAGACGCGGCAACCCGCGGATGCAATCTCGCGGCGGGCGAGGCCGGAAACCAAGCGCGCCCTGCGACGTTGCGCACATGCGCTCTCCACATTCGCGAAAAATCGTCTAAGAAACTCGGGGGCCCGTAGCTCAATGGTCAGAGCTAGCGGCTCATAACCGCTTGGTTGCAGGTTCGAGTCCTGCCGGGCCCACCAGAAAAATTTCGCTGTACATTCAAACATTCAGGCGTCCCAACAGGGATGGATTTCACCTTCTTATGATCATTGAGCTTTTTATTCGAGTCCGAAGGGGGGTCACGTTTGTCAGGGGATATCGCGAGCCGCCGATGGCGGCTTGTCTGCCCACGATCCCCCCCATTCATGCTTCATGGTTGACGCTTGACGACGCAAATGGCGGGGGTGGCGTTCGCAGTCAGCCGGAGAGCGTCGTCTCAATCAAGGTTGCATTGAACCGATGCGAAACTTTGGCCGCAAGATCGGCGTGACATTGTCGATTGTTTTCCTGGCTCCAGTCGCGACCAAAGCCGTGTTGCGGTCGTTCGAGGAGCCGCGAGACTGGCGAACCGCGCGATGGTCGAGCGCCGGCATCCTGCCGGAGGCGGCGAGCGACCCGGAAGCGCGCATCGTGGTGTTCGCAGCCCGCACCGCCGGCTGGCGGGGCATTTTCGCGGTCCATACCTGGATCGTGCTAAAGGGCGCCGGTGCGGATGCTTACACCCGCTACGAAGTGACCGGCTTCGGCCGGCCGCTGCGGATCAACGGCCGGCCCCCTGACGGCTATTGGCTGGGCGAGCGTCCGCGCGTCGTCGCTGATATTCGGGGCGCCCGCGCTGCCGCTGCGATCCCCAGGATCGAGGCCGCCATCATGGCGTATCCGTATACGGAATACGGTGACTATCGCCTGTGGCCCGGCCCCAACAGCAACACCTTCGTGGCGACGGTGCTGCGCGCCGCGCCAGAGCTTGAGATTGCACTGCCGCCGGAGGCGATCGGCAAGGATTACCGCATCGACGGCGCGCTGCTCAGCCGGACCTTGAGCCGCACCGGCTTCGAGGCAAGCCTTTATGGGCTCCTGGGACTAAAGGTCGGTAAGGTCGAGGGCATCGAATTTAATCTTCTCGGTCTCGTGGCCGGACTGGATGCTGAGCATCCGGCGCTGAAAATCCCCGCCTTCGGCCGCGTCGCCATCGAGGGGGTGGCATCGCGTTCGGCGGTCGCCGATCCGAAGGCTCAGGCCCCTTGATGGACCGGATACCTGCTCCGACCGACCCGCCGCCCGGCAGATCATGCGGGGGCTGCAGCTTGTGCTGCAAAATCATGGGCGTCCCCGAGACCGACGAGCCGCGGGGCGCATGTGGGGCGCATGGTGCCGGCATTGCGTGCGAGGCAAGGGATGCCGCATCTATGCCGATCGTCCTGCCGCATGCCGCGCCTTTCTGTGCGGCTGGTTGACCAATCCGCGGTTTGGCCCGGAGAATGGAAGCCGGATAGATCGAGGACCGTCATCACGGTCAGCCGCGACGGCAACGGACTCGATTTTCAATGCGATCCGGGCTTTCCGGAAGCTTGGCGCAAGGAACCCTACTGCGGAGAGATCAAGCGTCTCGCGGCCATCGCGCTCCGCCACGATGGATTGATTTGCGTTAATTCGGGGAGAAATCTCATCATCGTGGCGCCGGAGCAAGACTTCGCGCTCGGCGAAGTCGCCGAGCAGGATGAGATCATCCGCGAGTATTCGGGCGAGCGCCTCGTTGGCGTACGCGTGGTCAAGGCACGCGAGACGCACCGTTGAGCTTTCCTGCTGACGACGCATGCCACCCCTTTTCTTGCCGGACCCTTTCCGGCTTGCGGGCGAGGGAGGACGCAAGCCGACTATGCTCAAGATCAAGTTGCGGACGAGCCGGCACCGGAAGACGATCCGGAAATGACCAGGGCTTTGATCGAACTGCTGAGCCGCTGGGGGGCTTGGCCGGGCTGCTGCACCCACAGCCGGTGCTGGGGTCAGCCAAAAAAAGGCGGCCCGGCAAGGTGACAGTGAGCAAACGGGAAAGCGAGGGCGATTTGGTCTCAAAAACCGGGTCTTGGCACGAAAAATTGTGGCGGCGCCAAGGGCGCATAACGGGCATGTATTGGGAATGCTACTCATTTTTAATGTTCTTGGTATGTTCTATGCTGCCGTGCAGCCTCACGATGCGAAATCTCGGGTGGATAGATCGCTTCCGATGTTTTCACCCGGCAGCGAGTCGGGCACGAACACGCATCGTAGATCATTGCATTCAGTAGGGAGGAGGGTGAAAAATGCGGATTAGGGTCGAGACGATCGAATCAGCGCTACATCCCAATCAAGTGTTAGTCACAATTCAAACCCTCGAAGGGCCGCAGACACTTGCCGTGGATAAACGATCATTGAGCCAAAGTATGATTGAGGTTGGCTACCCAATTTCCGAGCATGGACAATATCGCTTAGTTGAATTACCTGCTGAGACCAGCAGTGGTGCTTGGCGAATGTGGGTAGATAAGACCATCACGTCTGAAGGCGAGATGGAGGCGGCCGAGTGATTCTGACAGATCGAGAAATTCAAATAGCATTAAGTAATGGCCAAATAAAAATTGAGCCTGCGCCAAATGTTGAGGCGTACAGCTCGACTAGTGTGGATTTAAGGCTTGATCCGATTCTCACATTATTTCGCGATGACCTTGCCAATGATGCGGTAGAGACCGCGATTGATCCGAGTCATCCAAATTTCGTTGCTGAAAAAACTCTGGCAAAGATAACAAGTCAGAAGAATATCGATAAAAGCGATGGTTTTTTGCTGACTCCCCGAAAATTGGTTTTAGGCTGGACAATAGAGCGCATCGAACTTCCACCGCATTCGAGGTTAGCCGCATGCGTAGAGGGGAAAAGTTCTTTGGCCGCTTTGGGCTCGGTGTCCATATCACGGCCCCAACTATTCACTCAGGCTTCAATTATCCTATTCGTCTAGAGATCATCAATCATGGCGAGGTGCCGATTCGGCTGCGGACTGGAATGCGTATTTGCCAATTGATTTTTGAATCTACGGTTGGAACTCCCCAAAAAGGATTCCAACCACAACGTTCGGCACCACTCCCAATTGCTGGCCCCTCTTAGAATAATCATCGCGACGATTTGCTCTTCGCCGCCAGCACCAGTTCGCTATCCCGCTGCTCGTTCGCCGTTGCGGCGCCGTCTTCCAGGAAGGGAGGCGAGGCGGCACTCGTCCTATGCCTGCGCCGTTTGTGTGTGCATTTGGCCTCAGCGTTTATGGAGGTTCCGCTTGTGCTATTCTCGAAAGCGATCTGAAGTGGCCCCCGGATTTGGGACCGGTTGACTAATTGGATTTGGAGCCGTTCCGTTGTCACAGACGGAGCGGGAGATGACGAAGAAGAGACGGAAGATTGACGCGGCGCTGAAGGCGAAGATCGCGTTGGAGGCGTTGCGGGAGCAAGCGACGGTGGCCGATCTGGCGCAGCGCTACCAGGTGCACCC
>Ga0209062_1002739_pt1 | contig 22432 bp, 20 predicted proteins | sample Coa_R2_2_FD_187158 | JGI IMG/M metagenome (GOLD analysis project Ga0209062, IMG submission 187158) | Surface soil microbial communities from Centralia Pennsylvania, which are recovering from an underground coalmine fire - Coalmine... | ecosystem: Environmental > Terrestrial > Soil > Unclassified...
TGTCATCCACGGCCACGAGTTCGAACCGAAGCTGGGTCGCATCGGCAATCGGGGCGTACGCAGTGCGTTTCTGCGTGACGTGGCCCAGACGGTTGCGCGGGCAGGTGGGCGCAAGCATGCCTTGTCGCGCCGGGGTGGCCACCTCGGTCGGATCGGCCGCGGTGCGGGCGTTGGCCGTGTCCTGGGTGCACGCGATCGCTACGCCGCCTTCCGCCAGCGTCGCGTCATCGTCAAGACGCGCGTGATCAAGCTCGCCGGCCGCGGCACAACCTCGGCCCGCGCGCACCTCCGCTACCTGCAGCGCGACGGGGTCACCCGCGAGGGCCAGCCAGGAGACCTCTACGACGCCGCCCACGACCGGGCAAACGGCAATGCCTTCCTTGGGCGCTGCGAGGGCGACCGCCATCAGTTCCGGCTCATCGTTGCGGCCGAGGACGCGATCGAATACGCCGACCTCAAGGACTTTACGCGGCGGCTGATGCAGCAGATGGAACAAGACCTTGGGTCGAAGCTCGATTGGGCGGCGGTCGACCACTACAACACCGGCCATCCCCACACCCATGTCGTCCTGCGCGGCAAGGACGACCGCGGCCAGGACCTGGTCATCGCCCGCGAGTACCTCAGCCATGGGATGCGTGAGCGCGCCGCCGAGATCATCAGCTTGGACCTCGGCCCGCGCAGCGACCGCGAGATCGAAGCCCGATTGCGGGCTGAGGTCGAGCAGGAGCGGTTCACATCCCTCGATCGCGGCTTGCTCAAGCAGGTGGACGAGCAGGGCCTTTTGCGGTCCGGGACGATTGTCGGCGATGCATTCCAACAGACATTACGCGCCGGCCGGCTTCATAAGCTGCGGCAGATGGGCCTGGCGCAGGAGATCAGCTCTGGACAATGGAAGCTCGCCAGCGATCTCGAGCCGGTCCTGCGCCGGCTGGGTGAACGAGGCGACATCATCAAGACCCTGCATCATGAGCTTGCCCGCCAGGGGCTGGCGCGCTCGGAGGTGGACTATGGGATCTACGAGCCGGACGAGGATAATGCTCAGCGACTCGTCGGCCGGGTCGTTGCTCGCGGCCTGTCAGACGAGCTGAATGACCGACGCTACGTGATCGTTGACGGTGTCGGTGGCCGCTCCCACTACGTCGATACCGGCCAAGCCGACGAGGCAGAACCGATGCCAGTGGGTAGCATCGTCGCCATCGAGCCCAAGCGCGCGGAGCCTCGTGCGGTCGATCGGACCGTTGCCGAGATTGCGGCAGCCCATGGAGGCCGCTACAGCGTCGACCTCCATCTTCACCACGATCCCACGGCGCGGCAGGCGTTTGCCGAAGCTCATGTGCGTCGGCTCGAAGCGATGCGCCGAGCCGGCGTGGGTGTCGTGCGCGAGACAGACGGCATCTGGATCATTGCGCCCGGCCACCTGGAGCGTGCCGCGGCTTTCGAGCGGGCGCAGGCTCGACGGGCGCCGGTGGTCGTCGAAACCTTGTCGACCCTACCGCTGGAGCACCAGGCCTTCGCCGAGGGCGCGACGTGGCTCGACCGCGAACTCGTTGCCGACTCGCCGACGATCACTCGAGACGCCGGCTTCGGTCGCGAAGTGCGCGAGGCGCTCGCTCGTCGTCGGCAATGGCTGATCGAGCAGGAGCTCGCGCGGGCTGAGCAGGACCGGGTGATCTACCGGGCAAATTTGCTGGGCCTGCTGCGCCGCCGCGAGCTGGCGCGCGTCGGCGCCCAGCTCTCAACCGAACTCGGCCTTCCTTACGCCGAGGCTCAGCCTGGCGGGCGCGTCGAGGGGACCTATCGCCGCCGGGTGGCGCTCGTCAGCGGTCGGTTCGCTGTGATCGATAAGGGGCGGGACTTCACGCTGGTTCCGTGGCGGCAAGTGCTTGAGCCGTACATGGGAAAGTACGTCTCAGGGATCGTGCATGATGAGTCGATATCCTGGACCATCGGCCGACAGCGACGTCAGCTGTCGGTGTCCTGAAAGAAAAAAGAAAGAAGAAGCATGACGCCACCTACTACAGGGGTTCGCAGTTTCGTGCTGCAGAACCTCTACCTCGGGGCAAGCCGCGGGTGTGCAAGCGGTGCGGGCGCCGTCGCAGGGGAACTGGCTGGAGCGAGCGTAGCGACTGAAGGTGGGCGGAAGGCCCCCCGAAAGGCGACGAGGGCGGAGCCCTAATCCTCAAAGGCGGAGCCAACGCACCATCACTTGCGGCTTCCGGTCTCGAGGCGTCAGGAATTCAAGCAATGAACGATCAGCTCTGCCAGATTGTCCCACAACGCCTTCAAGTGCTCAGGTGACGGGGCAAACTGCGGCGAATGAACGTAGCGGTTCAAAGTGTCCATCGATATGAGGGCGTCCAAGTTCTGCGCTTTCTTGCACATGCCCAAGTATTTTTGGTCGATCTTTCCGTTGTCGTGCAGGTGTTGCGCGACCTTCACCAGCTTGTTTGAAAGCTTGTCGTTCGCATGAACGGTCGCGAGTTTTGCCTGGGTGACGCAACTGTCGATGGCGAGCTCTAGCAAAACCCGGAAGAGCACCGATATGGCGTTCGGATGAGCGCGGCGCGCGTCTGCCCGATTTCCTCAAGCTTCAGGATTGCCTGAATTTCCTCGGAACGCTTGGTGGGCTCGACAAGGATGAAGCGCAGGATTTCGCGGCGAGAGAGCGTGATCTCGGGATGGTCGGCGATTTGATCGAGCGCCGCCTTTACATCCGCATCCGCAGGGACGATCTTCGGTTTTCTTGGTGTAGAAATTTTGCGTGTGATAGCCGCGGACTTTCCGAGTGAAGGGATGAACACCTTCAGCTCAACGAACGCGGCGTCAGGGAACTTCGTCTTGTCGACATGCGGCCCATGCTCGGCCACGGACAGGCCCTTGGTGCCCCGACCGGCAAGACGCCCGATGTCGCCGGTGAGGCCGAACTCAATGGCGTCGATAACGCCGCTCTTGCCAGAGCCGTTGGGGCCGGAAATGGCGAAGGTCTGCTTGCCGAAGTCGATATCCAGCTTCCGGATGCCCCGCACTTCCTCGATATGGGCGCTTTCCAGTTTGATCACTTCACATCTCCACCTGCAGGAGCCGTGAAGATCTTGATGAAGTCGTCGGACTTGGGCTTCTTGCTGTTTCCAAGGAGCTTCTCAAGCTGCTCCAGCTTGTTCTCATCCATAGCTTTGCCCTCGCGCAAAGTCGCGAGGAACTTGCCCGCAATCTTCTGCTGCAGCGTTTCCATAGGCTCAAGCCTTCCCGTGTATTGGTTAGAATGTTTAGGCAGTAATACGCCTTCTGATTGCTGCATTCCATTTCAATCGTTTTCAGATTGCGCGTCCGGCTGCGCCGGACCGGGCTCTATCGGTCGCGCAGGATGCTCAGCGGCCTCCCGGAGCGGCCCTTCGGCAAAGTGAGGGAAGGACGTCTCCGCCATCCGGTGACGATCTCTCGCGCGAAGCGTCAGCGGATAGCCTGCGGCTGACTTCGTTTGTTTTTTTAATAGGGACCTCCGGCCCCAGGCGCGTCAAGGCAACCTTTGCGGGCTGCGGCGGGCGTATCGCCTCTTGGCTCAAGGCCCTCAAGACCGACAAGCGCGCGGTCTTCACCGCCGCTGCCCACGCGCAACGCGCCGCCGACTATCTTGCAGGCCTTCAACCATCCACGCAGCAGGTGGCCGCGTGAGCGCCCATCATCATCATGATCGTCATCATCGTCGTCATCATGTTGGTTATGACGAGCAGCAGCAGCAGGTACCGGCCACCGCGTGATGCCGGTGCGGGTGGTGCTGCTCGCCTGGCATCCACATAGGCCAAAGCCCTGATCGGGCTTGGATTTGTATACGCAACTTCGGTCTGTATATGCGCAACTATGATTGCGCATAAAACCGTTTAGTTGCGCATAGGCTTGATAATTGCGCATAGATGTGGTTTAATTGCGTATAGAGATCTATGCACAACAAGGCATCGGGCAGTGGCCAAGGACGTAGACGAGCAGAGCCTGAAGGCAATTGAAGAGATCGTCCGCACTCATCCCCCCGGCGGGATGAGCGTGAGCGATATCGCCGCCGCCCTGAAAAAGGCCGCGCCGCCGCCGCGCACCCTGCAATACCACCTCCGGCAGCTTGTCGACCAAAAGCGCCTGATCAGGGAAGGAGAGCGCCGCTGGGCGCGCTACCACGTTCCCCGCACCATCGAGGCCGTCGGCCTCGCTGCCGGCACGAGCCATGCACAGGCTGTAGGCGAGATCAGGCTGCCATTCTCGCCCGAGGCCGAAGAGATCGAGGCCTATGTGCGCAAACCGTTGGCCGCGCGCAAGCCTGCCGGGTACGACCGCAGCTTCCTCGACGCCTACCGCCCCAACAAGTCCTTCTATCTGACGGAGAAGGAGCGCGCGCACCTGCGCTCTGTCGGCACGCCGCAGATAGCACCGCAGCCCGCCGGCACCTACGCAAAGCAGATCCTTAGCAGGCTGCTGATCGACCTCGCCTGGAACTCAAGCCGCCTTGAGGGCAATACCTATTCGCTGCTCGACACAAGGCGCCTCATAGACCTCGGTCAGGAAGCCGAAGGCAAAGACCGCCTTGAGGCGCAGATGATCCTCAATCACAAGGAGGCCATCGAATTCCTTGTGAGCGGGGCGGAGGAGATCGGTTTCAACCGCCTGACGATCCAGAACCTCCACGCCCTGCTGGCGGACAACCTGCTTGCCGACCCTGACGCGCCCGGAAGGCTTCGGCGGATTCCTGTCGGCATCGAGCAATCCGCTTTCCACCCCCTGGAAGTGCCGCAGCTCATTGAGGAGTGCTTCCAGGAACTGCTTGCGAAGGCGGCCGCGATCAAAGACCCCTTCGAGCAGGCCTTCTTCGTGATGGTGCAGCTTCCTTACCTCCAGCCCTTTGACGACGTGAACAAACGGGTCTCGCGGCTTGCCGCGAACATCCCGCTCATCAAAGGCAACCTCGCGCCGCTGTCCTTCACCGACGTTCCGCAGCAATCCTACCTGCGCGCGATCCTTGGCGTTTACGAACTGCGCCGCACCGAGATGCTGCGCGATGTCTTTATGTGGGCCTATGGGCGCTCCGCCGCGCGCTACGCCGCCGTCAGGCAGTCGCTGGGCGAGCCCGATCCATTCCGCCTGCGACACCGCGGCCAGATTCGCGAAGTGGTCGGCAGCGTCGTGCGCTCGCGCATGAGCAAGAAGAAGGCGGCGTCACATCTCGCCGAATGGACGGCCGACCATATCCCCGAGCAGGAGCGCGAACAGTTCCGCGCGACCGCCGAAGGCGAATTGCTCGGCCTGCACGAGGGCAACTTCGCGCGTTACCAGATCAGGCCCTCCGAATTCGAGGCCTGGCAGAAGGTATGGAAACGATGACGCCGCCACCGGAAATGAACGATGGTCGCCCTGAAACGCTCTGAAATGCGCATCTTCGACGATGCCTTCGCGATGGGCGATGGCTACGTTCTGAACTTCAGTGATCGGACCTTCGCCGAGTTCTTCGAGGACGAATTCCGGATCGATATCGGCGATGAGAGGTACCGGTTCAATGGCACCTCCAAAGCGAAACGCCTGCGGGCGTTCATCCAGACGGAAGACGAATACGCGGTCGCGAAGGTCGTCCGCGTCCTGTGGAAGCACCGGGAAACCCTGCCGCGCTACTGCGAGCCGTCGCCCGAACTGGATGCCCTGAAGACAAAGTTTTTCGATCTCGTCTCACGCATCGAAGGGGGTGGCGCTGTGCCCCGCACCGATGCGCTCGACCGCTTCAGGCAGGATGAGACCCTTGAAGAGCTGATCGCCGCTATCGAGCGCGATATCGGGGCGAACAAGCCTGCCGCCGCGCTCGACCGTCTCCACACCTACTGCATGAAGAAGTTCGCCCATCTCTTGGATGAGCGAGGCATCGCCTGGGACAGGAACGATCCGCTGCAGAGCCGTGTCGGCAAGTACGTGAAGGTGCTGGAATCCGAGCGCGAGCTCCGCGAGATCACGCGGCGCATCATCAAGAGCGCCATCAGGGTTTTCGATGCGTTCAATGACGTGAGGAACAACCGCTCCTTTGCGCACGATAACGACCTGATCGATCAGGCGGAGGCCCGCTTCATCTTCGATGCTGTCAGTGCCTTCCTGCGCTTCATCAAGTCCATCGAGGCATCGCGCTTCGGGGCATAGCGGCAGCAGATTCCGGCCTGCATCGCGGGCCGGAACACTCGCGCTAGAAGGGGCGAGGTGCCGAAAGCGCTCCGTCGATGAAGGCTAAGAGCTATTCGCATGTGATAGGCTTGATGCGCTACCAGCTTTCCTGTGACCATAAAGGGCACCAAGCCGCGCGATCACAGTAGCTCCCGTCGCGGCCCCGACCACCACTCCAATAACGTATTGCCAAGTCGTGGGCGTCATGATGAGCGGCCAGACCTGCTCGACGAGGTTGAAGCCTGCGATTGCTGCCGGTATCGCGAACGTCATGGCGATCAGCCACTGAACGGCGGGTGACCGGCTGGTCTGGAACGTCACTTTGCCCGTCAAGAACAGGGCTACACCGGCCACGGCCCCGATCGCAAAACCGCTGATTTCCCCGCTGCCTGCATGGATCGCCCAGAACGCGATCCACACCCCGACAGCAAAGGGCACAATGTAGACGGCGCAGAAGTAGAGCAGGGCGCAGAACGCCAGGAGGGCCACCAGGCCAATAAAGCCAATCATCGCATCCTCCATCGATGGACGATGTGGAGTCGCCGCCGCCGTGTTGCAACAACCTGAGATGGTACTCGGCACAGCCGCGTGGCTCGCATGTGCGATGTGGCATGGCTCAATTGCCTCCAATGCACCGACCGCTGGCATGACCTGCTTCAATTGCGCCAACGCACGCTCTCACGCGCTTCGCGCCCCTGGAGCGAACGTGGGCGCAGATCTGCGCAGGTAAGGGGCGTTTTCTTCTCGGGCCGGTTCGACGATTCCTATCGCGGTCCGGCGGCGCGCCTGCCGCCCAGCACTTAAGCCGGCCGCCCATGACCCCGACCCGCTTCCTCATCGGCCAGATCCTTATCGTTTTCGCCATCGTGATCGGCGGCCTATGGGTGGCGACGCAATGGGCGGCAGCCGAGCTCGCCTACCAGCCGCGCCTGGGGGATCCGTGGTTCACGGCCCTGGCACTGCCGGTCTATCACCCTTGGCGGCTGTTCGAATGGTGGTACGCCTACGACGCCTATGCGCCCCGGTTGTTCGACGAGGCCGGTGTGATCGCAGCCTCCGGCGGCTTTCTCGGCATCGTCGTCGCCGTGATCGGCTCGCTATGGCGGGCCCGCCAGGCACGGCTCGTCACCACCTACGGATCCTCGCGCTGGGCAAGCCGGCACGAGATCGACCGGGCCGGATTGTTTCGAGCCATGGGCGTGTTCCTCGGCCGCCTGGACGACCGCTACCTGCGCCACGACGGGCCGGAGCACGTCATGGCCTTCGCGCCGACCCGGTCCGGCAAGGGCGTGGGTCTGGTGATCCCGACGCTTCTGTCCTGGACCGAGAGCGCCGTCGTCCACGACATCAAGGGCGAGAACTGGCAGCTCACCTCAGGCTGGCGCAGCCGCTTCTCTCATTGCCTGCTGTTCAATCCCACCGACCCGCGGTCGGCCCGCTACAACCCGCTGCTGGAGGTCCGCAAGGGGCCGGACGAGGTGCGCGACGTCCAGAACATCGCCGACATCCTGGTCGATCCCGAGGGTGCATTGGAGAGGAGGAATCACTGGGAGAAGACCAGCCACGCGCTCCTGGTCGGCGCAATCCTGCACGTGCTCTACGCCGAGCCGGACAAGACGCTGGCCCGCGTCGCCACCTTCCTGTCAGACCCGCGGCGCTCCTTCGAGCACGCGCTGCGCAAGATGATGGAGACCAACCATCTCGGCTCGGCGCAGCAGCCGGTGGTTCATCCCGTCGTCGCCTCGGCCGCGCGTGAAGTTTTGAACAAGTCGGAGAACGAGCGCTCGGGCGTGCTGTCGACGGCGATGTCGTTCCTCGGGCTTTATCGCGATCCCGTGGTGGCCGCGACCACCGCCGCCTGCGACTGGCGCATCGCCGACCTGGTCGATGCCGAGCGGCCGGTGACCCTCTACCTCGTCATCCCGCCTTCCGACATCTCCCGCACCAAGCCCCTGGTGCGCCTGGTGCTGAACCAGATCGGGCGTCGCTTGACCGAGCGCCTGGAGGGCGATCCCGGCAAGCGCCGCCGACACCAGCTGCTGATGATGCTGGACGAATTCCCCGCGCTCGGCCGCCTCGACTTCTTCGAGACCGCGCTCGCCTTCATGGCCGGCTACGGCATTCGAGCCTACCTGATCGCCCAGTCGCTCAACCAGATCTCCAAGGCCTACGGCGAGAGCAACGCCATCCTCGACAACTGCCATGTCCGCATCGCCTTCTCGTCCAACGACGAGCGCACGGCCAAGCGCATCTCCGACGCGCTGGGCACGGCGACCGAGCTCAGGATGCAGCGTAACTATGCCGGCCACCGGCTCGCCCCCTGGCTCAGCCACATCATGGTGTCGCGCCAGGAGAGCGCGCGGCCGCTGCTGACGCCGGGCGAGGTGATGCAGCTGCCGGCCGCCGACGAGCTGGTGCTGGCGTCCGGTCTGCCGCCCATTCGCGCCAGGAAGCTGCGCTACTACGAGGACCGCAACTTCCTGGGCCGCGTGAAGCCCAGCCCGGCGCTGTCGGAGACGGCCTACCGCGACCGGCCGCCGGCGCGGTCCGATGACTGGACCGGCCTGGTGCGGGACACCGACCTCCGGCTCAAGGAGATGCCGTCTGATCCCCGGTGGACCGACGAGGACGAAGGCGGCCTGCAGCGCAACCGCCATCCCGACGTCGCCCAGGCGGAAATCGTGCGGCCGATGGCAGCCGAGCACGAGACTGACCTCGGCCTGGGCGAGGGCGAGGCAGCCGATGACACGAGCCTCGACCGCGCGCGTTCGAGCCGTACGGTGCGTCGGGCCTACGGCGTGAACCAGGGCGAAGGCCGTCACCATTACGGTGACGACCTGCTGCCGTCGTTCTGAGGGGGCGGGCGATGAAGCGGCGCCACGAGTTCTACCTCGATGCAGACGTCTCCGAGCAGCTCAACGCGCTCGCCGCCAAGCCCGGCGCGTCCAAGACCGCAATCATGAGCGACGCCCTGCGAGCGTACCTCGAGCGGCGCGGGGCCAACGAGCTCGACCAGCGCTTCCGCGCCCGCCTCGACAGGCTCTCCATGCAGCTCGGCCGCATCGAGCGCGACCAGCAGGTGATCGCCGAGATGCTGGCCCTGTTCGTGCGCTTCCAGCTCACGGTCACGGCGCCGGTTCCCGAAGGCGACCGCGCCGCCCGTGCCTTGGGCCAGGCCCGCTACGAGTCTTTCCTCCAGCAGGTGAGCCGCAGGCTCGCGGGCGGCGCGGGCACGGTCGAGGACGTGTTGGCGCATCAGAGACCTTCGGAGGGCGCGCCATGAGTGGCATGGGCCACACCGAAGCCCGCGGCCGTCGCCGCGCCATGCTGCGCACCGCCATGGGCCCCGCGATCGGGGCCGCCCTGGCCGATCCAGGCGTGATCGAGGTCATGGTGAACCCCGACGGCAGCCTGCGTCTGGATCGGCTGGGGGAGGGGCGAGTGTCGACCGGCACACGCCTCGGCGCCGCCGACGTCGAGCGCATCATCCGCCTGGTCGCCTCGCATGTGCGCGTCGAGGTTCATGCCAGCAATCCCGTGGTCAGCGCGGAGCTGCCGGAGACGGGGGAGCGCTTCGAAGGCATCCTGCCGCCAGTCTCGACCGCGCCCTGCTTCTCCATCCGCAAGCCTGCCGCGAAGGTCTTCACCCTCGACGACTACATCGCCGACAACATCGTCTCGCCGTTGCAGGCCCATGCGCTGCGTCGCGCCGTCGCCGATCGCCGCAACCTCCTGATCGCGGGCGGCACCAGCTCGGGCAAGACCACCTTGGCCAATGCACTTCTGGCGGAGGTGGCGCAGCGCGACGAGCGGGTGATCCTGATCGAGGACACGCGTGAGCTGCAATGCGCCGCCCCCGACTGCGTGGCGCTCAGGACTAAGTCCGGCGTGGTGAGCTTGGCCGACCTCGTGCGCTCGACCCTGCGTCTGCGGCCTGACCGCATCATCGTGGGTGAGGTGCGCGGCCCCGAGGCGTTGGACCTGTTGAAGGCCTGGAACACCGGCCATCCCGGCGGCATTGCGACGGTGCACGCCAACTCCGCGCGCGCCGCTCTCTACCGCCTCGAGCAGCTGATCCAGGAGACGGTGATGACCGTGCCCCGGCGGCTGATCGCCGAGGCGATCGACTACGTGGTGTTCATCCAGGGCCGCGGTCTGGCGCGCCGCGTCGAGGCCATCGCCGAGGTGACCGGCCTCGACGCCAACGGCGACTACCAGGTCACCGAGCTCGCACCCCACCGCCTGCACGCCCTTTGACTGAGGAGAGTCCCATGCCCATCGTCCGAGCTTTCAAGACAGCGGTTGTCCTCCTGCCGCTTGCTCTGGCAGGCCCGGCGTGGGCCGCCGGCTCCAACATGCCGTGGGAGCAGCCGCTGCAGCAGATCCTGGAATCGGTCCAGGGGCCGGTCGCCAAGATCGTCGCGGTGATCATCATCATCGTCACGGGGCTCAGCCTCGCCTTCGGCGAGACCTCGGGGGGCTTCAGAAGGTTGATCCAGATCGTGTTCGGCATCTCGATCGCCTTCGCCGCCTCTTCCTTCTTCCTCTCCTTCTTCTCCTTCTCGGGCGGAGCTCTGGTGTCATGAGCGCCGACGGATTCGAGGTGCCCCTGCATCGCGCGCTCTGCGAGCCCATCCTGCTAGCCGGCGCGCCGCGCACCGTCGCGATCGTGAATGGCACTGTGGCCGCGGCCCTCGGCCTGGGCTTGCGGCTCTGGCTCGCTGGGCTGGTCTTGTGGGTGGTCGGCCATTCGCTCGCGGTGTTCGCGGCCAAGCGCGATCCTCACTTTGCCGACGTGCTGGCGCGGCATCTGCGGCAGCGGGGATGGCTTTCATGCTGAACCTCGCCGAGTACCGACATCGCGCCGATCGCCTGGCCGACCATCTGCCGTGGGCCGCCCTGGTGGCGCCGGGCGTGGTGCTGAACAAGGACGGCAGCTTCCAGCGCACGTTGCGCTTCCGCGGGCCCGATCTCGACAGCGCCACCGAGGCCGAGCTTCTGTCGGCGTCGGCCCGTCTCAACAACCTCTTGCGCCGCTTCGGCTCAGGCTGGGCCCTGTTCTTCGAAGCCGAGCGCTTCGCCGCGCCGGGCTATCCCGATTCGCGCTTCCCAGACGCGACCTCCTGGCTGGTCGACCGCGAGCGGCGGGCCGCGTTCGACCAGCAGGCGGATGGAGAGGAAGAGGGGCACAACAAGCCAGCACCCTTTGAGAGCACCTACCACTTCACACTTCTCTATCTGCCGCCGGCCGACCGGGTAAACCGACTGGCGCGGGCCTTCCTCGAGACGGGCCAACAAGAACCGCAGCGTGACTGGCGCCAGGAGCTGGCGGGCTTCATCGCCGAGACCGACCGGGCACTCGATCTGCTCACCGGCCTGCTGCCCGAGGTCGAGGCGTTGGACGACGCCGGAACGCTAAAATACCTGCACGGCACCATCTCGACTCGTCGTCATCGCCTCGCCGTTCCCGAGACGCCGATCTATCTCGACGGCCTCTTGGTCGATGAGCCGCTCACCGGCGGTCTCGAGCCGATGCTGGGCGAGCATCATCTCCGGGCCGTCTCGGTGCTGGGCTTTCCCAGCAACACCCAACCCGGCCTTTTAGACGCCCTCAATCACCTCGGCTTCCCCTACCGCTGGGTCACGCGCTTCCTGGCCCTGGACAAGACCGACGCGCGGCGGGAGCTCACGCGCTTGCGGCGCCAATGGTTCGCCAAGCGCAAGTCGATCACCGCGCTGCTGCGCGAGGTTTTGTACAACGAGCCCGTCCAGCTGATCGACTCCGACGCCGACAACAAGGTGCTGGATGCCGACCTGGCCTTGCAGGCGCTGGGTGGCGATCACGTGGCATTTGGGTATCTCACCACCACCATCGTGCTGCTCGATCCAGACCGGCAGGCCGTCGACGACAAGGTCCGGGCCGTCGAGGGCGTGGTCAATGGCGCAGGATTCACAACCATCCGCGAAGGCCTCAACGCCGTCGAGGCCTGGCTCGGCACCTTGCCCGGGCACGTCTACGCCAACGTCCGCCAGCCCCTGATCCACACGCTAAACCTCGCTCACCTCGTTCCGCTCTCCTCGGTTTGGGCGGGGCCGGTGCGCAACGACCATCTCGAGGGCCCGCCGCTCATCTATGCCGAGACCAGCGGGGCGACGCCGTTCCGGTTCTCCACGCATGTCGGTGACGTCGGCCATACGCTGATCGTCGGCCCGACCGGCGCCGGCAAGTCCGTGCTGCTGGCCCTGATGGCCCTGCAGTTCCGCCGCTATGACGGCGCGCAAGTCTACATCTTCGACAAGGGCAACTCTGCCCGCGCCGCCGTGCTGGCGATGGGCGGGATCCACCACGTCCTGGGCGCCGACGGCTCGTTCGCCTTCCAGCCGCTCGCCTGTGTCGACGAGCCGGCCGAAGCCAGCTGGGCCGCGGAGTGGATCGCAACCCTGCTCGCCCACGAGAAGGCCGACGTCACGCCTGAGGTGAAGGAGGCGGTATGGAGCGCGATTTTGAGCCTTGCGTCGGCGCCGGTCGACGAGCGCACGATGACCGGGCTCTCGCTCCTCCTGCAATCCAATGCGCTGAAGTCGGCGCTGCTGCCCTACACCCTGGACGGTCCGTTCGGCCGGCTGCTCGACGCTGCCGTGGACCGGCTGGCGCTCTCCGACGTGCAGTGTTTCGAGACTGAGGAACTGCTGCACGAGACGGCCGTGGTGGCGCCAGTGCTCACCTATCTCTTCCATCGCCTGGAGGAGCGGTTCGACGGCCGGCCGACGCTTCTGGTCCTGGACGAAGCCTGGGTGTTTCTCGACCAGCCGCTGTTCGCCGCCCGCATCCGCGAATGGCTAAAAGTGATGCGCAAGAAGAACGTGGCCGTGGTGTTCGCCACCCAGTCGCTGAGCGACGTGACCGGCAGCAGCATCGCCCCAGTGCTGATCGAGAGCTGCCCGCAGCGCCTCTTCCTGCCTAACGATCGCGCCATCGAGCCGCAGGCCTCGGCCGCCTACGAGCGCTTCGGCCTCAACGAGCGCCAGATCGAAATCCTGAGCCGGGCGACGCCCAAGCGGCACTACTACCTCAACTCCCGGCGCGGCAATCGCCTGTTCGAGCTCGGGCTGGGGCCGGTGGCGCTCGCGCTCTGCGGCACCTCCGATCCTGCGACCCAGGCTCTCATCGATCGCCTGCTCGCCGAAGGCGATGCCGACTTTGCCGCCCGGTTCCTTGCCGCGCGCGGCCTCGACTGGGCGGCCGCGCTCTTGGACCAGTTCCCATCCCCTCCATCGGAGCCATCGCCATGACCCGCTTCGCGCGTGCTCTTCTCGTCGTCTTCGCGGTGGGCGTTGCCGGCGCCAGCGTGCCGGCGCGCGCGCAGTTCGCGGTGTTCGATGCCCAGAACTACGCCGAGAACGTCCTGCAGGCGGCACGCCAGCTCCAGCAGGTCAACAACCAGATCCGGGCGCTGCAGAACCAGGTCTTGATGCTGCAGAACATGGCCAAGAACCTCGCGAGCCTCCCCGTCTCGCAGCTCGACAGTATGGTCTCCGCCTTGACCCAGGTCGGCGGGCTGATGAACCAGGCGCAGACAATTGGCTTCAACGTCAGCGCCAGCCAGGCCGCCTTCGATCGGCTGTTTCCTCAGCAATACGGCTCGTCGGTCACCGTCCCTCAGCTTGTTGCCGATGCGCGTCAGCGCTGGCAGGCGGCGCGCGAGGCGTTCGGGCAGACCATGACGGTCCAGGCCCAAGTTGCCCAGAACGTTCAGGCCGATACCGCGACGCTGTCGTCGCTGGTGACGGCCTCGCAAGGGGCTACTGGCAATCTCCAGGCGCAGCAGGCGATCGCCCAGCTGGTGGCGCTCTCGATCAAGCAGCAGCTCCAGGGGCAGGACCTGATGGCGGCACAGTACCGTGCCGCCGCGCTCGAGCAGGCGCGCCACGCCGAGACGGAGGAAGCGGCCCGTGCCGCCTATGACCGCTTCCTCGGCACCGACTCCGCCTACACCGCGCAATAGGGACAAGCGGCCGCAGGAGGGTGCGCGATGGACAATCTCAACGTCATCGACCGCTTCATGCAGGTCTTCATTCGCTACATCGATAGCGGATTCGGCCTGCTGAGCGGCGATGTCGCGGCACTCACCTCGATCCTGGTCGTGATCGACGTAACCCTCGCGGGTCTATTCTGGCTGCTCGACGGCGAGACCAACGTGCTCGCCCAGCTCGTGCGCAAGACGCTGTATGTCGGAAGCTTCGCCTTCATCCTCAACAACTTCTCGACCTTGGCGAATGCGATATTCGCGTCGTTCTCAACGCTCGGGCTGCATGTCACCAACAACGGACTGAGCGCCCAGGATCTGCTGCGCCCCGGCCGGCTGGCCGGCGTGGGCTTTCAGGCCGCCTGGCCGCTCCTGCAGCAGGCCGGCTCGCAGGTGGGCTTCACCAACATTCTCGCCAATTTCGCCATCATGCTCGTCCTGCTGTTCGCCTGGGTCGTCGTGGTCCTGTCCTTCTTCATCTTGGCCGTTCAGCTTTTCGTCACCGTCATCGAGTTCAAGCTGAGCACCTTGGCCGGCTTCGTGCTGGTGCCCTTCGCGCTGTGGACCAAGACCGCGTTTCTGGCCGAACGCGCGCTGGGCCATGTGGTCGCCTCCGGTGTCAAGGTGATGGTGCTTGCCGTCATCGTCGGCATTGGCGCCAGCTTCTTCGGCGACTTCACCAATGCCCTGCAAGGCCCGGTGACGCTGGCACAGGCGATGTCGCTTGTCCTTGCCTCGATCGCGCTGTTTGGGCTCGGCATCTTTGGTCCTGGCATCGCCGCGGGCCTGGTCTCGGGCGGGCCGCAGCTGGGGGCAGGGGCTGCGGTCGGAACGGCCAGTGCGTTGGCGTCCGGCGCGCTGCTGGTCGGTGGCACAGCCTTATCTGCCGCTCGCCTTGCCGGTGTTGGTGGTCTCACCGCCGTTCGGGCTGCCTCGGCACTTGGGTCGCGATCGCCCTCCGGCCCATCTGGCCCGTCATCGCCGGCAGGCGGCGCAGGTTCTTCGGTTCGTAGCGCCGCGCCGACAGGAGAAGGGCCATCTACTGCAGCTGTCGGCGAGCCCAATTGGGCACGCCAACTTCGGGCCGCAAGGCGTCGCCAGCAGGCACGAACCATGGCCCAGGTCCTGCGCGAGGGCGACAAGCCCGGCTCTGGGTTGCCGCTCGATCTCGGGGAGTGACCGATGCGCCTGTTCCGACGCCCCATGCAGCGCTATGGCCTGACCCCGGAGCCCGTTACGCCTTATCAACGGGCCGGGCAGCTCTGGGATGACCGCCTGGGCTCGGCGCGGGTGCAGGCCCACAACTGGCGCCTCATCGCCTTCGGCTGCCTGGCGCTCAGCATCGGTCTGGCCGGCGGCGTTCTCTGGCTCGCGGCGCAAAGCCGGGTCACGCCCTACGTTGTGGAAGTCGACAAGCTCGGCCAGGTGCGCGCGGTCGGTCCCGCGATCGAACCCTACAACCCGACGGACGCGCAGATCGGCTGGTATCTCAGCCGCTTCGTCACCGACCTGCGCTCGCTCTCCATCGATCCCGTGATAGTGCGCCGCAACTGGCTGGAAGCCTACGACTACGTCACCGAGCGCGCCGCGACCCTATTGAGCGACTACGCCCGCGCCAACGATCCGTTCAAGTCGGTCGGCGAGCGCTCGGTCTCGGTCCAGGTGACCAGTGTCGTGCGGGTCTCGGGAGATTCCTTCCAGGTGAAGTGGACCGAGCAGGCCTACGAGCACGAAAGCCTCGCCCGCACCGAGCGCTGGACCGCTATCCTGACCATCACCGTGCAGCAACCCCGTACGGCCGACGCGCTGCGCAAGAACCCGCTCGGCATCTACGTCAACGGGCTCAGCTGGTCGCGCGAGCTCAACCCTGGAGAAGGACCATGATTTTAGACGCCATGACACGTTTCCTTAAATCGGCTCTGCTGCTGTCGACGTCGGTTCTTGTGTTGGTGGCCTGCGCCAAGAAACCGCCGTCGATCTCCTACGATTCGGCATCGTTCCAGCCGGCCCAAGTCCAGCCCGATCCGCCCAGGCCAGTGAAGATCGTCGAGGTGCCCAAGCCGCTGCCGTTGCCCGGGCAGCTCAGGCCGCCGCCATCATCGCCCACGCCCGATCCACGGCCGCCGCAGGCGCGCGTCGACGCCGCCAACCAGGCCGCCTTGCGCGAGCCCAGCAAGGACGGTTACGTCAACGCAGTCCAGGTCTATCCCTTCAGCGAGGGCGCGCTCTACCGCCTTTATGCGGCGCCCGAGGAGGTGACAGACATCGCCTTGCAGCCGGGCGAGAGTCTCGTCGCCATCTCCTCGGGCGACACGGTGCGCTGGGTCGTGGGCGACACGTTGAGCGGCACCGGATCGTCCAAGCAGGTCCATGTGCTGGTGAAGCCGTTCGCCGCAGGGCTCAGGACTAACCTCGTGATCACCACCGATCGGCGCACCTATCACCTCGCGATGGAAAGCACCGAGAAGACAGCGATGGCGGCGATCTCCTGGACCTATCCGCAGGATGCGCTGCTGGCGCTGCAGAAGAAGAACACGCAGGCGGAGGCGGCGGCACCCGTCGCCAACGCGGTCGCCCTCGAGAACCTGCGCTTCCGCTACGACATCACGGGTGATCGGCCGCCGTGGCGGCCGGTCCGCGCGTTCGACGACGGCTTAAAAGTCTACATCGAGTTCCCCGCCCGCATCGATCAGGGGGAGACGCCGCCCTTGTTCGTGGTCGGGGCCGACGGCGACAACCAGCTCGTCAATTACCGCGTGCGCTCCAACTACTACATCGTCGATCGCCTCTTTGCCGCCGCGGAGCTCAGGCTCGGCACCAGCCCGCAGCAGGTCGTGCGCATCAGCCGGACAGACTCGGCACGCGCGTCCGACGCCAGGCGCTAGTTCGAGCTCTCACCGTAGTGACCATGAGCGACGATCCTTTCCGAACCGAGCCGCCCAAGGGCGATCCAACGAGCTTCGTGTTGCGGGGGCGACCCCGCCGCGTCGTCCGCTTCAAGCGCCGGCTGATCATCGCGGTGGCCGCGCTCGTTTGTGTCGCTCTCTTTGGTGCGCTCTGGCTCGCGCTTTACGGTTCGAAGTGGACCCATTCGGCCGATCAGGACGCGGCCGGCGGCGGCCGCAAATCCACTCCCGACAGCCTGTCTGCGCTGCCCGGCAGCTACGACCAGCTCAAGAAGCGGGTGCCCAAGCTCGGCCCGCCGCTCCCCGGCGATCTTGGGCCCGCCATCGTGCAGAAGGAGAAGATTCTCGGGATCACACCCAGCGTGCGGCCCAACCCGGATGAAGATGCCGAGCGCGCCGAGCGCATGCGGCTTGCCCAGCAGGCGCGGCAGGCGAAGGAGGCGGGCGTTCTGTACCAGCTCTCCCGGGCTACCACGGCGGCGCAGAGTTCGAATCCTTCGACACCCACGCCATCGCCACCGGGTGGGACTCGGGCGGTGCCGGCGACGCCGGCCACAGGTCCGAACGGACCTCGCCTGGCTCTGGATCCCGATCGCGACCAGAACTACCAGCAGCGCAAGCTCGACTTTCTCAACCAGCGGGCAGAGCCCAGCATCTACAATCCGCACGGCGTCCAGGAGCCGGTGTCCCCGTATCAGGTGATGGCTGGCAGCGTGATCTCGGCGAGCCTCGTCACGGGGCTGAATAGTGATCTGCCGGGACTGGTCGTCGCCCAGGTGACGGAGAACATTTACGACACGGTAACCGGTCGCACGTTGCTCATCCCTCAGGGATCGCGGCTCGTCGGCTCCTATGACAGCGTCGTCGCCTTCGGCCAAAAGCGCGCATTGCTGGTCTGGCAGCGCATCGTCATGCCCAATGGCACCTCCATCCAGATCGACAACCTGCCGGCCACCGACCAGGCAGGTTACGCTGGCCTCGAAGATCAGGTCGACTATCACACCTGGACCTTGCTCAAGGGTATCGCGCTCTCAACGCTGCTGGGCGTCGGCAGCCAGATCGGCTTCGGCGGCTCTGAGAGCGATCTAATCCGAGCTATCCGAGAGTCGACCCAGCAGAGCGCCAATCAGGCCGGCCAGCGCATTGTCCAAAAGGACCTCAACATCCAGCCCACCATCACCGTGCGGCCCGGCTGGCCGCTGCGCATCATCGTGCACAAGGACCTGATCCTGCTGCCCTATCAGGAATGAAGGAGGCGACCGTGACCGATCTCAAGCTCGGCAAGCTGCCGGACCGCACGCCAGTCAAGATGACAATTGCGATTTCGCCCGGCCTCAATCGCGCCCTTCAGGCCTATGCCGACATCTACCGCGAAGCCTACGGCCAGGCGGAGCCGGTGGCCGAGCTCATTCCCTACATGCTGGAGAGGTTCCTCGCCAGCGATCGCAGCTACGCCAAGGCGGTCAAGAACCGGGCCGACGAGGCAACTCGAGTCGATGGCCGGAAGTCAACACGACGGAAGCAGCGTTTGGCTGACGCGGACACCTCGCCACGCGACAGCTGAGGGAGGCTTGGATGGCGATCATCGGGACGTTCACGCCCGCTAAAGACGGAGGATGGGTCGGCCGCATACGCACGCTGACGGTCAACAGCAGAGTCCGCTTCGTTCCCAACGACGATCGTGACAAAGACAACGCGCCGGATTACCGAATATACGTAGGTGCCAGCGAAATCGGCGCGGCTTGGCGAGGCCGGACGAACGGCGACGGTGCAAGGAAATATCTCCACGTGCGTCTGGACGATCCCAGCCTGCCGCAGCCGTTGACTGCCGCCATGATCCAGATGGCTGATGGCCTGTCAGCGCGCTTGGTCTGGGGCAGGCGGCGATGACGGCAGGGCTGGCGCTGGGCACCGCTCTCTGCGGTCTGCATACGGGTTTTCGGCCAAGGACTGCTTGCCGCCCTCGTCGTGGTCGAAGCTCCGACTGACCTGACCGACGCGCGTACGACACACCTGAATTGAGCAAGGATGGAACAGCGGCAGCAAGGCAGCAAGATGGGACAGCTGCCGTACATGTTCTCTGGAGTAGACGTCGAGTGCTTTTCCCTTTCTGGTCGTTTGAGGCGCACAGGATGTGGGATGAAATCACTGTCGTATGGGTGCGAAGGGCTTCGCTACGCAAGCGACACGACAGGTGAGGCATGGCCGTCAATCGAGCCAAGCCTGTGTCAGCGCAGCTGCGCGGCCGACTTAAGCGCTACCCCGCATTTTTTTACTGACCGCCTCGTGTAGCGGGCTGCGAAGAGAGTGGAGTCAGCGTAGTGGGGCAGCGCAGGGCGATAGCGGATTGAGTTGGTTTTCGGTCGAGCGGTTGGGGCCGCGGGATTGGCGGCGTCGTCGAAGGCTGGTGTGGACTACGCGCTGCCTGGGTCGTCAGCGCGCGGCTGCGCCGAGCAAGACGTAGGCGCTGCGGTATTCCTCCTGGTAGGGGAAGACCGATGTCATGGCGACCTTGAGCCGTCGCACGCTGAGGCGGACCAGAGCGCCGATCTTCAAGAGCTTGAGGCGGATGGTGCCGCAGGTGGCGTCGTCGAACTGGCTGCCGGCCAAGCCGATACGGCGCAGGGCGGCCATCAGCACGTAGGCCATCGAGGTGAACCACAGGCGCAATTGATTGGCGCGCATGGTGGCGGCCGAGGTGCGGTCGGCGAACAGATCGAGCTGCTGCTCCTTGATACGGTTCTCCATCTCGCCGCGGGCGCAGTAGACGTCCTCGTAGAGCGCGCGGGCGTCGTAGTCCTGTGCGCCGAGCGAGGTCACCACGAAGCGCGGGTTCGAGCTTTTCGGGGTATGCTCGGCCTTGCCGACCACGCGTCGCCGCCGGCTCCAGCTGCTGCGTGTCGTCCAGCTGAAGTCCTTGAAGCGCCGCGCCGCCTGCCCGCTGGCCTGGCAGTCGGCCGCCGCCGCCGCCAGTTCGGCGGCGATCTCGGCCTCGAGCCGCACGTTGCGCGCCAGGCCGAACAGGTAATCAACGCCGGTGGCCTCGCACCACGCCATCAGGGCCTCCCGGGCGAAGCCGGAATCGGCCCGCAGGATAATGCGCACCTGCGGCCAGGCGGCGCGGATCTGGGCGACGATGCGTACGATCTCGTCGAGCGCCCCGGCCGAGCCATCGATGTTGGCCGGCCGCAACTTGGCCGCCAGAAGATGGCGGCCGCAGAACACGTACAGCGGCAGATAGCAGTAGCCGCCATAGATAGTAGCCGTGGAAGAACCGACCCTCCTGCTCGCCGTGCACGGGGTCGTCCGTAGCGTCGAGATCGAGGACGATCTCGGCCGGGGCTGTCGCATGGGCCTCCACGAACAGCTCGACGAATAGCCGCTCGATCGCCGCACCGTCATGAGCGATCTTGTGGTACCGCGTCGGCTCCCCTCGGCTCAGTTCCAGCCGGTTCAGCGTGCTCTTGCCTGCCAGCGCCGCGCACGTCGATCGCCGTGCCTCGAGCTTGCCGCCCAACGCCGCCAGCACCGGGTCGTGGCGAAGCTGATCGTGGTCGACCAAGTCCTCGTAGCCCAGGGCGATCCCATAGACACGCTGACCGACCAGCGTCGTGATCTCATGCTCGATCAGCGCCGGATTGCGGCCATCCTCGAAGCAGCGCGCAAACCGTTCGATCAACCCCAGCGCCCGCGCCGTCCGACCCAGCAATAGCGCTCCCCCGTCTGACGTCATACGACCACCGTCGAATGCCGCCTCTACTCGGCGGCCTTCCACAGCTTCAAATCCAAACAGGTCCGCAATACACTCTGTCGGCATGGAGCTCCTTCCTCTTTCGCTGAAAGTCGTTCTCGCAAAACAACTTTCTCAGAGGCAGGACTCCGATGCACCTCTTACCCGTGAGATTTCCAGGCTAGACTTTAGCAGAAACAGGCGGTTCGGTGACGAGAGTACTCGCAGGCGGAAGGGATACCCGGGAGGAGGAACATGATTGAATCCTACGGCTGTTGGGCCACCTCGCCCCCATGGTCGATAAGGTCTACTTGGTTGCCGCGGACTTATCTCCTGCAAAAGAGAGGTGTCGGTTCGTTCACTCCGTCCAATACGGAGATGCCACTGGTGCTGTTTTCCAGGTCCAGTTCACTCTCAACGTGGACCGCTTCAATGGGGATGGACTATTCAAGTAGCCGCATAGCCATCGTCTTGTCGGCGTTTGGCCTTCACTAAGCTCTAACGGCACGGGCTACACCGTGGCCAGGACGAATCTTGGGCCTGCAATCGTTAAGCTCCAAGGGATTACTCCTTACCCAAACGGCTTCAACGTGCGCCTGTTGATTTCGATGCTGGCTCCCGTTGAGGTTAACGGGCATCAAAGGTTCACTTTTTGCTCGTTGGTTCGATCGGCATGGCTTTTTCCGGCACGGTCACGTGGCCGGAGCGCATCGTCGCATTCTTGAAGGCCTGGCACAGCCAGCTCGGTCGGTGATACCCAAGGGGTGCGAGGGCGTCGAAAGTCGGGCTTGTCCAGACCGGCGGCCGAACAAAACGATACGTTTCAAGCGTGGGTCATTCTCAAAGTCCTTTCCAAGGATAATCATGGCCAGCTCGGTCGGAGACTGGTTCAATAGGCAAGCTTCCGGTAGCCCTCCGCAGCGACGGCGTCACAGTATTGGCGATAAGCAGGGTGTCCGCCGCTGTATCGCATGATCCGAGGCTTCTGCTTACCTTCTACGTTGCGGTTGACGCCCGTCATCCAGGAGCCGACCTCGTTCATCAGCTGACCTTGACCGAGGGCCAGGACGTGATTGGTCCATTCGCTGACGGCGGTCGGCGTGGCCTCGAAGCGCTTCAGTCCTCGCTCGGTCGCAAACCGGATCATGCCGGTCACCCACTCGACGCTGTATTCCGCGGTCCGCGTGTAATTGCTGAGCCCGGCGTGCGGCCCCATCGCCATCAAGAAATTCGGGAAGCCTGCCACGAAGACGCCGAGATAGGTCTGCGGGCCGTCCTTCCACACCTCCTTGAGCCGGACGCCGTCGACGCCCCTGATGTCGATCCGGTCGAAGGCGCCGGTGATGGCGTCGAAGCCCGTCGCGTAGATGATGACGTCGAACTCGCGCTCGCGGTCCGAGGTTCGAATGCCGCGCGGGGTGATGCGCTCGATCGGCGTCTCGTTGACGTCGACCAGCTCGACGTTTGGTTGGTTGTAGACTTCGTAGTAGCCGCTCTCGAGCGGAATGCGGCGCGTGCCGAAGCCGTGATTCTTCGGGATCAGCTTCTCGGCGACGACGGGATCGTTGACCCGCTGACGGATCTTG
>Ga0209062_1002740_pt1 | contig 22429 bp, 18 predicted proteins | sample Coa_R2_2_FD_187158 | JGI IMG/M metagenome (GOLD analysis project Ga0209062, IMG submission 187158) | Surface soil microbial communities from Centralia Pennsylvania, which are recovering from an underground coalmine fire - Coalmine... | ecosystem: Environmental > Terrestrial > Soil > Unclassified...
TTCTGGATCTATCACTACGAAAACGCGAAAACCGTGACGGTGTGCTGCGGCGCCAATAATCGCGGCCTGGCGATTCTGGGCGACACGCTGTACATGGGCACTCTGGACGCTCATCTGGTCGCGGTGAACGCCAGGAGCGGAATGCTGCTGTGGAATACCAAGGTGGCCGAGAGCAAGTCCGGATATTCGATCACGCTTGCGCCGCTGGCGTTCCGGGATCGCGTGCTGGTCGGGCTTGGCGGCGGCGAATACGGAATCCGCGGCTCCATCGCCGCCTTCAACGCCCGCACCGGAAAAGAGGTTTGGCGATTCTACACCATTCCCGCTCCGGGCGAGCCTGGTCACGAGACTTGGGAGGATTGCAAGCCCGGCGCCGGATATTGCGATCCGGAAGCGTGGAAGCACGGCGGAGGCTCGGTGTGGGTCACCGGGTCCTATGATCCCGAGCTGAACCTGACCTATTGGGGGATCGGAAACGTCGGTCCGGATTACAACGCCGATCAGCGGCCCGGCGCGAACTTGTACACAGGCTCGGCCGTCGCGCTCGACGCGGACACCGGCAAGCTGCGCTGGCATTATCAGTTCACGCCGCACGATCGCTACGATTTCGATTCGGTGCAGGTCCCCGTTCTCGCCGATCTCAACTGGAAAGGCGCTCCCGTCAAAGCGATGATGTGGGCCAATCGCAACGGCAACTTTTATGTGCTCGATCGCGCCACCGGAAAATTTCTTTTAGGCAAGCCGTTCGTCAAAGTAAATTGGATGAGCGGCTTCGACCAGAACGGCGTGCCCATTCAGACGCCGCAGCCGCCGGGAATGCCGACGTATCCGGCGGTGCAGGGCGGCTCGAACTGGTATTCGCCGTCTTTCAGCCCGCGGACCAAACTCATGTATGTTTCAAGCTGGGAGGATCAGGGCCAGTATTTCGCGGGAACGCCGGTCGAGTATAAAGAAGGACTGAGTTTCGGCGGCGGCAATCTCGCGCCCTTCGTCCCCCAGCCGGATAACCCCGCCAAAGCGATCCCTGGCGCGCCGGCCATTCCCAACCTGCGCCGCGGCCCGATCAACAACTGGACCGACGCCGGCGGCCATGGCGCCGTCCTGGCGATCGATCCCCTCACCGGCGCGCCCAGGTGGAGATTCAAAATGTACGACGTGACCGATACCGGCATCGTCACCACCGCGAGCGATCTCCTGTTTACCGGCGGCCGGGAGGGCTATCTGCAAGCGCTGGACGCGCGAACCGGCGCGCTGCTGTGGAGGCGAAATCTCGGCGCGCAGATGCTCAATAATCCGATCACCTATTCGGTGAACGGGCGCCAGTACGTCGCCGCGATGGCCGGTCTGTCGCTTTTCGCCTTCGCGCTGCCGGACTGAAGCATTTTTTTCGCGATCGCGGCGACGCCGCCGCTTGCCGCCTGGGAATAGAATGAGGGTGTGCGATCCGCCGTCTCTTTTTTGCTCGCCGCATGGGCTGCGTTTGCGCAGCAGTACAATGGCCCGCGTCCGGAAAAGCCGGACATGCTTTACCTGGTCCACGCCGATAATCTGATTCCCACGGAAATGCTCGAAGCGCGCCAGGAAAAAATGACGTTCATCGTTCCCGGCGCGAGCTCGCCCGCGCGGACGCCATTGGCCGAGCCGATTTTCCTCATCGAGTCCGATAAAATCAACCCGCAAAGTTTGGAGCTCTACAGAATGGAAGTGAAGGGCGGCAGGCGCGAGGTGACGATTTCGCAGAAACACACGCGCGGATCGAAGGTGCTGCGCCTCACCGTCACGCCGCTCGACGGCAAGCTTTACAAGGTCGAAGCCGACCAGGAGCTCGAAAATGGCCAGTACGCGATCTCACCAAACGGCTCCAACACCGTCTTTTGTTTTGAGGTTTACTGAAGCCGCCTGCTACAATCGACAGTTATGTTCGAAGGGCTGGAGCATACCGCGATCGCTTCGCCGGAGCCGCGAAAACTCGCGCAATGGTACGTCGATCATCTCGGATTTCGCATCAATCACGAGTCCGGCGGCGGATTTTTCATTCGCGCGGCCAACGGAGGATTGATCGAAATCATTCCCGCCCGGGGGACGCGAACCGAATCCACGATGCACGATCCGGGATTGCGCCACCTGGCGATCGGCGTCAGCGATTTCGATCGGGCGCACGCCGCGCTGCGCGAAAAAGGCGTCCACTTCTTGGGCGAGCCCTACACCCATATGGGCAACCGACTGGTGTTTTTCACCGACTGCGACGGAAACCTGGTGCACCTGATCCAGAGAGAGCGTCCGCTCCCATAGGATCTAATAATAGATAGGGCGCCATTGCTTAACCGGGTTTTCAAAGCGTTCCGTTACCGCGATTTCCGCCTGATGTGGTTTGGCGCCTGTACCTCCAGCATCGGAAGCTGGATGCAGACGGTGGCGCAGGCCTGGCTGGTCTACACTCTTTCCAACGACCCGTTTTATCTGGGGCTGGACGCGTTCCTCGGACAGGCGCCGATCATTCTTTTTTCGCTGGTGGGCGGCGTGATCGCGGACCGGCGCGACCGCCGGAGAATGCTGCTGATCTCGCAGTACATTCAGATGACCTGCGCCTTCACGCTGACCGCGCTGTTTTATTTTCACGTCGTGCAGGTCTGGCATATTTTGTGCCTTTCCTTCATCACCGGCCTGGGCCAATCCTTCGGCGGGCCCGCCTACGCCGCGCTGCTGCCGACGCTGGTCGGTCCCGAGGATTATCCCAACGCCATCGCCTGGAATTCCATCCAGTTCAATATCGCGCGCGTGGTGGGCCCGACCATCGCCGGCGTCACGCTCAAGCAACTGAACGCCACCTGGTGCTTCGGGCTCAACGGGATTTCCTTTCTGGCTGTGATCGTTTCGCTGTACGTGATCCACGCCGGATTCGTTCCGGCGCGCTCCACCGAGCCGATCCTGCAAAGCATGAAGCAGGGCATCGGATTCATTCGCACCAAGACCGGATTGAATTCGCTGATCGTGCTGGCGTTCTGCATGACCCTGTTTGCGATTCCGCTGCTGACCTTCCTGCCGGTATTCGCCAGGGAGGTTTTTCACGGCGACGAGGAGACCTTCACGCGATTGTTGATCTGCTCCGGCCTGGGATCAATCTGCGGCGCTCTCGGCGTCGCCGGATTGGGCAAAGCCAAGCGCCAGGGGCGGATCGCGCTGACGGCTTTGATCGTCCTCGGCGCGCTGATCGCCGCGTTTTCCTTCTCCAAATCGATTCTGCTCTCTTCGGTGTTAATTTTCTTTAGCGGCGCGGCTCTGATTTCGGTGTTCGCGATGATTCAATCCCTGGTGCAGGAGATCACCGCCGATGAGATGCGCGGCCGCGTTCTGAGCGTGTACAACGTCGCCTTCCGCGGCGGAATGCCCATCGGGAGCCTGCTATTGGGCAAATTGATTCCCGTTTTCACGGTCTCTCTGACCATGGCCGGATCGGGACTGGTGCTGACCGCGCTCGGATTGTATTTCCTTCTAATTCACCGCCGCATCGCCGCCTTGTAATTCGCGCCCGATTCGCCGTGATATGATTCCCGGCAGCCTATGAACACCACATTCCGCCTTGTTGCCCTGGCCGCCTTTTCTTTCGCCGCCGGCTCGCTCCTGACCCGGCAAATGGAGGTGCGCGCCGCCTCGCCGCACGTCTATGAGCTGCGCGTCTATCACACCTTGCCCGGCCGCCTGCCCGCGCTCCAAACCCGCTTTCGCGACCACACCATTGAAATCTTCAAGCGCCACCATATGACCAGCGTCGGATACTGGACTCCCCAGGATTCCCCGCAAAAAGACAACACGCTGATCTACATTCTGGAGCACGAAAGCCGCGATGCCGCCCGAAAAAATTGGGCCGCATTCGCCGCCGATCCCGAATGGCAGGCGGTGGCGAAGGCCTCTGAAGTGGATGGGAAAATCGTCGAGAAGGTCGACTCGACCTACATGGATCCGACCGATTATTCGCAAATAAAATAGCCCTTCGAAACGGCGCAGGCCCAAAACGTTCAAATCGAACGGATCGGGCCTGCACACAACGTAAATATTTCCGCCTGTTTAAGGAGCGGCTCGCCGGCCAAACAGAAGGCTGACCAGGAACAGAATGATAAACAGGAAGAACAGGATTTTGGCAATCCCCGCGGCAGCAACATAAATCCCGGTAAATCCGAAGATCGCGGCTACCAGCGCGATGACCAGAAAGACCACAGCGTAGTACAGCATAGTTTGTCGAATCGCCCTCCATCGGTTTCGCTGCACGATTGGGGCCAACCCCGCATTTCACGTATACACCTGAAATCCGGCTTTCTGTAATCCCACCACCGCTTCGCGATTTTTCATGAACATCTCCCACACGAACCCGGTGCGAAGATTTTCCGCCATCAGCATGGTGATGCCTGTGTCGATGCCGATGACGTCGGTGTCATACCATCCGGTGATGGGATTGAAGGCGTCGATAAAGCCATAGTTGCACCAGGCGCGCGCCGCGAAATTGGCGCGGATATTCTTGAGCACGCGCAGCGTCGGCTGCGGAAGGAACGGCAGCGAGCCCGCGGGCGCGCTCGGCACAACCGTTCCGTCGATCGGGCCGATCTCCGGCGGCCCTCCCCACACGACATAGCCGTGCGCGGAATCGGAAGAGGTAATTCCCCACAAATCGTCCGTGTAATCTGGAAAGCGCGAGTGCAGCTCCAGGCAGAAGCGGCGATGCACTTCGGTCGCGATCGTCGAGTTTTTAAAATAATCCGCGTACTTGTCGCGCCGCCCGCGAAAATCGAACCACGCCTGCGAGTACTGATGGACAAACAGCGGAGCATAGGAGCCGATATAGCGCATGCCGTCGTATTCGAAGGTGATTCGCTTCCATGCGCTCCAGGCCGAAACCGGCAGCGGGTGCGTCGTCGATCCCAGGCCCAGCAGATACATCATCATCAGCTCGCTGTAATAATCCCAGCGGTACGGAAGAAATCCGAACTCCGGCGTCCAGCCGAGCGGAAGCAGCTCGGTGTCTTCGGAAACCCAACTCCAATCGACGCGCGCGAAAATGTCGTAGGCCAGAGCTCGGATTCCGGCGTGGTCGAAGTACTGCCGGCAGGTGAGTACGCCGCACAGCAAAATGGCGGTATCGATCGAGGAAACTTCCGAGTCCCAGATGCGTTCCCCGGTTTGCGGATTGGCCCAATGAAAATAGAAGCCGCGATGGGTCGGCATCTTCTTCCACAGAAACTGAAGCGTGGCCAGCACGCGCGCGCGGATTTCATTTGCCGGCGCGTAGCCGCGCTTATGCCCGATGCACAGCGCGGTCAGTCCGAATCCCGTGGCGGCGATGCTGGCCGTATTGTTCTTGTCCGGCCCCCGCACGTTCGCGCGATCCCGGGTGAGCCCGGTATGAGGATCGGACTGTTCCCAGAAATAGCGGAAGTTGGCGCGTTCCAGCTCGTCGAGAAACTGATCGTCCTCGGACGAAATCGCAGCCGGTGGATTTTGCGCCGCGGCAGTGGCCGCCGCCGCGGCCGCGAGAAATTCGCGGCGGCTCCAGTTCATTGCGCGCTCCCGAAATTCCGCGAATACGTAACGTCGGCGATTCGCGTCGAATCAGTGAACAGGCGATGAGCGGGCGTCGCAAAATGCTGATCGCGGCCGCCGGTTTGGCCACCGCGGGAATCATCGCCGCGCTGGCGATTCGCGGCGTCTCGCGGGAGCGCGTCGGCGCGGTCACCGGCGTCATTCTCCGCCAGGACGCCAACGTACGAAACCAGGTTCCAATTCCGGGCGCCTCCATCGGCTTCGCCGGCGGATCCGCAAAATCGGAGGCCAACGGGCTTTTCCATTTGAACCTGCATCCGGAGCGGCGCGTGGGTGAGCTGCTCGAACTGACCATTTCTCATCCTGAATATGAGACGCAAAAAACCGTCATCACCGCTAACGGTGAATTGTACGTGCTCTATCTCAAACCCCTTCCCGTAAAGCCCGTAAATCAGGCTCCCGTCACCGTTACAAATCCGCGCGTGCGCTACGCCGTCACCGAGACTTCAACCGTGAACATCGGCAGCGCCGCCCAGACCTTCGAGGTCGTGAATCAGGCGAACGTGCCCTGCAATGGCGCCAAGCCATGCTCGCCCGACGGAAAATGGAAGGCCGCGATCGCCGGCAAGTCCCTGGACGCGGGCGACGATAATCTTTTCGAGAATGCTCGCGTGACCTGCATCGCCGGACCCTGCCCGTTCACGCGCATCGAAAAGGACGATTTCTCCGCCGGCGGCAGGACCATCTCCGTGCTCGTCCGCAACTGGTCTGATACCGCAACGTTTCTTTTCGAGGCCGAAGTGACCCACACCATGGTGAGCGATACCATCCGCCAGGCATATCCGGCGATTTTCGGCGATGCCATGGATTTTACTCTGCCCGCCACGGCCGAGGGGCCGAGCATCCAAGCCACCGTGAACGGGGAAGATATCGTTTTCCCGGTCACGCCCAACTGGTCGCTCACCTGGGCCACCTGTAGCGTGACCACATCCAGGGACGGCACCAAGCTCTTTCACTGTGACGTGAAACGCGGCTACCGCTTGCAGGAATCGCCAGGAAGATGAGAACCATCGTCCTTTTTGCAATGTCGCTTTTCCCGGTGCTTTGCGCCAGCGCGGCGGACGTGGACCGGCGTATCGACGATCTCATCGCGCGCATGACCCTCCAGGAAAAATTGGGGCAGATGTCGCAATCGACCTCTCTTAAAACGCCTCTTTCCGACGCCATGAAAGCGGAAATTCGCGCCGGGCGGTGGGGATCGTTTCTCAACGCCGGCGACGCGAAAGACCGCGCCGAAGCGCAGCGCATCGCTACCGAAGAGACGCGCCTCAAGATTCCGCTGATCTTCGGCCGCGATGTGATTCATGGCTATCAAACCGTCTTCCCCATCCCGCTCGGGCAGGCCGCCACCTGGGACCCCGACCTGGTCCGCCAGGCCGCGCGCGAAGCGGCGCGTGAAGCGGCGGCCGATCGCATCGCCTGGACCTTCGCGCCGATGATCGACATCGCTCGCGATCCGCGATGGGGACGCATCGCCGAAAGCCTGGGCGAGGACCCGTATCTCGCAAGCCAGCTCGGCGCGGCCATGGTGCGCGGCTTTCAGGGCGATTCGCTCGCCGCGCCCGATTCTCTTGCGGCCTGCGCCAAACACTACGCCGGCTATGGAGCCGTCGAAGGGGGCCGCGACTACAACAGCGCCTGGATTCCCGAAATTCTTCTGCGCGATGTTTATCTGCGCCCATTTCAAGCCGCGCGCAAGGCCGGCGTGGCAACCTTCATGACCGCCTTCAATACCTTGAACGCCGTCCCCGCAACCGCCGATCCTTTTCTGCTGAGGGATATTCTGCGCGGCGAATGGAACTATGACGGCATGGTGGTCAGCGATTACGAAGCGGTCACCAATCTGATCGCCCATGGTTACGCGCTGGATGCGCGAGAAGCCGCGCGTAAATCAATTCGCGCCGGCGTCGAGATGGAAATGGTCAGCACTTCCTTCTACGATCACGCGCCGGATCTTCTGCGCGCCGGCGAAATTACGATGAAGGAAATCGACGACAGCGTGCGCGATATCCTGCGCCTGAAATTCCGCCTGGGACTGTTCGATCGTCGGCCCCTTCCCCCCGCGCCAGATCACTCGCGGGCGCTCGTCATCGCGGAAAAAGCGGCGGAGGAAAGCGTCGTTTTGCTGCGCAATGACAAAAATGTTCTGCCGCTTTCAAAATCGGTCGAAAAACTCGCGGTGATCGGGCCGCTGGCCGATAGTCCTGTGGATCAGATGGGGACGTGGTCCATGGACGGGCGCGCCGATTTCGTTCGCACCCCCCTCGCCGCGCTTCGCGAAATGCTCGGCGCCGATCGCGTGATCTACGCTCGCGGCCTGATAAACAGCCGCAATCATTCGCGCGCCGGATTCGATCGCGCCGTTCGCGCCGCGCGGGATGCCGATGCCGTGGTGCTGTTTTTGGGCGAAGAGGCGATTCTCTCGGGCGAGGCCAGATCGCGCGCATTCCTGAACCTTCCGGGCGCGCAGGAAGCTCTGGTGGATGCGATCGCCGCGACAGGAAAGCCCATCGCCGCGGTGATTCTCGCCGGACGCCCGCTCACGTTTCACGATGCCGCAACGAAAATCCCGGCGATTCTTTACTCCTTCCATCCCGGCGCCATGGGCGGTCCGGCGATCGCGCGGTTGCTCTTCGGCGACGCCTCGCCTTCGGGAAAATTGCCGGTCACCTTTCCGCGCACCGTCGGCCAGGTGCCGATTTATTACGCCCATCTCAACACCGGACGTCCGCCGCTTCCGAGCGATCTCGGCGTGCCCATGGGCAATCCGGCGAATCCACAAGGCTACACGTCAAAATACATCGACGTCGATTACACTCCGGAATATCCCTTCGGCTTCGGTCTCTCCTACGCGAACTTTCAGTATTCGCCGGCGGAGCTCTCTTCAAATACATTGCCTCCCGGCGGCCGCCTCAGGATTACCGCGCAAGTCGCCAACAGCGGCCGCCGCGCGTCGGACGAGGTCGTGCAGCTTTATACCAGCGGTCCGCTCGGCGGCAGTGTCGCGCGCCCGGTTCGCGAATTGAAAGGTTTCCGCCGCGTTCATCTTGAGCCCGGCGCGTCAACGAAAGTCGAGTTCACCATCACCACCGCCGATCTGGCCTACTACAACCCGAAAATGCAGCTCGTCACCGAGCCCGGGCCCTATCGCGCCTGGATCGCGCCGGATTCGGCCAGCGGAGCAGCCGTGTCTTTCGAAGTGACAAAATAAAAAAAAGAGTACGGCAAAATGCGCTATTTCGTAATTCTCTTACTGGCCCCCGCGACTCTTCTCGCCCAGCGCCCCATGACCGTCGCCGATGTGCGGGCGTTCATCGAATCCCAGATCAAAATGAAGGGCGACGATCGCCAGACGGCAGATTATCTCTCGCATCGTATTCGCATGAGTGAGCGGCTCGATCCGCGCACCGTCGAGCAGCTGCAAGGCGAAGGCGCCGGGCCTAAAACCGTCGCCGCCCTGCGGAAATTAAGCGAGGAGTCGGCGAGCCTGCCCGCACCCCCGCCGCCCCAAGCCGCGCCCCCTCCCCCGCCGCCGATTCCGCCGCCCAGCGCGGCCGAGCAGGCCGAGGTCCTCGCCGCCATGCGCGAGTACGCCCTGAATTACACCAGGAATCTTCCCAATTACGTCTGCGTCCAGACCACGCATCGCAAAATCTCGCCGACCGTTCGCGGATTGCTGCCCTACGGCGACACCATTCAGGAACAGCTCACCTTTTTCGACCAGAAAGAAAGCTACAAGGTCGAGATGATCAATGGAAACGCGGTCGCCAACATGACCCATGAACGCTTGGGCGGCGTTGTGTCCTCCGGCGAATTCGGAACCATGCTGCATCACATCTTCGATCCGGAGACCGGAACCGAATTTTCCTGGGATCACTGGGCGACGCTGCGCGGCAAGCGCATGTACGTGTTCGCGTTCAGCGTTCCGAAATCCGCCGGCTACAGCATGTATCACGAGGAGTCCAGGCGCGAGTACACTTCGGCCTACAAAGGCCTGGTCTACGCCGATAAAGACTCCAAGGAAGTGATGCGCATCAAAATGGATTGCGTCGGCATCCCGCCCGATTATCCCATTCACGAGGTCGGCCTGACGCTCGATTACGAGCCGACTAAAATCGAGGACCAGGTCTATACGCTGCCCTTCCATTTCGAGCTGCACTCGCGCGAGGACAAGGCCATCAGCCAGAATGACGCCCAGTTCAAAATGTACCGCAAGTTCGGATCGACCAGCAGCATCACTTTCAGCGACGAGCCCACGCCGGAGGATCAGTTACAGGAGCAGCCCGCATCTCCGCAACCGAAGCCCGCGCCAAAGAAACAGAACCAGTGAGATCGCAGCTCGCCGCTGCTGTTAACATAAACAGTTGGCAATGAAAGCCTTGTTGCAGGCGCTCGCCGCTGAAGGACCGGCCGCCGAAAGCGATGCGGCTCTGGCCCGGTCCCTCGATCCGGCTCGCCTGCCGGCGCATATCGCCGTAATTATGGATGGAAACGGGCGCTGGGCGCGCCGCCGCGGCCTACCTCGCGTCGCCGGACATAAAGCCGGAATCCAGCCGGTGCGAACCACGGTTGAAACTTGCGCGCAATGCGGCGTCGGCGTGCTCACTCTTTATGCTTTTTCGGTCGAAAACTGGAAGCGGCCGCGAGCCGAGGTGTCCACGCTCTGGAGCCTGCTTCGCGTCTATCTCCGCGCCGAGCTCGAGGAAATGCAGCGCCAATCGATCCGCTTCACCGCGATCGGCCGTCTTCACGATCTGCCCGCGCAGGTGCGCGACGAGCTCTTTTCCGTGATCGAAGCCACAGCCTCCAACCGCGGCATGCAGCTCAATCTGGCCATCAACTACGGCGGCCGCGCCGAGCTGGTCGACGCCGTCAAGGCTCTGGTCAAGGATGGAGCCCAAATCGACGAAGCCGCGATTTCCGCGCGCCTCTACACCGCGGGCATGCCCGATCCCGATCTGCTCATCCGCACCTCCGGCGAAATGCGCGTCTCGAATTTCCTGCTGTGGCAGATCGCCTACGCCGAGCTGTACGTTACCGAAACGCTGTGGCCCGATTTCACCCGCGGGGAGCTGCTGCGCGCCCTTCTCGATTATCAGAAGCGCCATCGCCGCTTCGGAGGCATCTCGGAATCGCCGCGGCGAGTCCAACCCGGCGTGCTGGCCTCCACCCTGCCTGCTCCATGAAGCGCATCCTCACCGCGCTGCTGCTCATCCCGCTGATCGTCTGGTTGGTGCTGTTCGCGCCGCAGTGGGCGTTTCTGATCGCGCTGGCGGCCATCGGAGCCATCGCGTTTTACGAATTCAGCCAGATCGTTCAACAAAACGGCATCCCCGCGCCGGGATGGCCGGGAATGATCGCGGGAGTGGCGGTGATGCTCGCGCCGCAGCCGTGGGTTGTGCTGGTGCTGGTCGCGATCTTTGCGCTGCTCATCTCGCTGCGCGCCCGCGATCTGGCGCGAGCTTTACCGCGCGCAGCCGCGTTCCTGCTCGGCGCGATCTACATTTTTGGCGCCTGGCGCTGCGCCGTCGAGCTGCGGGCCATCGATGCGAACTGGCTCATGTTCGCGTTGCTGCTGAGTTGGGCGGGCGACACGGCGGCGTTGTACGTGGGAAAGGCCTTCGGCCGCCACGCGCTCGCGCCGCGCGTGAGTCCGGCGAAAACGTGGGAAGGCGCGGCGGGATCGGTCGCCGGCGGAATCCTCGCCGGATTCGTGTATGCCCACTACCTGATCCCGTCGGCGCCTGTCGCCGTGGTGCTGCTTCTCGCCGCCACGGGAAATATCGCGGGCCAGCTCGGCGATTTATGCGAATCCGCGATCAAGCGCGGCGCGGGAGTGAAAGACAGCGGCAACACCTTGCCCGGCCACGGCGGCTGGCTCGACCGGATCGATTCGAGCTTATTCAGCGTTCCGGTCGTTTTTGCGATCCTCAACTTCATCCCGCGCTAAACGCCGGGAAATAATCCCGCCGCCGCGCCGTTGATATCATACCCGGAATGCAGCTAAAGGATAAAGTCGCCGTCATCACCGGCGGAGCCCAGGGAATCGGCGCCGGACTCGCACGCCGCTTCCACGCCGAAGGCGCGCGCGGCATCGTGGTCTGCGATCTGGACGGCGCAGGCGCCGAACGCGTCGCCGCGGAAATCGGCGGCCTCGGGCTTCGCATCGACGTGGGGCGCGAAGAAGAGGTTCACCGCCTGGTTGAAAACGCCGTCGCCCGCTTCGGCCAAATCGACCTGTTCTGCTCAAACGCCGGAATCTTCACCGAATCCGACGTCTTTTCCTCCACCGGAATCTTCGCGAAAATGCGCGACGTTCACGTGCTGGCGCATATTTACGCGGCGCGCGCCGTGCTTCCGTCCATGCTCGCCCGCGGCGAGGGGTATCTGCTGCAAACCGTTTCCGCCGCTGGTCTCGTTACCTCGGTCGAATCGATGATCTACGCCGTAACCAAGCATGCCGCGCTCGCCCTGGCCGAATGGATTTCGATGACCTACGGCGATCGCGGCATTAAAGTATCGGCCCTGTGCCCGCAAGGGGTCCGCACCAACATGCTGATGCAGACGCCGGAAAATCACCTGGTGAAAGGGTCGGTATCGGTCGAGCAGGTCGCCGAGGCCGTGATCGAAGGTTTGGCGGCGGAACGTTTCCTTATCCTTCCCCATCTCGAAGTTTTGGAGTATTTTCGCCGAAAAGCCTCCGATTATGACCGCTGGCTGCGAGGCATGCGCCGGTTTCGGTCGGAGCTGCTGCATGAAAAGGGGCCCAGGTCCTAACCATTTCGCGAATCGGAAAAGCGGCAAGCAATATCGTATGTCATTGTTTTCTAAGCTGGTTAAGGCACGCCATTCGATGTGATCTGACGCCGTTCGCTGCATCCAGCGGCAGTTGGATTCATTAATGTAGCTCCTCCGGAGTGCGTCTAATATACTGAAGTCGCAAGTTTATTTCGCTCTGGAGAACCGCCTTGACCAAGCCAATCAAGCACGTGGAAAAAGCCGTCGCGGTAGCCGCAAATGCCGCGTGGTTCGTATTCGACAAACTCAACTCGATTCATCGCAATCCCTCGTTTACGCCGAAATGGTCGGATAAGCCGCTGCTAAAGAGCTGGGAAAAGCAGAAGCCCAAGCTCGGCTGGCCGCGCGAGACAGACTCGCTCTGTCCCAAGTGTATCCCGGAGATTCGCAAACAGATTCTCGATGGCAAGCTGCCGGTGGAGATCCTTAAGAACGAAAAACGCGGCGAAATCAAAGCGAATATCATCGAGCGCGACGGCAAAATCGTGATGGTGAAGGAATGCCCGGTTCACGGCAAGTTCGAGGACGTGATGTCGATCGATCCGGCCTTTTCCAAGCACCTGGAAGACGTTTTCCCCGGCCGCGACATTCGCGCCCACAACGACGAAAAGCTGCACAATCACGGCTCGTCGACCATCACGCACGGGCGCGGATCGGTTCTGACCATCGATCTGACGAATCGCTGCAATATGATGTGCGATCCGTGCTTTATGGACGCAAATCAGGTCGGTTTTGTGCACGAATTGAGCTGGGAAGAGATCAAAACGCTGCTGGATAACGCCATTTCGATCAAGCCGCGCCGCCAGCTTTCGGTGCAGTTTTCAGGCGGCGAGCCGACGCTTTCGCCGTATTTTTTGGACGCGATCCGCTATTGCCGCCAGCTCGGTTATCAGAGCGTGCAGGCGGCGACCAACGGAATCGAGTTCGCCAAACGCCCCGAGTTCGCCAAAGCCGCGGCGGAGGCGGGTTTGCGATACGCCTACCTGCAATTTGACGGAATCGGCAATGAGGCCAACTCGCATCGCGCGGTCGGCAACCTGTTCGATGTGAAGCTGCGCGCGATCGAAAATCTCTACAACGCGGGCGTCGATATCGTGCCGGTGATCACGTTGATCAACGGCGTGAATAACGAACAGGTGGGCGCGGTGGTTCGATTCGCCCTGGACAATCCGAAAAAGATTCCGTTTCTCAGCTTCCAGCCGGTTTCCTTCACCGGCCGCGATGAAGCGGTGACCGATGAACGCCGCAGAGCGCAGCGCTACACTCTTTCGCACCTGGCGCATGACGTAAAAAATCAGACCGGCCTGGGCGAGCCGGTGCGCGACTGGTTCCCGATTTCCTTCATGAGCACGTTCTCCGATTTCGCGGATCTGGTGCACGGCCCGCAGGCGGAGTGGGGACAGTTGAGCTGCGGCTGCCATCCCAATTGCGGCGTCGGAATGGCGGTGATGTGCGACAAGGAAACCAAGGAATATCGCCCGGTAACGGCGTTCCTGAACGCGGACCGGCTGGCGCGCGACGTGGCCCGTATCAACGACGCGGCGCGCGGCCGTTTTCTTTCAGTGCTGGGCGTATCGCTCGCGCTGCTGCGCAATTACAATCCCTACGAAGCGCCGACCCATTTCCGGTTAAGTGACTTGATCGCCAAGTTCGATAAGTGCTTCGGGATGTCGAAGAAATCGCAGCAGGGCGGCTACGGCAAAGTCACCGGGGACCGCACTTTGGCCGATATTCAGAAGCGGCGCGCGGATCGCTGGAATTTCCTGTTCATCGCCGGCATGTGGTTCCAGGATCTGTTCAACTACGATTTTCGCCGCACCGAGCAGTGCATCATCCCCTACGCGACGCAGGAAGGCGAGATTTCCTTCTGCGCCTACAACACCGGCGTCGGCTGGCGCAACATTGTCGAGAAGATGCACATGACCGCCACGCTCACCAAGTGGTATGAAGAGCACGGACGCCATGAGATCATCGCCGGCGGAAAGAAAGTGAATCTTCCGACCGTCGAGCACTCCCTCGTCCTGCGCCCCGAGGATGTGAATCGCGAGCGGCAGCACGATCTGGATAATCTCGGCATCGCCAAGACGGCTCGCGAGGAGAAGAAGCGCGCGCGCGACGCCAAACTTGCCGAACAGGCCAAAAATGAGCAGATGATGAAGCTCTATCGCGAGCACGTGCTGGGTGAGAAGCCGCAGGCGGACCTGGTCCCGCTGGGGTCCATTAAACCCGCCGGCAAGCCGGCGGCCAACAAGGAAGAGGAAGCGGTCGGGTCCTTTGGGGACTAAGCCTCTTCGGCTTGCTTAACGCTCCCGATAACAAAACACGGGCGTAGTGGGCGACGCCTCGCGCCCGTCCCAGATCAATTCGCCCGGCGGACGCGAGGTCATGAGCCACACCGCCTGTTCCGCGACGATCCGCGGGCGCGGGAAGCACTTCACGTAGATCGGCCTGCTGGTGGAGCGCGAAAGCGCGATCAACTGCTCGGTGGGCTCGGCGCGCTTCATGTATTGAGAATGTTTTCGCGTCCATAAATACCCGGCATTCTCTAAGACGAGGATCGCGGCCGCGGCGGGCGCAAGCAGCCGCTGCTTGTGCGCCAGCGCATACAGAGCCGCTCCCACGACGAGCGCCGCGCCCGCGCTTGCCAGATACGTCTGGCGGCTCGGGATGCGCGTGGAATAGGTCAGGAATGAATAAGGCGCGAGCGCGAGAGCCGTCCACAGCGAACCGATCCAGAGCATCTCACGTTTGCGCCAGAACGCCAGCGCCGCGGCCGCGAGCCATCCCCAGATCCAAAACTCGGCCGCAAAGCTGCGCGGCAAGGTGATCCAGAACGGAGCGCGCAGGGAAAAACTGCCGTCGCGCAGGCGGAACGAATCGTCCGCCGTGAAGAAGACGGAACAGACGGCGGCAACGGCAAGAGCGGCAAACGGCAGCAGCCAGCGCCATTTGTCACGATAATCGAGCAGCGGCAAAAGCATCAGCGCGAGCAATACCGGCGCGGATTCCTTGGATACCAGCGCCAGCGCGAACGCCGCGATCGCCGCCAAAAGCCATTTGTATCGCGAAGTTTGCAGGAACAAAATCCACGCCAGCAGCGCGCCGGCGCCGAAGAAAAACAACAGCAGCTCGCTCGCCGCGGAAATCCACATCACCGCTTCCTGATGGCCTTCGGCGGCGGCGAAAAACAGCGCGGCCCAGGCGCTGACGCCGAAGCCGATCCGCCGCCACGCGCCCAGCGCGAACACCAGCCACGTGTTCAGAACGTGCAGCAGGATTCCAGCGGCATAAAACGGCGCGGCGTGAACGTCAAAGACGAGATAAAGACCGGCCATCAAAAATTCGGAGGTCGCGCGCAGGCGGAACGGCGCGCTCGACGGCAGATCCGACCAGTGCGATTCTTCGCTGAAGTGCGCGGCCAGCGCAAGATTCGGATAATCGTCCTCAATGAACGGCTGCCGCAGCGCCGGAAGGTAAGCAACGATGGCTACCAGCGCAAGCAGAACTAAAACCAGAGGCCGGCGCGGCGCAATGCTCACTGGGCTTTAAACGTGGTCCACTCGTGGGCGTCGAGGTTCCGCAAAACGTCTTTTTCCCAGTTGAATTCGGGATGCGCTTTCATGTGCCGCGAGGCGTGGAAATGAAGACCGCAGGCGTGTCCCATAAGCGCGGTAAACTCCATCTTCTCCGCCATGGCGGCGTCGGCGACCTTGTTTTCCACCGCGCCCGCGTTTCCAAAGGGCGGCTGCCACGGCTGGGAGCCGCGGGGCGATAAATCGATGTGTCCGTCGAGCGTCCGTTCGTCCGGCTCGATTTTCTGATCGTAGGTATCGTAGTGGTCCGCCAGGAATTTTTGCCCCAGCGCGACGTCGATGCGTCCTTTATTTTCGGCCATCAACTGATCCCAGCGAATGTGCCGCGCGTTGGCGCTGTTCGATTTGTCGTTCACGTTGAAATCGGTTTCCTCGCGCGTCAGATCCGGATCGATCGGATAATTGGAACCGGCGAAATATCCGTCTTTCGTGCGCCACAGGTTCACGTGCTTCAAGCCCAGTTCCAGGCTGGCGATTTCGCCCGTATTGCGATCCGCAATCAGCCAGTCATTCGCGTATCCGCCGTTGTTTCCGTCCTTCATGATGCGCGCGAAATCGTCGATCGAATTGGAATATTGCATCGCCTTGCGGGCCCGCGCAAATTCCGGGACGCCGTTGGGATCGAAGCCGTGAAACTGGCTGATGGTGGTTTCGGTGATCATCAGTCCCGCCGAATTGATTCCGAAGTCGTCGGCGGAGTGGATCAGGCCCGGCATGCCATCCATGATGAAGCGATTGCCGTGCTCCGGCGCCACGTCGAAGATGATGTTCCAGCGCGAGCCGGTGATGTAATCGGTCCAATTATTGTGCGCGATGACGGGGCGGCCGTCCTTGGTGTAGCTGCCGGTGGCGACGAAAGCGCTGCAATGGTCCGCGGTGGGACGCGATGAATTGCTGTCGGCCCATTTCAGATAATAGGGGTCCAGCTCCAGCCATGCGTTGGCGGCAACGATGTCCCACAAATCGAGCTTCACGCCGCGCGCGTTTGCTCCCTCGACAATTCCTTGCAGCTCGGCGCGGTATTCCGGCTCAACGTGGGGCCACAACACGCGCTGGGCCGCGTCGCGGAAATACGGCCAGCTTTTCGAATCGTGCGTCAACACGGCCTGGATGGCGCGCTGCGCGTCGGCGATCTCGGGAGCCAGCAGATATCCGTGCTGGAATCCGATATCGGCGGGAGAGCCCTCCAGGTGCACGAAAATCCAGCCGTTTTGCGGCGGTTTGCGGAACGCCTTCTTCAGCCGCGCCGCTTCCTGGCCGCTGACTTTGGCCGGCGCCGCCGCGACCACAGCCGCGAAGATCCCGAACACGACCAATAAATTCCTCATGCCGCTATGATAAGTGAAACAAGCCGCGGCGTGCGTCCACCAACAACATGGCAGTGGTCCAAGCGGTCGCTGGTTTTCTCAAACGGCGTTTCGCGCCAGCCGCTCCAGATGGCTGGCGGCGATCTCCTCAAACGTCGTCCGCAGATCTTTGGTGATCCCCCAGTGGGGATAATGCGCCTTCATCTTCCGCAGATCGCTGTAATAGCAGATGTGATCGCCGATGCGGTTCTGCTCCAGGTAGCGCCACTTCATCGGACGGCCGGTGATCTCTTCGGCCATCTTGAACGCTTCGAGAATCGAGCAGGAGTTGTCCTTGCCGCCGCCTAAATTGTAAACCTCGGCGACGCGCGGCGCCTTCGCGAATTCGAACATGAATCGCGCGACGTCTTCGGAGTGAATATTGTCGCGCACCTGCTTGCCCTTGTATCCGAAAACTTTATACTCGATTCCCTGCACGTTGCACTTGAGCAGATAGCTGAGAAAGCCGTGCAGCTCGACGCCGGAATGATTCGGACCGGTGAGGCATCCGCCCCGCAAACAGCAGGTCGGCATGTTGAAGTAGCGCCCGTATTCCTGCGCCATGACGTCGCCGGCGAGCTTGGAGGCTCCAAACAGGGAGTGCTTGGATTGATCGATGGAAAAATCCTCGGCGATGCCATGCTCGTAGCGGGGATCGTCGTAATCCCAGCGCGTTTCGAGCTCCTTGAGGCGAATGGTGTTGGGGCGGTCGCCGTAAACTTTGTTGGTCGACATGTGAATGAACGGCGCTTCCGGCGCGAAGCGGCGCGCCGCTTCAAGCAGATTCAGCGTGCCCACGGCGTTCACTTCGAAATCTTCAAACGGAATCGCCGCAGCGCGATCGTGCGAGGGCTGCGCCGCGGTGTGGATGATCAGATCGGGCTGCAGTTGCTCCATCAAGGCAAGCACGCCGGCGCGATCGCGAATATCAAGATTGTGGTGCGAATAACCCGGCGCGTCGCGCTCTAGCCGCCCGAGCACCCATCTCGTATCGCCTTCGGGTCCGAAGAAGATGGCGCGATGATGATCGTCGACGCCGCTGACCTGGTAGCCTCGCCGGGCGAAGAATACGGTTACTTCGGAGCCGATCAATCCACACGAGCCGGTGATCAACAGCCGCGGCATGCAACCACGATATCAGGACCAATTTCGCGCAATCAATTCGCTCCGCTCCCGCTATTGGCTCTACCCCCAAATCGCCGCGGCGAAAGCAACGACGGCCATTTTCGTTCTCATGAAAGCTACGCTCCCACGACCCAGATCGATGGCGAGCCGCCTGGTAAGCCGTCCTCAGTAATGTTTTCAGCGCGAACCAGCGGCTTTCACCACGTTCGCGTACTCCGTTTTCTCCACCTGATCGACCAGTTTCGCGCGATCCGACAGAGCTTCGGATAAACGGCCGTACAGTTCCTTTTCTCCCTCCGTTGGCGGAGCGTCGGCCATCGAGGCGAAATCCAGCAGCCGCGCCAGTTTGCTGTCGATGCCGGTCGGATAGTTGATCAGGTCCTCGCCGGCGCGGGCGCGGAACTGGACTAACCGCTCTTCGATCGGATACAGCTTGTCGTTCAGCGCCTTCATGGCCTGATCGAGCTGGGCTGGATCTTTGCCTTCTTTTTTGGCCTGCGCGATCATATCCTCGGCGCGTTTCCGCATATCGCGAATGCGCTTCACCGTGGACATGGTCTGCTCCAGCTTGTCCGCAACTCGTTTCATGAACTGAAATTGCTCCTCGAGGTCCGCATCGGAGTAGCTCACGCGCGGATCCTTGACGATTTTGAACGACTGCGTGTAGGTCCGGCCTCCGGCGGTCAGTTCCACCCGATAATTGCCCGGCGCGGCGAGGGGCCCGACGGCGGCGCCTTGAAATACCGCGTCCGGAAGCACCGCCGGCGGGGTGTAGCGAAAATCCCAATTAAACGTGTTGGCGCCCTGGACCGCGCGCAACGGACCCGATCCGCCGCCGCGCCGCCCGCCTCCGCCCGCGCGGCCTCCATTGCCGCCGCGCCCGGCGCGGCCGGTGGTGTCCAGGTTGAACGTTCGCACCGGCTCGAGCGATCCGTTACGCTCCCGTGAGATTTTAAGCGTCACGGTTCCCGAAGGCGCGTCTTTGAAATAGAACGGAATCTGCACGCCGGTGGGAGGATTTTCGCCGGTGCCCGACGGCTCCGATCCGAAGCCGCCGGCCAGACTCGCGGTGGCGCGGAAGCGTACCGTGGTGCGCGGCGCGAACAGATGCACGCGATCGCTCATGGACGTCGAATCCAACTGTTGGTAAAGAGCCGCGTTATCGAGAATCCAGAAGCCCCGGCCGTGTGTGGCGGCGATCAGGTCGCCTTCCTTGAACAGCAGATCGTGCACCGGGACGATGGGCAGGCCGTTGGTCATGCGGGTCCAGCGGGCGCCGTCGTTGAAAGAAACATAAACACCCGTTTCTGTTCCGGCGAAAAGCAGCCCCGGCCGGTCCGGATCTTCGCGGATGGCGCGCGTGAAGTCCCAATCGGGAATGCCGCTCACGATTTTCGTCCACGATTTTCCGTAATCCGCCGTTTTATAAAGATAGGGTTTGTTGTCCTGCAATTTGTAGCGCGTTGCCGCAACGTAAGCCTCCGCGGCGTTGTGCGGCGACGGTTCGATGATGCTGATCAGCGCGAATTCCGGCAGGTCCGGCGGCGTCACGCGAGTCCAGTTTTTGCCGCCGTCGCGCGATACGTTGACATAGCCGTCGTCGGAGCCGGCCCACAGCACGTTGTGATCCTTGGGTGATTCGGCGAAGGCAAAAATCGTCGCGTACCATTCCGGCCCGTACGCCTCGCGCGTGATCGGCCCCCAATATTCCGAAGTCTCCTGCTCGTGCCCGTAAGAAGGAGTATGCTCCAGCGTCTTGGGATCGTGCCGCGTCAGATCCGGACTGATCACCTGCCAACTCTGTCCTTCGTCGGTGGAGCGATGCACGTACTGCGAAGTGACATACAGGATATTGGGGACCGTCGGCGAGGTCATCACCGGATACGTCCACCAGAAGCGGAAGTTGATGTCGGCCGCGCCCCAGCCGTAGTGCGTCTCCGGATTGGGCGAGATGTCGCGGGTTTGCTTGGTCCGCCGGTCGTAGCGCGTCAGCCAGTGATGATTCGCGGCGTAAATCACGTCCGAATTTTCAAGATTGGTCGCGATGTAGCCGTCTTCGCCGCCGCCCACCGTTTCCCAATCCTCGATGGTGATGCGTCCGTAATCGGACCGGCTCGGCAAACCGATCGTTGTATTATCCTGCTGCGCGCCGTAAATGTGATACGGAAACTGATGATCGGCGACCACGTGGTAGATCTGCGCCGTCGGCTGATTCAGAATCGACGACCAGGACCGGCCGGCGTTGAAGCTGACCGAGGCGCCGCCGTCGTTGCCTTCGATCATCCGATTCGGATCGTTGGGATCGATCCACAGATCGTGATGATCGCCGTGCGGCGGCCGGAAGGGCGCGAATTTCTCGCCGCCGTCGGTCGACTTCCACGCGCCGACGTTTAAAACATAAACCACGTCGGCGTTTTTCGGATCGACGAAAATGTGGTGGTAATACCACGGCCGCATCGTCAATTCCGCGTCGTCGGTCAGACGCCGCCAGGTTTGGCCCGCATCATCGGACCGGAACAATCCTTTCTTGCCCAACTCGGCATCGACCAGCGCGAAGACGCGATCCGGCTTGCTTGGCGCGAGCGCCAGCCCGATGCGTCCTTTCACTCCGCTCGGAAGCCCCGGACGATTGGTCAGCTCCGTCCAATGATCGCCGCCGTCGGTGGTTTTATACAGCGCCGTCCCCGGACCCGCGCTGCGAAATCCCCACGGGAAACGATGCTCTTCAAGCGTCGAGGCATACATCACCTCGGGATGATTCGGGTCCATGATCAGATCGATCGCGCCGGCCTGCTCGCTGCGATAGAGAATCTTCTCCCAGGTGCGGCCGCCGTCTTTCGATCGATACACGCCGCGGTCCGGACTCGGCCCCCACGGATCGCCGAGCGCAGCCACGTAAACCAAATCCGGATTGCTCGGATGAATCCGCACCCGAGCGATGCTGCGCGTCGTCTTCAGCCCGACGTTGGTCCAGGTGCGCCCGCCGTCGGTCGATTTGTAGACGCCATCGCCGTAGGAAGCATCACCGCGGACGCACGCCTCGCCCATTCCGGCGTAAACGATATTCGGATTCGACGGAGCCACCGCGACCGCGCCCACCGAGCCGGTTTGCATGAAGCCGTCCGACACGTTACGCCAACTGATTCCGCCGTCTTCCGTCTTCCAGACGCCGCCACCGGTCGCGCCGAAATAGAACACCAGCTTGTTCACCGGATCGCCCGCAACCGCGGTCACGCGCCCGCCGCGCGAGGGCCCCACCATTCGCCAACGCAGCAACTGTAGATACGACGGATCGGCCGAAGCATCGCTTTGCCAGGCGAAGCTCGCTACCGGAACCAGAACCGCGAGGAGCAGCAGCAGCAGAACAACAAGATTTCGACGGCGCATAAAGCGAGTTTACAGCGGGAGTCCTGCCCTGAACAAATTCCGAAACGCCGGCGGTCAGCTCGCCGCTTGGGTCTGGCGCAGGCGGCGTTCGAGAAACCGCCGCTCGCTCTCCTTGCTCGCGAAATCCAGCGCGCGGCGCCGGTTACCGCACATAAGCCGGCGTCGCCCGTTTCCGCCTTCTGCGCTCCTTCAGCTCCCGGTTCACTTCCTCGAGCGATCCGAACAATCCCGCAAACGAATTCTTCAGTTCCCCGGGGCGCGCGCGCATCGGCTGAAAATCGCGGATGCGGAACTGGCCCGTGATCGCGATCGCCGCCGCTCCCATGGCGCGATACTCCTGCGTCCCCTGAGCCCACGCGATGCCCCGCGCTTCATCCAGCCACAGCCCGAATCCCACGGCTTCAGCCCTTGGCGATCTGCCCGGCCGAGCGAAGCGTCAGGGCGACGAAGGTCAGCGTCCCGTTCGTGCACCCGGCCGCGGGCAGCGTCGGCGCGCCCACCACGAATAAATTCTCGTGATCATGGGTGCGGCCGTAGCTGTCGCACACGCTCGTTGCCGGATCGGTCCCCATCCTGCACCCGCCCGCC
>Ga0209062_1002741_pt1 | contig 22424 bp, 19 predicted proteins | sample Coa_R2_2_FD_187158 | JGI IMG/M metagenome (GOLD analysis project Ga0209062, IMG submission 187158) | Surface soil microbial communities from Centralia Pennsylvania, which are recovering from an underground coalmine fire - Coalmine... | ecosystem: Environmental > Terrestrial > Soil > Unclassified...
GAGGGCAAATCGCGTGACTGGGGTGAAGTCGTAACAAGGTAGCCGTACCGGAAGGTGCGGCTGGATCACCTCCTTTCTAGGGATCGACGTGGGGGGGGTCGCCCCGCCCGCCAGTCCCAGGTCGAGCACGCCGGCCACGAGCCGCGCGTATCCGGTCACCATTGGTGACCAACCGGGAGGGGCGGCCCCGCAAAGCCGCCCAACCACGGGTTCCATGCGAACGAACCGTCGAGCGCAGGCCGTAGCCCCAGCTCGACCTCTCTTCGGAGGCCTCTGGCCAACTATCTTTAGCAATTGACGCTCAAGATATTTGATAGAGAGGCTTCCAGGTGCTATGATTATGGGGTACGGCGCGCCGAGATGTTCGGCGCGCCGTCTCCATCGCCGGAGCGATCCGGCGCGCACATTGACAGGTGAATAGTGTCTTGATCACACGAGATGTGATCTGAATTTTGCTGAGCATCGGCACCGCTCATCACGCGATGACAGGTATGCGGTGGATGCCTCGGCGACAGGGGCCGATGAAGGGCGCGGCAAGCTGCGAAAAGCGACGATGGGCCGCCAGCAGGCACAGCACCGTCGATTCCCGAATGGGGCAACCCGGTGGGCGTCATGGCCCATCACCCTCCGCTGAACACATAGGCGGGGTGGGTGTCAGAACGTCGTGAGACAGTTCGGTCTCTATCCGTCGCGGGCGATTGGACGTTTGAAGGGAGCTGCCCCCAGTACGAGAGGACCGGGGCGGACGGACCGCTGGTGCGCGGGTTGTCCCGCCAGGGGCATAGCCCGGTAGCCACGTCCGGCAGCGAGAAGCGCTGGCAGCATCTAAGCGCGAAACGCACCCTGAGATGAGACGTCCCATCAGCACACAGACTGAGTAAGGTCCCCGGTAGACCACCGGGTTGTAGGGCCGCGGGTGGACGCCCGGTAACGGGTGCAGCCGAGCGGTTCCTATCGACCGAGGGCGTGATGTGCACCGTGTCCTGCTCAGCAAAATTCAGCTCACTCCCGTTGCGATCAAGACGCTAATCACTCTGTCAAGGGGCTGTGTCGCCGACACGGCCCCTTCTTTTCATGCCCTGTCTCGCCAGAGACAGGCGCCCGCCGCCCGTGTGGGGAGCACGGGTCCGGTCGCGTAGCAACTCCCCACGGTGATACCCATGGATTACAACGTTTCCGACCTGCTCCGACAACCCATCGGCACGACTCGCGATCACGATGTGGACGCGGAGCCGTGCCTCACCCTCGACGACGATCTGGCCGCCGACGTCATGGGCGGCCGGGTCCGTCTGGAGCGGACCAGCGGCGGCACCCGCGCCTCGGGCGTGGTGCGCGCGACGGTCACGCTCCCGTGCGCCCGCTGCCTCGAGCCGGTGCCGGCGATCCTGGAGATCCCTTTCGAGGAGGAGTTCGCCCCCTCGGTCGATCCGACCACCGGCCGGCCGCTGCCGGAGCCGGAGGACGACCTGATCTTCACCATCGACGCGCACCAGACGCTGCATCTGGACGAGGCGGTGCGGCAGAACCTGATCGCCGCGCTACCGATCCAGCCGTTGTGCCGGCTCGATTGCGCCGGACTCTGTCCCGCCTGTGGCAGCAACCGCAACGCCGCTCCCTGCGCCTGCGTGCTCGATGAGGGGCACCGGCCCTTCGCCGCCCTCGCCGATCTCCTCCACTGAGCGACGGGCTGCACTACCTGTATTGCGTCCGGCTCGCGCATCGGCCCGCCGGGCATCACGGGCGCGCAGCCCTCGGCCTGAATGGCATCACCACAGGGTGTAGCCCCCGTCTATAACATAGGCGGCCCCGGTCACATAGCTGGCGGCCGGGCTGGCCAGATACACCGCCAGCGGCCCGATCTCCTCGGGCTCGCCGGCCCGGCCCATCGGCACGTTGCGCACAAACGCCTCGATCACGTCCGGCCGCTTCTCGTTCCATTCCCTATTGATGTCGGTCATGAACAGGCCCGGGCAGATCGCGTTCACCGTGATCCCGTGCGGCGCCCAGTCGGCCGCCGCGCAGCGCGTGAAATGCAGGACCGCCGCCTTGCTGGTCTCATAGTCCCGGCCGCCGATGCCCCGGTTGGCGATCAGCGCGCTGATGGAGGCGATATTGATGATGCGGCCCCCGGCGCCGCGCGCCACCATGGCCCCGCCGATGATCCGGGTGCCCAGGAAGCAGCTCGTCAGGTTCAGGTCGATCGACTGCTTCCAGGTCTCCAGCGTCTCCTCCTCGATCGCCACGCTGATCTCGCGGTTGCCGACATTATTGATGAGGATGTCGATCGGCCCATACTCCCGCAGGATCAGGGCGCAGGCCTCTTGGCATTCCGCCGGCACGGCCATATCGGCCGTGACGGTCCAGGCCTGCCGGCCACGGGCGCGGATCTCCTCGGCGGTGGCCTCCAAGGTGCGTGGAGTCCGGCCGGTGATGACCACGTCGGCCCCAACCTCGGCCAGGGAGAGGGCCATCACACGGCCCAGCCCGCGGCTGGCGCCCGTCACGACGGCACGCTTGCCATCGAGTCGGAACAGATCAAGTACGCCCATAGCGACCTCCTACTTTCCACTTTCCTGCGTTGGGACAGGACTATCAAGCGCGGCGGGGCAGGCCCCGCATCGGTATGATATATTGTCCCAGCGCGCGGCCCAATTGTTGCTGTCCTCTATCGAGCGGCGCAGCGCTGCCGCGCAGAGCGCAGCTCTCTCGTATGCCCTATTGCACGGGCATGGCAGCGTCTCGCGTTGAGAGATCCGACAGGGGATCGTGGAAGGAGGTGTACCGGCTCTCTATCCGTCCGATCCTGACCCTTCGCCTACGCTCTGCCACTGGGGTACGGAGCGGAACCCCGCCCGGTGGCTCACGTTGATGATCGCCGATGATTAAGGAGACGTAGATGCCTTCACTCGCTTCGATCCATCGTGCTATCGCAGCCTGCGCGCTTGCCGTGCTGGCGACCGGAGCGGCCCTGCCGGTGTATGCCAACCCGGCGGCGCCCGTTACGCTCAATTGGGTCGTGGAGTTCACCGACGCGCCGACGACACAGGCCGTCACCAAGTACATCATCCAGCCATTTGAGAAAGCTCATCCGGGCGTCACGATCAAGCTGATTCAGCAGAACGGCGCGCAGGCCCTCGACCGCTATCTCAAGACCTCGCTGGCCGCCGGCTCCGGCCCCGACATCTTTGACGAGAACGGACCCTCGTGGATTCCACCCTTCGCCGATGCCGGCCAGGTGCTCGACCTCACCCCGTATGCCAAGAAACTCGGCTGGCAGAAGACTATCGTGCCCTGGGCCTATCAGGCCTCGCTCTACCGCGGCCGCATGTATGCGATCCCCTCCGAGTTCGAGGGGCTGCACCTGTGGTACAACGCCGACCTGATGGCCAAGAACGGTTGGAAGCTCCCCAAGACCTTCGACGACCTGGTCAAGTTGGGCACGGACATCCAGAGCAAGGGGCTGCAGGTCTTCGGCAACGGCTTCTCCGACTGCAAGCCGTGCTGGGAATGGTGGGTGAGCTATGCGCTGACCGCCGACCTGGGCAACGTGGGCGCCTACAAGGTGCTCACCGGCAAGACGCCCTGGACCGACCCGCACGTGGCCGACGCCATCAACAAGATCAAGTTGCTGTGGGACAAGGGCTTCATGTTAAGCAAACAGGCGCCCGGCGTCAGCTTCAACGACGGCTGGGGCCTGTGGGGCTCCGGCAAGGCGGTCCTGCGCATGGAAGGGACGTGGGGTTTCTCGCCGGGACTGGCCTACAACTACGCCAAGAGCTTCAAGTGGAACATCGCGCCACTCCCGATGTGGCAAAAGGGCCTGCGCTACAGCATCCCCATCGGCATTGGCGAGGTCGACGCAATCAACGCACACACGGCACATCCGGCCGAGGCAGTCGCTTTCATAGACTGGTTCGTCGGCAATCCCAAGCGGGCGGCGTCCTGGGCGGACAAGATCATCAGCACCTTCGGCCCACCGCTGAACTATGGGCCAAACGACTACCCGCGTACCATGGATCCGCGCTTCAGGAGTGTGATCAACCAACTGACGCAGAGCATGCGCGACGGGACCGCGGGCTACGTGGCCTGGTCGTCGTGGCCGGCCAAGACCGAGGCCTACATGTGGGGTAATATGGAGCAGGTGCTCGAAGGGAAGATGTCCGTGGCCGCCTATCTGAAAGGGACCCAGGACGTCTTCAACCAGGAGAAAGCCGCGGGCAAGTTGCCGGTTGTACCCAAGCCGGCCGGCATGTAAAGGCAGACGTCTCATCGTTTCGCTGGTGGTCGGGCGCGGTCTGGTTGTCCCCGCCCGACCACCAGCCGTGAAGGGGGAACAATGAACAGGGTAGGTCAGGGCGTCTCCGTGCTACGCCCGGCAAGTGAGGCGGCCGCGCGAAGGCGGCGTCCGGCACGCCGCTGGCTGGTGCCCTGGCTCTTCGCGCTGCCCGCTCTGTCGATTCACGTGCTGGTGGTGGCCGGCCCGTCGCTGGCCACCTTCGCCCTCTCCCTGTTCAACTGGAACGGGCTCACGGTGGGGTCGTTTGTCGGCCTCGACAACTTCGTCTACGTCTTCACCAAGGATTCCACCTTCCCGGTCGCGCTGGCCAATAATCTCAAATGGACGCTCATCGCCCTCACCGTCCCGGTGCTGCTGGGTTTGATCGTCGCCGTCCTGGTGCGGTCCATTCGCAGCGGCGGGGTCCAGGTGGCCTACCGCACGATCTTCTTCGTGCCCTCCACCATCGCCGGGGTGGTGGTGGCGCGCATCTGGCAGTGGATTTACCACCCCTTCTACGGCATCAATGAGCTGCTCATGACGGGACCGCTCAGCTTCCTGGCCCTGGGCTGGCTGACCGATCCCAACATCGTCCTGTACTCGGTGGCCCTGGCCGACAACTGGCGGGTCTGGGGTTTCCTGATGGTCGTCTTCCTGGCCGCGCTGCACCAGATCGACCCGGCGCTCTATGAAGCGGCGCAGGTGGAGGGCGCCAACCGCTGGCAGATCTTCCGCTACATCACCGTGCCGTCGCTGCGGCCCACCATCGTCTTCGTGATCCTCAACGGCATCATCGGCTCGTTCCTGGTGATCGAATTGATCTACCTCATGACCCTGGGCGGCCCGGGCAACGCCTCGCAGGTGCTCTCGATGTGGATCTATCAACAGGCCGTCTTCAACTTCCAGCCGGACTACGCCAGCGCCATCGCCGTCGTGACGACGCTGATGCTCTCGGTGGTGATCGCCGGCTTCGTCATTTTGCGCAAAAGGGGGTGGGAGGTATGAGCGCGCGCACTGCGCCAGGGGTTGCAACACGGGTACGGCAACGGCGACGCCGGGCCTCGATCGCCTGGCTGGTCCATATCCCCTTGCTCGCCCTGGTCGTCGTCACGCTGGCCCCGCTGTTCGTCCTCTTCGTCAACTCGGTCAAGACTGACCTGGACATCAAGGCCGATCCCCTGGGCTTGCCGGCCTCGATCCATCTGGATAACTTCGTGAACGCCTGGAACACGGCCGGTTACACGGAGGCCTTCCGCAACAGCCTGATCGTCACCGGCGCGACGGTGGCCATCGTCTGCCTGACCGGCGGCATGTGTGCCCATGCCATGGCCAACCTGAAGCTCCCCGGGCAGAACTTTGTGCTGGTCTACCTGCTGCTGGCGCTGACCGTCCCGCCGCTGCTCTACCTGGTCCCGCTCTTTGTGCTATGGACAAAGCTGCACCTGATCAACACGCTGCCGGGGCTCATCCTCATCTACAGCGCGCTGTACCTGCCCTTCGGCATCTTCCTGCTGCGCGCTTACATGATCAACCTGCCACACGAAATTGAGGACGCCGCGCGCATCGACGGTTGCTCGGAGTGGCAAACCTTCCAGCGCGTGGTGCTGCCGCTCTCCTGGCCGGCCTTCGCCTCCGTGGGCCTCATCGTCGGCGTCTGGAGCTGGAACGAGTTCATCTTTGCCATCACCTTCCTGCCGTCTCAGGACATGCAGACGGTCGCGGTACGCTACGCCAACTTCACGGGGCAGTGGGTCTCCAACTACGCCTACATCTCGTCCGCCGGCGTCATCATGATCCTGCCGGCCGTCATCCTGTTCCTGCTGCTGCAACGTCGCTTCGTCGAGGGCATGACCGCCGGTGGCCTCAAGGTGTAAGATAGGCGCTAGGGGATAGGCGCTAGGTCTCGCGGATCTCCTAACGCCCAACGCCTAGTGCAGGATCAGAGCCCGGTGTTTGACTGGCGACCCTGGGACCGCCGGCAGGGATGCCGGCGGCGTCGGCCCGCAGGCCGCCGCCAGGAAAGGCGTCCCGCTGCAAAGTAACCCGCCTGAAATAACACCAGGGTGAGGAGAGATGATGCGTGCCACGTGAATTGCTGTTTGACACCGCCGCCGGGCTCTTCGTGATCCGCGAATTCGCGCTACCGGCGCTGGATTCAGATGCCGTCCGGGTGCGCATTGAACTGGCCGCCCCGAAACACGGCACCGAATCGCATCTCTGGAGCGGCGACGTCAATCGGGGCCGGCGCTGGGACCCCGAGCTGCGCCTGTTCCTCGATCCCCTGCCCGAACAACCGGCCGAACGCCCCCCGGCTCTCCCGGTCGGCAATATGGCCGTGGGCACCGTCGAGGAGATTGGCGGGAATGTGACCACCCTGCGACGCGGCGATCGCGTCTACGGCTACATGCCGGTGCGCGACATCCATCAAATGCCGGCCACAATGCTGCGCCCGCTGCCGGCGGACCTCTCCGCCGAGTCGGCCGTGTGCATCGATCCGGCGCACGTGGCCGTCGTTGCCGTGCGCGATGGCAACGTGCGACTGGGCGATCGCGTGGCCGTCTTCGGCCTGGGCGCCATCGGCCTGCTCGCCGTCCAGGCCGCCCGTGCCTCCGGCGCAGAGCGGGTGCTGGCCGTCGATCCGGTAGCCGAGCGGCGCGAGCGAGCCCTGCGGCTAGGGGCCGATGCGGCCTTCGATCCCGCCGTGGGCGACCTTGGCCTGGCCATTAAGGAGGCAACCGAGCGACGGGGCGTCGACGTGGCCCTGGAGACCTCGGGCGCCGACCGCGCCATGCACGAGGCTATTCGCAGCCTCGTGCAGTGCGGCACGGTCGTCGCGGTCGGCTGGGGCCGCGGCAGCGGCGCCGGCCTCTACCTGGGCGAGGAGTTCCACGTCAATCGCCCGACCATCGTGGCCAGCCAGGCCGTCTGGGGCAATCCCGACCGGGATCACCCACGCTGGGATGAGCGGCGCGCGCGACAGACCTGCGCCGATCTGTTCCGCCGTGGCGCGCTGACCGCGGACGGCATCCTCGATCCCATCATCAGCTTCGACCGGGCGCCGGATGTCTTGCAGGCCATGCTGGATGATCCCGGCCGGGTGCTGAAAGTGGGCATCCGGCTGGACACCTGAACGACGAAGGAAGGTAACCATAATGCCGCTTCCCGACGACTACGCCGAGCGTGTGTACGCCGGTGTCCTGGGCAAGATCATCGGCGTCTATCTGGGCCGCCCCTTCGAGGGCTGGAGCCACGAGCGCATCCTGTCCCAACTTGGCGAGGTCTGGTACTACGTGCACGAGCGCCGGGACGTACCGCTGCGAGACCACAAGCTCATCGTAACCGACGACGACATCTCGGGCACCTTCACCTTCCTGCGCGCCCTGCCGGACCACGGCAACAGTCGCGACCTGACGCCGGAGCAGATCGGCCAGACCTGGCTCAACTACATCATCGAGAATCGCACCATCCTGTGGTGGGGTGGACTGGGCACCTCGACCGAGCACACGGCCTACCTGCGCCTCAAGAGCGGCATATCGGCGCCCCGCAGCGGCTCGATCGACCTGAACGGCAGGGTCGTGGCCGAGCAGATCGGCGCGCAGATCTTCATCGACGGCTGGGCGATGGTCGCGCCGGGCGATCCGGAACTCGCGGCCGACCTGGCCCGGCGCGCCGCCAGTGTCAGCCACGGCGGCGAGGCCATCTACGGTGCCCAGGTCATCGCGGCGATGGAGGCGCAGGCCTTCGTGGAGCGCGACATCAACACCCTCATCGACACCGCGCTGCGCTTCATCCCCCAGGACTCGGTCATATGCCGCCTGATCCACGACATCCGCGAGTGGCATCTGCGGGAGCCGCACGATTGGCGGGCCACCCGCCAGAAGATCGCGGCGAGGTACGGCTACGATAAATACGGCGGCGCCTGCCACGTGGTGCCCAACCACGCCCTGATCATCCACAGCCTGCTGCACGGAGACGACAACTTCCAGAAGTCGCTCATGATCGCCAACACCAGCGGCTGGGACACCGACTGCAACAGCGGGAACGTGGGCTGCTTGCTGGGCATCAAGAACGGGCTGGCCGGGATCGAGGACGGGCCCGACTGGCGCGGTCCCGTCGCGGATCGCCTCTACCTGGCCACCGCCGACGGGGGCCGTGGCATCACCGACGCGGTGACCGAGACATACCATGTCGTGAGCGTCGGGCGGGCGCTGGCCGGCCTTGAACCGTTGGCTCCGAAGGGCGGGGCGCGTTACCACTTTGAGCTTCCCGGAGCGGTTCAGGGTTTCCAGGTCGAGACGAGCCCCGAGTCGTCCGGCGTGCTGGCGCTCGAAAACGTGGTTGGCCATAGCCGGCGGGGGGCGCGCAGCCTGGCGCTGCGCTACCGCTATCTGGCACCCGGACGGGCCGCGCGCGCGGCGACCCCGACCTTCATCACGCCCGATGCCCGCGACGTGGGCTCGTATGACTTGCTGGCCTCACCGCTGCTCTACCCCGGCCAGACCGTGACGGCGGGTGTGGCAGCCGACGAAGGGAATGTCGCCCCGGTCACCTGCCGGTTGTACCTGCAGCGGTATGGTGCCGATGACGCGCTGGTGGCCGTCCCGGGGCCGGAGATCGCGTTGGCGCCCGGCGCGGGCCACGAGTTCGAGTGGCGTGTCCCCGAGATGGGCGGCCAACCCATCGCGGCCATCGGCGTAGAGCTGACGGCGGATAGGCGCGCCGACGGGACCATCTACCTCGACTACCTCACCTGGGACGGCGCGCCGGACGTGCTGCTGACCCGGCCGGCAGAGGGCGGGACCATGTGGTCGCGTGCCTGGGTCAACGGCGTCGATCAGTTCGAGCAGCGTTGGTCCGCCGCCTATCATCCCGTACAGAATCATGGGACCGGCCTGCTCATCCAGGGCACGCGCGAATGGACCGACTACCGGGTGAGCGCCACGATCACACCCCACCTGGCCACGGCGGCGGGCATCGCTGCGCGCGTGCAGGGCCTGCGTCGCTATTACGCCCTGTTGCTCCAGAACGACGGTAACGCCCGTCTGGTCAAGGCGCTGGACGGCGAGACGGTGCTGGCTCAGACCGCCTTCCCTTGGTTCCCCGAAGACACGTACGATCTGAGCGTGCAGGTTGCCGGCACGCGGGTGCAGGCCTGGATCGACGGCCGGATGGTCTTCGCGGTAGACGACACCCAGCGCCCGCTCGCGGGAGGCGGCGTCGCATTGATCCTGACCGAAGGCAGCATGAGCGCCGGCGCCGTCAGGGTGCAGCCGGGCGGCTAATGTCTCTGTATCTGGAGGTAGCCAGGCCGCGAAATGCCGGCCCGCGCATGACGGAACTGTAGCCCCCGACCGCTCCTTTTGTCATTCGTCCGGCGCTCCTCTTTCGTAGAGTAGAAGATGGGGCGGATGCGCGGTGTGCCCGCGATGGGCGGCGGGCAGGCAGAGTGTTGAGGGGCGTCCTCGGCCAGGTCGTCGATCAGGAGCGTGTCGCCGCTGATATACATCCGGAAGAAGACCGAGCCGCTGCACAGGTCGGGGGCGCGATACCTGTTGCGAGCGGGAAGTGAAGGCGGGCCAGGCGGACTTACGGCCCGCCGCCCCCGCCCGCGTCATCTTCCCGACCGGCATCGACGTCCGTGACGACGGAACGCTGGATGTCTACGACGGCCTCGACAACGTCTGGGTTGGGGTGGGACGCCCGCGGCTGCCCGCGGGTCTTTGAGCTGTGCCGTGAATGGCCGGCGCGCACGCCGGCGATGCCGGGCAAACCCGACCCGTCGCCCGCCAAGCCCACCAACTGCATGGCGCTCAGCAGCGCTCCGACACCCCTGCCGACGCGTTGGCGGCGGAGGTGATCGAGTGTGCCTGCTGCATCACGGCGATGATCTCGGTTGGAACCGCGGCGGAAGGGCGCTGAGTAATGGCCCGCACCGCGGCCGGTTCGAGCTTATGGGCGCGGTCAGCCGTGAGCAAGCCGTTCGTCTCCTGCTCGGTATCGGTCAACTGCGTGTAGCAGAAGCCGGCGATGACCGGGCTATCCAGGATGGCGTCGACCAATTCGCGATACTTGGTCAGAAACGATTCTCGGTCGCCAACGGTGCCGTAGCCGAACCATTCTGTCTCGGGGTCGGTCCGCTCGCTGATCCCGCCGAACTCGGTGATCATGATGGGCTGGTCGCCGCGTTGATGGCCGGGAAGGGTGATGCAACGCGACCCCGGCTGCACCTCACGAATCGTCCGCTCTACCGCCTCGGCGCTGCCGTAGCGCTGCCGCAGGGTTGCGCCATCGAACGTATAGTCGTGAATGCCCAGGACATCGCCGACCAGGAACTCCCATCCGTCGTTGCCGATCACCGGCCGCGTCGGGTCCAGAGCTTTGGTCAGATGGTAGAGGGCCTGCACGTAATGTTGCTGCGCCGGGTCCCGGGCCAGGTTGTTGACACCCCAGCTCTCGTTGAGCGGCACCCAGGCCACGATCGACGGATGGCTGTAGTCGCGGGTCACGGCCTCGGTCCACTCGTTCATCAGGCGCCTGGCCGCTTCGGGTGAGAAGACGTAGGCGTTGGCGATCTCGCCCCACACCAGCAGGCCGAGGCGGTCGCACCAATAGAGGAAGCGCGGGTCCTCCACCTTCTGATGGATGCGCACGCCGTTGAAGCCCAGTTCCTTGACCAGCTCAACCTCGCGCCGCAGGGCCTCCGGGCTGGGGGCGGCCAGATGCGACTCGGGCCAGTAGCCCTGCTCCAGGGCCAGGCGCAGGTAGTAGGGGCGTCGGTTCAGGATGAAGCGGCCGTTGGCCACGCCCACCGAACGCAGGCCCGCATAGCTCCGCACCTCGTCCACGATGCGCTCGCCCTCGTAGAGGGTGAGCGTGGCATCGACCAGATTCGGGGTCTTGGGCGTCCACAGGATGCGGTCGGCACCCATGGTCATGGCGCCCGCGTCGAGCGCAACGCGGCGGTACAGCGTGCTGCCCTGGACCTCGTAGGTGTCGTCGGCCAGCAAGCCCCCGTGCAGGCTCAACTGCACGCGCAGGCGCAGCGGCGTATCGTCGCGGCGCGTCAGCGCCAGGGAGAGCCCCAGCATTCCCTGGTCCAGGTCGGGCGTCCACTGCAGAGAGACGATGTGGCTGGCGGAGACCGGCTCCAGCCAGACCGGCTGCCAGATACCGGTGGTGCGGTGATACCAGATCCTGTGCGGCCGCTCCTCCCAGTCCTGCTTACCGCGCGGCTGCGCCAGGTCGTCGGGCAGGTCCTCGGCCCGGATGACCACCACCTGCTCACCGTCGTCGTGCAGGGCGGCCGTGATATCGGCCTCGAACGGGGTGTGTCCGCCCTCGTGAGTGGCCACTAACTGCCCGTTAACCCAGACCTGGGCGCGGTAATCGACGGCGCCGCAGTGCAGCAATACTCGCTCACCCTGCCCACTGGATGGACGCGTGAAGGTGCGGCGGTACCACACGATGGGGTGGAAACCCCTCTCGCCGATGCCGCTGGCGGATGATTCGGGTGGAAACGGCACCACGATGCGCCGCGTGAACGCGTCGGGGCGTATATGCCAGCCCTCGATGAGGCCGCGCTTCGCATCGTCGTAGGCGAATTCCCAGACGCCGCTCAAATCGGTCCAGGCCGCCCGTGTCATCTGCGGGCGGGGGTGGACCGCGCCGCCGTGATCCATCATTACTCTCCCCTGTATACCGTACTACGTCGCCATATGGTAAGTCCTGATGGCTGCCTCCGAGACATGGCCAATCGTTCGATGACGGAGGTTCAAGCGCCCCTCTATTCTATCCCTTGAGCCCGGTCATGGTGAGGCCCTCGACGATGTAACGCTGGAAGATGAAGAAGAAGATCAAGATGGGGACCGCGCCGAACACGCCGGCGGCCATGCCCAGGCCGGGCCCAGGCGTGCCATAGTATTCGCCGTTGAGCAGGCCCAGTCCCAGGGGCAGCGTGTACATCTGCTGATCGCTCAGCGCGATGAGCGGCCAGAATACGTCGTTCCAGACGCCCAGGAAGGTGACCACGGCCACGGCGACGAGGGCCGAGGTAGAGTTGGGCAGGATGACGCGCCACAAGACCACGAGCTTGCCGCACCCGTCCACGATGGCCGCCTCCTCCAGCTCACACGGGAAGGAGAGGAAAAACTGGCGCAACAAGAAGGTACCGAAGACGCTGGCCAACGGCGGCAGGATCAGTGCCCAGTAAGTGTTGAGCAGATGCGCGTAGCGCATCATCAGATAGATGGGCAGCAGCGTGGCCTGGATGGGGATCATCAGCGTGGTCAGGCAGATGTAGAAAAGCCAGTCGCGGCCGGGGAACTGCAAGCGCGCGAAGCCGTAGGCCGTCACCGACGACAGCACCAGCACCAGCACCAGGAACGTGACGCTGCAACTGATGACGATCGAGTTGAGATACCAGCGCCCGATGTAAATATCCGGCTCGGCGAACAGGGCTTGATAGTTGGCCAGTGTCGGCGACTTGGGCCACGGCGTGAGCGGCCACTGCTCTACCAACGACTCGGGGGTGAATGAGGCCGAGACCATAAAGGCCAGCGGCAGCAGTACCAGGATCGTGGCGACGACGGCGATTATCCAGAGGAGCACCGATCCCCTGGTGAGGCGGCGCCGCCGCTCGACCACCCGGGTGGGTGCGCCTGCCATAGCGCGTGCCATGTGCGTCTATCCCTCCTTGTAGGGGCGTATGCAATACGCCCTGTCAGTACTGTGTGGTATTGCGGCCCAGCACGGTGAACTGGATCGCCGTGATCAAGCCCATGATCAGGGCCAGGGTGATGGCGATGGCGGCGCCGTAGCCGTACTGGAAGTGACGCCAGACCACGTCGAGCAAGAACATGATGATGGTGCGCGAGGAGTCTCCCGGCCCGCCGCTGGTGATAAAGAAGGGTTGGCCGAAGGTCTGGAAGACGGCGATGACCTGTGTGACCACCACGAAGAGGATGGAGGGGCGCAGCAGCGGCAGGGTGATCGAGACGAAGCGTTGCCAGGTGTTCGCCCCGTCGATGGCCGCGGCCTCATACAACTGAGAAGGAATATTGAGCAGGCCGGCCAGGAAGACAATCATGGGGAATCCGAACTGCCACCAGCCCGTCGCGCCCATGATCGAGAAGTTGACCCAGCGCGGGTCGGAGATCCAGGGAACTTTGCCAATGCCGACGGTACTGAGCAGCCGGAAAGCCAGCGCATGAACGTGTAAGCGGCGGTCTTCTTATCGCCGGAGAGGCCGGCAGGGCAGGAGATGACGTGCCCGCTCATCCAGGCCACGCGCTTGGAGCCGAAGATCGGCATGAAGACGGCCTGCACCTTCACGTTGCGGTGTAGCGGGAACCAGTTGCGCATCCAGTCGCCGTCGGGCACCATGGCCAGGGCGCTGTTGGCGTAGGCCGACCACGGACCGTTGGCGCCGTAAGAGGCCGGCTTGGCCACGGCATGATACTTGAAGATCAGGTCGTGCCAGAAGTTAACCGCGTCGCGCATCTGGGGTGTATTGAAGAGGGCGGTTTTGCCGTCCGCGCTCAGGGTGTTGCCGCCGAAGCTCCACAGGGTGGTCAGGAAGGTCGGCGGGGCATCCCAGCTCGTGGCCAGTCCGTAGACCTTGACGTTGCTGCCGTCGAAATTCTTGCTCAGGCCGTTGTTGCCGTTCTTGTCGATGGTCAGCTTGCGGGCCCACATGGTGAGCTCTTCCCCGCTGTTGGCGGTGCGGAGGGGCAGTCCGGCCTTTTGCAGCAGGGTGGGATTGAAGTAGAAGCCCCAACCATGCATATCGAGCGGCATGCCATAGATGTGGCCCTGGTACTGCACGTAGTGCATCGGCTGCGGCGCGAAGTCGCTCTCAGGCAGGCTGGGGCCGAACAGGTCGTCGACCTGCAGGAAAAGACCTTCCTACAAAGACCGCATGACGATGAACCACCAGCGGACTCAGTCTAGGCTGCGCGTCACGGCTCGACGCGAGCAACACAAGTAGCATGGTTTGGTGCACGCCAGCACAGCCCCGACTGGCGAACCTATTTCGGCATCACCCCCTTTCGGCGAGCTATAACTGTGGCGGTGCGACAGCCCCAAAAGTGGAGTTGGCGGCGGCGCCGACGGTACTCTCGCGCACGACGAGCCAGTAAGGCGGCTGGAAGCGTTCCGGCGGCCCGGTGCGCTCGCCGCGCAGGCGCGCCAGCAGCAGCGAGACAGCCAGGCGCGCGATCTCCCATTTATCCGGCGCAATTGACGTCAGCGAGGGCGTGGAGAAGTGCCCTTCTTCGATATCATCGAAGCCGACGACGGCCACGTCGTCGGGCACACGGCGCCCGGCCTGGTGCAATGCCCGCATCGCGCCGAGGGCCAGCAAGTCGTTGAAGCAGAACACCGCGTCCGGTCCTGGATGTAAGGTGAGCAAGTGGCGCATCGCCTCGGCTCCATTGACGCGGTGAAACGACGGCGCCTCGACCACCAGCGCGGGGTCTACGGGCATTCCGGCGGCGTTCATGGCCTCCTGGAAGCCGCGCCAGCGTTGGCGGGCGGTCTCGCCCGCGGAGGTGTCTTGCAGGCCAATGACGCCGATACGGCGCCGGCCGAGGCCGATCAGATGGTTGGTGGCCAGGCGCGCCGCGGACACGTTGTCGATGACGATGTGGTCCCAGGGGGCGCCGAAGAGGCGCTCGCCCAGCAGGACGATCGGCACCCGGACATGGGAGGGTTGCACGTCCTCCATCTCTAGGGCGAGCGGGCTGAGGATGACGCCGTCGATGAGGTGCGGGCGCAGGCCATTGATGACATGGCGCTCGTTATCGCGCGTACCGCCGGTGTAATCGATCAGCACCGTGTAGCCTTCCGCCGCGGCCGCCGCGATGACGGCTTTGCCGACCTCCGAGAAGTAGGGTATGTCGAGGTCCGCTATGGCGAGGGCCAATACCCCGAGGCGGGCCTTGCGCAGGTGGCGCGCTGTGAGGTTGGGCCGATAGTGCAACTGCTCGATGGCCGCGCGGACCCGCTCGCGCGTCTCCGGCGCGACGAGAGGCAGATCGCGGACAACGTTAGAGACCGTCTTGATTGAGACGCCCGCACGTTCCGCCACATCCTTCAGCGTCGTCGCCACGGCAATCGCCCCCGTCCATTACAACGTTGCAATCAAGCCGGCGCGTCGGCCCTAACAGGGTTGTAATCGCCCTTGTCGTTCGGCGAATTACAACGTTGTACGAGCCTCCACGTCCATGGTAGCATCGATTAGCCGGCTCTGTCAATGACGCCGCGCAGGCCCTGTCCACGCGGCCCGCCCCGCGGGCGACAGCCGCGCCAATGGCGTTGTAAACTTCGGGTTCTAGCGTTGCATTATGTGTGCCGCGTGCCATCTTGGCGGCATACATCGTGCTAGCTGGAGAAATGAACCGGAGGGTTGGAGCTTGACGAGAGACGAGAAAAGAGACCAGATGACGCGCCGTGCAGTTCGCTACAGCCTCGTGACCACAGTCGCCTGTGCCCTACTGTTCACCGTGGCGTCGATCGTGGCCGTGCCGCTACAGCGGGCGGGCGCGCAGCCCTCACCGGCGCCGTCTACATACCGCAACCCCGTTTTCGCGCAAGACATCCCCGATCCCAGCGTGCTCAAAGTCGGCCGCGAGTACTATGCCTATGGCGCGCCAAGGGGCTGCGCAATCACCTCATCGTGATGCGCCACGTGCTGCGCAACGGCCTGATCCCAGTGGTGACGACGCTGGGGTCGGCGCTGGCGGCCCTGATCACGGGCACCATCATCGTCGAGAACGTATTCGGCGTGCCCGGCATGGGCTATCTGTTCATCCAGAGCATCACCGCGCGCGACTATCCCGTGATCATGGGCACCACGCTGTTCTACGCGTTCTTCGTGGTGCTCGGTAACCTGCTGGTGGACGTCACCTACGGGGTCGTCGACCCGCGCATCAAGGCGGGCTAAGTGGGCGCCGGGACGTTCGTGCGCGAGGCCGTGCCCCTGGGACCGCCAGCAGGGATGCCGGCCCCCGTCTGCCGGCGGTCCCAGGCAGGAGCGCTCGCCCTGCGTGAACAGACCTGCATTATTCAGGGGGAGTCCGGAGGACACCCTGGTAGCGCCTGAACGAGAGGAGAATGAGGCCGATGGCCGTAGCGCCGATGGAGCAGATCGAGGCGCTGGCGGAGCCGGCAGCGCCGTCGCGGCGTGGGCTATGGTGGGATGCGTGGCACCGCCTGCGCGAGAACCGGGCGGCGGTGGCCGGCGCCGTGTACATTCTGCTGATGCTAGTGGTGGCCGCCGTCGCGCCACTCATCGCCCCGCACGATCCCAACTTCATCGCGCCCAACGCCCGCTCCAACACGCCGCCATTCTGGATGGCCGGGCACGATCCCGCCTATCTGCTGGGCACCGATAGCCTGGCGCGCGACGAGCTGAGCCGGCTCCTGTATGGCGCGCGCGTCAGCACGGTGGTCGGCTTCATCCCCACGGCCATCGTCACCCTCATCGGCACGCTGCTGGGCTTGCTGTCCGGCTGGCTCGGCGGGCGATGGGACAACGTCATCATGCGCGGCGTGGACGTGGCCTATGCCTTATGCCCACCACCCTCATCGCCCTGGTGATGATCGCGTTCACCTCCGTCGGCGATGGCCTACGCGATGCGCTCGACCCGCGGCTGAGCCGCTGAGGCTCGCCAGGCGTTAGGCGAAAGGCGTTGGGCGGTAGGGGTCACCATCCGAGAATCACACAACCGGCGCCGTCTACCGTGAGGACATCGTCCCGGACCTCAGGCCAGGCGCTGGAAGCGCGCGTGCGCGATCGGCCCGCGCAGTTGGGCCTCGACCGTGCCGGCCTCGATGGCCTGCGCCAGTGCGCCGAAGACCTCGCGCACGGCAGTCAGATAGCGCTCGACGTGCGTCTCCTGGTGCGCGAACATGGCGTAGAAGGCGGGGCCGGCCAGGAAGCCGCGATCGAGCATCATCTGCGTGAACAACGTGTTCAAGGCCTGCGCGTTCGGATAGTCCAGCGCGAAGTAGGCCATCGGCGCGATACCGCTGATCTTGATGCTCAGGCCGGCCTCATGCGCCGCGGCCTGCCAGCCCCGACGTACCCGTTCCCCAATGGCGCTGAGATGCCGCGCGACGTCTTGTTGCCGGTACTTGCGCAGCGTGGCCAGGGCCGCGGCGAGTCCGAGGCGCTCGGTCCAGTTGGTGCTGCTGATGAAGGTGCTCTGCGCCGCCTCCATCACCGCGCCTCGCCCCGCCACCGCCGAGATCGGATAGCCATTACCCATTGCTTTGGCAAACACGGCCATGTCGGGGTTGACGTTGTAGACCAGGTGCGCGCCGCCGGCGGTGAGGCGAAAGCCGACCGTGATCTCGTCGAAGATGAGCACCGCGCCGCTGGCGTCGGCGATCTCGCGCACGCGTTCCAGGAAACCCGGCGCCGGCGTGGCGCTGCGCACCGGCTCCATCACGATCGCGGCGAGCTGCCCCTCGTGCTGATGCGCGATAGCTTCGAGTCCCTCGATCTTGTTGTAGTGGAACGGCACCGCCGACCCCCGCAGGCCGCGCGGCACGCCGCGCGGCTCCAGTCCCGGCATCATCTGGCCGTCGAGCGCGTGATCCTCCGCCAGGTTGGCGGCCAGGTACCAATCGAACCAGCCGTGGTAGCCGCACAGAGCGACGGTGTCGCGTCCGGTGCTGGCGCGGGCGATGCGGATGGCCACGGCCATGGCCTCGCCGCCAGAACGGGCCAGCCGCACCATCTCCGCCCACGGATGCAGCTCGCATAACAGGTCGGCCAGCTCCACCTCCTCCGGGCAGTTCAAGGTGGAGACGGTGCCGGCGTCGACCACCGCGTGGACGGCCGCGTTCACGTCGGGATCGGCATAGCCCAGGATCGCCGCGCCGACGCCACAGTGGCTCATGTCCGTGTACGCGTTGCCATCAAGGTCCCAGACCTCGACACCCCGCGCCCGTGAGAAGTAGTTCGGCCACTGCTCGGGCAGAAAGACCTCCGGCCGCTTGGAGAAGACATGGGTGCCGCCGGGGATGCGGCGGCGGGCATGGCGATAGAGCTCCTGACCGCGTGTCGTCGTCGCATGCATGGCTATCGCTCCTCCTCCGACTCCTTCTATAAGTAGGTCACGGTGCTATGCACCTCAGGGCTTGAGAACTTTGCCGGGGACGGAGACGAACTCTTCCTGCCCCGGCACGAACGGGTAGGCCGCCTTTACCTCATCGCTCAGCGTGATGCCCAGGCCGGGCGCGGTGGGCGGCAGGATCGCCCCCTCGACCATCTGCAAGGAGTCGCCCCAGACGCGGGTGTGCAGGGCACCGGCCGCGGGCGGGATCTCCACGATGATGGCGTTGGGCGTGGCGAAGGCGGCGTGGATGTTCTGCATGACCGCTCCGCCTGCCCCCCAGGCGTGGCTGGCTACCCAGCGGTTGCGGTGCGCGAACAGCCGGCCCACGTTGACGAATTCGTGCAGGCCGACCCAGGCGGCATCGGGCTGGGCGATATCGAAGGCGCCGCACTCCGCGAACTGCCGGAACTCCTCGAACGTGGTGAGCTGTTCGCCTCCGGCCACGGGCACGGCGCTGCTCCGGGCGAGCTCGCCGTAGCCCCACGGGTCGGTATACGGCAGGGGCTCCTCGAAGAAGTAGATGTCGTGAGGCTCGACGGCGGCGAGCACCGCCTGCGCGGTGGGCAGGTCCCAGGTATCGGCGCCGTGTGAGGTCCCCATGTGCCCGTCCATGAGGATGCGCACCTCGGGGCCGACGTGCCGGCGCATGGCCGCCGCCTTGGCCCCTTCGAACTCCGCGATGGCGCTGCGCGTGGCGCGGGCGCTCAGCCTGGCCTCCCCGCTGGCGGCGTCAAAATACCCGGCGGCCACCTTGAAGGCCCGGAAGCCCAGGCCGAGGTAGAAGTCGATCTTGGCCAGCAGTTGCTCCAGGGGCCAGTTGGACGGACCGCCCGTGGCATAGGCCGGCAGCCGGTCGTGGCACTTGCCGCCCAGCAGCTCGTAGACCGGCACGCCGAGCAGCTTTCCTTTGAGGTCCCAGAGGGCCGCCTCGATGCCGCTGAGGACGGCGGGTCCGACGCCGACGCGCCCCCAGAACATGCCGCAATCAAGCATGCGCCGGCGCAGCGTGTGGATATCGAGGGTATCGGCATTGACCAGGATGGGCTTGAAGAACTCGACGATCGGCGGCACCAACTCGGGGAAATAGTAACCGGCGTAGGTCTCGCCGAGGCCGACGTGCGGCGTATCGGTCTCGATCTCGATGAACGCGGCGCTGCGCAGCCGTTTCGAGGCTGCCAGGTACGGATCGTCGGTCGAGGGACCGGTCAACAGGACCGTTTTGACGTCGGTGATCTTCAATTCAGACCTCCGTATAGAATAGGAGTGGACAGGACCGGCGACTGAAGTCGCCTGGCAGGGCTACGCCGGCTAAAGCCGGATAACGGTTGGGCGTATTGCATACGCCCCTACCGTGCCCGTCCCCTGCCCGGCGGTTTTAACCGCCGGCTCCCCGACCGGGGTCACCCCTGGGGAGGCAGTATCAGGCACCACACACTTCAAGACGTGCTCTCTCCTATTGACTCAATAGCCGCGCTCGAAGTCGACGACGTTGATGAGCTCTTCGCCGGCGCGATAGCGTCGCAGATTGCGGGCGAAGAGGTAGGTGGCGTCGGTGTATTCCTCCGGGCTGCTGGCACCGACGTGCGGTGTGACCACCACGTTGGGCAGCCGCCATAGCGGCGACGACGCCGGCAGGGGCTCCTCCGCGAAGACGTCGAGGCCGGCGCCGGGTGAATCAAGTGCCCGATCAGACATTCAGTCCTCTCCTACAGCAGGCGCCGCGGCTCCGACCTGAGCCAGCGACGCCGGAAATGGTCCAGCCCATCGACCAGGATGTGCAGGTCTACCGACAGGTGAAAGGCGTCGACCGTGCTGCGCATGCCCATGCGCGCCCGCACCTCCACCTCCATCTCGGGCGTGGCGCGCCGTAGCGTGACGTTGCCAGAGATGCCCGCGTCGGCAGGATTGCGCAGCGAGACGTAGCCGCGCATGTATTGCTCATCTGCCACGGTTGTCCCTCGGTTGATCTCGCGGCTGCTCCTCTGCGTCGCCACCCCGACCCGGCCGCCCAGCATATCGTGCGTCACCTGCCAGGGTGGCGCCTCCGGTGGCGAGGCCGGGATGGTGCGGATCGCTGGCGCGATGAAAGCGGAGCGGAACGACGGCGCCGGGGCCGATCCTCGGTTGGCTACCACCGGCAGGATCAAGCGGCTGGCATAGGGGCCACCCCGGTAGACGCGGTTAGTCCCGGGCAGCGGCGTCGGCCATGAGTTGGGGTAATCCGCGCTGGCCACGTCCAGTCGGATGCGGTGTCCCGGCTCGAAGATCCAGCCGGTACAGTCAATCTCGATAGCCAGCTCGTAGACCTGGCCCGGCACCAGGGGTTCGGGCGTTGTCAGCGAAGCCCGCCGGGTGGCATTGAGGATGCCCTTGGCCACCAGCGCGGAGGTGCCGTCGGGCACCACGTCGCACAACCCGGCGCTGAAGGCCATGATCTCGGCCGTGGAGGAGACGTGCAAGATGGCCCGCGGCCAGCCCAGGATGGCAAGCTCCTCCGTGAGCGGCTCGGAGGTGTAGACGAGCGAGAACGCTTCGTCGGGCCGCTGATCGGTCGGCAGGCCGAAGGGCAAGCCGCCCGACCATAGCCCGCCGGCCAGCCCCACCGATGGGTTGTAGGCATAGTCGTCGTGGGCTTCCGCCACCTGCCCGGCCTCCGCCGGGACTAACTGCCCCGCGGAGCCCAGCAGGAAGACCCTTTCGCTTGCGCCCGGCGGCGGCCAGTCAATCTCGCCGCGCCACTCCCCCCGCGTGTCGAGACGGTCGGCCTCGGGCGGGTCGTAGCGTTGCATGTATACCTGCACGGGCGGCTCGTGCTGCACGCCCGTGTCCAGACCCTTGAGGTGGTAATCTAGCCAGCGCACGATCTCGTGCAGGTAGTCGATGCAGGGGCCGGGTATGGCATCGTTCGGCAGCGCGTGCGGCCAGGGGCCGATCAGCACCCTGGTTGGCACGCGCCCCTTGAGTTGGGCATAGGTGCGTAGCTGCGGGTTCGGATAGCCGTCGCGCCAGCCGCCGATGATGAAGGTGGGGCACTGCACCTTCTCGTACTGTCCCCGCAGCGAGCCGGGACGCCAGTACGGCCCATCTACCTGGTGCGCGATCCACTCCAGCATGTAGGGGGTATTGTGCTCCAGGTGTTGCTCCCAGATGCGCGACCAGCCGGCACCCACCACGTCGGGATACGGCGGCAGCGCATTGCGGGCGACCATGCTGGCCGCGTAGGCGGCGAAGTCGTAGTAGTAGCGCAGCAGGCCGCCGCGGTAGTGCGAGTCGTCCGTATAGCGGTCGTCGGTGGCGTAGACGGGGATGATGGCCTTGAGGTGGGGCGGACGATGGGTGGCGATCTGGTAGGCCACGAAGCCGCCGTACGAGGAGCCGTAGATGACGACCTGGCCGTCGCACCAGGGCTGCCGGGCCAGCCACTCGACGGCATCGTAGCCATCCTGCTGCTCCTGCACGGTGTATTCATCCGTATTGACGCCCTCGGACGCGCCCGTGCCCCGGATGTCGAGGCGGCACATGACATAACCCTGCTCGGCGAAATAGCGGTGGTAGCGCAGCGTCCAGTCGTCCTTGCGATACGGCAGGTACTCCAGGATGACGGGGAACGGCCCGTCGCCCACCGGCAGGGACAGGTCCGCGGCCAGCCGGGTACCGTCGCGCACGGGGATGAGCAGGTTCTTGACGAAGCGCACCTCGTAGGGTCGCTCCGCTCCCGCGGTACTCATGGCCATGGCCCTTCGTCGTACACGTCCGTACCTTTCCAGGCGCTAGTGCTATTTCAGAGGGCATAGTTTGCAGCGGGGCGTGCGTCCTGGGACCGCCGGCATCCCTGCCGGCCCGCGTCTGCCGGCAGGGATGCCGGCGGTCCCAGGGGGCCATTCAAACTCCAACCTCTGATCTTGCGCTAGGCGATAGGGGCTTGTCCTAACGCCCAATGCCTAACGCCATCAGTGCTTGATCCAGTAGTTCTCGAATTGCCAGGCGAAAATCGGGTGGAAGTAGAAGCCCCCGACCCTGGGCGA
>Ga0209062_1002743_pt1 | contig 22419 bp, 17 predicted proteins | sample Coa_R2_2_FD_187158 | JGI IMG/M metagenome (GOLD analysis project Ga0209062, IMG submission 187158) | Surface soil microbial communities from Centralia Pennsylvania, which are recovering from an underground coalmine fire - Coalmine... | ecosystem: Environmental > Terrestrial > Soil > Unclassified...
CACATTCCAGGGTCGAAAGGTCTTGCTCATGCCGCATAGCGAATCACGACCACGCCCCGCCGTCGAGCAAAACCCGATTACTCAGACAGGCTCCTAGGGATCAGGAGGAAGCGACATGGCCAATATCCTCTTCACCAATGTCCGCGTGATCGATGGCAGTGGCGAGCCGCCCTTCGCCGGTGACGTCCTGATCCAAGGCAACCGCATCTCGCGGATGACGCGCGGCACGCGGTCGGCGCCGATGACGGGCGTCACGGTGATCGACGGCGCGGGCGCCACTTTGATGCCCGGCATGGTCGAGGCGCATACTCATTTCGCCTGGAACAATGCCGCTACCCTCGATGCGATCCAAGTCATGCCGACCGAGGAGCATGTGCTGTGGACGGCGGGCGTCGCCAAGACCTATCTCGATCATGGCTGGACGTCTTGCGTCGGCGCGGCGACCGCCAAGCCGCGGCTCGATGTGGTGGTGCGCAACGCGATCAATGAAGGGCTGATCCCGGGTCCCCGCTATCTCGCGGCAAGCCAGGAGATCACGGTGGCCGGCGCTTTCGGCGACGACATTCCCGTTCACATGCCCTATCCCGAATTCAGCTTCGGCCAGGTGGTAAGCGGGCCCGAGGAGATGCGCAAATGCGTGCGCATGTTCCTCAAATACGGCGTCGATTCGATCAAGCTCAATCTCTCCGGCGACAATTTCGTCGCCGGCGCCGACGCGCACACGACCTGGATGAGCGACGAGGAGGTCGCGATGGCGGTGCGCGAGGCCAAGCTGCGGGGCAAGCGCGTCGCCGTTCATGCGCGCTCCTGCGCGTCGATCAAGCAAGCGATCCGTCATGGCTGCGAGGTGATCTATCACGCGAGCTACACCGACGAGGAGGCGCTCGATCTCCTCGAAGCCAACAAGGACAAGCTGTTCGTGGCGCCCGGCCTCTCCGTCATCGTCAAGCTGCTGTTCGAGGGCGAGAAATGGGGCATTCCGCGGCAGAAGGCGATCCAGATGGGCTATGAGGACGAACTCGCCGCGGTCGAGAAGAGCCTGCGGGCCATGCATAAGCGCGGGGTGCGCGTATTGCCCGGCGGCGATTACGGCTTCGCCTGGGCGCCCCACGGCGAGAACGCGATGGACCTGCAATATTTGGTCAAATACGCCGGGATGACCCCGATGGAAGCGCTTGTCTCCGCCACCAAGCATGGGGGCGCGATCATGAAGCGCGGCGAGGAGCTGGGACAGATCAAGGAGGGTTACCTCGCCGATCTCCTGCTCGTCGATGGCGATCCGCTCGCCGATCTCTCGATCCTGCTCGATCGTCGCAAACTCCTCGGCATCATGAAGGACGGCATCTTCCACAAGGAGCCCGAGCTCCGCGCCTCTCGCAATCGCTGGAGTCTCCCCGCCGCATGAAAAGAACGCGCGTCAAGCTCTGGTTCTGGTCGATCGCGATCGGCGTCCCGCTCGCGATCTTCGCGGCATGGGCGATCGCCGACAATCCCAAGCAGTTCGTGTCGACCTTTCTCAACGGCCTCACCTTGGCCGCGCTCTATTTCCTGGTGGCCAGCGGCTTCACGCTGGTCTTCGGTCTCATGCGCAATGTCAATCTCGCGCATGGCTCGCTCTATCTCTTCGGCGCCTATATGGGTTGGGTGGTGGGCGACGCCACGGACAATTGGTTCCTGGCGGTCGCCGTCGGCTTCGCCTCGGCCGCGGTTGTCGGCTTCCTGCTCCAGGTCAGCATCTTCCGCTTCATGCAGGGGCAAGAGCTGCGGCAGACGCTGGTCACGATCGGCATCTCGATCGTGCTGGCGGATCTCATGCTGTGGTGGTTCGGCGGCGAGATCTACTCCTTCGATCCGCCGCGCGCGATCTACAAATCGATGCCGATGCTCGTCGTGCAGAAATATCCCACCTATCGCATCGTCGTTTTGGGCATCGCCATCGCGATCGGCTTGGCGCTCTGGTTCTTCCTCAACCGCTCGCGCATCGGCATGATGATCCGCGCCGGCGTCGATGACCGCGGCATGCTTGCGGCATCGGGCGTCAATGTGCAGCGCGTCTTCGCCATCACCTTTGCCATCGGCGCGGGGATGGCTGGCTTTGCCGGCGTGATCGGCGGCTCCGCCTTGTCGATCTCGCCGGGCGAGGATACGCGCTATCTGCTGGCCTCGCTCGTGGTGGTGATCGTAGGCGGCATGGGGAGCATCACTGGCGCTGCCATTGGCGCGCTGCTCATCGGTCTCGCCGAGCAATTCGGCCTCGCTTACGCGCCCACCTACGGAGTGGTCTTCACCTTTCTCATCATGGTGCTGGTGCTCGCCTTCCGGCCGACCGGCATCTTGGGCAGGAGGGTGGCATGAGTGCCGCGCAGTGGCGTCGCGCGATGAACACGGGCGCCGGGCGCCAGGCTTGGCCGCGCACAGCCGCAGCGCCGGCGACGATCGGCGTCGCCCTGACGCCCAGCGCGGTCGCAATACCGGCACCGCCGCGCAGCGCTGCGAGGCTGGGTGCCGCGCTCGGTCGGATTCGCGCCCGCCATGTCCTCGTAATGATCGGCGTCCTCGTCTATCCCTGGGTCGTCAACTCCTTCTTTGCCTTCCAGATCGGCGGACAAGCCCTCGCCTTGGGGCTCATCGCGCTCTCGCTCACCTTCCTGGGCGGCTATGGCGGCATGGTCTCGCTGGCGCAGATGTCGGTCGCCGGCGTGGCCAGCTATATGGTGGCGATTTTCGGCGTGGCGGGAGCGGCCCAAGGAGGTGCGAGCAGCTTGCACTGGCCATGGTGGCTCGCCGTGCCGGTCGCGATCGCGGTGGCGACGCTCTTTGCCGCGCTCGTCGGGTGGCTCTCCGTGCGGACGGAGGGCATCTATACGATCATGATCACCCTCGCCATCGGCGTCTCCTTCTACTATCTGGCGCAGCAGAACTACACGATCTTCGGCGGTCACGAAGGCTTCAATCAGGTCTATCCGCCGACGGTCCTCGGCGTCGATTTCCGTCAACCCATTGCCTTCTACTATCTGGCCTTGTTCTGGGCGCTCGCCGGCTACTTCTTCATCAAATATCTGCTGCGCACGCCTTTTGGCGTGGCGCTTCAGGGCTTGCGGGAAAATCCGCGGCGCATGAATGCCCTGGGCTTCGATGTCACCGCTCACCGCGTCGCAGCTTATGCGCTCGCCGGCGTGCTCGCCGCGATCGGCGGCGTGCTGATGGTCTGGTACAACAATCGCGTCTCGCCGGGCTCGGCGAGCACCGAGATGATGCTGAACATCCTCATCATCTCGGTCATGGGTGGGATGCGGCATCCCATCGGCGCCTTTCTCGGCGCGATCGTCTTCGTGCTCGTTCAGAATTTCGCGATCGACATCATCGCGCGGGAGCGATTCAACCTGGTGATCGGCATCGCGTTTCTGTCGATCGTCTTGTTCTCGCCGGACGGGCTCCTCGGCCTCTGGGACTATTTCCGCGCCCGCGTTCTGAACGCCGGCCTGCGCGCGAAAATCGCGATTTCGGGGGATCGATAGATGCGGCACAGCATCGAGATTTCCCTTCAACGGCGGCCGGTTGCCGCAAAAACAGGGAGGGTACGATGATGCGAGGTAGAGCAGGGCTTTTCGGGACCGCCATCGGCGCCGCGATGCTGGTCGGAGCCATCGGCGGTGCGCAGGCGCAGGACTCGATCAAAGTCGGCGCGCTGACCAACCTTGAAGGACCATTCGCCGTGCCCGGACAGGATGGTCACCGTGGCGTCGATCTCGCGGTGAAGCTGCACAACGGCATGGCCGGCGGCAAGAAGATCCAGATCTTGAAATACTCCTCCGATGCGACGCCCGACAAGGCCGTGGCGGCAACGCGCAAGGCGGTCGAGCAGGATCACGTTGATGTCATGATCGGCCCGCTCTCCGGTGATGAAGGCATTGCCGTCAAGAATTACTCGAAGACTCATCCCGAGATGGTCTTCATCAACGGCTCCTCCGGCGCGCAGGCGGCGACGCTGCAGGATCCCTCGCCGAATTTCTACCGCTTCAACACCGAGGGCGCGCAGTGGATGGTGGGTCTGGGCGATCTTGCGCTCGCCAAGGGCTACAAGAAGATGTGGCTCGTCGCCGAGGACTATGGATTTCCTTACTCCCAGGTCCAAGGCTTCATGGCGAGCTACTGCGCCAAGGGCGGCCACGTCGTGAAGAAAGCCTGGGTTCCGCTCGGCACCAAGGACTACTCGTCGGTCATCGCCGGCATTCCCTCCGATGTCGATGCGCTGCTGATCGTGCTCGGCGGCGCTGATGCCGTGAACTTTCTGAACCAGGCGGAGCAGGCCGGCGTCGACAAGCCGTTCATGGGTGGCTCGATCACCGTCGATCAGACGGTGCTCAACTACAAGGGCAAGAAGCGCGAATCGCTGCTCGGCACGGCTTCGGCTGGACCGATGGCCGACGGCATCGATACGCCGGAATGGAAGAAATTCGTCGCCGACTACAAGGCGGCCTTCCCCGACGGCTTCCCGAGCCCGTCGCTCTTCGCGTATCTCTACTACATCAATACCCAGGCGCTCCTGCTCGCGCTCGACGAGGTCAAGGGCGACCTCTCGAATAAGCAGGAGAAGCTGAAGGCAACGCTGGCGAAGCTCGAATTCGACGGGCCCGCGGGTCACATCAAGCTCGATGAGAATCGCAACGCCATCGGCACGACCTTCATCACCGAGGTGGCGAAGGCGAAGGACGGCTCCTTCTACAACAAGGTCGTCAAAGCCGTGCCGAATGTGAGCGAGACGCTTGGCCTCAGCAAGGCTGAGTTCGACAAGATGGGCCTCGGCAATCGCGACGTGCCGAACTGCCCGTGATCGAAGGCGGTAACGAGGCGGGCGTGGCATGGCAACGCTGACCTCGCTTCAGCCGGCCGCAAGGCCGCTTGCTTCGGGTGACGCTCTCGTTCTGGAGGGCGTCACCCGGAACTTCGGCGCGCTCACCGCGATCGACGACATCTCGTTCTCGGTCGCGGCGAGCGAGCGCCGTGCCGTGCTCGGCGCCAATGGCGCGGGCAAGACGACATTGTTCAATGCCATCACCGGCGATTTCCCGCCCAGCGCCGGGCGCGTCTTGTTCTTCGGCGAGGATGTGACGACGCTACCGCCTTATGAGCGGATCAGGCGTGGCATGCGGCGGACTTATCAATCCTCACTGCTGTTCCGTCAATTGTCGGTGCGCGACAATCTGTTCCTGGCGAGCTGCGGCGTCGGACGCGGGCGTTACAGCTTCGTGCGTCCGGGGCCTCATCATCCCACGCGGGTCGCCACCGAAGATCTGCTCGATCGCGTGCGGCTCGCGCATGTGGCGCATGAACCGGTCGCGTCGCTCTCGCACGGCCAGCAGCGCCAGCTTGAGATCGGCATGGCGCTTGCGGGCGCGCCGCGCCTTATCCTGTTCGACGAGCCGGCCGCTGGGCTTTCGCCGGCGGAGCGGCGCGATCTCGTGGCGCTGCTCTCGGCCTTTCCCGCGCATATGGGTTTCGTGCTGATCGAGCATGATCTCGACGTCGCCCTGCGCGTCGTCGAGCGCGTCACCATCATGCATAATGGTCGCGTGCTCAAGCATGGCACGCCGGAGGAGATTCAGGACGACGCGGAGGTGCAGGCGATCTATATGGGCGGCAAAGCCGGAGGCCGGCATGGCGCGTAACCTCCCTGGGAATGGCGCAACGGGTCCCGTCCTCGAGGTTACGCGGCTCGACGTCTATTACGGGCGCGCGCATGCGCTGCAGCAGGTTTCGTTCGCGCTCGGGCAGGGCGTCCTTGCGGTGGTCGGCCGCAACGGCATGGGCAAGACGACGCTGTGCAATGCCGTCACCGGATTGATTCCCGGCTCGGGCAGCGTGAAATTCGCCGGCCGCGAAATCCTCGGCCTCGCACCCAACGAGATTACCGCGCTCGGCATCGCCTATGTCCCGCAGGGGCGTCGTGTCTGGCCGTCGCTGTCTGTGGATGAGCATCTGCGGTTGGTGCAGCGCGGCGGCAAGGGGCCGTGGACGATCGCGCGCGTCTACCAGATGTTTCCGCGCCTCGCCGAACGCCGGCACAATGGCGGGGCGCAGCTATCGGGCGGCGAGCAGCAGATGCTCGCGATCGCGCGCGCCTTGCTGCTCAACCCGAAGCTCCTGGTGATGGACGAGCCGACCGAGGGACTCGCACCGGTGATCGTCGAGCAGGTGACGGAGACGCTGAAATCGCTCGCCGGCGAGCGCGAGATCTCCGTCCTACTGGTCGAACAGAATCTCGGCGTCGCCATTGACGTCGCCGATTCCGTCGCGGTCATGGTGAATGGGCGGATCGCTCGCATGATGTCGGCGGCGGAATTGGCGGCCGACCACAAGCTTCAGCAGCAGCTTCTGGGCGTCCATGCGGGCGGCGAGAATGGCGACGCCGAAGAGACAGCCGCGGGGCCGATGGAGGAGACCCAATCGAGCGAACTGCGAATCTATACCGTCCGACGCGCCGCCGAAGACGCTACCTCGCCGTCCGACCGGTCACCGGGAGCACCGCGAAGCGTGCGCGGCGTCACCGCCTGGAATGCCGGCGATCCCGCGGCGCCGCTTGTCGATCGGCCGGTCGAGGCGATCGGGCCGCGTGACGCGCTGATCGAGATGCGGGCCGATGATCGCCGTTCCATCCCATCCTTCGACGATGTCAGCGAGTCGCTCGCCGAGAGCCGCCGCGAGGGAAAGGTGTTGGAATTTCCGGTGGCGGCGACCTCGATGCGCGCGGCCTATATCGCCGGTACCTTCGATACCAAGGGACGCGAGCTCTTCTATCTCCGCGATTGCCTGGAAAAGCTCGGTCTGCGCACGGTCACGGTCGATCTCGCGACCTCGGGCAAACCATCGCCGGCGATGATTCATCCGCGCGAGGTGGCGCGCCATCATCCTCGGGGCGAGCGTGCTGTCTTTACCGGCGATCGCGGCTCCGCCGTCTCGCAAATGGCGGTGGCCTTCGAGCATTTCATCGCGCGTCGGCGCGATCTTGGCGGCTTGATCTCGGCCGGCGGCTCCGGCGGCACCGCGCTCGCGACAGGGGCGATGCGGCGGCTGGCTATCGGCGTGCCGAAAGTGATGGTCTCGACGGTGGCATCGGGCGATGTCAAGCCCTATGTCGGCCCTTCCGACATCTGCATGATGTATTCGGTGACGGATGTCTCTGGCCTCAACCGCATCTCGGAGAAGGTATTGGCGAATGCCGCGCATGCGCTGGCCGGCATGATCGCCCATGCGCGGCCGCCCGAAACAAGCGCTCAGACGCGCCCGGCGATCGGGCTCACCATGTTTGGTGTGACGACGCCTTGCGTGCAGGCGATCACCAAGAAGCTCGAAGAGCGCTATGACTGCCTCGTCTTCCATGCGACGGGTACGGGCGGACAGTCGATGGAGAAACTTGCGGATTCGGGGCTGCTCGCCGGCATCATCGACGTGACGACGACCGAGATTGCTGATGAGATCGTGGGAGGCGTGCTGTCGGCTGGGTCGGAGCGTCTCGACGCGGTAATCCGCTCGCGCCTTCCTTATGTCGGCTCCTGCGGCGCGCTCGATATGGTGAATTTCTGGGCGATGGATACGGTCCCCACCGCTTTCCGCGCGCGCAAGCTCCACCGACACAATCAGAATGTCACGCTGATGCGCACGACGCCCGAGGAATGCGTGAAGATCGGCCGCTTTATCGTCGACAAGCTCAACCGCATGGAGGGGCCGGTGCGCTTCTTCATTCCCGAAGGCGGCGTGTCGCTGCTCGATGCCCCGGGCAAGGAGTTCTGGGACCCCGCGGCCGACAAGGCGCTATTCGACACGATCGCCGGTCAATTCCGCAGCAACACAAACCGGAAGCTCATTCGTCTGCCGCACAACGTGAACGATCCTCCCTTTGTGGACGCGCTGATCGCGGCATTTGACGAACTCATGCGCATCGACCCCGGCGGCCGCGTGCAGCGCCGCTGACAAACATTGCTGGAAAGGCCTATGCCACGCATCCCTCGCAAGGACATCCTCAAGAAATTTCAGGGCATGATCCGCCGCAAGCAGCCGATCATCGGCGGCGGTGCCGGGACCGGACTCTCCGCGAAATGCGAGGAGGCCGGCGGCATCGACCTCATCGTCATTTACAATTCCGGCCGCTATCGCATGGCGGGGCGCGGTTCGCTCGCCGGTCTCATGGCCTATGGCAATGCCAATGAGATCGTCGTCGAGATGGCGCGCGAAGTGCTTCCGGTGGTGCGAAGCACGCCGGTGCTCGCCGGTGTCAACGGGACCGATCCCTTCATGATCCCCGGCCATTTCCTCCGCCGTCTCGCCGATCTCGGTTTCTCCGGCGTCCAGAATTTTCCGACCGTGGGCCTTATCGACGGTACGTTCCGCGAGAATCTCGAAGAGACGGGGATGGGCTATGGGCTCGAGATCGATCTCATCAAGGCGGCGAGCGAGCTTGATCTCCTTACCACGCCCTATGTCTTCGATGCCGAGCAGGCACGCGACATGACGCGCGCCGGCGCCGATCTCATCGTCTGTCACATGGGATTGACGGTGGGCGGTTCGATCGGCGCCGAGACGGCGCTGACGTTGGCGGGTTGCGTGCCTTTGATCGACGAATGGGCGACTGCCGCGAAGCGCGAGCGCAAGGATGTCATCGTGCTCTGCCATGGCGGTCCCATCGCAACGCCAGCGGATGCCGCCTACATCATGGAGAATTGTCCCGCTTGCCACGGCTTCTATGGCGCGTCGAGCATGGAGCGGTTGCCGACGGAAGCCGCCATCGCCGAGCAGACGCGCCAATTCAAGCGTATCGAGCGGGTGGAGCGTATCCATGCGAAATGAGCAAACCAAGCAGTCGCGGGTCGCGACCTCTCGGGGGAGGCTGACATGACGGGCGCCGAATTTGGAGCCTTCATCCTGGCATTGATCGTCGTCGCGGCGGTCGTCGCGATCATCGTCTGGCTGTTCCACTGGCTCTATCTTCGCTCCAGCAAGGAACGCGCCTTCGTGCGGACCGGCATGGGCGGACAAAAGGTCGTGCTGAATGGCGGCGCTTTCGTGCTGCCGATCGTGCATGACGTGATCCCGGTCAACATGAACACGCTTCGGCTCGAAGTCTCGCGCGGCCGCGACAAGGCGCTCATCACCCGTGACCGCATGCGCGTCGATGTCATCGCCGAATTCTATGTACGGGTCCGAGCGTCGGCCGAGGCCATCGCCAATGCCGCGCAGACGCTGGGCCAACGCACTATGCAGCCCGAATCGCTCAAGGAGCTGCTCGAAGGCAAATTCGTCGATGCGCTGCGTACGGTCGCCGCGGAAATGAGCATGGAAGAGCTGCATGAGCGGCGCGGCGACTATGTGCAACGGGTGCGGGCGGCGGTGGCCGAGGACCTGCTGCAGAACGGCCTTGAGCTCGAATCGGCATCGCTGACGCAACTCGATCAGACGGCGATGGAATTCTTCAATCCATCGAACGCCTTCGATGCCGAAGGCTTGACTCGCCTCACCGAACAGATCGAGAGGCGCAAGAAGATCCGCAACGATATCGAGCAGGACACCATGATCCAGATTCGCAATAAGAATCTGGAGGCGGAGAAGCTCTCGCTCGAGATCGACCGCGATGCCGAGCATGCGAGGCTGCAGCAGGAGCGGGAGCTCGAGATCGCGCGCGCGGCGCAGCGTGCGGAGCTTGCCCGCGAACGTGCCGAGAAGCAGCAACTGGCCGAGCGGGCGGAGATTCTCGCGCGCGAACAGGTCGAGCGGGCACGCATCGAGACCGACCGCACGCTCGAAGCCGAGCGCATCGCCAAAGAGCGTGAGATCGAGGCGGCGGAGATCGAGCGGCGCAAGGCGCTCGAACTGGCCGAGCAATTGCGCGCCATCGCGATCGCCGAGCAGTCGAAGGCCCAATCGGAGGCGCAGGCGGCCGCGGACCGGGCGCGCGCCCTGGCGGTTTCCGAGGAAGAGAGGGTATTCACGGCGCGCGAGACGGAGATGGCCACTCGGCGCAAGCAGATCGAGCTGATCGCAGCGGCGCAGGAGGCCGAACGCGAGGCGCTGCGCGTCAGGGTCGCGGCTGAGGCGGAGAAGCTCGCCGCCGCCGATCGTGGCGTTGCGTTGAGGTCGCAAGCCGAAGCCGAGGCCGATTCCGACAATATCCGCTCCATGGCGATCAAGCTGCGCCGGGAAATCGAGGCCGAGGCGACGCGCCTGATGAACGAAGCGCAGAACGTGCTGACGCCCGAGGCACGCGGCTCCGCAGCGCGCTTGCGGCTCATTGACAAGCTCGAAGCGATCATCCGCGAATCGGTGAAACCGATGGAGCGCATCGAGGGGATCAAAATTCTCCATGTTGACGGTCTCGGCGGTGGCAGCGGCAGCCATAACGGCACCGGCGGCGATCTCGGCGGGAGCTTTGCCGACCAGGTCGTCAACTCCGCGCTCCGCTATCGCGCGCAGGCGCCGCTCATCGACGAGATGCTCAAGGAGATCGGTCTTGAGCCCGGCAAGATCGGCCAGATCGCCGGCGCGCTCGGGAAGAAGATCAGCAAATCGGAAGATCCCGATCGGAGCGGCTCGTGATCAAGGTCTATGCGTCGAGCGTGATCGATGCTGCCGCGGATGCGGTTTGGGCGCATATCCGCGACTTCAACGGGTTGCCGAAATGGCATCCGGGGATCGCGGAGTCCCGGATCGAGAACAATTGGCCCGCCGATCGCGTCGGCTGCGTGCGCAATTTCCGCCTGCGCGATGGCGGCATCATCCGCGAGCAGTTACTGACGCTTTCGGATTACGACTACCAATGCACCTACTCGATCTTGGAATCACCGATGGGCGTGCAGAACTACGTAGCGACGCTCAAGCTCGCACCGGTAACCGACGGCAATCGCACCTTTGCGGAATGGTGGGCGGAGTTCGATCCGCCGGCGGGCCAGGAGCGAAAGCTTGCCGAGGATATCGGCCAAGGCGTATTTCAGGCCGGATTCAACGCCTTGAAGAGCTATTTCGGCCAGCGCTGATCCGATGCAGCGCGTGACGCGATCCGCCATCATCGATGCGCCGATCGAGCGTGTCTGGGCAGTGCTGCGCGACTTCAACAGCCATGATGCCTGGCATCCAGCCGTGGCCGACTCTTTTATCGAGGGCGGCGAGGCGGCCGACCAAGTCGGCTGCGTCCGCAACTTCCATCTGAGGGACGGCGCCCATATCCGGGAGCAGCTCTTGGCGCTCTCGGATGATTCGTTCATCTCGACCTACTGCATTCTCGACGCTACCGTGCCGCTGCAACGCTACGTCGCCATGGTGACGCTGAAGCGCGTGACCGATGGCGATCGCACCTTCTGGCATTGGCAGTCGACCTTCGATACGCCCCCCGGACGAGAGCGCGAATTCGCCGAGATGGTCGGCACCGGCGTCTACGAGGCGGGCTTCGAGGGTCTGCGACGCTACCTTCGGCAAGGCGCCGCGGGGATGGCTCGGCATGCGATGCCGGTCGGCGGCGAAATGATGGGACAGGCGGTGGTACTGACCGCGTTTGGCGGCACCGACCGGCTTGCCTACGAGCCGATCGCGGTGGCCGCGCCCGGTCGCGGCGAGGTGCGGATTCGCCAGAGTGCGATCGGCGTCAATTTCATCGATATTTATATCCGCCGGGGAGACTATCCCCTGGTGACGCCGCCCGCTCCCTTGGGCATGGAGGCGGCGGGGACGGTGGTCGATGTTGGGCCGGAGGTCCATCATCTGCTGCCGGGCGACATCGTTGCCTATGCTTCGGGGATACCCGGCGCCTATGCGACCTTGCGCGCGCTGCCGGCCGATCAGGTCGTGATCGTACCGCCGACAATATCGGCAGAGACGGCCGCCGCGGTGCTCTTCAAGGGGCTCACCGCCGAGTACCTGGTGAACCGCACCCATCGCCTGCGCGCGGGCGATCGCGTGCTCGTCCATGCCGCCGCGGGCGGTGTCGGCGTCATCCTTTGCCAATGGGCCAAGTATTTGGGCGCCCAGGTGATCGGGACCGTCAGCTCCGAAGAAAAGGCGCGGCTGGCGCGCGATCACGGCTGTGACGTGCCAATCGTGATGCACGATTACCGCTTCGCCGAAGCGGTGAAGGCGGCGACGGGAGGACGCGGCGTCGATGTCGTCTACGACGGGCTGGGGCGTACGGCCGCCGCCGAGAACTATGAAGCCCTGGCGCCGACCGGTCACTGGATCAGCTACGGCCAAGCGACCGGCCCGCTGCCGCCGCTCGATGCGGGCCAGCAGGCGGCAAAGTCGCTCCGCCTCTCGCGCCCTGTCCTTTTTCACTACACCGCCGAGCCTCAGCGGCTGCGCGAGATGGCGAGCAATGTCTTCGGGCTCGTGGAGCGCGGCGTAATTCGTCCGGTGATCCATCATCGCTTTCCCCTTGCGGCGGCGGCAGCCGCACACGGCGCGCTGGAATCGCGCGCGACAACGGGCGCGATCGTGCTGCTCGGGTGAGCCGCCAAAGCGTGCATCGCCATGTGCCGGCGCGCTCGCATCAAATGCCGGCGATCGGTAAGGATTGCGCAAGTGCCGCGAGGTAGCCTTGGAACATCGTCACTCTCGGAGCGAGGTGACCCATGGCAAACCCGGGTTGGATACTTGCGGCATCGGCGGTTCTTACCCTTAGCGCTTGTGCCGGAGCGGCTTACGTTCCGCCTGCGCAAGCCATAGCGTCGGACATGGCCGCGACGCATGCCGATGGCGCCCGCAGCAGCAGAGCGATGCTGGATTTTAGAGACAGCGATCTCTCCCCGGCGCGGCGGTAGTCGCGGCCGAGATCTGGAGCGCCGCGCCGCGCTGGGCGTCGATCGCCTCTCACGAGCCGCGGAATTGAGCCTTGCGCTTGCCGTGGAAGGCCTCCACGCCCTCGCGGAAATCGTCGGAAGTACGCAAGCGGCTGTAGCAGTGACCTTCGAGCTCTATCGCGATGCTGAGGGTGGAGTCCTCTGTGTCGTTGAGCAGCTTCTTCGCCGTCCGTTGCGCCAGGGGCGAGAAGCCACGCAATTCATCGACTAGCGCGTCGGTGGCCGCTTCCAGCTTGGCGTCCGGCACGCAATCGGTGGCGACGCCCCACTCGAATGCCTGTTTCCCGGAGATCCGCCGCGAGCGCATGACTATGTCCTTGGTGCGCGTAATGCCGACCATTTTCTGCAAGCGCGCCGAACCGCCCGAGCCCGGAATTTGGCCAAGGCGCTGCTCCGGCAGGGCGTATTGGCAACTTTCCGACACCAAACGGAAATCGCAGGCGAGCGAGACCTCGAAGCCTACGCCGAAGCAATAGCCGCGATTGGCGGCAATGACTGGTTTGGCGCATCGCGCCGGCGCCGCGATGTTCCAGGCGAGCTCGGAGACGGTCTCGGGCGAAGCCTCGAGAAAGCCCTTAATATCGCCGCCGCTCGAGAAATGCTCGCCTACCGAGCGCAGCACGATGACGCGCACGCGGTCATCGGCATCGAGCGCCTCGAAAGTGGCCCGTAGCTGATCCCGCTGCGGCATCGAGATGATGTTGAGAGGAGGCCGATCGAGAATGATATCGGCCCGCTCGCGGGCCGCATCGATCTCCACGCGGAAGCCATCGGGCTTCTTCGGAAGGGCTGGGGCGATAGCATGGGGATTGTAGCTCATGAGTTTCCTGCTCGGCTGTGAAACGGGACGGCTCACTCGGTCTGATACTCGCCGGCGACCAGCTTGCGGCGCAAAATCTTTCCGACGGGCGATTTCGGAATCTCGGCGACGAATACGTAGTCGCGCGGCCGCTTGAAGTTGACCAGGCTTGACCGCTTGCACCAATCGTCGAGTGTGTCGCGGTCGATCCTGCCGCTTCGCTTGACGAAAGCGACGATGCGCTTTCCCCAGCGCTCATCGGGCATTCCGACGACGGCGACCTCAGCGACATCGGGATGCAGCGAGAGCACGCTCTCGATCTCGCCCGGCGAGACGTTCTCGCCACCCGTGATGATCATGTCATCGACGCGGCCGGTGACGAAGAGATCGCCATCGCCGTCGACATAGCCGGTATCGCCGGTGAAATACCATCCCTGGCGGATTGCCTTGGCATCCGCGTCGGGCCGCCGCCAATAGCCATCGAACGCCTCGTCATTCGCGAGATCGGCTATGATCTCGCCCTCTTCGCCCGGCGCAGCGCGTTCGTTCGGATCCTGAGCACCGAACCGCACCACGCGAATGCGCTGATTGAGGCCCGCCTTACCGGCGGAGCCCGGCTTCGCCAGCGCCTTCTGATCGATGGTGAAGGTGTAGATCTCGGAAGAGCCGTAGTGATTGACGAAGAGATCAGGCTGGAACGCCTCGGCCACCCGCTTCAGCAAGCCGTCAGGCATGGTCGCGCCGGCGAAGCCGATCTTCCGCACCGAAGACAGGTCGGCCATGGGGAACGTCTCATGCGCGATCAAATCGTGATAGAGCGTCGGCACCAGATAGAGATTGGTCACCCGCTCGTGCGCGATGAGATCGAGCGCCGCCGCGGCGTCAAAGCGCGGCAGGCAGATGAAGGCGCCGTCGATCAGCGCCATCGCCAGGAGTGAGCGCACGCCCATGGTATGATAAAGCGGCATGACGCCCAGCGTTCGCTCGCCCGCGGCATAGAGATTCTGCGCGACATGCGCCACGGCGGCGGCGCGCTCCGCACGGTGGCGGCGGGGCACGCCCTTGGGCTTCCCCGTCGTACCGGAGGTATAGAGCATAAGCGAGAGATCCTCGGCCGAGGCGCGGGGCATCGCCGGTGCCGGCGGTCCCAGAAGCTCGTCAAACCTGGTTGTGCCGCGGCCAACTGCGCCGATCGCGACCTGCGGCAAGCCGCGGGCGCGCTCGGCGCCGGCGACCGCCTCGGAGGATATGTCCTGAAAGCAGATGAGGCGCGCCTCGGCATCGCCGATGCAATAGTCGACCTCCTCGCTTTTGGCGCGCCAATTGACCGGCGTCATGACGAGCCCGGCGAGTTGACACGCCCAATGAAGTGCCGCCGCTTCCCAGCGGTTTTGCAGGAGGGAGAGGAGGTGATCACCCTTGCGCAGGCCAAGGCGGTCGAGGCCACCGACGACGCGCAGAACCATTTCCAGCCATTCCGCATAGCTGAAACGCCGCTCGCCATCGATGATAGCGGTTGCGCGCGGGCTGCGCTCGGCGGCGGCGATCAGGCTGCGTCCGAGATCAAGCACGGGATCTCTCCTCGGCTAGCTCGCGGGCCGCGTCGAGGGCGGCCTGAACGATCCCGACATAGCCGGTGCAGCGGCACAGATGGCCGCTGAGCAAGACGCGAATCTCTTCCTCGGTCGGCGTTGGGTGGCGGGCAAGATAGTCGTCGAGCGACATCAGGATTCCCGGCGTGCAATACCCGCATTGAAGGGCATGATGGCGGCGAAAGGCCTGTTGCAGCGGCGAGAGGCGGTCGCCCTGCGCCAGACCTTCGACCGTGTCGACGCGACGTCCCTCCGCTTGCACCGCGAGCATCAGGCAGGACCGGCACGCGCGCCCATCGACCTTCACCGTGCAGGCGCCGCAGACGCCATGCTCGCAGCCGACATGGGTACCGGTAGCGCCGAGCACATGACGGAGGAAATCGCTGAGCAACATGCGTGGTTCGGCCCAGCCGCCGGCAGCGGCGCCGTTCAGGGTAAGCGTGACGCGATGCTGCGTACCAGCTTTCAATGTCGGCATGCCCTGGCCTCTTCGATGGCCGCGCGGCCGATGCGGCGGACGAGCTCGCGCCGATAGCGTGCGGTGGCGTGATGATCGTCGCTCGCCTCGAGATCCCAGGCGAAGGCGTCAAGAGCGTCGTCGAGCGCCGTCCCGGCGAGCTCTGCCGGCCACTCGCGAAGCATGGGGCGTGGCGCGACTCCGCTCACGGCAAAGCGCACCCCGTCCTTGGCGGCGATCGCAACGCAAGCCATCAACGCGAAATCGCCGTGTCGCTGCGACACCTCGCGGAAAGCGATGCCATCGCCTGCCTTCTCCAAGGGAAAGCGCACGGCCTCGATCAGCTCGTCATCGCGCCGCGCCGTCGACAGCATACCGATGAAGAAATCATCCGCAGCAACCGAGCGGCGGCCGCGCTTCGAACGCAGCATCACCTCGCCCTTGAGCGCGACCAGACAGAGCGGCAGCTCGGCACTCGGATCGGCATGGGCGATCGACCCGCAGATCGTGCCGCGATTGCGCGTCTGGTAATGGCCGACCCAGGGTAGCGCCAGCGCCAGCAGAGACGCTTCCTGCGGCAGCGTCGCGCGGCTCTCAAGGGTTGCTTGCGTGACCGCGGCTTCGACGACCAGCGCGCCGCCTTCCACGCGGCAGCGCGACAGCGCCGAGAGACCTGATATGTCAATAAGGAGCTTGGGCTGCGCGAGCCGCATGTTGAGGAGCGCCATGAGGGACTGGCCGCCGGCGAGGATCCGCGCATCACCGCCATAGTCGCCCAGCGCCGTTACGGCTTCTTCGACTGAGCCAGGCCGGAGATAGTCGAAGCTTGCCGGCTTCATCTCACGAGTCCCAGCAGACGCAAGAGAGCTAACAATCGATCAAACCGCCGCGAGCGCCGCCCTGCTTGCTGGCCGCCATCGGCAGCGCGCGCGGCTAAGGCCGTGAAGAATTGCGCAATGAGCAGCTTCGCCGCACCGTCGAGCATACGGCCACCAACCGCCGCGATCTTGCCGCCGATCTCTGCTTCGTAGCGGTACGCGATTGACGTGCCGCCCTTCTGCGGCGCGAGCGTCACATGGCCGGAACCGGCACCTCTTCCGAGCGGGCCTTGCGCGTGGCCCGAAAGCGTCAGCGACCTCGGCGCATCGAGGTCGGAGAGCCCAACCTCCGCCTGGTAGCGCCCGCGCACCGGGCCGACGCCGATCTCGACTTGAGCGCGGTAGGTGTTGGGTCGGCTCATCGCCAGATTCGAGCATCCCGGAATAAGCTGCGCAAATTCCTTGGGATCGAGGAGGATGGCCCAAACCCTCTCCGGTGGTGCGCCGACAAAGGCCGCGCCTTCGCCGGTGAGCGCCCGCCCGCCTTGGACGCTTGGCTTTGCGAGGGTCTTGGGTCGTCGATCGGGACTTTCCTCGCCATGGATCAGCGCTGCCACACGTGACTTCGTGAGCGGCAGTTGGATTTCCGCGACGCCCAGCGCGTCAGCGACGGCATTGGCGATGCAGACCGGCGTGCTCATATTATTGCCTTCGCCGACCCCCTTTGCGCCCAGCGGCGTGAAAGGCGAGGGCGTCTCCATATGCAATATCACCGGCTCGGGAATTTCGCAGGCCGTCGGGACGAGGTAATCCGCGAAGGTACCCGAAAGAAAGCCGCCGTCGCGGGCATAGACGAACTCCTCGAGGAGCGCCGCCCCCACGCCTTGCGCGAAGCCGCCGCGCACCTGGCCGTCGACGAGCCGCGGATTGAGCATTCTTCCGGCATCGTGCATGGTGACGTATTTGTCGATGCGTATCGCGCTCGTGTCACGATCGACCGCGACGCCGCAAAAGTCGAAAATGAATCCGTAGGCGCCGGAACTGTTGATTTCGTCGGCATCACTCGGCGCCGTGAGCTGCGGGGGCGTCCAGAACACGGTTTCGCGCAAGGTCGGCTCGACATCCTGCGGCAGAGTACCAGGTGCCCAGTGGCTGGTGCCGGCGACGCGTGAAAAGCTCGTCGCATTGTCGGGATTGCCGCGCGCGAAGATCTTGCCGCGCGCGAACTCGATCTCATCGGCGCGGACATTCAACTGCTGGCTGGCGATGCGGGCAAGCCGATGGCGCAGCTTGCCGGCCGCAAGATGCGCCGTCCCCGCGACCGCCGCCGCGAACCGGCTCGAATAATTCCCTGATGCGATCGACCATGCGTCCTTTTGCGTGTCGAGCTCGACATTGACGCGGATCTCTTCGGGTTTGAGCCCGAAGACGTCGGCGACCACTTGCGCCAGCACGGTGCGATGACCTTGGCCTTGCGGCGTCGAGGCGACATGGACACTGACGCCGCCGACCGGATCTATAGCGACCGTGGCAGTGGCGTGAGCGCCGTTCTTGGGTCCGGCCTTTCGCCGCTCCGCCGGCGTCATCACCGTGGTGATGTAGCCCATATTCGACACCGACGGTTCGACGATCGCGGCAAAGCCGATGCCATAGAGTCGTCCGGCGGAACGCGCCTCATCGCGGCGCCGCTTGAGTTCGTCGAGCCCGCCTTCGGCGCAGGCCCGCGCGACGGCGGCTTGATAATCTCCGGAATCGAGCAGCGCGCCGGCGGGGGCGCGATAGGGAAAGGCATCGTTGCGCACGAGGTTGCGCTCGATCACCTCCAGCGGATCGAGTCTCAGCTCGACGGCGATGCGCTGCATCAAGCGTTCCAGCGCGAAATAGACCTGAGGGCCGCCGAAGCCGCGATTGAGGCCGGTCGGCGTCTTGTTGGTCACGACGACGCGGTTTTTCACCGCGAGATGGCGGATGTCGTAGGCGCCGGTGAGATTGCCATGCATGCGATAGAGCGTCGCCGGCTCGGGCGCGCGGAGATAGGCGCCGCAATCCTCGATCTGATCCCAACGCAGCGCCGTCACCCGCCCGTCGGGTTCGACCGCGGCCTCGATCCGCACGACGCGATTGGTGGCGGAGACGGCGCCGGACAGATGCTCAAGTCGGTCCTCGACCCATTTGACGGGGCGCTCCGCGATACGGGCCGCCACCGCCATCAGCACGACATAAGGGAAAACGGCCTGCTTCACGCCGAAACTGCCGCCGGAATCGGGTGGCGTGCGCAGCCGCAAGCGGTTGCCGGGCACCTTGAGCGCACGCGCCATGACGGGATGGAGGCTGAACGGCCCTTGGAAATTGGCGAGCACGTCGTAAAGGTCGTCGCCGGGGTCGTATTCGGTCACCACGACCAACCCCTCGATCGGCGTGCAAGAGTTCCTGGGATAGCGCAGCGTCAGGCCGATGGTGCGATGCGCCGCGCCAAAGGCCGCGGCAGGATCGCCATAGGCGAAGTCGCGCTCGCTGACCACGTTGCGACCCAACGCTTCGAACAAGGAGGGGCTCGTATCGCTCGTCGCCTCGACGGGATCGACCACGGCGGGGATGGGCTTGTAGTCGACGGCGACCAGCTCAAGTGCATCCTCGGCGAGATAGCGGTCTTGCGCTACGACCACGGCGACGGGCTCGCCGACATAGCGCACGCGATCGACGGCAAGCGCCCAACAATCGATCGGCTGCTTGACGCCGACGACGAAGGGGCTCGAATGCTTCTTGATTTCGTCGCGCGCGAGTACCGCGATCACGCCCGGAGCGGCGCGCGCGGCGCTCAGATCGAGGGCGACCAGTTCAGCATGGGCGTGGGGCGAGCGCAGGATCGCCGCATGGAGCGTGTCTGCGCGCACCGGCAGATCATCCGCGTATCTGCCGCGCCCGGTGAGGAGCGACGGATCTTCGAAGCGCTCGATCGATCGGCCGACATAGGGCCGATCCCGGATCGCTCCTGTGGCGTCTGATAGCGTGGTCATGGCATCACGATATCGCTCGGCAGAGGCGCCGGACCGCGTCATCGATGGCTTCTCGGCTCGGCATGCTGGGCTGGGCACCGGGCATGCGGCACGCCACACCCGCTGCCGCGCTCGCCCGGCGCAACGAGCCCGCGAGATCTCCGCCATTGTCGAGAGAGGCGGCCAAGACTCCGACGAAAGTGTCTCCTGCGCCGGTCGTATCCACCACTTCGACCGGCAGCGCGGGTATGTCGATGCTGCCGCCGTCGGGTAGATAGGCGCTCGCACCCCGCGAGCCGCGCGTTACGACGATCACGTTGCCGAGCGCCGCGGCGCTGGCGCCGGGTTCGGGTCCGAGCAGCGCAGCCTCGCCCTCATTCGCAATCAGAATATCGATGCAGCGCCCGGTGGTCTCGTCGAGAGGGGCCGCCGGCGCGAGGTTGAGGATGACGCGGCTTCCGCTTCGCTTGGCGCGTGCGGCGAGCGATGCCACTTCGCTGCCGGGCACCTCCATCTGCATGAGCAGGATGGTGTCGGGCCCGAGCATTCGCTCGGGAACCATCTCGGCGGCTGCGCGCCGATTGGCGCCCGCCGCGACGGTGATCAAGTTCTCGCCCGCGGCCGAGACGGTTATGGCGGCACATCCCGTCGGCAAATCGACCACCCGCAGGAGGGAAAGATCGATCCCTGCGGCGCGCAGCAGGGCAAGTGCGATCTCGGCGAAAGGATCGCGTCCGACAGCGCCGACGAGACTGACCGTCGCCCCATCCCGCGCCGCGGCCAATGCCTGGTTAGCGCCTTTGCCGCCCGGCATCAGGCGATAGCTATCGCCGATGACGGTCTCTCCCGGCATAGGAAGCCGCGGCGCTGCGATCACAAGGTCGGCATTGATCGAGCCGAAGACGACGATCACATGCGCCTCCTTCCGCCCTATGCGAGCGGCTTCTCCGCGCGCAGCCGCTGGGCATAGACATTGATGATAAGGGCGGCGAGCAGGATCAAGCCACGAATCAGGATTTTGAGGAAGCTGTCGATATTGATGTGGTCGAGGCCATTGTTGAGCACGCCGAGCACGAAGAGTCCGACGATGGTGTTGGGAATTCCGCCTTGTCCGCCGAAAAGGCTGGTGCCGCCGACCACGACCGCCGAAATCGAGTCCAAGAGATAGTTGTCGAACTCGTCCTGCTGCGCACTGCCGAAATGGGCGACACCCAGCATTCCAGCAATGCCCGAGCACAGGGCCGAAATCACCATGACGGCGGCGATGATGGCACGGACGTTGACGCCCGAATATTCGGCGGCCTCGCGATTGCCGCCGACCATGTAGACATAGCGGCCGAACCGGGTATAGGTGAGCATGAGATGGCCCAACCCGAGCGCCGCCGTGGCGACGATGACGATCCAGGGGACGGCGCCGAGAGAGCCGCTGCCCAGCGTGGTGATCAGCGGCGGCACGGCATAGGCGATTTGCCCGCGTACCAGCATGGCGGAGATGCCGGCGCCGATCTCCAGCATCGCCAGTGTCATGATAAAGGACGGAATACCGATCCAGGTGACGCCAAAGGCCGTCACGGCGCCGAGCAACAAACAGCTTAGCAGCGCAAAAACGATGGCGAGGGCACCCGGCAAGGGAATATTCGCGATGTTCACGCTGGCTTCCTGGAGCGTGAAGAAGGCGACGATGATGCCGGTGGCGTTCGCGACGCTGGCGACGCTCAGATCGATCTCGGCGCAGAGGATGACGAAGGTGAGGCCGACCGCCATGATGGCACTGACGGAGATCTGCGTCAGGATGTTGGCAAGATTGTCGAACGTGACGAAGGAGGGGCTCGCGAGCGCGAAGAACAGGACGAGAAAAAGCAGCGTCAGGAAGGGAGCGATGTTGCGGAGCTGATTGCGCAGCCAGTTCCGGGTTACCGCGGCCCTCGCCGCTGCGGTGGCGCTGGTCTCTTCGGTTGTCATCTCGCGCTCACCTCACGCGACGGCGAGCAAGCGGTCCTTGCTGACCGTTTCGCTCGCAAATTCGTGGGCGATCTCGCCTTTCTTCATCACCAGGATGCGATCGGCCAGCGCCAGCACCGTCTCTGGCTCCGTCGAGACGACGAGAATGCCGATGCCTTGATCGCGAAGGCCGCGTACGATTCTGACGACGTCGCTCTTGGCACCCACATCCATCCCTCGCGTCGGCTCGCTCAGCACGAGCACCTTGGGCGGGAAGGTGAGCCACTTCGCCAGGCCGACCTTCTGCTGATTGCCACCGGACAGCGTGCCCAACGGCCGCTCGACCGAGGGCGGCCGGATATGCAATCCGTTGACCCGGTCGCGCGCGAGACGTCGTTCCAGCGCCGGCTTCAGCAGCAGCGGCGATAGTCGGCCTAAAATGCTGATCGACATGTTCTTGTAGATGGGCTCGTGCGCGAACAGCATGCTACGCCGGCTTTCCGGCACGAAGGCAATGCCGGCGCGACGCGCGGCCGAGGTATTGCGAAATCGCACCGGGCGGTTGTCGATGCGCAGCGCGCCGCGATCCGCCGCGAATTTGCCGAAGAGCGTGCGCGCGAGTTCGAGTTGACCACATCCCATGAAGCCATAGATGCCCAGGATTTCTCCGGCGCGTATCTGCAAGCTGACATTGCGGTAGGCCCGCCCTGCGGTCAGGCCCTGGGCGTCGAGCACCACGGGCGCGTTCGGGCGGCTGTCGAGCCGGATGTCGCCGATATAGCTTTCCTCGAGCTGATCGTGCCCGGTGCCGATCATCCGGTCGATGATCCAGCGTTTGTCGACATCGCCCGCGGCAACCGTTGTGACTTTCCGGCCATTGCGCAGCACGGTGACGAGGTCGGAGATCCGCAAGACATCGTCGAGAAAATGCGAGATGAAGATGATGCTCTTGCCGGCCTTCCGCAGCCGTTGCAGGACGG
>Ga0209062_1002746_pt1 | contig 22390 bp, 27 predicted proteins | sample Coa_R2_2_FD_187158 | JGI IMG/M metagenome (GOLD analysis project Ga0209062, IMG submission 187158) | Surface soil microbial communities from Centralia Pennsylvania, which are recovering from an underground coalmine fire - Coalmine... | ecosystem: Environmental > Terrestrial > Soil > Unclassified...
GAGTATACTGCATGACGCGCAAGCCTCCATCCTGGAGTGGTGACGTGTTGCAACATCATTCTCAGGATGGAGCTTGCGTTCATCTACCCCCCGCAACTTCAACAACCTGCAAGTTGGGGACTACTGTCTGTCTCTCTCTCATGTGCCTTCTCGTGTTCTCTGCGGTGAAATCCTCTTCTGCTTGTTCCAAGTGCGAGGCACGAGTGATTGCGGTTGAAGGATTGAGCCTCCGGCAAGGGCGATTCACGCTTGGTGGCGTGTCGTTTTTTGTTCCAAGTGGCGCGTATGCGGTGCTGATGGGCCGGACGGGAGCCGGGAAGACGACTCTGCTCGAATTGCTCGCAGGGCTTCGTTACCCAACTACCGGGCGAATTCTTATCGCCGAGCGAGATGTCACGACACTCCCACCTTCCGCACGCAACGTCGGCTACGTTCCGCAGGACGCGGTTCTCTTCAAGACAATGAATGTGCGCGAAAACATTGCCTTCGCGCTCACGGTGCGCAAGTTCCCAGCGAACGAGATTGACGCTCGCGTGCGGGAACTCGCCCAGCGATTGGGGATCGTGGATCTACTCGACCGCAGAGCGGTTGGCCTGAGTGGCGGCGAAGCTCAGCGTGTTGCACTCGGCCGGGCACTGGCGTTTCGACCGCCGGTGTTGCTGCTCGATGAACCGCTCAGCGCGGTGGACGAAGACACGCGAGCGCGGCTCATTGAGTTACTGCGTGAGGTGCGCAAGGAAAACAATCTTACGGTGCTGCACGTCACGCATAGCCGCGTGGAAGCAGAGTCGCTCGGCGACAGGCATCTGCTGTTGGAAAACGGCCGCGTGACAACGGCACAGGAATAGGTGTGAATACTTGCCAAAAGTGTGAAGCCGGAATTATTCCCGGTTATGTTACAGCGAGGCAAGTGAGAGAAGAGAACCCCCCCTCACTTGCCTCGCTGTTACGTCTGCCTGTCGGCAGATTTCGCTCGGCGACCTCGCCCCGCAGAAGCGGGGCGAGGTCGCCGAAGACTCGAAGCGGAGCGGCGTCACGGTGGGTGAGGGTCTTCCGCTTTTCTCTGCCCCATTCCAGAACATCCTCGTCGGTCAACGCACAGAGCTGCCCGACGGTGGTGATGCCCCTGCGCTGGGCGCGATTACTCGCCCGCAACCGCGCCAGCGGTGCGGGTCAGGTGCAACTGCGGGTTAGGCGATGCCAACTACTTTGATGCGCCGAACTCTTTCAGCACGGCGGCCAGCTTGGTTTTATTCCGGTTCCTGGCCATGTATGGCCTCGTTGGCGACGGGCTGGACCTGTCGCCAATATACGACGTTCCTTCTTCGTCCGCCAACGCACCCAACTGATCGCACACATTCAGAACGCCAATAGCCATTACAACCTTCCGCCGTTTTCCAAGAAGCTCACCTTTACTCCGCTACGGCGGAGCGGTACACGGATTCGGTTACGCCTTCTTCTCCCGAGTATCAGGTGCATTGAGCCCGCGGAGTTGCCACTCACCCAGAAGACGCGTCTTGATCTTCTCGCCGCCGATCTTGACCGTGGCGTACTTCTCATCGGCACAAACCAACTCGCCACGGGCAGCGGTGACGGTGCTCAGTCGCCCCGCGCGGGTGGGAATCTGCATCTTCCCGATATGCTCGCCCCCAGAAACCACGCGACCGGTGTCGTCATCGGTCACCATGACTTGGCCACTGAGGGTGTCGATTTCGCCGGGAACCCAAATAAAGCTCCTGGATATGTTCAACCCGTGGAAACGGCGCACCCCCAGGTCCGCCATATCCGAACAATACGCGATGATCTCAGAGACCGACGCCTGTCGATTTTCGCTCAGTAGTCCAAGATGCCAGCCGCTATCGGGGCGGGAGTGTGCCAGCCGCAGGGTGCGCAGATCGCGGAGAGCATGATTGATGGTGTCCACCGAATTGGGCGCATCGATTTCCTGAGCATCCAGCCAGGCGACCACATCGGAGGGCCATACCTCAACGCCAGGATTGGAAGGGCGTCCATCGCACAAGGCGCGGAGCGCGCGGTAGGTGTTTTTCAAGGACGGGCGGGCATTCTTGAGGGGCTTGGGCAGATCATCGCTGTCCATCGGCGCGGGGCGGGTATCCCGCCGCGCGGTGAAGCTATACCGCACTCCCTCGATCGTCTCGGCGTATTTGGGCCTGGTAATTTTGTCGCGTCGGGCTGCTGCTCGCAATTCGCGAAAGCAGCGATGGGCTGTCTCTTCAAACGATTCAAAGATGCGCAGCATTGGCGAACTCCCAAGAACGACTGCCGACCGAAAATCGGCAGGCGGAAAAGGCTTCTAATTATAGTGGATTGGCGTACAGTTCAAGATGGAGGTATGAAGGGGAGAGCCAAGCATGAACGACCAAGGTAAACACGAATTGCGGGAAGCGTTGGCAAATTGTCCGACGTGGGCAACCGCGACCATAATCTTGCGGAACGAAGCGGGCGAAATTGTCGGGAGCGGGTGGCTGGAGAGAACCGGCGAAGACACCTATCTCGCTAGGATTTCCGGTTCTTCAATCGCTCAGATTCTTTCCGCATCTCCTCCAGTAACAGATGGGTGAAGAAATCCTGTATATCGCGATCCTTGAATAACTTTGCGACGCTCTTCCCACGATGCGCTGCAATCTTTCCGACAAGTTCCGCATCTGACACGGCGACCTTTAGCGTCGTCTGGCCTTCCTTCTGTTCCTTCTGTTCCTTTTGCTCCTCTGGCTCGCCCGCGACCGGCGCAGCTCCAGAATTGGGCGCTCCGGTCTCTTTTTTCTGCCCCTTCGGCATGGTTGCGGCCACCACAAGTGCATCTCCGTTCGGGGTAACAATAAACCCCGAATTCTTTGATCCAAGTTACCGCCGCGTTTCGCCATTCGCCACCAGGTTAACGAATTTTCGCCACCTAACTACCTTGACTACTTATATTCCGCGTAGTAAAAGATTCTAGGTAGCAACCGGCATTCAGCCAGGTTCGCTTTGGGCTCGCGAAGTGGCCTTCCCAGGCTCTGTTGAAACACAGTTGAAGATGTCGCGATGGAGAAAACCGCTCCCAAACAAGCAAGCCCCGTGACAACCGACCCGTGGTTTCAACAGAGCAACTTTCTCATGAGCGATCGAACGCCACGGAGATTCGCTTATGCCATCGCCCTCCAGAGAAGCCCGCGCTGCCTACATGCGGCAATACCGCCACATCAATAAGCAGCGCGAGAAAACCCGTCGCGCCAAGCAACTTTCCGAAGAGGAATGCAACAGCCGCGATCTCCTCGCGCAGGCACGGGCCAATGAGCGCCAGCGTCTTTGTCTCTCTGGCCTGGGCAAGCCGCACACATTCCTGAGCCAGCACGCCGGTGTTCGCATCTGCCCGCGTTGTCGCAAGCGGCAGGGGAAATGGGTCGAGCCATCACCGCGAGCAGAGCCCTATCGCGTGGCCTGCGAAACACCAAGCTAAGCGCGAACAGCCGGACAAGGCTTGACCCGTGTCCTCCAGCACGGGTGACGCGAGATGAGCGACTCGCGGCCTTGTCCGGCACCCTCAAGCAGATGGTCCGGTTGAGAGTGTTGCATTGATTCCGAGCAGTTTTCAGAGTGGTCCGCTCGCGGAGCAGACCACTCTGAAAACCACTTGTTCCACACCGGACATCCTCTTCCGGATTGTGAATAAAAGGACCCCGCCCATGATCTCCATCCTCGATATGGCACAGGGCCGACTCGCTCCCACTGCGACCTACCACGTTCGCGAGTGGCGCTGGTTGCCGCACGAAGTCGCGCACGATGGACGCATCGGCACGCTCGTCATCATCCTCGCACACCGAGCACGCCGCGAACTCGCTCGCGGCCGCTACAGCAAGGCAACGGAACTGGAGATCGACACATACGGCGTGCGGGAAGAAACCCACCTCGGTGCCACCGGCAGAGTGTTTCTGCTGCGAAAGGATAAGCCGCCCGAGGAAGAGGAACGCGAGCGGCAGGAAGCCTATCGCTGTGTGGTTGGCGGCATGGTGGAGACGTGTGGCTGCCAGGCGGGCGGATTTGATCGAGTGCGAACGCTGGCGAATATCGTCGGATGCAAACACCGGGACGCGCTTCGCGCGATGATTGCGGACGGAGTCATCTGAGGTGTGCACCATGCTTGAGTTTCAAGGCCGATGTATCGCGACGACCGACGGGCAGGCGCATTATTTTCTCGAAGATGGGAAACCTGCGATTTGCGGCTGCCGCCTCCAGAGAACGTTCCAGCAGGTCCACCCAAATTCAGCGAGGGGCGCATGCTTCCTTGTCCATCCGTGCCCCCAATGCATCAATGCGAACGTCGATCGTGGGGCGAAAGGCGGTGCGGCGTGATCTCGCCCTCTCGTCTGGAAAAGCGCATCAGTGCCGCGCGTGCCAAGCTCAAGCAGCAGTATGCGCCGGTCGATGGTCTCCAATTGCATCCCGATGTCGATCTCGTCCCTGAGATGTCAGAAGACGAGTTTGCCGCGCTCCTGGAAGACGTGAACCGGCGGGGGGTGGTGAAACCTCTCGACTTGCAGGACGGCACCACGATCGTACTGGATGGCCGCTCACGCCTCGAAGCTGCCCGGCGGGCGGGCCTCGTCCGGGTGCCTGTGGTTGCGGTGGAATTGCAAGGCGAGACGCCGGTTTCCTACATGATTCGCGCTGCACTCACGCGGCGTCATCTCTCCCCAAGCCAGAAAGCCATCCTCGGAGCGGAACTCGAAAAGCGATTGGCTGAGCCTGCAAAAGAACGCGCCCGTCAAGGCAATGCTCGCGGTGGTGCGAAGTCCGCTCGGACTCGCGCGAGCAAAACGAAGTCTCCGGCAAATTTGCCGGAGACTTCGCCCGCCCGCAACCATCATGGCGAGGCTCGCGAACAAGCCGCTCTCGCAGTCGGAGCGAGCGCTCGGAACATCCAAACTGCCAAAACCGTCATCGATAAAGCCCCTGACCTCGCCGAGCAAATCAAGGCTGGCGCGATCACCGTTCATCAAGCCGCAACCGAAATCAAGCGCCGCGAGAAGCGGGAAGAACTCCAGGCCAACGCCGCAAAGGAACCCGACCCCACCATTTCTCAATGGGAAATCTTCACGGGCGATTGCCTCGAACTCTTCAAAACCCAGTGGTGGGATTCGTTCAAACAGAAGCCCCGCCTGATCTTCGCCGATCCGCCGTACAACAGCGGCGTCGACTACGGCAACGGCAGCGAAGCCGACACGCTCTCGCCCGAGAAGTTCGTCTCATGGTGTGCGCAGTGGCTGGCTTACTGTGAGGCGACGCTCACCCCCGACGGTTCCTGCTGGTTACTCATCTCCGATGAGTTTGCGCTCGAAATCGGAGCGCGATTCAAGCACACCTTTACGCTCGCCAACTGGGTTATCTGGTACGAATCCTTCGGCGTGAACTGTGTGGGGAAATTCAACCGCACCAAGCGGCATCTCTTCCACGGCGTCAAGAATCCCAAAACCGCGATCTTCAATGAAGACGCAGTAACGCGGCCGAGCGACCGGCAGACGAAGTACAACGATGCTCGCGCCAATCCGAGCGGCAAACTCCTCGACGATGTCTGGTTCGACATTCCGCGGCTGACCGGAACCGCATCCGAGCGGATGCCGGATTTCCCCACGCAACTTCCCCTCGCACTTCCCCGGCGCATCGTCCGCTGCGCCGCCATGCCCGGAGATCTGGTGCTTGACCCCTTCTGCGGCAGTGGAACCACGGGTGCCGCAGCGCTGGAGTATGGCTGCATGTTCGCGGGCTTTGAGTTGAATCCCGACTTTGCGCAGAAAGCCGAACTCCGTCTCAAAGGAGTTACCCGATGCTCCTGAAGACAGAGCTTGCCCTCTACGGCGCCCCTTCGTCATTGGTCCTTCGTCCTTGGTCATTGGTGAAAGCCGCTTGCGAATGGCCAATCGACTAATGACTAATGATCAATGATCAAGAACTAATGAGTATGAACGCACTCTTCGACAACCCGCCCATCGTGATGGTTGCCGCCACGCCGCCCAAGCTCAGCGCCGAACTCATTGCGGCCCTGGTGAAGTACGGCTATCGACTCTCGCTTGTCGAGAACTGGACGGAGGAACGCGCATTCACGGCACTGGCGGCCGCACAGAAGCGATTGCGGCGCGACACCAACGCCGGGAAGGTTCGCGCCCAAAACCAGGGCATGCCGAGCGAGGGCCGCACGCTGAGCGCGATGCAACTGACAGCACGCGTGAAGGCCGCGACCGAACTGGAACGCGCACTCTGCGGCAATGCGACCGATGCGGAACTTGACTGCCTGTGTTGCGATGCCGTGGTGCTCCTGCTCGCCGCCGAGAAGCGCGACCTCTTACCGCTACTCGTGGCGACGCTACGAGCGAATCCGAGTTGGGGAGGACAGGAGTAATGAGTGTACTCGACGCCTACCCCTGGATTGCCCAGCGATTTCAGAGTGTCAAAGAAGTCTCTGCTGGCCGCTATTGCTCCGCGGAGTGTCCCCTCAAATGCCACCGCTCGGCGGGGCTGCGATTCTGGCTCGGAAATGACGGCAGGCTCATGTTCGGCTGTTGGGCCGGTTGTCCCAAGCTCGAAATTCTTCGTGTCGTCGGTGCCAGTTACCGAGATTGCTTCCCGAAGGGCATGGAGGCCCTGCGGGCGCATCAAGAGATTGTGCAGCGTTACCCATATCGGGACGAGAACACGCAGCTTCTCTACGAGACGGTACGGTTCGAACCTGGCACGCGAGGCCGCGACAAGGACTTCCGCCAGCGCCGGCCTGCGCCGGAAGGCGGTTGGATCTGGAATCTCGAAGGCGTCCGTCGCGTGCTTTATCGGCTGCCCGAGCTGCTTGCTGCTCCGAAGGGCGAAGTCGTTTTCGTTGTCGCCGGCGAGAAGGACGCCGATGCTCTCCACTCAATCGGTCTTTTGGCGACGACGAACGTTTGTGGTGAGCGGACTGAATGGCTGGAGAGCTACAGTCAGACTCTCGCTGGGCGTGATGTGATCGTCGTCGAGGATCGTGACACCGCTGGTCGTCGCCACGCCTGCGAGGTTCGCGGCTCGCTGATGGACTACGCCCGGAGCCTCACGCGACTGGTATTCCCTGCGAAGGATGCAACGGCATTTCTGATGGGGCTTCGTGCCAACGATGTAACGACGCCGGCCGAACTGCGGGAATACGTGTGGGGTGTGGTTGAGGAAGCGGCGAAGTGGCAACCGGTGGAGGTCTGACGAGCCGGAATTCTTGACGAGCCGGAAGCGGACGAGCCGGAAGCGTAAGCGACGGGCTTGTTTTGACGAACTTGACGAGCCGGAAGCGTAAGCGACGGAAGCGCAAGGCCCGTCGCTAACGCTTCCGGCTTGACGAGCCGGAAGCGTAAGCGACGGGCTTGTTTTGACGAACTTGACGAGCTTGACGAGCCGGAATCCGGAATCGTAAGCGACGGGCAAGGAAGCAAGGCCTGTCGCTAACGCTTCCGGAAACGCAAGGCCCGTCGCTTACGCTTCCGGCTCGTCAAGAGGCTAACGCTTCCGGCTCGTCGATAGCCCCTGATTGGCAAGACCGCGTGTTCCCGTGCGGACCTGAGGGTAACGGGGAGCGAGCGAGCCCCAGCGCGCCAGAAGAAGGGGTGAAGGTGGACCGGTTGCGGTCCGCCGTACCGTCAGTGCCGGTCGACGTCCGACACCCTATGACCGGGGCAAACGCTGAACGGCAGGCGGGGTGAAAGCCTCGGATGCCTGAACCAAACACCGGGGACGGTCAACCCAGACACCGGCTCCGACTCGGGATGACTGCACCGACTCCGCCAGGGGTCGGTGCGCCTCCACCTCACCAACAGCGGGATTACGGGCCTCTTGACGAGAAGCGTTAGCGACGGGCCTTGCCCTTCTTGACGAGCCGGAAGCGTAAGCGACGGGCAAGGAAGAAGCGTGCCCGTCGCTGACGCTTCTCGTCAAAACAAGCCCGTCGCTAACGCTTCTCGTCAAGAGGCTGACGCTTCCGGCTCGTCAAGAGGCCCGGCTCGTCAGTGGCCGAATTGAAGTAAACTCGCGCGCAAAAACCCGAACTGCCATTGGCCAAGTAAATGGACACTGATTGCCCCACACTCCGCTTTGGCGGCGTGCTTTACCGCATCCCCTTCTCGCATCTCTTTCGCGCCCACACCGAGGCCGAAAAAGCGGGCCTCGTCGCTTCGATTCGGGAACACGGTGTTCAGGTACGCATCCTCACTTATGACAGTGAGCAGCACGGTGTGCGGTGCATCATCGACGGCGCCACTCGCCTGGCCATCGCTGCGGAACTCGGTCTGTCTGCCATCGCTGCTCAGCACCGCGGCCGAATCTCTGACGACGAGGCCGAAGCGCTCGCCCAGACACTCAATCGCGATCGCCGACACCTGACCTTAGAGGAACAGCAGCAGCAACGCCGGGAACGCGTGAAGCGGGTGGCGGCTGCCCGTGCGGCCGGAGAAAGTACGCGTGTCATTAGCCAGAAAGAGGGCGTATCTCAAATGCAGGTGCGCCGCGATCTGGCTGAGGTAGGTGAGACGGGGGTCTCACCTGATGCCAAAAGCGAATCACCTGCGTCCGAGGGCGAGACTGAAGCCGTCTTTCCGGATCGCATTGTTGGCACGGATGGCAAACGCTATCCCGTCCGGCGTCGAGAACCCACGCAACCGGCACGCGATCCGGCTCTTGTTGCGGCTGAGGCGATTTTGGGCACGGCACAGGAAGCGTGCGAGACGCTGAGGCGAAGCCTCGATCAGCTTCGCGGCACGTTGCTCGCGGCGTCACTGGATCGCGTGTTCGCGCAGCACCAGGTTGCCGATCTGGCTCCGCTTGATGCGGCGCTCTCGGATCTGGCGCTGGAGATCGTTCAGAGTTACCAAAGCACGTGACAACAGAAAATATCTCGCGGTCGCGAGAAAGCGAACAAGATGACCGCCACTGTCAAACAGGCACTCCTGGAAGCCTTTGAACTGCTGGGTGGTGTTCCGGCGCTTGTGGAGTGGGGCGAGAAACATCCGACCCAGTTTTACGCGCTTTGGGGTAAACTCCTTCCGCGGGAAACCAAAACCTCCGAAGCCGAGCCCTTCAACATCAGGATCGTGGAGCAAGTCGTCACGGCTGAAGATGTCCATAACGATCGATATTCCGACCCGGCTCTATCCGGTGCAAGCGAGGTTCCGGCGTAGCGCAGCGCTTTACAGGGCATTCGTCGGCGGGATCGGTAGCGGTAAGAGTTTTGTCGGGGCTTACGACCTCATCATGCGGGCGCGGGCCGGCCGCAACTACATGGCGATTGGCCCGACGTACACTTCGCTTTCCGACTCCTCGCTCAAATCCTTCCTCAGTCTCGCTCGCGATTTCCACGCGATTGCTCCCGGCTCTTTGCGGCTGTCGGTCCCGCCACAACTCACACTCCGAAACGGAGCACAGGTGATGTTCCGTTCCGGCGACCGGCCGGATTTGCTTCGCGGGCCGAATCTCTCGGGCGTGTGGCTCGATGAAGCGTCGCTCATGTCTCGCGAAGTGTATGACATCGCCATCGGCCGCTTGCGCGAAGCGGGAGAACAGGGCTGGCTGTCGGCAACCTTCACACCCAAGGGTCCGACTCACTGGACTTATGAAACCTTCGCCACTGGCAGGCCGAACACCGCGATCTTTCGGGCGAGGACGCGCGATAATCCGTATCTGCCACCCCATTTCGAAGAAACGCTCCGCGCGCAATACGGTGAGACGCAGTTTGCGCGTCAGGAACTCGGCGGTGAGTTCGTGCAGGTGGAGGGGGCGGAGTTCCCGGCGGAGTGGTTCGACTTTCCGGGTTTCTGGTTCACCGCTTGGCCTGAGAAGATCACGCACAAAGTTCTCTATCTCGATCCATCGAAGGGCAAGGGCGACAAGGCGGGCGACTACCAGTGCTACGCGTTGGCGGCGTTGGCAAGACTCCCGGATGTCGGCAACGTGATTTGCCTCGATGCGTGGCTTGGACACGAACCGCTCCCGGCACTGATCGCACGCGGCATCCGCATCATCTGCGAGTGGCAACCGCACTGGGTTGGCTACGAGGACAACGGCACAATGGGCTTCATGGCTCCGGAGATCGCCCGGCAGAGGGCCGATCACCTCGGCTTGCCGATCTGGGCGCCGGTGACGAACAGCGATAGCAAGCTCGGCCGCATGCGCTGCCTGAGTGCCTATCTTTCGCGGCGAATGATTCGCATCCGGAGTACGGCTGGCGGCAAGCTCCTCCGGGCCCAGATGGGGGATGTCCCGTTCGGCGAATACGACGACGGCCCCGACGCCGCCGCAGGGGCCGTGCGAGCGCTGGAAGCGATGGTGAATGGGAGGTAGGGGAGGTTCCAAGCCCAACAGGGGCAGAGAAAGCAATGAGTATTTCTAACTGGTGTGTGGCGGGCGGACACACGTCCAGGAATCTTTCTGGCAACGTGTGTCAATAGCGCCAAGCGATAAATTAGCGATTGGGTGCGGCCGGTGGCAAATGCGATTATGCCAGGGTTTTCCAAGTTGCGCCATGCCGCCTAGTGCATTAGTGTACATATTATCAATGCGCTAGGCGGCACATTCCTTGTGTTAAGAGCGACCTCAGACAATGAAGTGCTCAACCTCAAATTCGCAAGTTACGCCGTAGCAATAACATTGGCCCTCCGCGCTGGGAGAACTGAACCTCGTTGCTGGCTTGTCCTCTCGTTAATGCGTACACTACATATTCCCAGAAGCGGCACGGCGTTCGCCCACGGAAGGAGAGGGTTGGCGCCCGATACACGCACAGAGAGATTGATCCTCCGCGGGGGAGTGGCTAGCATCGCGCCCGGGGCCAAGAGAGACCCGAGACGTCGAGCGTCTGCCCGAGAAAGGATCGAGGCCACCATGTCTCACAGCACAGCAAGCGACCTGTTCACCGACTGTCTTCGCTTTTTCAGTACCAACCTCACGATGCTGGAGAGCGGAACCAGCCAAGAGGACAAATGGGAATTGGAACGACGCATCCTGATCGCCGGCAATCTGCTCCGCACTGTTCGCGATGATTTTCTCGCGTGGCAAGTCCGCGTCCGGCAGAGTCGGCAACCATTCGATTCAAAGGATCAGGAGCAGTACACGGCGTTGTTCAAGACAATGATTGGTATCTTTAGCGACCTCGAAAACCGCGCCACGACGATGGAGCGGGAGTTGGACGAACACGTGGCACACAGCAACGACCTCTATATCTGGTCCCTTGAGGCAGAAACACTTCTCAAGCAGAAGTGCGTCCCTCCTGCGCCTGTCCAGATGGCGTTTGATGTGACTGAAGAAGAGGCCGGCGAACTCCACAAGTTGCTGTCTGCACCGCCTGATGCTCCTGGCAAGTTGAACTACCCCACCAAGCGAGTACCCACGACCGACGCTTCTGCTCTGAAGTGAGATCAACGCGCTGGCCCCCGCTGAGTAACCCGTCGAACGATTCGACGGGTTGCTGTGTTAAGTCCACCACCCGCCCGGTGTCCGATGAGCGAACCGCTTCGAAAGATCGAGTTCACGGAAGAACTGCTGGTCGCGCCGCAAGTGATGGCGTTCGAGTGCGGCAATGAAGTGTGGGAGAAGGAAGTGTCGGAGTGGTTGAAGCTCCGCAAGCCCACTCTCTACGAGCAGGGTGAGTTCCAGCGCTGGCTGGAACAGCGTGCTCATGATGCCGTGGACCGCGGCACGGAGAGCGAGGAGAAGAAGGATCGCCGGCACGATCGCATCTATGCCGATGCGGCGCTCGGTAAGTACGAGTGGGACGGCCCTTACGCGATGGAGGCGATGTGGACACCGGCGGGCCTGGCGAAGATTGTGGCGATTGTCTGCCGCGATCAGGGCGTGACGGACGAGCAAGCGGAGAAACTCGTTGAGGAGCAGATCAAGCGGGTAGCGGCAATCCTCTTGATGCAGGCCAGCGAAGACCCAAAAGCGATGGCCCCGGTGCTCGAAGCACTGGGGCTACCGATCGAATGGCTTGCGTCCGAGCCAAGCGAACCGTCATCCAACAACTCTGTAACCCACCCCTCGGACGACCCGCCGACCTCGCCGCCATCGGCCGACTCAACGACGACCAGCTCCTCTTCCTCTACGCTGTCGAACGCGGATACGACGGGCACATGACAATTGCAGCGGCGCCTCCGCGCTGGCCGACACTCAGGGAGTTGCATGACCGGCGCTGCTTCCTGCTTGGCATCACCGAAGCGACGAAGGTGGAGCGGCTGTGGAAGGAAGAAGTTGAGCAGCGCAATCGGGAGAAGAAGTCGTGAATCCGCAACAGGCACTCATCGTCGCGATGGAGATGTTGCGGGTTGCCGTCCAGAACAGCACCACGGCCCTCCTCGGCAACGCAGCCAATCTGCAACGCGTCTTGTCGGCGCCAGCAAATAGTCCGACCCAATCAGGAGAAGGTTCTGGCAACCGAGGATCCGCCAGCAGCCCAACCGCACTCACCACCGATCAGTCCCTGCATCTGGTCGCCTATCGTCTCCAGGCCAATTCGCAGGCCCTGATCGAGAACACAGCAGCCATCCGCGCCCTGCAGTCGTGGCTCGATCACTTGGCCAGCGAAATGGGCGGCGGCCGGGCCTTGCCAACCGCAACTCCCGTTGCACTGCCGCCCAGGCCAGTGGCCACGCCGATCAAACCAAAGCCCAAACCGGCAGCAGAGGTCCCGAACCCTTTCAAAAATTCGCTCAAGGATATCGGCAAGAACTTCGCCGGGAAAATCGCCGGCACCGGAGCGATTTCGGGCGTGGTGGGGAAAATGGGCCCGATTGGACTGGCGGCAAGCCCCATCCTCGGCGTACTCGAAAAAGTCGTTGGCAAGTTCGCGGATCTGCTCAGCCCGATGGCGATCTTGTCCCAGGCGATGGAGTCACCCATCGCGGGATTTCAGTTGATCGGTAAAGCTACCAAGCTGCTTGCGAACGTGCTGGCACCGGTGTTCCTGCCAGTAACAGTCCTCGTCGCGGCCGGACTTACCACAGTCGCGGGTATCCTCTTCACCGAACTCGAACCAGCAATGAACGAGTGGTTCGATCTGATCCTGAACGACGGCATTCCGGTAATCCAGGAACTTATCGACGAGTTCAAAGACGCCATCGCTGCCGTCAAACAGTTCTACAACGCGCTCCCTGATAGGCACTCAGCGGATCGAGGAGAAAGGCGCATGGCATATGCGGGACAATATGGGGCGGCTTTGTCGCTTGGTCCGCTTGCCCCCGCCGCTCTCTCCGGACTGCTTTATCGCGATGTGTTTGGCGGTGGGGATATCGTCGAAGAGGCGAAGAGAAGGCAAGCTGAGAGAAAGAGGAACGGAAAGGACGACACGCGAAAGGAATTTGCAAAGTCACTGAGAGATGTGATGGGGAGCTTGCGCACGAGTATCGGGCCACAGGCACAGATCGGCAGCCTGGGCGACGTGGGGCGACAGGTGCAACTGGCGGCACTCAATCAAGACCCGCTGGAAGCACAGCTACAGAAAATGCAACTGAAGGTGTTCGCGAACCTGGAAAAAGCGATCGCGCGTTACCTCGATAGCAGTAGCGACGACGGCAAGCGGGTGTATGACCCAGGCATCCCAGGAATAGCCAAAGCGTTGTTCAATCAGGCCGCATCTCTGCAAGCGGCAATGGCGTTCTTCGGAGGGTGATTCGTCCTTTTTCGAGATGCCCATATCCGAGAGAGATTGTGCGTTTTCGCCTTGTTTTTTCTGGCGGTTCCCGCCGGGAACCGCCAGAAAAATCGCGGCCCGAACACCCGTATGAATAATTGGATAAGAGATGGCCAAGAATCTGCCCGTTGCGTGGCCCAGCCCGCAGCCCACAGTACCGCCGACCCTGCCCGCCGATGGAACGGGGCAACTCGTACCGTTTAGCGCGCAAGATATCCAGCTCATGGACATCCGCCGTCGCGGCATGAACGACGGAAGCCATGTCCGGTGGAACTTCGGGCCAGATGGCACCGGATGCACGCGGAAGTTCTCGTGCGCCGCACAGTACCGCTGGAACTGCCTCATCTACTTCGTGGGGGCGGCCACGACATACACAGACAATGCGGGGAATTTACAGGTCTCCCGCCTTGTACCGCTCACCGATCCTGAATTTCCCGCCTGGATCTGCACCAAGGTCGAGTTCGAGCCGTACCAATATCTCGCGCAGATCGATGGCATTGATGGCGGCGTGGCCAATGGCGGCCAGGCGCTGCCGTTCTATGCACGTTGCGACTTCACCGCGACGTTTGAACTGGTACCGTTTACGGTGGCGGCAGATGGTGTGGTCACGAGTGAATTGAATCGATACGTAACGAAGCCCGGCTACCCCGGCGCGGATGTGAGTACGGAGACGCACTACATCGGACTGAAGGAAGGAACAATCCAATTCGCAAGCGCCGACGGCGCCAGTCGACCGGCCGGAATTCCGATCCCCTATGCAAGTGGGTTTCCCGAGCACTTCTCAAAGTTCAGCGTGATTTGGAGGCGGCTCCCCCTTGATGCCTATGGTCAGAACACAACGCTGTTCGACCGCATCTTTGGCATTGTGAGCGGCCAGGAACTCACCCCCGGAATTCTTGGCAGCCTCAATCTTCTGTCGTTCCTTGGGAATGCACCGCTGACCGTTCAGTTGATCGGTGTCGAGGATCGACTTCTACCGGACCCCACGGGCCTGGGGTACAGTTGGGATTTGAAGTACACTTTTAGTCGAAAGAATGTACCGTTTGGTCACTTGGGATACTACTGGACAGAGACCAACAAGCCGCCGCTGCCTGTCGCGACGAATGGATACTACGAAGTGCTGCGCCCTGCTGCGGGGGCGCAGAACAAGACAGCCGCGCAGATCAACGATGGTGACTCACTCTTCAACGTGCGGGACTTCGGGGAACTGTTTATCGTCGGGAACGATTAGTTCTTGGGCTTGAGTTTGACGGTCGAGATGTTGAACCCACTGTCCTTGGCCTCGAACACAGCTTCCACGAGGTACACGTTACCCTTCTCATCGGTGATCTCGCTGTTTTTGGTGGGCGTACTTGCTCCTTTGCGCTGCGTATAGAACTTCAGCGCGCCGTCCTTCTCCCAGCGAAACATGGGGACGTTGGGCGTGGGGTTCTTGAGAAGTTGCCCATTCACAAACCGCCGGACGGAAACCTTCTCGTTGTAGCTGGTTGACTGATTCGGGTCGGGCATCTTCTTCGGCGGGTCTTTCTTCGGTTCGTCGGCTGTGGCTTGCATGGTGAGTGCTCCGAGAGTGAACAGGAACACTAATCCGATGGCCGCGCGCATGTATGACCTCAGCTTTGGCCTCGCCGGTTTGAGCGGCGAGCAGGACTGGAGCAACTGTACACCGCTGCACAGTTGACGCCGAAAGCCTAACCGAGCACAGCGATACGGCATAGCTGAACGAAATGACAGAGATGGGTTGGCTCCGCGCCAGGAGCGAGAATGAAAGGCAGCGGGCACAGAAGTGGTTTGCGACGGCGGATGTGCTTCAGGACGAGGCGAGCATGACATTAGCCGGGCATGTCCTCCTTCTCGCAAACACTCCCGGTCAGCAGCTTCTTCGTCGTGGCGATCACCGACATCTCTGCCGCGCCGCGGTATCAATTCGTCGAAGTGTGGCAATTACCCTCTGGACTGTGGGCGCAGAAGCAAGGCGGGCGCTACGGCGACGCGAACAACCCCGGCCTGCCTGCGCCTGGTGTGGTGTTCAAGGTCAATGATTTGGCACTCTGCCGGAGTGCCGATGGAAATGCTGGACTCACTTTCGAGCTTTACCCCATCTCCTCCGGCGGCGATGCCCGCCTTGTCTCCCCGCTCACCACCAAGGGCGATATCTGGGGATTCGACACCGCCAACAACCGTATCCCGGTTGGTGCGGATGGCACGGTACTCACGGCCGATAGCACGCAGGACCTCGGCGTGAAGTGGGGGGACTCGACGACAACCTCATGGAAGAATCCTGTCCGCGCCGCGACGACGACAGCACTTCCAGCCAACACGTATAACAATTTTGCCGCGGGGGACGCCACGCTGACCGGCAACTCGAACGGCCCTCTTGCCGCACAGGACGGCGTGACACTCGGCACTGGCAACAGTCTTCTGGTTAAGAACGAATCAACACCCGCCAACAACGGCATCTATACTCTGACGCAGGTTGGAGACGCTTCCACCCCCTACATCCTCACTCGCCGCAGTGATGCCAACACCGGCGCACTGCTACTCGAAGCAGCAGTGGCAGTTGAGGAGGGAGATGTCTACCACGATACCATCTGGCTGGGAACTGCGGACGCGCCGATCATCGTTGGTGAAACTGCACTCCCCTGGAAAATTCTGACCTTTCCACTTACCACAAAGGGCGATTTGGCGGGCTTCGATGGCAATAGCAATAATCGTGTTCCCGTTGGGCCAGACACGAGCCTGCTCCGCGCCGACAGCAATCAACCTCTGGGTGTGAGTTGGGGTGGGTTGATTTATGGCAGCGGCGGCAATAGCAATGGCCTCAATTCGATTGGCCAATGCCCCGACAATACTTGGTACCCCACCTCGGCCAGCGGCGGTCCCAATGGATGGGCCGTCACGGTCACCAGCCCTGCTGGGCCCACTCCTCCCTCGTCGAGTCTATATCTTGTGATCGGCAGTGTGACGGTCAGTGGATACATCATCAACGCCGCCAGTGCTAAACTTTATCTGCGGCTTTACAACTTCAGTAGCAATCAACCTCTGTTATCAGTATCTGCCTCCGAACCGCAATTCCTTGGTGTCTTCAGCTCGATAATAAATGGCTTGACGATGACATTCGTCGCGCTGACCAGCTTGAACGTGGGTGACAATATCGGGTTCCAGCTCTATCGCAACAATCCGATTGCCAGCGGATACACGTGGGGCGGGGCTGGTATGTCGAATCCCTATCTCACCTGGCTGAAGGTGGGATGACCGGGTGTCATTAGCCGAGCATTAGTAATTGGTTCCTGGTAAACGAGATGAATGCCATCGGCCGGGTATGCCGCGGCCAAACAACATCCACGTCCGACGCACGCTCGCACACGGGAAGCCTTCCGTACTCGCTCGTCCCGCAGCGCCACCTGAGCCAGAACCCGAGCACATCCGCAAACTGCGTGTCGAACTGGAACGCAAGACCCGCATTCTCGAATCATCTCTGCTCAGCCTCGACAACCTCATCTCCCCGCTGGACTGGCTCGATAGTGGCGACGGCTTCCCCGGCTTCGGGTCGTGGCGGTTCGTGCGGCCGGTCAACCGCACACAGGACCGCACACATGCGCCGATCAACTACCTCAACGAGGAGGAGTGGCGTTGGAGTGTGGCGTATGGCCGCGACCTGTGCATGCGCAATCACCTGGCCATCGGCTTCCGCGATCACGTCTCAAACTTCATCGGGCCGATAGCGATCAGCTTTGTGTTGCGTGGGCAATCTCCGGGTGCCACATCAAGCGGCCCCGACGACGCCGACAGCCTTGACACGCCCGCAGTAGATCCGCTGGTGCGGGAATGCACGACGGCGTGGGAGGAGTGGTGCGAGCATGCGGAGTGGGGGCAGGGTGAACTGGACCGCGAGGAGGAATGCCGCAAGCGTTGGATTGTGGAAGGCGAATGCACGCTGCGATTCTTTGTGGGGGACAGCGACTCGGACGGCTTGCCGTATGTTCGGCACATCGAACCGGAGCTGATCCGCACTCCGCCGGGTCACTCGACGATCGACCACTGGGGCTGGGGGATCAGGACGGAAGACGATGACGACGAAAAGGAACTCGGTTTGTGGGTATGCCACCCGGAGAACGTGTCGGAGGGGAAGGTAGTTGAGGCGGGCGAGTATGTGCGTATCAAGTCGAACGTGGACCGGACGATTCGCCGCGGGCTCTCCGATTTCTTTCCGGTGGCGGAGCAGTTGCGGAAGGTGATGGGTCTGTTGGACAACATGGCTCATGTGGCGCGTTTGCAGGCGGCGATAGCGTGGTGGGAGCAATACCCGACGGCGTCGTTGAGTCAGGTTCAGGCGATGATCGACGCCTCGGCGGACTACACCCGCACGAAGCTGCCTCCGAACACGGCGGGGAGCAATGTGGATGTGGCGAACTACGAGCCAGGAACGGTTGTCCGCACGGAACAGCGAACGGTGAATCCAGGTCCGGTGAGTACGGGTTCGACGCAGTTTGCGCAGGTGGAGCAGATGGTGTTACGGGGAGTTGGCTTCCGTTGGGGCTGCCCGTCGTATTTTTCGGGCGACGGTCAGGACTCGTTCGCCAGTGTGTTAGTGACGGGTTCGCCCTTCGTTCGCATTACCGAATCGCGTCAGGAGAAGTTCAAGGGATTCTGCCGCAAGGTGGCGAGTCGTGTGTTGGAGTATTGCGAAGGGAGTGGTCGGTTGCCGCGTGGTACGTGCAAGCGCGTGCGTCCGGTGGCGACGGCTCGTCCGGTGGTGATAGCGGATGAGGAGAAGCAGGCGCGTACGTTTCTGTCTCTGTACGAGAAGAACTGTGCGGACCCGGTGGAGTTCATTCGCAAGCGTGGCGGCGATCCGAAGGTGGTGGCGGCGAACATCGCCGCATGGCAGAAGAAGTTCGCTCCGCCGCAGGAGCAGCAGGGGCCGGGCGGCGGAATGGGTGGTGGGATGCAGCCGGGCGGCGGTCCGGTGGCAACGCCACCGGGCTCGGCCGGCGGCGATGGTAGCAGCCCGAATGTGGAGGGGCGACGATTCGGTGAATCGACTGGAGGCAACCCCGCGCACCCCGAAGGGGAGCTTTATACGGGGTCGGATGGTGAGAAGTATGTAAACGTGAAAGGGACCGACGGAAAACTTCACGCGACAAAACTTACGGCTCAGCAGAACCAACCGATCAACCCGACGGCAGGAGCGCCAGGAGGCACAAATTCAAACGCGACACATGCGGCGAATTCTCAGGGTGGCGAGCAGGGCAATGAGCCGATGAAGCCCACGCATGATTTGGATGCGGCTCGTCAGTTGGATGAAGACGAACGCCACAAGGCGGTTCTGGCCGTTCTGAATCGTTTGCCTAACCCCACGAATGATTCGCTGTACAAAAAATCGAAAGAGTTGTGGATGCAGACTCATCTAAGCACGCTCCACGATGACGATCTGCGATTGATCATTCACCACTATGCTGAGTCAAAGAAGTATCGCGCTGAAGTGAAGCCCTGGGCCACGACTGCGAACGAGGTGTTCCTCAATCGCTTGACAGGTGGCGAACTCCAACACGGCCAGAATCAAGGGTGGGACGGTCAATCTGATGATTTGCTGATGAATTACAAACTTGTCACCGACGCGGGTCGCCAGGACAACTTTGGAGCAGATGATGTACTGAAGGTCGTGTTTGCCCGCATTGCGAACAAGAAGACAGATGTGCCGTTCGCGAGGGTGACGATCTTGGCGGTTCCTAATGACCCTGGCGGGCACAACGGACTATACATCTATCCGGGAACACGGCAAGGCAAGTATCGAAAAGATGGGACGGGAGACGACGAGCCGATTCGGGTGCTCTCGGCACAAGAGCTCGACGACCTCATGAAGCAACCGAACGGACGGCAGAAAGTGCAGGAGGCGATCAAGAAAACCATGGACGAGAAGCTCGACCGTGCGAAGATGCAGGCGGAAATGCGAAAGGCAACGCAGAGAGAGCTCGCAAAGGGTATTCAGGATCTCGATGAGGTTATGACGGAAGAGGGGAAGGCGAGCAAGGAGGACCGCGACGAAACTGCGGTAGAGGCGATGAAACACCTCTCTGAGGAAAACCTGGGGGCATGTATTCGCGGTGTGAGTGATGACAAGTTAGCGAAAAGCTTGGCCACTGATGCTGAAGCGAAAGCGAAGATTACTCGGGTCTTGCGACGCGAACCGAGCGGGGGTTATCCCCAATCTGACGAACATGTGTAGGATTGGTGACTGACAAGGTTAAGCTCGGGCCCGATATAGAAGGGCGCGGGAGTTGATTCTGATCCAGAGAGTGAGCACATCCAGCCACTCTTGCATCGCGGACTGGTCATTGGAGGGGTGGACCATGATTGACGACAAATCAGAAGACGGCGGATCAGCAAAAGACGGTGTGGATAAGAGCACGATGTGGAAGGCGATCGGACTCTACTTGGAGGACGCTCGAATCCATAATCCGGAAGAACATAAGCAACTCATCCACGCGATGATGTCGAACCTGACTCCGGAGAATCTCGGCGCGATCATCCGGGGAATACCGGAGGAACGGCTAGCGGCACTGTTCGAGACATACCCAGAACTTGAGGCGCGATTTGCCGCGATATTGGACTCCATTGAGAAGGCGGCCGATCCGCCAACCTGAAATCCAATGTCGCCAACTCCGAGCCCAAGCGTCGCGCAGTGCTGAGCCCAGCATAACCACCCACTCCTTCCCGCTTCCCCTCCACCCCGACAGATTGCCGGGGCGGTTTCGTTGTGTGCGCGGCGGTCGGCGATTGCGCGGAGTCGGGCTGTGGACGGATTTCTTTCCCAGCCGCGCAGGTGCCGGGAAGCGCGGCGTGTGCCGGCCAAGGTCCAACTGTCCGACGGAGAAATGGACGCGGCGTTCGACGCGAAAGTCGCACAGGTGCGCAGCCGTGATCGAGTGATGGTAAGCTACCCAACTGCCGACTGGATTGAAAAGCGGAAGCAGGCGCGCGATCAGGGGAAGCTCTACGTCACCTGCGTGATCCATCCGGGATTCCCGAGTCGGTCGCAACAGCAGGGCCACCAGCAGGGGCGGGTGGTGCTCCAAATCGGCGGGGGTGATGTGTATTTTCCGAAGGACGGTAGCTCGCCCACGGTTCCGCTCGATGGAACTATGATCGACCTGGGGCCGATCCCGGGCAAAATTACGGACTTCATAAAAGATAAGACCGCGCTGGCAGGTATGCGCAAAAAGGCCCAGGCCGAGTTAGCGAAACACTCCAAGAAAGGGTGGGAAGACCTGGTTATGAAAGAACAGGTCAAGGCGCACGAAATCCAGGGAGCGAGCATAAGACCCGAAGAAGTTGGCGGATTGCTGAACGGAATCTTGAAGAATAAGAATGCAAAGTCGCTTGCGGAAATCAGGCGAATCTTGGCGGAACATGACACCAGTTTAGGTTCGCAGAATACCGGGGCTGTACCCTGATAACCACTTTTCGGAATCAGGAGGTAAGAGAAAAGATTACACTGATGGCTCGTGGCAGCTTTCATCCAATTCAACATAACAGTCGAACAGTTACATATTGCTAATACGGGAGTTTTGATATGGAAACGTGGGAAGAAATGACCGAGCAGGAACGGGTCAAGTGGCACGAGCAACTCGGCGAAACTATGGACCCTGAGGAAGCTGCAGCTTTTGCCAAAGGGCTACTCCAAAACCCAGAAGCACTCGCGGAAGCCAGGCGTCTCCTTGCGGAACATGATGCAGCGACGGCAAAGAACGCTCCCACAAACAAGGCCGACCAACCCAATGCGAATGCACCGCCCCCGTCACCACCCTCAAACTGACGCCCCTGCGACTGCGTTGCTTCCTCTCCGCCCCGGCAATTTGTCGGGGCGGTTTTGTTTGCGCTTGAGTGCAATACTCGACGGCGTCGCTGAGTCAGGTTCAGGCGATGATCGACGCCTCGGCGGACTATTCACGTACGAAGCTGCCTCCGAACGCGGCGGGTAGCAATGTGGATGTGGCGAACTACGAGCCGGGCACAGTTGTCCGCACCGAGCAGCGTCAGGTGAACCCCGGTTCGGTGAGCGTGGGTTGTTTTGACGAGCCGGAAGCGTAAGCGACGGGCCCGCTTCCTTGGCCCGTCGCTTACGCTTCCGGCTCGTCAAAGTGCCCGTCGCTTACTTTTCCGGCTCGTCAGCGGATTCCGGTGCAACGCAGGCGAGACGCTCCAGGCAATGGATGATGGATGGGGCGTTGTACCCACTTACACGCACTACGGGCCAGATGGCGCGACTCTCGCCACGGGATTCGGTGGCGGTGAACAGAGGAGCCATAACAAGCAGTTATTTCCCCCCGATCAATTGAACGAATGGGAGAAAGCTGTCAAGCAGCGACTGCAAAAGAGGAATCCCGATGGTAGCCTCGACCTCAACTCGCCGATCCCCGCGTTGCGATTGAGCACGAAGCTAACGCACGAGGTTGGCAAATGGGATTCCAGAGAGGTAGAGCCTGCACGGAAGTTGTATTTTGAAGCAACAGAGCGTCTGAAGGCGATTCCGGAGTACGGTCATTTTCTCCGGGCGCAAATAGTGTCGAAGATCACGGACAGTAGTCCCCAACTTGCAGGTTGTTGAAGTTGCGGGGGGTAGATGAACGCAAGCTCCATCCTGAGAATGATGTTGCAACACGTCACCACTCCAGGATGGAGGCTTGCGCGTCATGCAGTATA
>Ga0209062_1002747_pt1 | contig 22376 bp, 26 predicted proteins | sample Coa_R2_2_FD_187158 | JGI IMG/M metagenome (GOLD analysis project Ga0209062, IMG submission 187158) | Surface soil microbial communities from Centralia Pennsylvania, which are recovering from an underground coalmine fire - Coalmine... | ecosystem: Environmental > Terrestrial > Soil > Unclassified...
CCACCTGTTCATAAAAGCGGGCGAACCCCCGGTACGCCGCCTCGGTCCCGGGATCGTCGCGAGAAAAAGAGGCGATCTCTTCCATCTCCGCGACCCAGCGGTACGCCTTGGGATACATCCGCGGGACCTGGCGCGACAACCAAGCGAAGATCTGCGGCTGGCTCTCTTCCAGCTCCCGCCGCAGCGCCTCCGCGACGCCCGCGCGCGATGCGTCGAGCATCATCGCCGCGCCGATCGCGGTCAGACCCTTCGTAATCCCCGCGTACGACATCTTGAGCGCCGAGGCCGCCCCCACTTCACCGGCGAGGACGCGAATCGTCAGCCCGTATTCAGCCAGGCGCTGCACTTGCGCCGCCTCGGGCCCCGAGACGTAGATATGCGGCCCATCGTAGCCCGCGGCCGGCGGACCGCCGATGATCCCCGCATCGGCGAACCGGCATGCACTCCGCTGGAGGACCGCCAGGATCGCCCGCGCGCTCTCCGGCGCGACCGCATTGCATTCGACGTAGAGCGGCTTGCGCGAGAGCGCGGCGAGCGGCTCGACGAGCCGGTGCGCGACCTCCAGCGCCCGGCCCGGCGGGACGATCGAGAGCACGAAGTCGGCGCCGTCCACGAGCTCGCGGTCGTTCTCGGCGACCTCGAGCCTCGCTTCACGGACACGCTGCGCACTGGCGGAGCTGCGGCCCTGCAACGAGGTAACCACCCGCGCCCCCCTCTCGCGCAGCCGCGCGCCGATCGCGCTCCCCATCTCTCCCGCGCCGATCAGCGCCACCCGGATAGTATCCATTTCGCCCCCCTTGTGCGCCGTGGGACTTCGCGACAACACCGCCAATCCTATACCCGATGCACACTGCACCGCTGCGGACGACGGTCGTTGGGAGTTATCCCCAGCCGGATTGGCTGATCGATCGCGAGATGCTCGGTTCGCGCCTCCCGCCGCGCGTCCGTGCGCGGGAGATCTGGCGGATCCCCGAGCCGTTTCTCGAGCAAGCTCAAGACGACGCAACGCTGCTGGCGATTCGCGACATGGAGCGCGCCGGAATCGATATCATCTCGGACGGCGAGATACGCCGCGAGAGTTACTCCAATCGTTTCGCCACGGCTTTGGACGGGATCGATTTGGAGCATCCGGGGACCGCCCTCGATCGGACCGGTCATCCCAACCCGGTCCCTCGGATCGTCGGGAAGATCCGCCGACGCGAACCGGTTCTGGTGCGCGACGTCGAGTTTCTGCGCGCGAACACCACACGCCCGATCAAGATGACCGTCCCCGGTCCCTTCACGCTGAGCCAGCAAGCGCAGAACGATTTCTATCCCGATCTCGCCGCTGCTGCGATGGATTATGCCGTCGCGGTCAACGAGGAATTACGCGACCTGCGCGCGGCCGGCGCCGACGTCCTCCAGCTCGACGAACCCTATCTCCAGGCACGCTCCGAAGAAGCGCGAAAGTACGCCTTGGCTGCGATCGATCGTGCGCTCGAAGGGATCGACGGGACCACCGCGATCCATACGTGTTTCGGATACGCGCACATCGTCCACAACCGGCCGCAAGGGTATCCGTTCCTGGCCGAGCTCGACCGTACACGTGCATCCCAAATCGCGATCGAGTCGATGCAACAGCGGGTCGATCTTTCGATACTCGAGTCGCTTCCGCATAAGAGCGTCATCTTGGGCGTCGTCAATCTGGATGATGCCGCGCCCATCGAGTCGCCGGAAGAGATCGCGAGGCAGATTCGGGACGCCTTGCGGTATATCGCCCCGGAGCGCTTGCTCCTCGCGCCCGATTGCGGGATGAAATATCTCCCGCGCGAGAAGGCGTTTGCGAAGCTGCAAGCGCTCGTCGCCGGGACGAAGATCGTGCGCCGCGAGCTCGGGATCCCCGATTAGTACCCCGCGGACGGCACGGCGCCGGCTTCCTGAGCGGCTGTCCTCCTTCGCCGACGGTTACGGAAACGTGACGACGACCTTCCCGGTCACGCGGCGTTCGCGGAGAGCCGCGACCGCTTCTTCCAAGTCCGTCGCCTCGTAGCGCGCATCGACGTGCGTCGCCAAAGCCTTCCGGGCGACGAGGGCGGCGAGCCGTTCGAGATCGCGTGCGACCGGCTCGCGCCGAGCTTCGTGAAAGAGATAAAAACCGTAGAGCGAAGCGCCGCCGGTCGCATAGAACTTCGCCGCATTGATCGTCGCCTGAGGCGAGACCGTCTGACCGAAGGTGACCACCAAGCCGTCGGGGGCCACACAGGCGAGTGCCGCGCCCAGCGAGTCCCCGCCGAGGGATTCCAAGATCACGTCATACGGCGCCCGGGATTGCGCCTCGGCGGTCGGTCCGACGATCACTTCGTCGGCACCGATCTTCTCGAGGAGCTTCACGTCGGCCGGGTCGCGGACCACGGCGCCGACGTGCGCTTGCATCAGGTGCGCGAGCTGGACGGCGAACAGCCCGACCCCGCCGGTCCCCGGGACGACGAGGACGCGCCGGCCGAAGAGGTTCCCATATCGTCCGAGTGCCCGCAGCGCCGTCACGCCGGCGACCGGCAACGTTGCCGCATCCTCGAAGGTGACTCCGTCCGGAATCCTCCCGATCCATGATCCCGTAGCAACCGCAGCCTCGGCCCACCCGGTCGCCTCGGTCAAGGCGACGACTCGGGCTCCGGCGGGCGGGCTGCTCCCGTCGGCCGCCGGCGTCTCGACGACGCCCGCGACATCCCAACCGATCTGCAAGCCGGCGACGGAAGCGGCTGCGCGCCGAACCTCGCCGGCATTGAGCGAGGTCGCGTGAACCCGGATGAGCGCCTGATTGGGCGCCGGGACGGGTCGTGGAAGCTCGCGCATCTCGACAGGCCGGCGAGCATCCCCGGTGGTTAGTGCCGCTCGCATGGACCGCCCTTTACTACAACCCTGGAACGCGGACCTCGACCGGGGTTCGGCGCGGCTGTGGGATCCCGAGCGTGAGCGGTGGCGCCCCCGGCGTCGGCGGCGTCGGCCAGGACAAGGTCGTGACGGCAGGGCGCGGGATCGCGAACATATCGTACGGTTCCGGCGTGCGAATCGGCCGCGGACCGAACGACAACTCGACGCTCCTACTCCCGGGATCGTATCGTGCCTGGCCGCCCAAGGCGTGGACGACCGGCGCAAGCGGGACGTAGATGCATTCCGGACACGCAGGGCTCCCGACGAAGGGAATCTCGACGCTGCGCCGCCCGCGTTCTATCACGATCGTCCGTTTGCGCGTCAGGCTGATCGCATCGGCGAACCGCATCACGATCGGGACGAGCGGCGCCATCGTCCGCCCCGCGACGATCTGCGCAGGCTGCGACGTCTCGATCGTCGACCCGTCGATGAGGATCGTCAGTACCGCGGCGAGAACCATCTGCATCGTTGAGAGTGATCGCCATCCTTCGCGCAGCGGGTGCGCGATTCTCCCAGGACAACTGTGCAATACTCGCGCAGGCGATCGCCTTCAACGCCCTCTTCGCGATTTTCCCTTTGGTCATACTCGCGATCGCGACGCTCGCGTTCGTCTATGGGAACGTCGAGGAAGAACAACGCGCATTCGCGCTCATCCTGCAATTGGCGCCGGAACTGCAAGACCTGCTGACCGAGAACCTGCGTAACGTCGTGACCTTCCGCGGCCTCTCGGGTGCGATCTCCCTCGTCGGGCTCATTTGGACGGGAAAGAATCTCTTTCAAGCCCTTGCTTTCGCCTTGGACCGGGCGCTCGGCGTACCTCAACCGCGCCCGCTCCTCCCGAACATCCTCATCGCCCTCATCATGCTCCCGCTGCTGGGCGTCCTGCTGCTCGCCGCGACCGCGATCCCGATCATCGTCTCGTTCATCGTCCACTTCGGACCGCTGGCCGGCTGGAGTCCGCTCCCGCAAATCGAGACGTACGGTTTCTCCCTGCTCGTCGTCTTTGCAGCCAGCGCCCTCCTCTATCGCTACCTTCCCTATCGCGCGATGGATTGGCGCTTCATCTTGCCGGGAGCGGCGTTTTCGGCGCTGACGTTCAACCTCGCGCAAATCGCGTTCGCGGTCTATACCACCCACACGAATTTCGGTCACGTCTACGGTGCGGTCGCCGCGATCGCGGTGACGTTGCTCTGGTTCTATCTCGTCGCTGCTCTTTTTTTATACGGCGCCGAACTGGCGGTCGAGTTGGAGGCGCGCCGCCGGGCAGGCGAGCCCACTACGAGCGTCGGATGAACGAGAGCGTGTATCGTCGTCTCGCCTTGCCTCTCTGCAGCCTCGCCGTCATCCTGCTCGGCACCGGCTCGCTGATGGCGCCGACACCCACGATCGTCGTCTTCCCGTTCATCGCGAACGGTTCGGGTGTGACTGCGGAGACCGGTGCCCGCCTCTCCGTGACGATCGCGGCGCAGATCGCGCAGCTCGGCGGCGTCACGGTAAAGCCCGCGCCGCCCGGTACCGAGCAGCGCGACTACTTGGTCGTCGCACGAAATCTCGGCGTCGACTATTACGTGACGGGTTACGTCACCCCGCTCGGCTCCGAGGCTTCGGTCGTCGAGCAGCTGGTCAGCGCCAAGAGCGGCGCGATCGTGTGGAGTAACACCGCTCAGCTCGAGACGTACGGCGAGGCCGTCGGCCAAGCTGCGATGATCCGATCGGCGATCCTGAGCTATGCCGCGCGGGCGGTCTCGTCGTTACAGCCGATCGAGACGACGCCGCCCCAACCGGCGCCGCCGTCGCGACGCACGCCCGCACCGCAGAAAGTAGCCGTCCTCGCCCCGACGGGGGACGACGCACCTGATCGGGTCGCCTATGCCGCCGATGCTCTGATCAAAGCGCTCGCGAAAAACAAAGTGCGAGCCGCCCGCTCGTCGGCGGCGAGTCGAGACATACAGGAAAACGCCGCGACGATCTGTGCAAGAACCGGCGCGACGCTCCTGCTCGGCACGACGCTCTCGACCCAGAGCTCGAACGATACCTCGGCGACGGCCGACGTCGTCGTCACGGGATACGATTGCTCGGGCGTCGTGGTCGGCCGCCAGAGCGCCTCGAGCAACGCCAGCGGCAAGCACGCATGGCAGGTCGCGATCGACCGTGCAGTCGACAGCGCCGTTCGCGACTACTTGCAGGCGCGGTCCGGCTCCTAAGAACTAATCGAAGAGACCCTCGGGGAGATCGACGTCGATGCGCTTTCGTCCGATGTCGATTCGACGGATGAAAGCGCCCACGAGCGGGATCAAGGCCCGTCGCCGCCCGACGACGAGCATATCCTGCGCCGGATAGTGGACGACGTCGACGACCCGCCCAAGCTCCATCCCGCCCGGATCGACGATCGCGCATCCCACGAGATCGTCGTCGAAGTACTCGCCCTCACGGAGCGGAACGAGTTCGCGCGCCGCGAAAACGTCGGCGCCGATCAGCCTCCCGGACGCATGCTCATCGATCCCGGCGAAGCGGACGAGGAGATGTCGCTTATGGCTGCGCACCGTCTCGATCCGGCCTTCGCGGGTCCCCTCGACGGCGACGACGGAGACAACGAGTCCGGGCCGAAGCGTATCGGCTCCGCTCCGAGTCGGCTCGATTTTGAGCTCGCCCCGGATCCCGAAGCCCCCGACGATGCGCCCTAAGCGGACCTCAGTCGTGCGACGCTCTCGTTGCGTCGGATCCGGCGTCGGCCTCGGCTTCGCTTGCCGCTTCATCCGAATCGACGATATCGACGGTGATACGCCCCTCGGCGCCGGCCCGAACGAGGGTGCGCAGCGCTTGCGCCACCCGCCCGCCGCGCCCGATCACCTTTCCTAAATCGTCGGGATCGACCTCGAGCTCGATAATCGGTCCCCGATCGTCTTCGATCATCTCGACACGGACGGCTTCAGGTTTGGAGACCAGCCCTTTTGCGAGAAATTCGAGGAGGTCGGCGGCGCGGGCCCGCGCAGCCTGGGGATCGACCGGCGGCCGTTGCGGCCGCTCGCGTCGGCTCCCCCCATGGTGACGGCGATCACGACGGCGCGGCGCGGGCTGATCTTCCGGCTCGATATCGTCGATGATCGTCTCGGCCGTCGCGATCTTCCTTGCGCCGAGCTTGGGGCGCCGCTCTTCTTCGCGGTTCTCCTCGTCGCCGAACAGCCCGAATTCGTCGTCGAACGCGCTCATTATTCGCTCTTCTTCTTCGGCTCGCGCTTCTTTTGAGGAATCGGGCCGCGCTCGACGAGTCCTTTCTCGGCAAGCAGGCGTCGCACCGGATCGGACGGCTGCGCACCCTTGGCCAGCCAGGCTTTCGTCCGTTCTTCGTCGACGACGACGGTCTTCGGCTCCGTGCGGGGATTGTAGTGCCCCAGGATCTCGAGGAAACGCCCGTCGCGCGGCGCTCGGGCGTCCGCCACGACGAAGCGATATGTCGGCTGCTTCTTTGCCCCCATCCGGCGGAGTCTGATCTTGATCACTGTTAACGAAGTCCTAATCTACTCAGATCGGGGATACGCGGACGTCGGCCGCTCCCGAGTTGTTTCATCATCTGACGCGATGCGTCGAACTGCTTGATGAGGCGATTGACGTCGCTCACCTGCGTCCCGCTTCCGCGCGCGATCCGCTTGCGGCGCGAGCCGTTGAGGATCTGTGGATTGGCGCGCTCGCTCGCGGTCATCGAGCAGATGATCGCTTCGACCTTGCGCACGTCCCGTTCGTCGATCTCGATATTCGGCAGCGCGCGCGAGAGTCCGGGGATCATCTTCATCAGCTCGGCCATCGAGCCCATTTTGCGAACCTGGCGAAGTTGCGCGAGGAAATCGTCGAGCGTGAACGCGTTCTTGCGCATCTTCGCGGCGAGCTCTTTCGCCTGCTCTTCCGAGTAGATGCTCTGCGTCTTTTCGATCAGGGTCAGCACATCGCCCATCCCGAGGATGCGCGATGCCAACCGATCGGGGTGGAAGGGTTCGAGCGCCGGGAGTTTCTCACCGACGCCGACGAACTTGATCGGGGCACCCGTCACGTGATGGATCGAAAGCGCCGCGCCGCCGCGCGTGTCGCCGTCCAATTTCGTCAGGATGACGCCGGTGATCCCGATCCGTTCATGGAACGTCTTGGCGACCTTCGCCGCTTCCTGACCGGTCATCGCATCCGCGACGAACAGGACTTCTTTGGGTGCGACGGCGGCTTTGATCTTTTCGAGCTCGGCCATGAGCGCGTCGTCGATCTGCAAGCGCCCCGCCGTGTCGATGATGACGGTCGAAATCCCGAGCCGCTTCGCTTGTGCGACGCCGTCCGAGGCGATCTTCACCGGATCGCCCGTCCCTTCGTCGAACACGGGGAGATCGATTTGCTTGCCGAGCGTCTGGAGCTGGGTGATCGCCGCCGGCCGATAGACGTCGGCTGCGACCAACAGCGAGCGACGACCCTGCTCCTTGAGGCGCAACGCGAGCTTCGCCGCCTGGGTCGTCTTCCCCGATCCCTGCAACCCGACGAGCATGATGACCGTCGGCGGCGTATCGGAGAACTGCAGACGCGCCTGCGCACCGCCCAAGATCTCGACGAGCTCGTCGTGCACGATCTTGATGACGGACTGCGCCGGCGTGAGCGAGGTGAGGACGTCGCTCCCGACGGCCCGCTCCTTTACGCGCGCGACGAACTCTTTCGCCACCGAGAGGCTGACATCGGCCTCCAAGAGCGCGATTCGTACCTCACGCAAGACGTCGTTGACGTCGCTCTCCGTCAACCGCCCACGGCCGCGCAGACGGTCGAATATCGCGCCGAGGCGCTCGCTCAAACCCTCGAGCATCGCGTGAAGTTAGGCTTTCTCCGCGGTCTGCTCGATACGATTGACGGCGTCGCCGACCGTCTTGATCTTTTCGGCTTCTTCATCGGGGATGTCGATGTTGAACTCGGTCTCAAAAGCCATCACGAGCTCGACTTGGTCGAGTGAATCGGCGCCGAGATCATCGGTAATCGACGCGTCCATGGTGACCTCGTCCTCGTCGACTCCCAACTGCTCGACGATGATCTTTTTGACTTTATCAAAAGTGGCTGTAGCCATTCTGCTCCTGTCGGCAAAGCGTCGGTTTAAAGTACACTTATCGATCTACATCAAAAAGCCGCCGTCGACCACGATCGTCTGCCCGGTGACGTAGCCGGCGGCATCGGAACACAGGAAGGCGACCACACCGCTCACGTCCTCGGGGGTCCCCGGCCGACCGAGCGGAGTGTTCTCGAGGAAATGCGCGCGGGCGGCTTCAGGCAGGTCGGCGGTCATCGCTGTCTCGATCAGACCGGGAGCGACGGCATTGACTCTTACGTTCCGCGACCCCAATTCCTTCGCTAACGACTTTGCCAAGCCGAGCAAGCCCGCCTTCGAGGCGGCATAGGCGGCTTGCCCCGCATTACCCGCCAAGCCGACGACGCTCGAGATCAGGACGATACTCCCGCCCCGCTGCCGCATCATCGGGCGAGCCACCGCGCTACAGAGGTAAAAGGCGGATTGGAGGTTGACGGCGAGGAGCCGGTCCAGATCCGCCGGCTTGATCCGCATGACCAAGCTATCGAGGGTTTGCCCGGCATTGGCGATCGCGAAGTCGATCCGCCCGAGCTTGCGCACCGCCTCGTCTACCGCCGCTTCGACCTCGGCCGGTTCAGCGACGTCGGCGACGATTGGGAGCGCCTGACCCTCCGGGCGGGCGGCCCGTGCGAGTGCAGCCGTCTCCTCGAGAGCCGTGCGGTCGCGTCCGACCAGGGCGACGTCGGCGCCGCGCTTGGCGAAGTCGAGCGCAACGGCTCGCCCGATGCCGCGGCTGGCGCCGGTGACGATCGCAGCCTTCCCTGTGAAGTTCACGCCGGCGCGTACTGTGTGAGCATTGCCAGGAGCCGTTTGACGCCCGAGGCGTCGCCGACGTGGAGCGTCCGCGGAGCACCGGGGAGGCGCTTGACCAGGGGCGTGAGGACGGCGCTCGCGCCGAATTCGACGATGAGATCGAGGCGTTCCTCGAGCAGCCGCAGCGCCGTCTGGTGCCATAGCACCTCGTCGGTGACCGAGCGCACGACGTGATCGACGATCGTCGCGACGTCTCGATAGGGGCGGGCATCGACGTTGGAGATCACGGTGAACTTGGGCAGGCGGAACGGCGCCGACCGGACGTGAGGCTCGAACGCTTCGCGCGCCGGGAGCATCAAATCGCTGTGCCACGCACCGGAGACGTTGAGTGGGATGATGCGCTTCGCGCCCGCGTCGATCGCGCGCTCACCGGCCACACGGACCGCCGAGAGATCGCCGCTGATGACGATCTGCCCCGGAGCATTGAAGTTCGCGAGCTGGACCCGTCCCAGGCCTTCCCGTGAGACGCTCTCGACGATCGCGCGCAGCGATTCGGGTTCGAGGCCGAGGACGGCCGACATCGTCCCGGCGGCCCGATCGGCTGCGGCCTGCATCGCGACGGCCCGCTGATGGACGAGCCCGACCGCCGCCTCGAAGTCGATGCCGTCCGCCAGCGTCAAACTGCACAATTCGCCGAACGAATGACCCGCGCCGACGACTGGACGGAGCGCCTCGCCGACGGCGGCGTACAGCGCGCAATTCGTCACGAAGATCGCCGGCTGGCTATACCGCGTCTCGCGCAGCTTCTCTTCGGGGCCTTCCTGCGTCAGCTGCAAGACATCGTATTTGAGGATGCGTGAAGCTCTCGCGAACAGATCGGCGGCAGCCGGGTAAGCGGCGGCGATGTCGCCGCCCATCCCCACCGACTGCGATCCTTGCCCGGGGAAGATCACCCCGATGCGCAGGGGACCCGCTACTGCCATTTCCACGTGACGGCACCCCACGACAGGCCGCCGCCGAAAGCGACGAAGACGATGACGTCCCCCTTATTGACTCGACCCGCTTCGAGCGCTTCGAAGAGCGCGAGCGGGATCGACGCGGCCGACGTGTTGCCGTATTCTTCGATGTCGACGACGACTTTCTCCGGGGGAAGCGCGAGATGTTTGGCGACCGAGTCGATGATGCGCTTATTGGCTTGGTGTGGAATCATCAGCGCCAGATCGGCGGTCGTCAGGTGTGCGCGTTCCAGTGCGGTCAGCGACGACTCGACGAGCTTGGTAACGGCATATTTGAACGTCTCCCTCCCATTCATTTGAATGAAGTGCGCGTGCTTGTCCGCCGCCGCCCCGGCCGGGAGCCGCGACCCGCCTGCGGGGACGTACAGGACCTCGGGGTTCGTCCCATCGGAACCGAGCTCGCATGAGAGGAACGAGTCCTCTTCGGATTGCTCGAGGATGACCGCGCCGGCGCCGTCCGCAAAGAGGACCGCCGTCGAACGATCGGTGTAGTCGACGATCTTCGAGAGCGTCTCGGCCCCGATCAGCATCACCCGGCGGTGCATCCCCGAGCGGACCAGGCTCGACGCGAGCGCCAGCCCGTAGACGAAGCCGCTGCAGGCGATTTCGATGTCGAAGGCGGCCTTCCCGACCACACCGAGCTTCGAGGCGACGATGCACGCGGTTGCCGGAAAGAGGTAGTCGGGCGTCGCCGTCGCGACGATGTAACAATCGATGTCTGCGGGCTCGAGCGCGGCCCGGCTCAGGGCGTCGCGGGCGGCCCGGATCGCAAGATCACTCGTCGCCTCGTCCGGCGCGGCAATATGCCGACGCTTCATCCCGGTGCGCGTGGTGATCCACTCGTCGCTCGTGTCGAGCATCTTCTCGAGATCCTCGTTCGAGAGGATCCGCTCGGGGACGTATCGGCCGACCCCGGCCATCCGGACGCCCAAAGGTTAGTGTTGGTGCCCCGAGGCTGCGTCCTTCGGCTCCAGCACGCTGCGACCGTCGTACGTCCCGCACTTCTCGCAGACGAAGTGCGGTCGCTTCGGCTCGTGACACTGCGGACACTCGACGGTGGTAACGGGGGCCAGCTTCCAGTTCGCCGCCCGCCGGCTACGCGTCTTCGACCGCGGGGTCTTCCACTTCAGGTTAGCCATGATCGCTTTCTCCTTCCCACAAACCACCGCACGCTTCGTCGCACAGCACGCCCAGGGGGAGGGCGCTCGTGGTCAGCTGCCTAGCCAAGTCCGCGACGTCGAGGTCGTCGCCTTCGAGGACGTTGTTCAGATCGAGGGGATGGCGCTTCCCGCCCGTTTCGAGCTCCTCTTCCACCTCGACATGGAGCGGTACGACGACCTCTTTCAGGCATCGGCCGCACTCACCGTGAGCCTCCACGTCGATCGTCCCGCCGACGTGCAGACCACGCCCGATCCGTGATACGTCGAATACGATGTGAGCCGGTTGCGGAAAGGAGAACGTAGCAAAAGGCGGCAGATCGACCAGCTCGTCGACCGCTAGATGTCGTCCGGTCCCGGCCAGGACCGGGCCGACGTCGATTCTCAAAGAAGGACCCATAAACATACAGGAAGGCCCCCGGTGTGGGGCCCCTTTGATGTGAACTCCGGTATTGTACGTCCGGGTGGGAAGGCGTGTCAACGATAGGCCCCTAGTCGGCCGGGCCGCCCGTCGCGATCAGCCCTTGCGTAGACACCAACGACAAAGGGGAGACGCATGGGTTTCAATCTTCTCGGTGCGATCGGGGGCGCGATCGGCGGGCTCTTCACCGGCGGCCCGATCGGGGCGGCGGTCGGTGGTATCGAGGGAGGCTTGAGCGGATCGGCCCCCTCCAACCCCGTCCCGACCGCCAACAGCCTCTTGCCGATGCTCCCGCCTCCGCCCGACACGATCAGCAGCGAGCTCGGAGCGGTCCAACCGCTCGAGGATCTCGGGATCCCCCTCGATCGGTCGCTGCTCGGCGATCTCTCCGCCGATTCGGCCGACGAAATGGCGTCGATCGCCGCACCCGCATGAGCCTCGACGTAGCGTATGGGGCGGCGATCGTCCAGGCCGCGCAGCGCTGGGGGATCGAGCCCAGGCTCCTCGCCGCCGTGGCGGCGCAGGAGAGCGGCGGGCCCGGGAGCGACTCGGGGCGCAACATCGTCGGCGACGGCGGCCACGGTCACGGACTCTTTCAGATCGACGATCGCTACCACGCCTTCGCGCGGACGGCGGCGGCGATGGATCCGGGAAAGAACGCCGATTACGCGGCGCACCTCCTGCACGATCTGCTCAACCGGTACGGGGGAAACGTCCACGCCGCTCTTTCCGCGTACAACGCGGGCTCGCCGAACGCGAGGGGGACGTTGACGACCTGGTCCGACGGAAAGACCTTGGGCTATGCGGACTCCGTCGAGCGGCACTATCTTCACCTCCGCGTCGGCGAGGCGGCCGAACGGACCCGGGCCGATGCGCCGCTGGCGATCGAGCTGACCCAAGCGCTCGGATCCTTCGCCGCAACTCGCGCACCCGGGCTCTGTGTGGCGGCTCAGCCGGCCTCGACGGCGCAGGCGCTGCAGGCGATGGGTAGGACCGACAGCGACGGCGCGGGACTCATCGGTGCGATATTCGACGACCTTTCTTCATAACAAGGAGTAAATGTAACATGTCATGGACTTCCTTTCTTCCGCTGGCGGGGAGCATTCTCGGCGGCCTCGGAACGACCGGATCGAGCCTCGCGCTGACCGGAGCCGAAAACTGGTTTCTCGGACAGCAGACCGGGAACGAAATTCAACAGATGGTGTTCCAAAATCAGCTCAATCAGCAAGCCACGCAGTTCAATGAGACGATGGACGAAAAGTCCGAAATCATGCGGGAATCCAATACCTTGCGCGACGTCGCGATGGAGCAACGGAAAGCCGACTTGACGATCACCAAAGAATTCATCAGGTCGATCGACTAGATGGTCGCAGCGACTTCGGGCGCGCCGACGACGCGCTCTTCTTCCGCTTCTCGCGGTGGCGCATCGAAGACCCCGGCCGCCAAACGCGTCACGGACGATGAACGAGCGACGCCGCCGGACGACCCGGCGCTCCAGCAGCAGCGCGCCGAGTTCGATATGATCGCGCGTTATCAGGCCGAGATGTACCGTGAACTCAACATCTTGCGCGACATGATGCTCGAGCAAATGAAACACGACGACGAGTATTTGAAGAGCATGATCAGGATGATCTAGCCGGAGCCCGGGCAACGACCAGCGGGAAGAGTCCCCGTCAAGACGCTCGAAGCGGTCGGACTCGAGCCGCTGGGAGGAGGCCGATTCTCAGGGTGACTCCAACGGAGCGCGCCTGCGCTCAACCTCCCTCGGGTAGGGAGAGGGATGTGCCCGTCGAAGTGGGCGCGGCTCGGGCCATTAGCTCAGCTGGTTAGAGCGCACGCTTGATAAGCGTGAGGTCCCAAGTTCGATCCTTGGATGGCCCACCAGCAGGTTTTCTCACCGGAAGGAGCCGCCCACCGCGGGCTCCTCTGTGTTTTTTGCGAACCGGCGTGCGCGTCTTGGGCGTCTTCCTCCCCCGTTAGTGGCAGGAGACGGGAGCAGGCGGTGCAATGCTCCCCGCGCGGAGCCCGTCTCCTCGGGAGGCCGATACGACGGTTACGAGCCTCGTCCGCGACGGCCCGGGAAGCACCCGAACGACTCGGACCACAAAGGACCCGTCGTCGGAGAGGAGGACCGCACCGGGCTGCAGGCGATCCGTCAACGCCGTCCGCCGCAGGATCAGCCCCGTCCCTCTCCGCTCGAGGACATCGCGGGTAGGGAGGATCGTCGTCCCCGGTGCGGGGACGACGACCGAGACGGTCGCCGACTGCGGGACGACCCCGGCGACCGTCGCCGTCACCGTCGCCGTCCCGACCGCAGCCGCAGAAAGGGCGCCGCCGGCGTCGACCTCGACCACCCGCGGATCGCTCGAACTCCACACGAGCCTCGGCGGTCGCTCACCTTGAAAGTAGGCCCAGCCCGCCAAATCGTCCGGAATCCACCCGAACATCGGGTCCGGGGACGAACCGGGGAGGACGCGGGCGACGATCTTCGCCCGCGGGTGGGCGAGATCGACGACATACCCGGTCCGTTCGAACGCGATCGATCCTAGACGACAATCGACCGGATGTCCCTCCCCGGGCGCGATACACCACAACATGAGGGCCGTCATCAGGCTAGCGAAGCGCAAGGGCCATTTTCTTCATCGCAGCGTTGAGGATGCGCGAGACATGGCGCTGCGAGACGCCCAGCCGCTGCCCGATCTCGCGCTGCGTCAAACCATGCATGAAGACGGCGGCGACGACGAGCCGTTCGCGATCCTGCAACTCCAGGATCGCCAGTTCGAGCGCGAGTCGATCTTCGAGCGAGAGGGCGTCGCCGCAACCGATCCCGTGGGCGTCTTCGAGCGACTGGTGCGCTCCGTTGCGCATCCGCCGAAACTCGTCCACCAGCGCCGCCGTCGTCCCGATCTCTTCGGCCAGCTCGCAAGCACTCGGTTCGCGGGCGTGGCGCTGCCAAAGGACCGAGTGGGCTTCGCGATACGAGCGATCGAACGAACGCATCCAGCGCGGAACACGAACGATCGTCTCGTAGTCGCGCACGTAGTGCATCAACTCCCCGACGATCATGAGCCAGGCGTAAGCTTCGAACGGCGTACCGAGCTCGGCACGATACCGCTCCGCCGCTTTGATCAAGCCGATCACCGCGACTTGGCTGAGGTCCGAGCGCTCCACGGTCTCGCGATAGAATTTCCGCGCCCCGCGCGAGCAGAGGTAGTGATACGCGCTCACGAGCTCGTTACGACGTTCGATCGTCGGCTCGGCCAAGTACCGTTGTAGCGCCAGATCCTGATCAGTGCCAATCATCGATTGATACTCCCGATGAGACTATAAAGCGGCAGGAAAATGGAAAGGACGATCGTGCCGACCACCCCGCCGAGCAGCACGACGAGGACCGGCTCCATCACCGCGCCCAGCGTCGTGACGGCTGCGTCGATATCGGCCTCGAAATACTCGGCGACCTTCAGCAGCATCTCGTCGACCGCCCCGGTCTCTTCCCCGATCCCCACGAGCGCGACGAAGAGCGGGTCGAACAGCCGGCCTTCGTTCAGCGAGCGGCTCAGTGAATCGCCCTCACGGAGCGCGACGTGGACCGATTCCAAGGCCTCGGCAAAACACGCGCTGTTCGTAACAGGGATCGTCACTTCGAGCGACGCGAGGAGCGTGACTCCCGAGCGCAAGAGAGATCCGAGCATCCTGGCGATCCGCGCAGTCGTCGCCTTTCCGACGAGCGAGCCGACGTAGGGGAAACCCAGGCGCGCGGCGTCGAGTGCAAGCGCTCCGGACGTCGTCCGGGAGGCGAGGTGGACGACGACCGGCGTCGCCACGGCGGCCAGGAGCAACGTCCCCCATGTCGCCGGTTGCGCCAGCACGACGCCGGTTTGAATGACGAATTTCGTTACGGCGGGGAGATCGGCGTGGAAGCTCGCGAACATCTGCGAGAACATCGGAACGACCTTGATCATCAAAAAGAAGGTCAGCGACGCCGCGGCCCCGAGGACGACGGCTGGGTAGGCGAGCGCGCCCTGCACCTTCTTACGGAGCATGCGCTCCTTCTCGAGAAGCGTGGCGATGCGCTCGAGGACGTCGTCGAGGACGCCGCCTGCTTCTCCCGCGCCGATCATCGCGACTTGCAGCGCGGTGAATTCGCCCGGGCGCCGCGCGAGCGCGGCACTGAGCGACGAGCCACCCTCGACCTCGGTGAGGACGCAGCGAAGCGCCTCGCGCAACCTCTCGTCGGCGCAGCGTTCGATCGCGATGTTCAATGCCCGCTGAATCGAGATACCGGAACGCATCAGCATCGCGAAAGAGCGATAGAAGGCCAGCATCGCACCGTTGCGCGGGCGTGCGATACGCAAGCGCAAACGGAGCCGGCCCGCGTGTCCGTCGGCGCGATCGATCGCCGTGACGAACAGCGCCCGTGTGCGAAGGTTGGCGAGGACCTGCTCCGCCGAGTCGGCCTGCATAGAACCGGCGACCGCCGCTCCGTCCAAAGCGCGGGCACGATACGAAAAGACCGCCACTACCCGGCGCTCCGACTCAGTTCACGCACGTCGGCGGGATGCTCGGCCACTCTGCGTGCCTCTTCGATGGAGACCTCTCCGCGCAGCACCAAATCGGAGAGGTGCGTTTCCAGCGTCTGCATCCCCGACGCTCGGCCGGTTACGATCGCATTGCGTAACAAATATGTTTTGCCGTCGCGGATCATCGCGCGTACCGCGTCGGTGGCGAGCAACACTTCCGCGGCGGCGCGCCGCCCCGGTCCGACCCGCAGCGGCAAGAGGCGCATCCCGATGACTGCGATCAACGTCTGCGAGAGCTGCGTCCGAATCTGACGCTGCTGATCGCCTGGGAACGCGTCGACGAGGCGATCGACGCTCGTCGCCGTATCGGGGGAATGGAGGGTTCCCAGGACGAGGTGTCCGGTCTCGGCGGCGGTGATCGCGGCCGCCATCGTTTCGAGATCGCGCATCTCGCCGACCATGACGACGTCCGGGTCGGCGCGCATGAAGCCCCGCAAGGCTTCGGCGAAACTCGAGACGTCCGCCCCGATCTCGCAGTGCGCGATCATGCTCAAGCGCGAGGCATGGACGTACTCGACCGGATCCTCGACGGTCACGATGTGCCGCTCTTGCGTCCGATTGATCCGATCGATGAGGGCGGCCATCGCCGTCGATTTCCCGCTTCCGGTCGGCCCGGTGAACAGCAACAATCCGCTTCGGCGCTCGGCCAAGCGGCCGACGATCGCGGGTAATCCTAGCATTTCGAGCGCGGGGACGTTCGCCGCCAGCAACCGCATCGCGATCCGCATCCCGGCACGCTCGTGGTACGCATGGATACGAATCGTCCCGAGCTCGCCGTGATGCAGTCCGCCGTCGGCGTTTCCATGCGCGTCCAGGCGCCGGCGTGCGCGCTCGTCGAGCGCTTGCGCGAGAAACGCATCGATCTCCGCTCGCTGCACGATCCACGCCGCCAAACGATCGAGCCGGCCGTCGATGCGGAGGACGACCGGTCCGCCTTCGACGACATGTACGTCGGAAGCGCACCGATCGCGCGCGATCGCGATCGCCTCGTAGACACGCAGAGCTGAAGCCATCCTTACCCCTCGGCGACGACGACGCGCTGCAGCTCCTCGAGCGTGGTCCTCCCCTGCGCCACGATGCGAATCCCTTCGTCGAACATCGGTCGATAGCCCGACCCTCGCCCGATCGCCGTAAGCTGCACGCTCGACGCACCGCCGGCGATCGCATCACGCAGCTCGTCGTCCACGACGAGAAGCTCGAAGAGGCCGATCCGACCGACGTATCCCGTCCCGGCGCACAATTCGCACCCGACGGCACCGAACGTCCGGGGAGCGGGCGTCCCGGCACGCGCGGCGACGATCTGCGGTACCGGAACCGAACGCCTGCAGTGTTCGCACAATCTGCGGACCAAACGCTGCCCCAAGACGATCGTCAACGCCGAAGCGATGGCGTGGCGGTCGACGCCGAGCTCGACCAACCGCTCGACCGTCCGCGGAGCGTCGTTGCTGTGGAGCGTCGTCAGGACGAGTTGTCCGGTCAACGCGGCCGCGATCCCGACGGCCGCCGTCTCGCGGTCGCGCATCTCGCCGACCATCACTATATTGGGATCCTGGCGCATAAACGCCCGTAGCGCGGAAGGGAAGGTGACGCCGGCTTTCGGATGGACTTGGACTTGCGAGACGCCGGGGAGCTTCATCTCGATCGGGTCCTCGACGCTGCAGATGTTTTTCGTCGGGCTGTTCAGCTCGGCGAGCGATGCATAGAGCGTCGTCGTCTTTCCGCTCCCGGTCGGCCCGGTCACGACGACGAAGCCGTACGGCGCGCGAACCGCGCGCAGATAGCGCTCGAGAATCCCTCCCTCCATCCCGAGCCCGGCGAGCGTCGAGGACTTCGTGTGGAGGTCGAGGAGCCGTACGACGACTTTCTCGCCGTCGATCGTCGGGATCGAAGAGACGCGCGCGTCGATCTCACGCCGGTCGACCCTCACGCTATAACGTCCGTCGTGCGGTTGGCGCTTGTCCGTAATGTCCATCCCCGCGAGGAGCTTGATGCGAGAGATCACCGCGCCGTACAGTCCCTCGGGGATCGTCTCGACCTCGCGCAGGATCCCGTCGATGCGGAATCGCACCCGTCCGCCCCGTCCCGTCGGCTCGACGTGCATATCGGAGGCATGCTCGCCGACCGCGCGTTCGTACAGTCTCGCAACCGCGCGGACCGCCGGCGCCTCATCTCCCCGCTCGAGTGCACCGCGCGGAGTCTCCACAGACGAGTAGAGCGCGTGCAGGCGCCCTCGAATCTCGTCGCGGGACATCGGCGTCCACCGGACCCGCAAGCGGGTCGCAACGCGCAGTTGCGTCAGGGCTTCGCCGTTTTCGGGTTCGGGCATCGCGACGTGCAGGACGTCGTCGTCGATCGCCAACGGCAAAACGTCATAGCGGAAGGCGAGCGCCCTGGGGACGCGCGCGACGGCGAGCGCATCGGGCTCGAGATGTTTGGAGAGCGGCATCAGCACCTGGACACATCCGTTCGTCGTTTGCTGCGAGACACGGGAAAAAAACCGGGGCATAAACGACACCTTCGGTTGCACCCACGAGTCGCCGTGTGCGTCCCCGATCCCCGCGACGTACGACTACGCTTTTTCGGGCGTCGTCAAGGGATCGATAAGGTGGCGTTCACGCGCCGGTAACAGAGAATTTCCCAGAATTGCCCCTCAGCGGACACACGCCCGACGAGGACTCCGGGCGGCCGTTGCGAACGGTCGTAGGAAGCGTTCGCGCGTCAGGAACCCGGTGTGAATCCGGGACGGTCGCGCCACTGTGAGCGGGGAGCCGCTCGACGTCACTGCCGGAGAGGGTGGGAAGGCGCCGAGCACGACGGCGAGGATCCGCGAGTCAGGATACTGAGGCGAACGCGTAACTACTGCCTCGCGAAAAGGTTGGTATTACGTGAATAAGCCCATGATGCGCGGCGTCCTGGCCGCGCTATTCGTCATCGCCGGGGGATCGGGCGCCGCCGGCGACACGGTCGTTTCTAGCCCTACGCCGAGCCCGACGCCGAGCGCCGTCCCGGAGATCGGTCGCGTCACGACCAGCGATCGACAATCCGAGCCGATCGGGCGGACATCGCGCCCGACGTTCGTCATCGACCGGGCGCAAATCGAAGCGTACGGAGCACGAACGATCGCCGACGCGCTGGTCGGTGTCCCGGGCGTCGAGCTCTTCCACTACGGTCCGTTCGGAGCACAAGTCGATTACGGGATCCGGGGGGCGCTCTCGACGCAAACGCTCGTCCTCGTCGACGGGATGCCGATTACCGATCCGACGACCGGGACGGTACTGATCAATCAGCTCTCCACGATCGGGGTCCAGAGGATCGAGGTCGTCGAGAGCGGGGCTTCGACGCTGTACGGAAGCAACGCGAGCGGCGGTGTCATCAACATCATCACCGACGTCCCGCGCGGCCTCTATCTCCTCGGATCGACGGGCTCGTTCGGCGATCGGGATCTCCGCGTCGCGGCCGGGACGCCGTATATCGGCGCAGCTTTCGAACGTCACGTCTCGATCGGCGATTACCCGTATCCGCAGTTCGTCTACGGGCCGGCGACCATCTTTCCCGGAGCGGCTCGCTACAACACCTACGGCGATATGACGGCCGCACGCATCAGCGTAAACAGCGGCCGTTTCGGAGCCTTTCAGGCACGATTGCGCGTCGATCTCACCGCTACCGGGATCGGGGTCCCGGGTCGTCTCGATTTCCTCACGCCGAATGCAACCCAAACGACCAACGACAACGACGCGCTCTTGGAGATCGAACGCGATGCGCCGAACTCGACCCTCACGTTGAGCCTCGGCGGGGCAACGCATCGCCTCGCCTACGTCGATCCTTCGAGCACGGGTGAAAACGATACGTACACCGGACGCGCTCAAATCTCATTGAAAGACGTCCTCTCTTTGCAACGCTTCGACGTCGTGAGCGGGATCGATCTCGCGCGGGAGAGCGGCGCCTTCTCCTTCCCCGCGAACTTTTCGGGAACAGGCTCCCCGCCGGCGATCACTGCGGCCGCTCAATCGCAGGCTGCGCTCTACCTGCAGGCGGGCTACGTCCCGTTCGCACACTCGCACATCGTCGCCGGGGTGCGCGCCGAAAACGACGGCGGACAGGGAAGCGTCGTCGATCCGGCGTTCGGCGGAGTGCTCCAATTCGGGGCCCTTCGACTCGCCGGGAACGTCGCCGAGACGTTCCGCGTCCCGACGTTGCAAGATCTGTACTTCCCCGGATTCGCCAACCCGAACCTCGTCCCGGAGCGCGCGCAGGCGAGCGATGTGACGATCGCGACGACCGGGCGCAGGACGGTCTTTTCCCTCGGATGGTTCGCGCGCAGCGGCTCGAACTTCATCGTGTTCGACCCTGTTTTGAACATCCCCGTGAACGAGCAACGCGCCCAGACGGCCGGCCTCGCGGCTACGGCGAATTTCACCTTACCTGCCGGACTCTCGTTCAGCGTCGGGCTCACCGACCTGTATCAAGCGATCAACGTCGTCACCGGCGCGCGCCTCCCGCGTAGCCCCGTCGGACAAGCGGTTCTCTCGCTCGCGCATCCTTTCGGGACGACCCGTTTCGAATACGGAGCCCGCTGGAACGCCGCCGGATCGAGCGGCGACGACGGCCAGAACGTCCCCGTGCTGTTGCGCAGCTACGATTCGTACGCGACGCTCGATGCCTATCTGCGCTACAAGATCGCGCCCAATCTGATCGTCAGCGCACGTGGATTCAATCTGACGAACCAACAGTATGCGCCGCTCTTCGGCTATCCCGCGCCCGGCCGCAGCTGGAACCTCGAGCTGTCGACGCGATGAGCACCTACGTCGTCACCGCGGCGGCCAGCGGCCATGGGAAGACCTTGATCGCCCTCGCCTTGTGCGGCGCCCTACGCCGGGCCGGGCTGCGCGTCCAGCCGTATAAGTGCGGCCCCGACTACATCGACGCCCGTTTCTACGGAGAGGTCGCCGGCCGTATCGCCTACAACGTCGATCTGTGGCTCGACGGCGCGGAAGGGATCCGGGCGCACGTCGCTGCGACGCGTCGCGATGCCGACGTCCTGCTCTTCGAAGGGATGATGGGCCTCTTCGACGGGGACGCCGAAGGCGCCGGCTCGACGGCGGCGATCGCTCGTGTCCTCGACGCCGCGCTGATCGTCGTCCTCGATTGCTGGGCCTCTTCTCAGACCGCGGCCGCGGTCGCGCATGGTCTGCGCGCCTACGATCCGCGTTTACGAATCGCCGGCGTCGTCCTCAACCGCGTCGCCGGCGACGAGCACGAACGGGCGATCCGTGCTGCCTGCCGGAGGATCGGCCTGCCGGTCCTCTTCGCGGTGCGCAACGACGTCCGATATGAAGCCGCCGACCGTCGTCTCGGGCTCGATCCGCAGGCTGTGGAACGGCGTCGCGCGGCGGTCGATGCGTTGGCGGACGAGATAGCCGCACAACTCGATGTGCGGACGTTCTGCGCGCAACCGGCCGCACAGGCCGAGGTCGCCGAGGTGGCGGCGCAGCCGCGGGGAGCCGGCGTCCCGATCGCCTACGCCCACGACGAGGCGTTTTGGTTCACCTATCCCGAGACGCTCGAGGCATTGCGCTCGGCGGGTGCGGAGATGATCCCGTTTTCACCGTTGCACGACGCTGCGCTCCCGCCCGGCGTTCGCGGCCTGTGGATCGGAGGCGGGTACCCCGAAGAGCACGCTGCGCAGCTCGAAGCCAATGCCGCGCTACGCGCGGAGATCGCCGACGCCGTCGCCGGCGGCCTCCCTACCTATGCCGAGTGCGGCGGGATGATGTACCTCGCCCAGACCCTGCGAACCGAGCACGGCTGTTTTGCGATGGTCGGTGCATTGCGCGGCGAGACGTCGATGCTCCAACCGCGTCTGCAGCTGGGTTATCGGAACGCCGTCACGCTCGCCGATACGCCGCTCGACAGAGCCGGCACGACGATACGCGGTTACGAATTCCACTATGCCTCGGCTTCGTTACAGGAAGCCGCGGCCTACGCCCATGAGGGAGGGCGCGACGGAGCCGGCCGCCCGAACCTCCTGGCCGCATTCCTCCATCGCCATTTCCTCCCCGGCTCACCCTCGATCGCCCGTTACGTCGCCGCCTGCTCGGCATAAGGAGACCGCATGAAATACTGGTCGGGACTCATGATCGCCACCGGGATCGCGTTGAGCTTCGTCCTCACCTGCATCACGCCGTTCGCCGCCGTCGCGGCGTTCGCCGCACAGACCGTCCCGCGCCGACTCGCCCTCGTCACGCTGCTCGGGACGCTGGCGGGGAACCAGATCGTCGGTTACGCTTTTCTCGGCTACCCGCACACGCCCCAAACGTACCTTTGGGGGCCGCTGCTGGCGATCGCGTCCCTGGCCGCCTTCGAAGCCGCGCGTCCCATGCGCAACCTCTTCTTCGCTTTCGTCGCCGCGTTCGTCGCGTACGAAGCGTTCATCTT
>Ga0209062_1002752_pt1 | contig 22351 bp, 19 predicted proteins | sample Coa_R2_2_FD_187158 | JGI IMG/M metagenome (GOLD analysis project Ga0209062, IMG submission 187158) | Surface soil microbial communities from Centralia Pennsylvania, which are recovering from an underground coalmine fire - Coalmine... | ecosystem: Environmental > Terrestrial > Soil > Unclassified...
CTATGCTGCCCTCTCCCGCGGCCTCATTGCCGTCGGCACGGGTGACACAGGGCTTGCCATCAAAGCGGCTGCCGAGGCGCAGAAACATCTTCCCAAAGAGCCCTTGGCCTTGCTTTTGAAGGCCGAAGCTGCCCAGCTTGCCGGTGATTTCCGGGCCGTCGAAGCTGCATTCAAGGAGATGACCCAGCGCAAAGACATGCGCCTTCTTGGCTTCCGCGGCCTCCACGCCCACGCCCAACGGAGCGGGGATTTGGACGCAGCGCATCATTTTGCCAGCACCGCACATAATATCGCCGCCCTTCCCTGGACAGCGAGCGCCGTTCTCGAAAAGCATGTCATGCTGAAAGATTGGGAAGGCGCCCTTGCCGCGCTCGACAGCGGCGGAAGTCTGATCGACAGAAGGCTGAGGGACCGGCAACGCGCTGTCCTGATGACTGCAATTGCGCTCGAAAAAGAGCAAAAGGAGCCAGGCGAGGCGCTCCGTCTCAGCCGGAAGGTTCTCAAAACAGTGCCCGATCTCGTACCCGCGGCCGCCCTCGCTGCGCGAATTCTCTCCCGCCAAGGCAGTTTCCGCAAGGCGGCGAAAATCGTCGAGGCAGTATGGCCGCTGGCGCCGCATCCAGATCTGGCACAGATCTACCTTGATCTGCGCCCGGGCGAGTCCAACGCCGATCGCCTGGCAAGGGCACGCACGCTCGCCAAGCTCGCGCCGCGCGATCCCGAAAGCCATATGACATTAGCAAGCGCCGCGATCGCTGCCTGTGAATATGGGGAAGCCCGCGAGACCATGCTGCCTTTGATCCAGGCCAGCGAACGGCCAACTGTCCGGATGTGCCTCATCATGGCCGAACTTGAAGAGGCCGAGCATGGCGACTCCGGCTTTGCACGCGATTGGCTGGCGCGCGCGACACGCGCACCGCGCGATGCGATCTGGATCGCGGGAAATGTCATGTCCGACCAGTGGCTGCCAGCCGTACCGGAGACTGGAAAGCTCGACGCCTTTGTCTGGCGCAGGCCAGACCAGTGCCTTACCTCCGCCAGCATTGCGGAAGAAGCGGTATTCAGACCTGTTTCCGGGTCCTCCGAGACACCCGCCCTGATCGAAAAACCGCGCATGGCGATTGCGGGACCGGCAGAGCCAGAAAAGCAGACGGATGAGGCGGTGCCGGATGCCGGAACAGGCGCCTCGCAGGGGACGGCGAGCGAGGAAGCACACGCCGGGCAGGCCCTGCAGGGGGCCGGGCTGCCCAAGCCCCTTAAAGCCGGTGACTGACTCCTCCCGGATGCAGGAGGAAACAAGCTAGCCGGAGAGCCTCGCTGACCCGCTTGCTTAAATGCGCGGCAGATAGCTGGCCGCAGCAGGCCAGCCCTCCAGATGCCCCTCATTAAGCTTTTCCGGCACGGCTGGCTGCGAGTGCCCTTCTCTAGCTGCTTTGTACTCAGACCAATCCTCGCCTTGGTTATTCCTGGGCTTAAGGCTGTTTTCCCCGATTAGCCGATCGCACCCGCAAGCGTGGCACTGGCGTACCCGGCGGGTGCCAAGCTAGAAGAATGAAAACGCTCGTTTCAAAGAACCCTTGAGGGAGACCAAGCTGATGTATACGAAAAGAGCCTTGAACTTGGCCGATGCCAAGCAGATTGTGGCTGCCGCTGAAGAGGAAGCGCTGAAGAACAAGTGGAACGTAACCATCGCCGTGCTTGATGACGGCGGCAATCTGCTCTTCTTGCAAAGGCTCGACGAAGCGCCGCTTGGATCCATCGTCGTCTCCCAGGAAAAGGCGCGCACCGCTCTCTTGTTCAAACGGCCCACCAAGGTCTTGGAAGAAAGTGTCGCGAATGGCCGTATGGTCATGCTCACCCTGCCTGGCGCAACGCCGATTGAAGGCGGCCTGCCCTTGCTGAAGGACGGCCAAATCATCGGCGCGATCGGCGTATCGGGCGTACAATCCCCGCAGGACGCACAAATCGCTCAGGCGGGCGCCGAAGCTGCGGCGAAATTGTGATGACGGCAAGCCCAGCCTTGGCCTTCAGAAACTGTGGCAATTGTATCATGCCACCGTGCTTTGCCGTTAGCCTGTGAGCAAGCGCTCATGAATGATGAAGTCTGAAACGAGGGAGGATGGCTCTGCTCCGCTGCACGAGCAGCGTCACCCACCCGTCAATATCCAAGCGCCGCGACAAGACCATGCCCTGCCTCCGATAGGCACTGACCACACCTGGAACGTCGCGTGGAAGGAGGCCCGAGAGAATTACGTCAGCATGCGGCGCTGTTAATCTTGCGATTTGCGGGGCAAGATCGCAGAGCGGTTTGGCAAGAATATTTGCAAGCACGAGGTCATAGGGGCTCCCTTTCCTCAAAGCAGGATGCGCGGCACCTCTAGCCACGACAGGGCGCAGAAAGCCTGCCACGCGGTTGCGCTTTGCATTGATAGACGCTGTCTTCACACTCACGGCGTCGATATCGCCTGCCCGGATTGTGCGTTTAAATAATTTAGCGGCTGCAATGGCAAGGACGCCCGAACCTGTGCCGATATCGAGAATGGCGGCCGGACGCCGCCGCCGCGCAACACTCTCCAGCATCAAAAGACATCCGCGCGTCGAACCATGATGGCCGGTGCCAAAAGCGAGCGCTGCCTCGATCTCGATTGCGATGTCATTGGACCTGACCGCGCCGCGCCCATGCGCGCCGTGCACAAGAAACCGTCCCGCCCGTACCGGCGCAAGCCCCTCGAGAGAGGCCGCAACCCAGTCGCGCTCCTGCAGTTCGCCAAATGCCGCCGAGCGCGCCAGAGCATCGCCTGCAACAGCGGCTATGAGCGCGCGAACATTTGCCTCCTCCGGAGAGAAGCCGAAATAGACCTCGACCGCCCAGCGGCCCTTATCCCGGCTGCTCGTGTCTGGGGCTGCTACTTCGAAAGCCGCCGCTGCGGTCACCGCCGGATCAAAGGTTTCGACAATGATATCAGCAATCATGCGTGCCATTGCCTCTTCACAAGAGAGCCGCATGACATGTGTTGCGTAATTGGGGGGCAAGCCTTCGAGCATGATGGCAGCTAACATGGACGGAGGCGAAACGGCAATGGATCGTTTGGCCGCTCTCCCTGCCTCGCGGCGAGCCGGATTATTATCTTGTTATTATCTTGGGAGCGTAGCTTCGAGTTCGAGCATGCGCGCCTTCGCCGAGTAATGCGACGCATTGCCCCTGCCCTCGCAGGCATCGCGCGCGAACATGATGAGATGGTGGGCGCATAAGCCAACGCTCAAGATAGGTTCGATCTGGCCGCGCATCAGACGGCGCAATGTGAATTTCCAGAATGTCAGCCGGTAGTCCCCGCGCACGCCCGCGAACCAGAATAAACGAGTCAGGATCACAAGGCCCTTGACGACATTGGACGGCGACAGGCGCTGCCTGCTCCACGGACGCCGCAGACGATGGGGCCAGGTCTCGCGCATCTGAGATTCATAGCGGGCGAATAGCGTCTCGGGCTGATAGGCCTTGGCCATGCAGTCACGCCACATTGCCAGCACGTCTTCGTAGGGCAATTTGAAATCCACATTCGATTCGCGCTCCGAATCGTTCTCGTCGAGAAGCCGGCCTTCCCGCTGCAAACGCTCCCAGAGCGGCGTGCGCGGCAAGGCTTGCAGCAGATTGATTGTCGCCATTGGAATTTGAGACTCTTCCAGAAAATCGAGAATTCGCGTGCCCGATTCCCTGGTGTCAGTATCGAGGCCAAGGATAATTCCGGAGACAACCTGCATCCCATGCCGGTTGATGGCACGCACGGCATCAAGGATCGGCACAGCCATATTGTGTCGCTTGCCGATCGCCTTCAAAGCCTCTGGCTCGGGTGTCTCGATCCCGCAGAATATCGTCTCGAACGCCGCCTCGCGCATGAGAGAAAGGATCTCGGGCGAGCGCGCAATATTGAGGGTTGCTTCGCAGGAGAAACTGACCGCGTAGCCATTGCGCTTTTGCCATTGAATGAGATGAGGGAGCAGTTCGCGCAAAGCGCGCCGGTTCGCGACAAGATTATCATCGACGAAGTAAATCGAGCCGTTGACGCCGCAAGCGAGGAGCTTGTCGAGCTCTCCAAGAATTTGAGCCGGATTCTTAAGCCGCGGAACCCGGCCATAAAGGCCCGGGATATCGCAGAATTCGCAGGTATAAGGGCAACCGCTGGAAAATTGAATGCTGCCGAGAAAATACCGGCGGATGTCGGCAAGTTCATAAGCAGGCGCTGGAAAATCGCACAGATCGCGGCGCAGCTGCGTTTTCAGCACAATCTGCTTGCCCGGCCGGGACACATCATTCGCAAGAATCCCAATCAAAGCATCGGTCGCATCGCCAAGCTCGCCGATGTGCAAGTAATCGAAAGCGGGATAAAGCTCGGGACAGGCTGAAACCGAAGGGCCGCCAAGCACCGCCACCTTGCCGAAAGCATGGGCCCTGCGGCAAATATCCTCGATTCGGCGGCGCTGGATGTGCATGCCGCTGACGAAAACCGCGTCCGCCCAGGCAAAGTCATCGGGGGAAGCGTCACCCATGTTTTCGTCAATGAAGCGGACTATCCAGCTCTTCGGAAGGATTGCCGCGATGAGGAGCAGACCTTGCGGCGGCATGAAGGCGCGAACACCATCCGTCAGCGGATAGGCGTATTCAAAGGTGCCAAAGGAAGGCACATAGCGCGGAAACACACAGAGGATGTTGCGCGCGGGTTGATATTGCGCTTGGCCTGCGCCGTCTCCGGCACCTGCGAATTTTTGAGATCTGCCTTGCATCGGAGCTTCCCTGATGCTGGATAATTCGGCGGACTTCGCCGCGTTCCTATCGAAGCATGGGGTAGAGCCCAAACACGGCCAATCGAAGGAATTTCTTGGCCCTATGCCGCCCTTCACTTTTCTGCGCTGCCAGAACCGCAGCAAAAAACCCGGCCTGGGGAGGAGCCGGGTTCAAGTTTGACCGAAAAAAGCCGCCTTGCGGCCAACTCAGTATTTGGCGACGACGGGAGCCGGTGCACCCCAGTTGAAATGATAATCGACACCGAGGCGGACGATATTGCCGTTAAAACGGGTCCTGTCTTGCACCGCTCCGTAAACGCCTGTGATGGGAGCAACCGGAGCCACAGCGTTCAGCAAGGCCGTCGCCGTCACCGTGCCAAGGTCATAATAGAGATACTCGACCTTGGCGCTCCAATTCGGTAGGAACATCCATTCGACTCCGCCGCCGGCGGTCCAGCCAACCTGCGTATTGGAAAGGCTGCTGCTCACGCCCAAACCCGTAAAAGTGCCGAAGAAAGTGGGAACGGTTTGAACGATGCCGATCTCTGACTGGACCCCGCCATAGGCAAGACCGCCAGTTCCGTAAATCAGAAGGGTCGGCGTCAAGAGATAGCCGATGCGGCCGCGCACGGTCCCAAGATAATCGAGGCTCTTCGTTGCGTTCAGAGCAGTATTAACCGGAACGAGGATCGCGGGAGGGAAAGTTCCCACAGATGCCGTGCTCCCGCCCCCATGAGCACCTGCCAGGCCATCTATATCAGCTTCGATACCGGCGACCCAGTTGCTGCCAAAGAGTTGATAGTTGTAACCGATCTGGCCGCCCCCAATGAAACCGCTGTCTTCGACCGGGACCGAGCCATTCGCCAGCGCTGCCAAGCCTACAGCGGCTGGAATTCCAGGGGTCGTCGACACAGAGGTTACGTCGACGCTCTTATTGGCAGCCCACTCATAACCCGCATTCAGGCCGATATAAAAACCCGTCCACATCGGCGGCGGCGGGGGTGGCGCAGCAGGTGTTGGCTCGGCAGCCAGGACGGTTCCGCCAAGTGCCAGTACGCCGGTGGAAGCCAAAAGAATGCGGCGAAGCATGATCTGTCTCCTCGAAGGAAAAAACTAAGTTTTCCTCAGGGTACGCGGCTCAGACTAATCTTCAACCATCGTTGTATTGCTTGGCCCTTTATCCCGGGCGTCGTGACAAAAACGCAACGAAAGGCTGCCGGTAACGCCACAATGCCTATCTTAAAGGCAAAAACCCGGCCCAAAGGCCGGGTTTTTATTCCAGTGAGAAAGAAGCGGCAAAGCCTGGCTCAATACTTTGCGACAACAGGAGTGAGCGAATCAAATTTATAGCTGAAACCCGCCTGAACCTGATTCTGGGTCAAATGATGCTGCACAAGCAGGCTGCCGCCCCCGAACACAGGCGGCACCGGCTGGACAAGAGCCACAAAGGGATAGTCATCGTAATGGCCGAAGTCAGAGTAGCGGTATTCGGCCCGGATCGACCAATTGTTCGTCACGGCATATTCGATGCCGCCGCCGACGGTCCAGCCCGAGCGGGTCCTTGAGATATCTTCGGAGACGCCGGGCAAGCCCGTAACCAGCCCGAGCGCGTCGGTGTAATTATTGTTGATACTGGTAAAGGCGGCCCCGCCAGTTGCATAGATGAGGAAGCGGTCCCAGGCGAAGCCGGCGCGGGCGCGAATCGAACCTTGAATATTGGCGCGGTCATACACCGTAAGGCCGCCACCCACGAAATTACTGCTGCTGATGCTCGTCCCGTCGACGGAGCCTTCAAGGCCAATCACCCATTGGTTGTACTGGAGATTATAGCCGATATGCGCGCCGCCGATGACACCATTCGGGCTGGCCGTAACGCCGTTTGCGAGGAAGACCCCGGGCGCCAAGATTGGGGCCCTTGCAAATGTCATAGCCTCGGGATCCTGGTCCCAAGCATAGCCAATCTGGCCGCCGACATAAAGGCCGGTCCAGGAAAAGATCGGCACAGGCGGCGGCACGGGAGCAGGCTCTGCCGCGAAAGCGGTTCCGGTGAGGGCGATGGCACCGACAGATGCCAGGAGTAATTGACGGCGCATCAGGCTTTCCTCCTTGGAGCAGATTTAGTTTGGAGCAAATTACGCCGGTTCGCGCCGCCGCCCAACCCTTATTGGCTATTTCGAGACGTTATGTTGACGAGTGTTGCCGAAACGCAACGAAAGAGGGGGAGAAACATGAAAAACCCGGCAATAGGCCGGGTTTTTACTTTGGCGAATAAGTTTAATGGCAGTGTACGGCTCAATATTTTGCGGCGACCGGCGCTGGAGGAACTCCCCAGTCGAATCTGTAATCGAAGCCGACCTGCACCTGATTCTGATTGATTTGGCGGGTTCCGTTGAGGAAGGCACCGCGCAGCCCGGCAACTCCGCCGGTGATTGAACCGAAATCGGAGTAACGGTATTCCGCCCGCACAGACCAATTGTTGGTGATGGCATATTGGAGGCCGCCGCCGGCTGTCCAGCCGGCGCGCGTCGCCGAAACGCTGCTTGACCCGAGGAAAGAGGCCGCACTGCTAAACGCAATGTTGGTATTGAAGCCGCCAAAAACGACACCGCCGGTGCCATAGATCAGGAGGCGGTCCCAGGCGAAGCCGGCGCGTCCGCGAATCGAACCCTCAACGGTGGCAGTCGTGGTCGCCGTCGCCGTGCTGTTGCCAAGGATCCCGGGAAAGAAGGCCACGCCACTATTGCTGATTCCCGTCCCATCGACCGTACCTTCAAGTCCCAGCACCCATTGGCCGATCTGGTAATTGTAACCGACATTGGCGCCGCCGATCGCCCCGCTTGGATTACCGCCGATCGAGGCGGCGGCAGGGAATCTTGGAGGAATAAATCCGCTGACATTGGTGCTGCTGGCGGTATCCCAAGCATAGCCAATCTGCCCCCCGGCATAAACACCCGTCCAGGTGAAGGCCGGAACGGGCGGCGGCACGGGGATGGGTTCCGCCGCGAAGGCAGACCCTGCAAGAGCGATGGCACCAATGGATGCCAGGAAAATTTGACGGCGCATATGCCCCTCCTGTTTGAATTCAGCCGGAGGAAGCTATGCCGTTTTTGTTTTCCGCTATATGACAGTTTATGACAATTACGTCTGCAGCAGGTGTTATATTCAGCACTGTTACTGAAACGCAACGAACGGCAAAAAGGATTCATGAAAAACCCGGCCCTGAGGCCGGGTTTTGCTTTTTGCTGAATGAGTCAAACAGTGCTTGGCTCAATACTTCGCGACAACCGGAGGCGGAGCCCACAGGTCGAATTTGTAATCGAAACCGACCTGAACCTGATTCTGGTTGATATGGTGGTTTCCGGTGAAGAAGGCACCGGTAACAGGAGCAAGCCCGGCACCAAAATTTTCGTTAATTGAACCCCAATCAGTGTAGAGATATTCGGCCCGCACTGACCAGTTGTTGGTGATGGCATATTGGATACCGCCGCCGACCGTCCAGCCGACGCGAGTCGACGAGATATTATCAGTGCCGTAGAAACCGGGGCCGTAGGCGCTGATGTTGGTATCGAAGCCGCCGAAGGCAATGCCGCCCTTGGCATAGATCAGAGCGCGATCCCAAGCAACACCGAGACGGCCGGTAATCCTGCCCTGAATGGGCATATCCGTGGACGCGCTAATCCCTCCGCCGCCGGGGAAGACCGCGGTACCTTGGCTGCTGATGCTGGTGCCATCAACAGTACCTTCGAGACCGAGGACGAACTGGTTGATCTGATAGTTGTAGCCGACGTTGGCACCGCCGATCACGCCATTTGGCGTGCCGCCAGGGTTGGCGCTGATAAAGGTACCGCCGGGGCCAAACCCGGTGAAGCTGTTGCCGCCGTTGTTCCAGGCGTAACCGATCTGGCCGCCGACATAAATGCCGGTCCAGGTGAAGATCGGCGCCGGCGGAACATAGGCCGGTGGCGGAGCGCGGGAGGGAAGATCGGCCGCAAGCGCCGCCGATCCGCTGAGAGCGATGGCACCGGCTGATGCCAAGAGGATTTTGCGATACATGGCTTCTTTCCTTTCAGGAGATTAAAGCTTAGGCAAAATACGCCATTCATAGTTATCAGGGAGATGAAATTCGCGTCAGAGGCGCTGAATTCGGGAAGCCGTGACTTATCTGCAACAACAATCCAAGTTTGACCTTGTTTTTGCCGCGGGGACGCCCTTTCTCCCGGCTGCAGCTGCCCCAGGCAGAAGCTGAATAAAACCAATCCTTTACCATTCAGTGGCCCATCATGGTACGCATCAACTGCCAAGGTTCAGACAAAAATTCGCCGCAGCCCGCAGCCGCGCGCGCTGCACTAAAAGCGGGTTCTCAACATCAATAACTCGCGAGTGGAGCGGCACCGAAAGCATCAAACTTGTAGCTGAAGCCAACCCGAACGGCGTTTTCGGTCTCGTGATGGGTGGCCGTCGAGGCAGGGCCAAATACGAAGGGCGTGTAATCGGTCAGATGGCCGAAATCGGCGTAGCGATACTCCGCCCGGATCGACCAATTGTTGGTGACGGCATATTCGATGCCGCCTCCGACGGTCCAGCCCGCTAGGGTGTGCGAGAACTGCTCATAACCAAACCCGGTATAGCTGGTGTTGAATCCAGCAAACTCGGCGCCGCCAGTGGCATAAATGAGAGCACGGTCAAAGGCCACGCCGAGGCGGCCGCGAATCGACCCCTGCACGGGAATTTCGGTGCCGTAGAGAACGCCGCCAGGATTGTAATTCCGGCTTATCCCGGTGCCTTCGACGTCGCCTTCAAGTCCGGCAACGATCTGGTTTATCTGATAATTGTAGCCGGCATGGGCGCCGCCAATGACGCCGTTCGGGACGAAATTGGTGCCGAAACCGTAGGGATAAACGGTCAGCGTGTCGCCTCCCCAGCCGTAACCGATCTGACCTCCGAGATAAACGCCGGTCCAGCTGAAAAGCGGAACGGCAGCCGCCGACTGTGGCGGCTGCTGGTATGGAATATCTGCCGCTAAGGCCGGTGTGAGAGCAGCAAACCCAGACAGCGGCAGGAGAAACCTGCGAATCATGCTTCAGTCCTTTTCGGTTTCCTCGGCAGAGGAACGTAATATGAAAAAACGAAGCGATTCGAATCAGGCAAAATTTTGAATTTTATGGACAATCTGCCTGAAAATTACTATGTTCTAAGACAATATAAACGGACATCTGCATAGTTTGCATTTAATTAACCTTAATTTTTAATTAAAGATGTTTGAGCTATATTTGATTCTAGCTGCTATAGCCCCTGCCCTGGCCAATACGAAACGCCTGAGTGGCCTTCACTGATGGTCCAGCGAAGCCCCTGGCCTTTACCGTTCGCCTCTGGAGTTGTATCTGCTCAAGCCGATCCGGCGCTGGCTTCATTGCCGCGCCGCATAACCAGGGAAGATTTTATGGCCGCTGCCTGCACCGAAGGCTTCGATACCGGCTTTGTCGCGCTCGGCTATGCCAAAGTTGGCGTGCTCGGCGTTGTTCAGGGCATCACCGAACTGTTGCCCATTTCATCGACGGCCCATATGCGGATCGTACCGGCCTTTCTTGGCTGGCCGGATCCAGGATCGGCATTTTCGGCCGCCATGCAGGTTGCCGCGCTCGCGGCTGTCGTGAGCTATTTCTGGGCGGATGTTCGCGGCATCGCCGCTGGCTCGTTCGGGGCAGTCCGGCGGGGCGATTTTCAGGACTGGGATTTCCGTTTCGCTGCTTGGATCATCCTGTCGACGATACCGATTGTGATCGCGGGAGAGCTTCTCAAGCCCATTCTTAATGCGTGCCATTCGCCCATGCGCAGCCTGACGGTGATTGGCATCGCCTGCCTCGTCATGTCGGGACTTTTTGTGCTTGCCGAGATCTATTCCAGGCCCAAGCGCACCCTCGACCATGCGACGCTGAAGGACGCTATGATCATCGGCCTCGCGCAAGTGGGCGCGCTCATCCCGGGTGTTTCGCGCTCAGGCTCGACGCTCACAGCCGCCCTCTTCCGGGACTTCCGGCGCGAGGAAGCCGCCCGCTTTTCATTTCTGCTCGGGATACCGGCGATCGCCGGCGCAGGACTGAAAGAATTATGGGAGCTGCATAAGATTCATCTCGACGCGCATGGCTGGTCGATCCTGGCCTTTGGCCTCCTCATCGCATCGATCTCAGCCTTTGCCGCGATTTGGGGTTTGCTTCGCATTCTCGAGCGGTTTGCGGCTTGGCCCTTCGCATTCTACAGGGGCTTGATGGGGATCGTCCTGCTCGCCTGCGTGTATTTCGGCTGGCTGCCAAATTAGACTCAGCCGCTCTTGCGGCGCGCATCTTCGAGGCACGCAGCAAAAAACCATCCGCGCAGGCTCCGGGCGAAAGGCCGTTTACTCTCCCTCGCCGTGCATGAGATGCTGACCATTCGCCACGGCGTCGATCGCCTGCCAATTGCCATCATGGCCGAATTCCAGACCAGATGTGATCGACAGCATCTCCGCCAAACGAATCCGGGCGCGATTGACCCGGCTTTTCATCGTGCCAATCGCGCAGCCGCACACGCCCGCCGCTTCTTCATAGGAAAGGCCGGACGCACCGATTAGAATCAAAGCTTCGCGCTGATCGCTCGGCAATTGCTGGAGCGCGGCACGGAAATCGAGCAGATCCATGTGGCTGCTTTGCGCCGGAGCCGTCGCGAGCTTGGCGGCGAAAGTCCCATCCGGATCGGCGACCTCACGCCGGCGCTTGCGGTATTCCGAATAATAAATGTTACGCAGAATCGTGAAAAGCCAAGCCCGGAGATTCGTCCCTTCAACAAAGGATTCGATATTACTCCACGCCTTGACCAAGGTTTCCTGCACAAGATCATCGGCACGGTCGAGGTTGCCGCATAAGGACACCGCGAAGGCGCGCAAATTTGGCACCACGGCCAGGAGATCCGCCGTAATCTGGGAGCTTACAGGGTGTTCTCCCTGTCCCTCTCCTGGAACCCCGGAATCCACCGGCTTCGTGGGTGCGGCTTTCACATGCCGTCCTTCCTCGGCCGGACGTCTGAGGAGCTTTCAAGCTGCTTCAGTAATTCAAGAAAACGTCCTGGCACAGGCTGCGAGAGAATGTCATCGTACACACTGCGAAGATGCAACCCAATTTGATCAACGATCTCCGGCTTTCCCGCCGCCTTGCCGGGATATGGAACGGCACGCTGCTCCTTGGGTAAGCCGGGCTTTGCCGCTTCCTCCCCGCCGGTCACTGTCTCAAAGATCTTCATTCGTGCCACCTGAACCGATGGGTTATTCGTCTTAACCGCTTTTGTCACTGAACTACCCTTGTGATGGCACTTTTCATTCATCTGTCCTCACTGGATCTTTATTCCCTCTTTATTCCCTCACAACGGATCAAGCCGCTGATAATATTGTGATTTGCCAGAACCTCGCTTGGCTGCGCACAACCCCGCGGGAACCATCCTGAAGCTTGGCTCACGCCGAAAGACAGCTATAACGAGCCCGGAACGCTTCACGAATGTGATTGGTTCCACATGCCGGAACTTTATCCCGGCTTTTGAATTAATTCGCGGGTAAGTGCTATCTGACGATGGCGAGCTGATACAGGAACTTTCAAAGGTTTGTCCCATGCCAATAACCGAGGCGATCGCTGCGCATATCCCCTATTTGCGCCGGTTTGCGCGGGCTTTGACAGGAACGCAGGCGGGAGGAGACGCCTATGTGCTCGCCACGCTTGAGGCCGTTGTCGCCGATCCGGCCGAGTTTGCGAAATGCGCCGATCCCAAGATAGCGCTTTACCGCTTGTTCCTCAAAGTGTGGAGGACGGTCCCCGTCAATAACCACGTTGATGCGGCCTCCTTCACGGGCGATGAAGCTGGCGCCCACCGTCATCTCGAAGCGATCACCCTTCGTCCCCGCATCGCCTTTCTTCTGAGTTCGCTCGAGGGCTTCAATACAGCTGAGGTCGCGGAGGCGCTCGATTGCACGGAAGAAGAAGCAGCAGGCCTGATTGATGCCGCCGGCAAGGAGATCGCTAATCAGATCCGCACCGACGTCTTGATCATCGAGGATGAGCCTTTCATCGCGCTTGATCTTCAAAACCTCGTCGAAGAACAAGGGCATCGTATCTCGGGCGTCGCGCGGACGCACCGCGAAGCAGTCGAAGCCGTCAAGCGCGAACGGCCCGGCCTTATACTCGCGGACATCCAGCTCGCCGACGGAAGCTCGGGTCTTGAAGCCGTCAACCAAATCCTTGAGTCATTTCCAGTGCCCGTGATTTTCATCACCGCCTATCCAGAGCGCTTTTTAACAGGGACGCCTCCCGAGCCCGCTTTTTTGATCACCAAACCTTTCAAGACCGAAAGTCTGAAGGCGGTCATTAGCCAGGCTCTTTTCTTCGACCGCAAGTCGCATCGCAAGGACGAGCTTGAAAAGAAAACGAGTCTCGTCTGACTCCCTCCATCATGAAAGCGGGCGCTCATCCCGCTTGATCAGGCGGGCAAGAAGAAGGCCGCCAAGCATTGCAAAAGCAACCAGCGAGAAGGGATGCAGCTGCTTGGCGAGTTCCGCAGCGGACTCGATTGCGACGCGCTCGCGGTCCATGCCCGCATCGCGTAAAATTTCAACAATGGGCTTTACGGCACTGTCGATATTCTTCGCAAATTCGGCTTTTTGCGGCGGCAGTCTTCCATCTTCCAAAGAAACTCTCGCCCGTCCGCCCCTGCTGTGCGGCTTTTGGCGCACGGTCAGGATAATGCAAATCGTTGCGATGCCGAGGTAAAGACAGCCAAGGATCAGTGCCGTGCCAGCATTGCCCTCTAATGGCTGAAGAAGATCGAAAAGAGCAACCGTTAGAAAGGCCGCGCTGACGAGCAAAGCGCCCATCGCCCAAAAAAAGAGCACGGCGCCCTTGAGAAAGCGCGTGCTCATTTCTTCGACTGGGGCCATTGCATCAGCAATCAGCCGGTTGAGCAGCCGGTTCATTTCCGTCCGCGGCTCAGCAGTCCCAAAAGCATGCCTGCCATAAATGCAGTGAGCACGGCCATCAGCGGATTGCGCTCGATCGTTGTCTCAAGCTCGCTGCTTGCGGCCGAAACACGGTCTTGCATCTTGCTTGCCGGGCCGGAGAGCTTTTGCTGGGCTTCATCGGCCGTGCCGGTGCCAGTGCTTGCCGCTGCGGCGGTCTGGGCGCGGATGAGTTCCGACACCGATATGCTCAATTTTGCGACATCGTCGCGTAGCACTGCGAGATCGGCTGCGAAGTCCCGGGAAGCCTCTTCGACAGGTTTGATATTCGCCATTCACGTTCTCCGGCCTGCGCGGATCTGCGAGCTGAAGAGCCGCATTGTCATGGTGCTGCTACGCTCGAATGAGATGTGGCATCTCTAACGTCTTACAAGAGCATAAGTTGCCGTTTGCCGCGCACCCGCCCCGGCCATAGCCGGGATCCGGCAGCTTCGCCGCTTCTGCTACCTTGCTGCGCGTCCGATTATGGGCCATCGGTCCCAGATATGAAAACCGGCTTCGCTGCGGTGTTCTTTCGGCGGTTCCCCGGCCTTCCGGCGTGTTTCCTGCAGAAGCCCCCAGGATTTGGCGATTCGCATGGTCGAGGAAATCCCAGCGTCGACCGCGAAAGGAACCAGGGCTTTTTGCGTGGGCCGCGACCTTGCGTCGATTGGCACGCCATGGGCCATGCCGCTGATCAGATAATGCTCAACGACAACCGTCCCGCAGCTGTCGCGCCATGAGATGCGTAACTGGCCGTCGACCTCATCCGCCACGGCGTCCGCTTCGTCGACCTGATGTATATCGAGCCATTGCTGAACCAGGGCTGACGCATTGGCGGGCGCAACAATATCGTCTTGGCTGCCATGCCAAATGGATACTTTCGGCCATTTCTTTTGACCAGGCGATGCACGGCGAATGAGATTTCCGAGTTCCTGGGAGGATTGCGAAGGCCCAAAGGCCATCGCCTTCATTGCGTCGATAGGTCCAAGCGCCGTCCCATAAGGAAGGCCTGCGATAATTGTGCCTGCGGCAAACAAATCCGGATAAGACGCTAGCAGCGCGCAAGCCATGGCACCGCCTGCCGAAAGACCAGTCACGAAGACGCGCTCACGATCAAGCTGATAATCCCGCAGCATTTTCTCGATCATGACGCGGATCGACGCGATCTCGCCGCCGCCGCGGCTGATATGCCGCTCGACGAACCAGTTGAAACAGTTTTGTGGATTATTGCCGCATCTCTGCTCGGGGAACAGGACGGCAAAGCCGTGCTGGCGGCCGAGTTCCGACCATCCGGTGGCTAAATCAAAATCCCTGGCGGTTTGTTGGCAGCCATGAAGAGCGACGACAAGTGCGGAAGACTTGGCCAGCCCGGGCGGAACGCAAGAATACATCCCGAGATTGCCGGGGTTTGAGCCAAATGCCGCCTGCTCCTCCATGTAGCCGATCTGCTCCGGATTCCAAGTGGCCGTGAGGCATGCGCTTGCTTGAAAGGCTGCCGACACGGACTTCATACCCGTTTTAGTCTAAGCTTGCCTCACGCCCATTGCAATGGCCTGAACGGAGATTTATGGGAACGGCGTAACGCAAGGCAGTCCTGCCCTCCGGGCAGACGCGTCAAAAAAACCGGCCATTTATTGAAAGGGCGCCGCAAGGCCAAGGGTTGCCCTAGGGGGCGCTGCGAAGGGGCACGGCCATTTTCAGGCGAAATCCTTCGGGCGCGAAATCGGCTTTGACTTCCGCCTGGATCTGCTGCGAAAGCACGCGCTTGAGAAGCATGGATCCAAAGCCGTCACGTAACGGCGGAGTCACCGGCGGCCCCGCAAATTCGTTCCATTCGCAAAGCAGCGCGCGTTCGCCATCCTTCTCGGTCAGGCTCCAGCGCACTTCGATGCAGCCCTCCTCACTGGACAAGGCTCCGTGCCTCACCGCATTTGTCGTAAGTTCATGGACAGCCATGCCGAGCGGCACTGCGATCTGGGATGGCAAATCGATTGCTGGCCCCGACAGGCGAATCCGGAGGCCATGATCATCGGAATAAGGCCCAAGCTCCTGCGTCAGCAACTGGTGGAACGAAACTGACTGATGAAGCTGCTCGGTCATGACGGCATGCGTCTTTGCGAGCGATGAGATCCGGCCAGAGAAGGCTTCTTGAAATTCCTCAATGTTCAGGGCCGTTCTTGCCGTCGTGTTCATCACGCCTTGCACCGTCGCGAGCGTATTCCTTACCCGGTGATGCAATTCCCGAATGAGGAGCGCTTGCCTTTGCTCGGTTTTGACATGGTCGGTGACGTCGTTGCCCTCGATAAAGATACCCGTCACCTCGCCATTGGTGCCGGTGATCGGCTGCGCGACGAAATCGATATAATGTTCCTCAACCTCGCAATCGGGCGCGTCCTGCAAAAGGATTCGCATCTTGCGTCCAACGTAAACCTCGCCGGTCTTGAAAATATTCTCGAGAATGCCAGGGTATTCTTGGCCCTCCGATTCGGGCAGGCCCTCGCGCAATGTTTTTCCGATGAGATCACGCCCTCCTGCCAGCATCGAGAAGGCGATATTGACCAGTTCGAAAACAAGCTCGGGCCCCCGCAAAACGCACATGAAGCTTGGCGCTTGCATGACCAGGCAGCGCAAATGTTGAACGGTCGCTAATAGCGAGTGGTTGAGAACCTGCACCGTTCCCGATGATGCTGCCCCGCACTCCAGACGCGGCTCAGGTCCAAGGGAAGAAAGCTCCCTCAAGCCTTTCGAGGGATGAAGCTCTGAAAGATCTTGGGCATGTTTGACGACAAAAGCGACATTCCCGTCACTGTCGCGGACTGGAACATGGGTACAGCTCCAAAGCCGCTCCTGTCTCCGGCCATTGACGGCAACGGCATAAGAGACAGCCGGAAGAACATCGGCAAGACCCTCACGGGCCCGTTCAAGCGAATCCTGCAAAATCTTGCGGCTTTCTTCCCTCGCCGGGAAACAATTGAAGACATGGGAACCAATCACGGCCTCCCGCGACAGCAGGGTTGCGTCAAGGAAAGCCTTGTTCACGGCAACGATGTTGAAATCCCTGTCCATCACCAGGAAGGGCGCGGGAAGGCCATTGAAGATCGCTTCGAAATCCAGCTCAGTCTTCGGCTTCACCGTCCAGCTCCGCGGTTCTGTGCCCTCAATCAAAATGGCGGCGCATAAAATGGCCGCGCGTCCAGCCATAACCTCTGAGATAGGTCCGTGATGCGCTCCCGCCAGAAAAAGCGCTACGTGTCAAGCTTTCCTTCCCCATGTTGAACCGGAAATGAACAAATTGGGTGAGTTAGCATGCACCCTGCAGAACACAGAATGCACCTTGTTTGCATCTCAAATTTCAAGGCCCTTTCGGGTCAGTAGATCACACAACGAATAAGGTCTACCAATAGTTTCGTTTCGGGATTTTCCTCTGGATACGCCTCTGGCACGGCCAGCGCGCCAAACCGCATTCCTGCAATCCGATGGCTACGGTTAAACACATGACTTCAGCAAATCGCCCAGTCGAGGCCGACGATCACATTTTTCTCGTCGATGGATCGTCCTTCGTCTTTCGCGCCTATTTTCAGTCGATCCGGCAGGACGCGAAATATAATTACCGCTCCGACCGGCTGCCGACCGGAGCCGTGAGGCTCTTTTGCACCAAGCTCTTTCAATTCATCCGCGAGGGCGCGGCGGGCGTGAAACCAACGCATCTTGCGATCATCTTCGACAAATCAGAGAAGTCCTTCCGGAAGGAAATCTACCCTCCTTACAAGAGCAACCGCTCCGAACCCCCGGAAGATTTGGTTCCGCAGTTCCCCCTGATGCGCGCCGCCGTGCGGGCTTTCGGGCTCACTCCCATCGAGCAGGACCGCTATGAGGCAGATGATTTGATTGCGACCTACGCCTCTGAGGCGCGCCGGCGAGGCGCCGATGTCTTGATCATCTCCGCCGACAAGGATTTGATGCAGCTCATTGGGCCGGGCATCTCCATGTACGACCCCGCTTCCGGCGAAGCAGGCGCCAAAGGCGCGCGCGAGGAGCGCAAGATCGGGCTTGATGAAGTTTATGCCTATTTTGGCGTGCCGCCTGAAAAAGTGATCGATGTTCAGGCTCTCGCTGGGGACTCGACGGACAACATACCGGGTGCGCGCGGCATTGGCGTCAAGACAGCTGCGCAGCTCATCAATGAGTATGGCGATCTCGAAAACCTGCTTGCGCACGCGGAAGAGATCAAACAGCCAAAACGCCGCGAGATCCTAACCGATCCCGAGAGCGTGGCGCTGATCCGCACCTCAAAGCGGCTCGTCACCCTCGTGCGCGACGTGCCGCTTGAAGTTCCAATCGACGAGCTTCGCCTCAAGGCACCAGATGGAAAGAGGCTGATCGCCTTTTTCAAGGCAATGGAATTTCCAACCATCACCAAACGCGCAGCCGAGACCTATGGGATCGATGCTAGCTCCATCGAACCAGACCCCGCATTCGCGGGGCAGGCTGGCTGGCGCAGCCGTAACGGCGAGGGGCTTGGCGAGGCTTTGGTCAACGCTGGAGAGGCACCGCCCGCGGCCAGCGCCGCTCTCCCGGTCCCCAAACGGAACGCACGCTATGGGACGCCTTCGCAAAGGCCGAACATCGCCACGGGCCCAGGCCAGCTTGCCGAAGCGCGCGCCATCGAGGCCCGCGAGCTGAAATTCGATGTGAAAAGCTATGACACCATTACGAGTTTCGATGAGCTCGACAAATATATCGCCGCAGCATCCGAAACAGGCTTGATTGCAATCGACACGGAAACCTCTTCCCTGCAGCCCATGCAGGCCGAACTTGTTGGCATCTCCCTTTGCGCCGTACCGGGGCAGGCCTGCTACATTCCACTGCGCCATCAGAAGGAAGGCAGCGATCTTTTCGGCGGCTCCGAGCTTCTCCCCGGCCAATTGCCGGAAGCCGGGGTGCTGGCCCGCCTAAAACCTCTTCTCGAAGATGCAAGCGTTCTCAAAATTGCGCAAAATATGAAGTTCGACTGGCTCATCTTCAAGCGCCGCGGCGTCCTCGTGGAGCCCATCGACGACACACTGCTTTTGTCTTATGTGCTGGACGCGGGCCGTACCGATCACGGCATGGATGTGCTCAGCGAGAAGTATTTTGGCCACAAGCCCATCCCATTCAGCGAGGTCGCGGGCTCCGGCCGCACCTTTATCGGATTTCCGCGTGCCGCCATCAGCAAGGCAACGGAATATGCAGCCGAGGATGCGGATGTCACCTTGCGGCTTTGGCGGGTCTTGAAGCCGCGCCTTCCAGCCGAGCATATGACTCACGTTTATGAGACTCTTGAGCGTCCGATGACCGGGGTTCTCGCCCGCATGGAAGAGCGCGGCGTCATGATTGACCGTGCGGTCCTCTCAAAGCTCTCCGGCGAATTCGCGCAGGACATGGCTCGGCTCGAAAACACCGTCCAGGAGCTCGCCGGCGAGCGTTTCAACCTTGGCTCGCCAAAGCAGCTCGGCGACATTCTCTTCGGCAAGATGGGCCTTCCCAGCGCCAAAAAGACGGCCACCGGAGCCTGGTCCACCGCCGCGGGCGTGCTTGAAGATCTCGCCGAGCAGGGCAATGAATTCGCCGCCCGCCTTCTTGACTGGCGCCAGCTTGCCAAGCTCAAATCAACCTACACGGATGCCCTTCCCTCCTTCATCGATCCGGCAACGGGACGCGTGCACACCTCCTATGCGCTCGCCGCGACGACGACGGGCCGGCTTTCCTCATCGGAGCCGAACCTTCAAAACATACCCGTGCGCAATGAGGCGGGACGCAAAATCCGCCGCGCTTTCATCGCACCCGAAGGCCATAAGCTGATCTCGGCGGACTATTCACAGATCGAATTGCGCCTTCTCGCTCACATCGCCGATATTCCGCAATTAAAGACGGCTTTTGCCGAAGGCCAGGATATCCATGCAACAACCGCCTCGGAGATGTTTGGCGTGCCGGTGAAAGGCATGCCGCCAGAGGTGCGCCGCCGGGCCAAGGCAATCAATTTCGGCATTATCTATGGCATCTCCGCGTTTGGCCTTGCCAATCAGCTCGGCATTCCGCGCGAGGAAGCTAGCGCCTATATCAAGCGCTACTTCGAACGCTTCCCCGGCATAAGGAACTATATGGATCGGACGAAAGCGATCGTGCGAGAAAAAGGTTATGTGACGACGATCTTTGGCCGCAAGTGCCATTATCCGCGTGTTAACGCGTCAAACCCCTCTGAGCGCGCTTTCAACGAACGCGCCGCGATCAACGCGCCTATTCAGGGTTCCGCCGCCGACATCATCCGCCGCGCCATGGTGCGGATGGATGCGGCTCTGGAGCGGGCAGGGCTCTCGGCGAAGATGCTTTTGCAGGTTCATGACGAACTCGTTTTCGAGGCGCCAGATTCAGAAGTCGAAGCCACGATCGGGGTGGTGCGCAAGGTGATGACGGAGGCCCCGCATCCATTCATAGAGCTCACTGTGCCTTTGCAGGTCGATGCGAAGGCGGCGCACAATTGGGACGAGGCGCATTAATTGCTTCGATAAAGTTGCCGGACACTCTTGACTACAGGATAAGTTCAAAAGATCTTCGGTTAGCCGGTAGGATCACAAGCCAGGTGCACTTCTGGGCTACACGGGTGATACAGTTGGTTTTCGGGAGCAGAGCCTTGATAAGGCAGGTCAAAACTGTTTTCGTCAATGACAAGATGCAGCATGGCTATGAATACACCCTCACTGCCCCCGGAGGGTGCAGTTTGATCTCGAATTTCATCCAGAACTCACCCCAAGGGAAATGCTTGCGCTAGGCGTATTCTGCGCAAGTATATGACTGATTGCCGTGCTGAATTTCCGATCAGCTAGTTCAAATATGCCAAGCTCTCGCCATTGCGCCGCGATTGCTCGCTGAACTACTTCGGCGCCGCCGTAAGTCAGCCCCTATCCGCATGGCGGAAGAAGATATACGTCAGATCAAGCGTTGGAAAGCAATGGGACGGCATATCGCGCAGATCAGGCGAAACTGTGCACCTGCTGACCTGACATGCCGCCCGCGCCAACGCCAGGTTCTGCTGCATTAGGCCTGCGGCAGCCATAAGATTTGAAGCGAGTGGCCGGCTCAATAAATGCTTCCGCACGAAATGCTTCCGCACGCAATCCGATGCAATAGAAAAAGCGCGAACCCATTCGCCAAGGCGCCACACTCTCCAACATCCGTTTATGCCCCGGCTATGCTGTCCAGCAGTGATGCTCAGCAAATTTGATGAACTCCTTGAGATTGCCATTTTCCCGCTCGCCTGCCCAAAGGAGCCCCATCGCCCTCGTTAGGTTCAAATCCGAAACCGGAACCTGCTTGACCGCCGCCAAATCGAAATGAGCAGGAACCAATGCCACCCCTATCCCAGCTGCGACGAGAGCAAGCGCCCGGTCATCTTGGTCGGTTTGATAAACGACGCGGATCTTTATCCCTCGCATGGCAAGCAAATTCGCGACCTCCTCGTAAAGATCGCACCGGGTCCGCACGATGAATGATTCACCTTCAAAATCTGTAAGCTGCACGGACTTCCGCTGCGCGAAGGGATGATCGTTTGGAACGGCCAGCAAATAAGGCTCTTCAAAAAGCACGCGGCTCGCGAATTTCGAATTCTTGCCGTCGAATATCGTCAGCACCGTATCAAGTTCCTGTTCGGCAAGGAATTCTATCAATTGCTCGCAGCTGCCATCAACAACCTCGATCGCCACATGCGGATTGGCGCGCCGGAAGGAACTCAGCAACTTCGAGACGCAGATGCTCGAAAGCGATTGCAATATTCCAATTCTCAGAAATTTTGGCGTCGCGATCGTTTTGAGTTCGGCCTTAACGGCATTGCATGTGCGCAAAATTTCCTTGCCGGCTTCAAGGAGCCTTGCACCCGCCGCAGTTGGCACGATTGGAGAGTGCCGGCGGTCGAGCAATTTGACGTCGAGTTCTGCTTCGAGCCTTGCAATGCTCGCAGAAATAGCGGGCTGGGATACCGCTGCGCGTTGCGCGCCTTTGGTGAACCCCCCTGCCTCAGCAACCGCAATGAAGTGCCTGATCTGGTAGAGTTCCATGCCTCAGAAGGATATTCTTGTTTGCCCCGTGATCAATATGGAACCGCTTGATCCTCATCAATCTTTATTGAGTACCTCCTCCCAAACCCGTGCTTTCGCCCGCTTGAATAGACTCCCCCGCTGAAGCTTATCCAGCGGGGGAGGGAGTCCAGAAATCACGCTTTCCGTTTCGAACGAGACATGCGCCCCCTGCTCCCCGGACATGATTTCCGCGCGGCTAGAGTCAAACCGCGCGGCGCCGGATGATGGAGCCGGTTTCAGTTGAGCTTAATCCTAACAGCAAGGAAGAGATGCTCACTGGCACAAAGGTTCCAGATATGCTCTGGCGGAACCGCAAGCGGCTCCGCCAGCGCCTGTCCTTTATTCAGCAGGCTCAAGGCCGACGAGGTCCTCGTAGCCTTTGATGAGCTCGCCGATGCGGCCAAGGACCTGCAGCGAGACACCGAAGATCGCCAGCGTGAACCAGCCG
>Ga0209062_1002756_pt1 | contig 22315 bp, 19 predicted proteins | sample Coa_R2_2_FD_187158 | JGI IMG/M metagenome (GOLD analysis project Ga0209062, IMG submission 187158) | Surface soil microbial communities from Centralia Pennsylvania, which are recovering from an underground coalmine fire - Coalmine... | ecosystem: Environmental > Terrestrial > Soil > Unclassified...
GACCTGTACCGCTACCTGCCCCGGGCGCAGCGCACCAGCTACGCCACCACCACGCAGTATGGCCGCATGGTAGCCCGGCTGCTGGGACGCTACGGGACGCCCCGGCGCATCACGGCGCGGGGCAAGGGCCGCCTGACGGTGGATCGCCTCGGCGGCGCAACCTTCTTCGCGCAGAGCCTGAGCGTGGTGATGCCCGCGCACAAGAATCGCCGGCAGACCTACTACTCGCGCCTGACCCTGGTGTGGGACGCGGTGAGCCACGGGGGTTGGCGCTTGTGGAGCATTGCCCCGCTCTCCCGCCATATGCTGTAGTCCGACGTCATGCGGCCAGTCCGTACTGTGCCGGGACTGACCCTGCCGGCCTTGAGTTATGTCACGTACGTGGCGGCGCGGGATCGCCGGTTGGGCGGAGGCGGGCTAGAAGGCGGAAGTCGGCGTGATGCAGGCGGGACGCGGTCTATTTTCGGTACAGTACACACAGGGAGAGTACTTGCCGTGAAAGGACCCACATGAAGATCAAGAAGCTGGGGCGGACAGGCCTCAAAGTGAGCGAGATTTGCCTGGGTACCATGACCTTCGGCAATCAGGCCGACCAGGAGACCTCGTTCAAGATCATGGACGTGGCCGACCAGGCCGGCGTCACCTTCTTCGATACCGCCGACGTGTATCCGCTCGGCGTGGAGGCCGGGGCCGGCGGCGCCACCGAGGAAATCGTCGGACGCTGGTTGCAGGAGCGCAAGGCTCGCGAGCGCATCGTGCTGGCCACCAAGTGCCGCGGGCCGATGGGCAGCGGACCCAACGACCAGGGCCTGAGCCGCAAGCACATCATTCGCGCTTGCGAGGAGAGCCTGCGCCGCCTGCAAACCGACTATATCGACCTCTATCAGGTGCACTCGCCCGATCCCGATACCCCGATCGAGGAGACGCTTGGCGCCCTGGACGATCTGGTACACGCCGGCAAGGTGCGCTATGTCGGCTGCTCCAACTACCCGGCCTGGCAGCTCGCCGGCGCGCTCTGGGCCAGCGATAAGCATCATCTGGCCCGCTTCGAGTCGGCCCAGCCGCGCTATAACATACTCTTTCGCATGATCGAGGACGAGATCCTGCCGCTGTGCCGCGAACATAACGTGGGCGTGATCGTCTACAACCCCCTGGCGGGCGGCATGCTCACCGGGCGCTATCGCAAGGACCGCACGCTCGATGCCCACCAGCGCTTCGGCCTGGAACGCAGCGGCGAGCTGTACCGCAGGCGCTACTGGAACCAGGCTATCTTCGAGGTGGTGGAGAACCTCGGCAGCTTCTTCGACCGGCGCAACAAATCGCTCACGCATGTCGCCGTCTCATGGGTGCTGGCCCAGCCGGGCGTCACCTGCGCCATCCTGGGCGCCAGCAAGCCGGAACAGCTTGTCGATAGCCTGCACGGCGTCGATCTGGCGCTGGACGACGATGAGCTGGCCGTCTGCAACGACGCCTGGTACCTGTTGCCGCGCGAGCGCGATCCGCAGATCGCCCTGCGCTGACGAGGTGGCAGTGATGGCAGGCCTCGCATTCGGGCGATCCTGAGGCAATCGCCGATGGACCTCACGCTGCGCCTGGCCGCGGCCGACGAGGCCGAGGTGATCTGGCAGGTCACGCACCAGGCCTACCTGCCCGACCGCGACCGCCTGCACCCGCCCAGCGGCGTCTTCCGGGAAACGGTCGAGGACGTGTGCCGGGCGATGCAGGACGGCGCCATCCACGTGGCCGAACTCGACGGCACCATCGTCGGCGCCGTGCGCACGCGGCCGCATGAGCAGGAGGACGCCCTCTATTGCGGGCGCCTGGCTGTCCTGCCTTCCGCACGACGTGCCGGCATCGGCAGCGCCCTGATGGACTGCGTGGAGCGCCATGGCCTCGCGCTGGCCTATCGCGCCGTGGTGCTGGGCGTGCGCCTGGAGCTACCTGAGAACCTGCGCTTCTACCAGCGCCTCGGCTACCAGATCACCGGCGAGGAGCGCCATCCCGGCTTCGACCACCCAACGTTCCTCTGGATGCGCAAGGAGCTATAGGTGTGGCCGGCGACTAAAGTCGCCTGGCAGGGGCACGCCGACTAAAGTCGGACGCCAACACATCAAATGGCACGTTAGTGCCCGTACCCTGCTATGACACTTCAGTGTCAGGCATCAGCCCTCGCATCCGAGTTCAGGAGCGTCTATCATGGGGGTATGCAAGATGCACCGACCTCCTACGACTATCGGCCGTTGCTGGCGCTGGACCGCACCTCGCTGCGCCTGTCCAGCCCGCGCGGCGAGGCCGTGGGCACCTCGTTTCGCATCTCCAACCGCGGTCAGGGACATCTGGTCGGGACCGTGGGCGTGCGCGTAGGGGGAGAATGGCTGCGTGTCTCGCCCGCGTCGCTGAGCCTCTCCGCCGGCCAGGACTGCAGCGTCGAGGTGCAGGCCGATCCGTCGGGCCTCGCCCCCGGCCTTTTCCTGGGCGAGATCGACATCATCACCAACGGCGGCGACGAGAGCGTCGGGGTCCGGCTTGGCCTGCGTACTGGACGCAGTTGGGCGCCGCTGGCCCTGGCCCTGCTGGCCGCGGCCGGCATCGCCGCCGCGCTCGGCCTGCTGCTGGCGGGCGTCACGCTGCCCGCCGCGACGCCCTCCGCCACGCCGGTACCGACGCAGGCGGCGCGCAGCGCAACCGTGACGCACGAGCAGGCGCGGATGGCCGCGGCCGATCGCCGCCGGGCCCTGGCCGCCATGCGCGTGGCCGTCACACATAGTAATGCTCTCTGGCGCGCCGCTCTGAGCGGCCCCTCAACCGTCGGCCTGGATACCGTCAAGACCGGCCACGACCTGGCCGGCCTCGTCGCCGAGGTGGAGGACCTGCTGAGCAACGGGGAGCACTGGCAGATCACGCCACGGCATTTCTTGATCCGTTCGACCCATCTCGCCGCCGATGGCCGGAGCGGCTGGGCCGACGTGGAGAAGAGCGAACGGCGCACGCTCTACGGACCCGACAAAGGTCAGCCCCCGCTCCAGCAGGCCGACAACACCTACCTGCTGCGTTACTTTCTGGTTAACCAGGGCGGGCGCTGGTTGGTCGATAGCATCGCCGTGCGCGGGTTGGTGCCGAACGCCGTCGCCACCAGCCCCGCGCTCAGCATCGAGCAAATCGCGGCCCGGACGCAGCCGTCGATCATGCATGTCGAGGCCGACTCCACGAACGGCGGCGCCGTCGGCACCGGCTTCGTCGTCGCCTCGACCACCAGCACCAGCTACGTGGTCACCAACGACCATGTCGTGAGCGGCGCGCAGACGGTCAAGCTACAGCGCTGGCTCGACGGGCGCTACCAGCCACGGGCCCCCTGGATCGCCTCGAAGCTCTGGGAAGATGCGGCCGATGACCTGGCCGTCATCCGCGTCGATCAGGGGCGCCTGCCGGTCCTGCCATGGGGCAATTCGGACGCGCTGCCGGTGGGAGAGCAGGTGGTGGCCATCGGTTACGCCGAGAACCTGTACGGCGGGCCGACCGTGACCATGGGCATCGTCTCCAGCCTGCAGCGAACGGCGCCGGACCAGCCAAATGGACCCTTCTACATCGGCCACTCGGCCACCATCAACCACGGCAACAGCGGCGGCCCGCTGCTCGATCCGTACGGCCGGGTGGTCGGCATCAACACCTGGACGCTCGACAACACGCAGGGGCTCTTCTTCGCCATCCCCTCCACGCGCGCCGCCCGCGTCGCCGCCGGCTACATCGGCAGCAATGGCTAAATCCGCCTGAGGCTGAAGCCTCATGGCAGGGACACGGCCATGAATGGCCCCCGGTCTTGGTCTTCAGGGCAAGTTCCTGCCATGGTCCCTTCAGGGCCAGGCACGAGGCGGTCCTAGGCTCAGGCGGTGATCAGCCCGATGAAGATGCCCACGACGAAGCCGGCAATGCCGCCCTCGGTGGCGGCGCCGGCGATGGTCAGGATTGGCTGGGCCGTGCCCAGTCCGGCCAGCACGACGATGACGCCGACGATGGTGCCGAGGACAGCTCCGCCCACGATCCCCGCCGTCATGTCGCCTTCTATGATGGTGAAGGCTTTGGCCTGCACGCTACCCTTGCTGCCCAGCATGCTCTGCCCTTTCTCCAGGGCGTAGAACTCGCCCATCGCGGCGCCGTAAACCGCGTGCAGCAGCACCACCCCTATCCCCGGCAGGGGGCCTGCGCCCAGGTCCAGGCCGAAGAAGCCGGCGTTGAGCAGGGGCAACAGCACAAAGAGCGACAGCAGGCAGGGGAAGATGGCGAAGATCAGGCCCCTGAGCCAGCCCGGCCCTCTCAGCCGCGGCTCCGCGAAGGCGGCGTAGACGAACGCCCATAGCACGCCCGCGGTCAGGTGCAGGCCGATGGCCTGGATGAGGTGCACGGTGGAGACCAGCGTGGTCACGCGGTTGTTGGCCAGGTTGTAGGCCCATAGCGCAAAATGCAGGGCTCCGGCGTTGGGATCGGTGGTGCCGACGGCCGAGGCGAAGCCATAGGCGGCCATCATGACCAGCAGCGACAGGATGCTGGCCAGGAAGCCGGCGGCGACGGCACCGCTCACCGCGGGCTCATAGAACTCGCCCATGATGAAGCCATAGACGGCGTGCAGGAAGATGATGCCCAGGCCGGCCAGCGGGCCCGTGCCCAGGTCGGCGCCGAACACGCCCGCTCCCAGCAGCGGCAGCAGGATGAAGAGCGAGATCAGGCACGGCACGGAGGCGAAGATCAGGCCCTTACGCCAGCCCGGCCCTGTTAGCCGGGGCTCTACCAGCACCGCGTAGACCAGCGCCCAGATCATCCCGGCCGCCAGATGCAGGCCCACCGCGCGCACCAGGTTGATGTCGGTGACCAGATTGGTCATGCGGTTGTTGGTCAGGTGGTACAACCAGTTAGCGATGGTGCCGGCGCCGGGTCGGTTCGAGCCGGTGGCCGCGGCGAAACTATAGGCGATCAACAGCAGCAGCAGGTCGACCAGGCTGGCCAGCGCGCCGGCGGCGATGGCCCGTGGGAGCCAGGTCAGGCTCCGGGATTGCGTCGATTCAAAGGTGTTCTCCATCATCGGGTTCCTCCTCCGGGCCATGAGCGCGCATCCCGGCGCACCACATGAGCGGTCTACTCGTCAGGCTACGATTCCGCCTTGTCCACTCCTCCACCGGCGCGTTTCCCTATCGGCCACCTCGGCACGACGTGTGCCGCGCTACGCCTCCCTTGTGATGCATTATAGCCCAGGCAGCACCACCGCGGTGGTACGCCGCCGAACGGGCGGTCTCCGCTGACCCAGGGTCCGGCCACTCGAGGGGGATCGTGGCGAAAGCCGAACGCACAACGCCCGTGGTAGCCCTTGAAGACATCAAGGGTGTCCGTGAGCGAGGCAACCGCCCCGCTCAAAGTGTATTCTCCCGTGTGCGCTGCGGGTTCGCTGGTCACGCCGACACAATCGCGGCGGGGAACATCCGCCGCGCCACCGCAAGCCGGCCAGACTGCTCGGATCTCACGCGCGGTGGGAGCGCCAGGGCAAAGCCCACCGGAGTTAGCGGTGAGTAGCTTAGTGATGCTCCTCGTGGCCGTGGGCCCCGCCGTCCTGCGAATCGGGAGCCGGATGCGGTGAGCGCCAATCCAGGTACCAGGCACCAAACAGGATGAGCATGGCGAACGTGATAGCGAAGGCCGGGGACTGCACCTCATTCAGGTGCAGCAAGATCTCCCCCAGTCCGCTGACGTAGAGGAAGACGAAGAGGCACACGCCCACGGGAATGCCGACCCACGAGGGGACCGCCAGGGGCATGGATTGCTCGAAGGGCTCGCCGTTTACCAGCGGGCCCCACATCACCATCAGCAAGGTGAGGGCGATGATCAAATCGGCGATGATGACGAAGTCTCCCAGCTCGAAGCGGGCGTTGGGCGCGCTGATCTTGTTCATCATGAAGACGAACAGGAACAGGAATATCATAAAGGCCAGCGGACCGAGAAGTACCTGTCGCCAATTCATACCGCGTCACCCCTCCCTATGTACCTTTGACAATATAGAGCCGGGGCCGGTCCGGCTCCTCGTGATAGGCCCAGACGAAGAAGACTACCATGAACCCCAGGAAATAGTAGAGGCTGCCGCCGATCCACATGATCAGCCCGGCGATCTGCTGGTCGCCCATCACCGTCGAGTGCCAGATGCGCGGCGCCGCGGCGTAGGGCGTGTACAGCACGTCGCCGGACAGAGTGATCAGGGCGCCCACCAGAGAACAGGGCAGGGTCTGCAGGAACAGGTAGAGCATCTGGAACGGATAGGAGAGCGACGGCAACTCGCGCAGCGGGCTGAGCACCGGCCACCAGGCCAGTATCCCCGTGGCGATGAACAGCAGGTGCTCGACGATGTGCACGTCCTGGTTCTGCAGGGTCAGATCGAAGAAGTTTGGCAGGTGCGCCAGGGCAAACACCACGTTATAGACAGCGAACGCTATGGGGCCGCGCACCAGGAAGCGGGCCAGATCGGACACCACCGGCAGCCCGACCAGTGGGCGCACGACCCAATCGGGGGTGCCATACAGGAGCAGCGGCGGGACGACCAGCACCAGCAGCAGGTGCTGCGTCATGTGCAGGCTCAGCAGATACTCGTCGCCGAGCCGGTCGAGGGGCGACTGCAACGCCAGGAACAGCACCGCCATGCCGGCCACGAACGAGACCATCTTCCACACCGAGGCCCGCCGCGGCAGGATCACGCCGGCCACGTAGGCTATCAGCAAAATGCCGATGCCGGCGATGACAGTCGGCTCGAAACTCCAGTCGCCCATGGCGGTCCCTCCTATGGCCACGCCGGGCGGTCAGACGCCGGGTGTCCCACGACTCCTCGTATCAGTAGAAATGATAGGCCCGGATCAGGAGGATCATGGCGATCAGAATGCTGCCGCCGATGATCAAACCGAGCAGGAACAAGGCCGAGAAGATCCTGTTGTCGAACTTCAGGTGCATGTACCAGAGCACGACGAGGGCGAACTTGATGGCCGAGAGCGTCAGCAAGATGGGGATCAGGATCTTGCTGAGCGAATGAATGTAGTAGACGGCGATCTCGATGGTCGTCAGCACGGTGAGGATCACCGCGATCTGCACGTAGCGTAAGGCCGTCGGGTGGCCTAACTCATTGATCCCGCTGCGGCGGCGCACCGCCGGTGGTGGCTCCTGCACCAATCGTCCCTCCTCTCCTAGATCGCCGGCACCAGATAGACCAGCGTGAAGATGATGATCCAGACGATGTCGACGAAGTGCCAGTACAGGCCGGCGATCTCGACGTCGAGGCTGTTCTTCTGCTTGATGCGCCCCTGGAACGAGCCGGCCACCAGCGAGAGCAGCCAGATCACGCCCACCGTCACGTGAGTGCCGTGGAAGCCCGTGAGAATGTAGAAGGTCGTGCCGAAGATGTTGCCCTGTATCGTCAGGTGATGCACCGTGGCGAAGGTCGTGAACTCGTAGAACTGGCCTCCCAGGAAGACCATGCCCAGGAAGGCCGTGGCGCAGAGCCAGATGCGCATGCGGCGCACGTCTCCGTGCTGGATGGCGGCCAGCGCCAGCACCATGGCCAGCGAGCTCATCAGTAGCACGAAGGCGCTGACCGAGGTGTACGGTATGTTGAACACATGGCGCGGGTTGATCGGCTCGGTGATACTCTTGCCGCGATAGATCATGTAGGTGGTGATCAGCGAGCCGAACAAGAGGCAGTCCGAGCCGAGGAAGGCCCACATGAGCAGCTTGCGATGATTGAGCCCCGTCGTGGCCGGCGCCTCGACGTGCTCGAGCGCGTGGGAATGGTCCGGGAGCGGTATTGCTGCCAACGCTCTGTCCCCTCTACCTCTCTACCTCACAGCATACGTGCCGGCTCTCAGGCGCCTGGCACACAGCATAGCACTCCTACTTACGCGCCGGCACCGCGCTCGGCGTCGGCAGATCCTGCGCGGCGCCCGGACGGCTCGGGTGCGGCGGATATGATGGCGGCCCGCCGGCCGGCTCCATGGCCCAGGCGGCGATGCCGGTGAACATGATGACCAGGCCGCATGCCGTCAGCACCGGCGAGGCGATGAAGCCGGAAAGCACGCAGAAGAGCCCCAGGGCCACCACCGGCGGCCAGATCGACGGGCGCGGCATGTGGATGGAGATCGGGATCTCCTCCGGCGCCGGCTTCCAGGTCTGGCGCACCGGGGACGGGTTGCCGTGCCCATCCCTGGGGTACTTCAGCGCCCAGAAGGCCTCGCGGCTATAGACGGGCGGTATCACCGCGAAGTTGTAGACCGGCGGCGGCGAGGAGGTGGCCCACTCCAGCGAGGAGCCGTCCCAGGGATCGTCGCCGGCGATCTCGCCGTGCCGCAGGCTGACGAAGAAGTTGTAGATGAAGATCAGGATCGACGCCGCCAGGATGAACGAGCCGATGGTGGACATCTCATTCAGCTCCGTGACGCCGAGGTTTGGCGAATAGGTGTACACGCGGCGGGGCATGCCCAGCAGCCCGGTCCAGTGCATCGGCATGAAGGTGATGTTGAAGCCGATCAGCATGACCCAGAAGGTGAGCTTGGCCAGGCGCTCGTTCAGCATGCGGCCGGTGATCTTCGGGAACCAGTAGTGGAAGCCGGCGAAGAGGCCGAAGATACTGCCGCCGTACAGCACGTAGTGGAAGTGCGCCACCACGAAATAGGTGCCGTGCTGCTGCAGGTCCGGGGTCGGCTCGGCGTGCATGATGCCGGTCAGGCCACCCAGGATGAACATGGAGATGAAGCCCAGCGCGAAGTAGAGCGGAGACTTGAAGTCGACGTTGCCGCCCCACAGCGTGGCGATCCAGTTAAAGACCTTCACCCCGGTCGGTATGGCGATGATCATGGTGAAGATGGCGAACACCGCGTCGGCGATCGGCCCCATGCCCACGCTGAACATGTGGTGGGCCCAGACGCCGAAGCCGAAGAAGGCGATGGCCATGCCCGAGAAGACCACCACCGGATAGCCGAACAGCGGCTTGTGCGAGAACGTGGTGACGATCTCGGAGATGACGCCCATCGCCGGCAGGATCAGGATATAGACCTCCGGATGCCCGAAGATCCAGAACAGATGCACCCATAGCAGCGGCTGCGAGCCGGCCGCCGTCTCGAAGAAGTTGGTGCCCACGAAGCGATCGAACATCAGCTCGAACAGCGCCACGGTGAGCACCGGGAAGGCCAGGATCATCAGGAAGGTGGTGAACAGCGTCATCCAGGCAAACGGCGGCATGCGCATCATCTTCATGCCCGGCGCGCGCATATTGATGATGGTGATCATGAAGTTGAAGGCCGCCGCCAGCGAGGCGAAGCCCAGGAGCTGCAGGCCGAAGAGCCAGAAGTCCACGCCGTGGCCGGCGCTGAACTGCTTCTCGGTCAGGTTGGCGTAGCCGAACCATCCGACGTTGGGAGCGCCGCCGAAGATGAAGCTCATGTGCAGCAACAGGCCGCCCGCCAGGAAGACCCAGTAGCTCCAGGCGTTGAGGCGCGGGAAGGCCACGTCGCGCGCGCCGATCATCAGCGGCACGATGAAGTTGAAGAAGGCGGCGCCCATCGGCATGATCACCAGGAAAACCATGGCCGTGCCGTGCATGGTGAAGAGCTGATTGAACAGGTCGGCGCTCACCACTTTCATGCCCGGCTGGAACAACTGCACGCGCATGATCTCCGCTTCGATGCCGGCGATGATGAAGAAGATGAAAGCTGAGACGCCGTAGAGAATGCCAATGCGCTTGGCGTCGACGGTGGTGATCCAGCTCCACCATCCTTCCTGATAGCCGGGTGGCACCTCGGTACGTGCGGCCGGCTGCGCGACCTGTGCCGGTGAAATCGCTGCCATCTCTCCTCCTCACCTACGCATCGTGAGCGTGCTTACTTCAGGCTCTCCAGATAGGCGACAGCCGCCGCGAGATCGCTCTTGCTGAGGTTCTGCGGAGGCATATGTGATCCGGGCTTAAAGTCGGACGAATTGTGAATCCACCGCGCCAGGTTGGCCGGCGTGTTGGCCGCCAATTGCGGTCCGCTCAGGTTGGCGCGGCTGCCGATGTGCGTCAGATTCGGCCCGACCTGCCCCGCCGCGGCGGTACCGTCGATGGTATGGCAGCCCGCGCAGGAACCCTGCGTCACCACCTGCTCGCCGCGGCGCACCAGGGCGGAGGCGACGACCGGGGCGGCCTTGCTCTCCTGGTGCCGCACCCAGGCGTCGTAGGCCGCTTCGGGCTCGACGATAGCATTGAGGTACATCAAAGAATGGGCGGGCCCGCAGAACTCGGCGCACTGGCCGGGATAGCTCACCGTCGCATTGGGGTCGGGGTTCTTGGGCGTGAACCAGATGTCGTTGCTGTGGTTGGGAATGGCGTCGCGCTTGCCGAACATTGTCGGGATCCAGAAGCTATGGATCACGTCGGCCGAGGTGATCGAGAAGTCGGCGGCGCGACCGTTCGGCAGGTGCAGCTCGTTGGCCGTGGTGAAGAGCACCTTATTCCCCTGCATGTAGCGGAACTCCCACCACCACTGGTGGCCGATCACCCGCACCTTTACGGCGTTGGGCGGAGCCGCCGCCGCCGTCTCGAAGATTAACGGCACCACGAGAATGCCCAGGAAAACCAGCACCAACGCAGGTATCGCCGTCCACAGTATCTCAATGGGCGTGCTGCCGTGGCGCCCGACGGGAGCGCCCACCGGCTCGCCCCGGCGCCGGCGGAAGCGAACAATGGTAACGATCAGGGCGCCCTCGATCAAGACGCCGATGGCCACGGCGATCCACACCGTTAGCATAAAGACATCTTGGGTGCGCTGGCCGACGTCGGAATGGGGGGTAAAGGTCGTTTGAGGGGTGGGGGAACAGGCTGAGAGAAGCAGGGCAAGCGCACCCAGAACCGCCGCCGAGGCGCCCCAGCGCAGTATCCGACGATATCGGGCGGTAGCCGGGTTTCTCACCGCTTGTGTTCCTCTCTATCTATATATCGCAACTGGGCTGCCGCCGAGGCGGGAGCCGGCCCGAGAGTACGCCATGCCGAACACGCTCCACCATTGGCACCTTACAGATGAGGCCCGATGCGCTGGCTGGCATCTGCCCTTCACCCAGGGCGCTGAAGCCGGGGCACTTCGCGTTTCTCCCCTGTGTGAACACAAACCGATCAGGCGCATTGTACCTCATGACTTCCGGGCCTGTCAAAGGAGTTCTGCCCATTTGCCGGACGGGGCGTCATGACTCGTACACGGCCGGAGCCTGCCGCGCATCCCTGGATAGTCCAACAGGTCGGTGCTGTCCGAGCACATGTCGTTCGCGCTACACAATCGCAACACTTCGCTCATACCGTCGACATACCTCAACCATACAATGCGTCTTGAGAGGGACGAATTGGCCAACTTTATCGGCGATGTAGCCCGGCGATCGGCCAGATCGCCGGGCGGGAGGTAACAATGGAACAGGGTCAATGCCCAACCGGCATGGAGGACGTGTATAAAGAGGTACACGCGATCCTCGCCTGGCTAGAGAAGAAAGATGAGACAACCTGGAGCCACCGCATCGCGCATACCCTCACCGGATCGAGCGTCGCGGAGGTGTTCCCGCTGCTGCGCCACGAACTCTGTGGGTTACGCCGCAGTACGGTGGCGCAAAATGCGGGGCTCGACCGGCGCCTGGACGCGCTGATCGCGGTGTTGAACGAGGCGCTAGTGCCCTACGGCTACCGGCCGGAGCCGTGCGGCGCCGCCACGACCTCGCGTATGGCGCCCACCGTAACCCGTCGCCGCCTTGCCGGCAACGCGGCAACCTGAGCGACAGCAGAGTTGGCGCGGCGACCCGCGGGACCAGGCTTTCCTCCTGACAGAAGCCTGAGTGCCCGCCCTTGCGGCTAGTGCCGGCCACACTCGAATCGACAGAACTGATGAGAGAGCGGGGATCGGCCGACATTGGCCGATCCCCGCTCTGCCGGCGATTGGTCGAGAGGCTAGAAGCCGCCCGTGCCGTTAGGCGTCCCGTTTCCGGTCGGGCCGTCATACCCCTGGACCCCCGTGCATAGGTAGGACGGGAACGAGCAGCCAACGCCGGTGCCGTTGTACCCTTCCACGATGTCGTTCAGGCTGGAGGTGTGGCCGTAGGAGTAGCTCCCGTAGGCGATCTGCGCGTTGTTGCCGGCGAGGGCATAGACGCTGGCGATGATAGGCGAGGAGACGCTGGTGCCGCCGAAGACCCACCAACACTTGGGGGGCGTGCACGTAGCGCCGGCCATCGGATAGGAGTCGTAGACGGCCACGCCCGTGTTGGGATCGGCGACCGCCGAGACGTCGGCGATGGTGCGCTTGGCGCAATCCGGGTCGTGCTGCCAGCTCGGCTTGGGCTCGAAGGCGCTGCAGCCGCTGCCGGCGCCGCTCCAGGCCACCTCGGCCCAGTCGGTGCCGTTGTGCGACCGGGCCAGGCTGGTGCCGCCGACCGCGGTCACGAACGGCGAGGCGGCCGGATACTGAGCGCCAAAGCCACTGTCGCCCGAGCTGGCCGTGACGGCGATACCCGGATGGTTGTAGAAGTAGCGGTCGTAGAGCGCTTCATACCATACTTCCGGCCCGCCGTAGCTGTTGCTGATGGCATTGGGGCCCAGGGCCGCCGCGGCGTTCACGGCAAGCCCCAGATTCCGGTTGCTGTTGTTGTTGGCCTCGACCAGGATGATCTTGCAATTCGGGCAGATCGCGCTCACCATCTGGATGTCGAGCGCCTCCTCGCCTTCCCAGCCCCCCGTCGGGTCCGGGCGCGGCAGCGGGGACGTCTGGCCGTTCTGATTGACCTTCTTGAAGCAACCGTTGGCGGTGGTGCAGGGCGGCAGGTTGTATTTCGTGCGATAGACCGCGAGGTCGCTCTCGGCGTTCGGATAGTCGAACGCATCCACAATGGCCACGGTGGCGGTGGTGCCGGCCGTGGCCGAGGGGAGGTTGTAGGCGGATTGGAGATCTGCCGGCGCGTAGCCGGTAGACTCATCGGTGTTCGGCTGCAGGGTATCGAGACGCATGATGGAGTTGCAGCGCGCCCATCCCGCAAGGGCCGCTCCACACATATGTCGATAGATATAGCGCCCGCCGGCCGCGTGGGCAGACGGCGCGTGCACGAAGGGCATGACCCCCAGGGCTCCGCTAATGATGCAGGTAGCCACCACTCGCCGGTTCACATCGCAATCCTTTCCCCTAACTGACTCTCCATCGAACGCCCGCCTTCGACAGCAGTACCGGCCGTGAACATGATAGGCCTCGCCCGCCGGATCACGCTGCTGCGAGAGAAACGCTGCCTGCCGCGTGGCTGTAGGGCGGCCAGACACCAGCGCCAGCATAGCAGAGCACGGTTAAGGTGTGGTTACGATGTCGGTTAAGAATGGGTTGAGATTAGGCATCAGGGCAGACCAATTACCACACGCCTTGGGACAGGTGCTCCCACCCAGCCTGCTATGGCCAGGACTCCAATCGACGCCCGGGCCCGCGGGATGGCGGCGTGTTCTGGAAGGCCCGGTAGTGGGCGCGCTGTTTGAGGCGGCTGTTGAATCTCTACCGGAAGGTACCGCGTCCATACCACATTGCTACCACGGACTGGACCGACCCTACACCGGTTATTGTTATACTCCTCCCCATAGGTATACCAGCCCATACCTACCGGCACACTACCGACCGCTGCTCATCGATGAACAACCCACCCCTGGTTTGAATACACAGCCACGTCTCGCGGGACGTGAGGAGATAACAAGGGAACAATGAAACGAATCTCGGCATTGCTCGCCTCGCTGGCGCTCGCAGTTACGGCCGTCCAGCCGGCGCTGGCCAAAACCGCGCTCGCACACGCGAGTTCCGACGGCATCAGCCCGGTCGAGGTCAGCCAGTCCATCCATCATGACGTCTCGCGCCCGCTGCGCGATCTGGCGGCGGCCGCGGGTCCCGCTCAGCCTGATACACAGCATGCTCAACCCTGGCGACGCTTCTCAACGCCGAACGCCGCGGCCGACGCGGCGCTCCAGAATATCCTGGATCCCGACGTTCAAACGGCGGCCGCCCCCCTGGTCTCGGCCACGGTCGGCCTGAACTTCGATGGTATCAGCGTGGTGTCGCCGACGAACCCCTGCCACTGTGCGCCGCCGGACACGGAGGGTGTAGTGGGCGCCGCCCAATACGTGCAGTTTGTCAACACCGCCTTCGCCGTCTACGACAAAGCCACCGGCGCCCTGATCCTGGGCCCTGTCGCCGGGAAGACCCTGTGGAGCGGCTTCGGCGGCGGATGCCAGAACAACGACGATGGCGACCCGATCGCCCAGTACGACAAGGCCGCCAATCGCTGGGTCTTGACGCAGTTCTCGGTGTCCACCAGGCCATTCCTGGAGTGCGTCGCGGTGTCGACGACGTCCGACGCAACGGGATCGTACAACCGCTATGCCTTCAGCTATGGCAACGTGCAGTTCAACGATTATCCGAAGCTGGGCGTCTGGCCGGATGCCTACTACGTCTCGTACAACATCTTCAACAACGGCCAGACCTTCGCCGGCGCCAAGGCCTGCGCCCTCGACCGCACGGCCATGCTGAGCGGCGCCAGCGCCACGCAGGTCTGTTTCCAGGGCACGCCGACCACCACGCCTAACGGTCTGTTGCCGTCCGACCTCGACGGCTCGACGCCGCCGCCGGCCGGCGAACCCAACTACTTCCTGGGCCTCAACACGCCGGGGACCAGCGTCAGTGGGACAACGCTCAACCTGTGGAAGTTCCACGTCGATTTCACGCATCCGCTTAGCTCGACCTTCAGCGGACCGACCAGCATCAACGTCGGAAGGTATTTCCTGGGTTGCCTGAGCAGCGGCACCTGCGTCCCGCAGCTGGGCACATCACAGCAGCTCGATTCGCTGGGCGACCGCCTGATGTACCGCCTGGCCTACCGCAACTTCGGCCGAGCCGCGGTGCTGGTGGTCAACCATTCGGTCATGATCAGCGCCACCCAGCTCGGCGTGCGCTGGTATGAGATCGCCATCGTGAACGGGTCGCCCATCCTCGTCCAGGCAGGCACCGTCGCTCCCGACACCACGTCGCGCTGGATGGGCAGCATCGCGATGGACAAGGTGGGCGACCTGTTGCTCGGCTACAGCGCCTCCAGCAGCAGCATGCACCCGGCCATCCGCTTCACCGGCCGCGTGCTGAGCGATCCAGCCAACACCATGGAGGCCGAGGCCACGCTCTTCCAGGGCACCGGATCTCAGACCGGAGTGAGCCGCTGGGGCGACTACAGCGCCATGACCGTCGACCCGGTCGACGATTGCACCATGTGGTACACCAACGAGTACCTGCGCATCAACAGCGGCAATTGGCGCACGCGCATCTTCACGCTCAGATTCCCCAACTGCCATTAGCGCGAGGCAGCGGACGGCCTAAAGTCGACCTCGGCGGCGGGCCGGCATGGAGTCCATGCCGGCCCGCCGTTATGTGCTCCACTCTACGGGGCGCTCCGCTGCCTCCCACTCCGGTTTCGCCCCGCCTTCTACCAGGCGCCGTAGGCCAGCCAACCGCCGTCGACGTCGACCCTGCTGCCGGTCATGTACGAGCTGGCGTCGCAGGCCAGGAAGAGCGCGGCGTTGGCGACCTCTTCAACGGTGCCGTAGCGGCCAAGCGGCGTGCGACGCGCGATATCCTCGTCGGAATAGCCGCCGACCACGTGGTCGCCGACGTTCATGGCGGTCTGGATGTAGGCCGGGTTGATGGAATGCACGCGAATGCCGTGCTCGGCCCACTCGATCGCCAGCACCTTGGTCAGGCCGTTCAGCCCGTGCTTGGTGGCCGCGTAGGCCGCCCGGCGTGGGATCGCCGTCTCACCCATGATGGAGGAGATGTTGATGATGACGCCGCTCCGGCGCGGGATCATGCGCCGCGCCGCCTCCTGCGCGCAGAGGAATGCCCCGGTCAGGTTCAGGTCGATGGTACGCTGCCAGTCCTCCAGCGCCAGCTCTTCGGAGGGCGCGATCATCGAGGTGCCGGCATTGTTCACCAGGATGTCGAGCGCGCCCCAGCGCCTATCTACCGCGGCGAAGAGCCGTGGGATCTGGTCGGACCGGCCCACGTCGGCGGCGACCGGGAAAGCGTCGATGCCTTCGGCCCGCAGCTCCTCGGCCGCCGCGTCGGCGCGCCCGCTGTCGCGGCTATTGATCACCACCCGCGCGCCGGCCTGGCCGTAGCTGCGCGCGATGGCCTTGCCGATACCCATGCTGGACCCGGTGATGACGGCAACCCGGCCGTCGAGGCGAAGTTCCATTGATTCCTCCTTCTTACCTGCCTGCCTTACCTGCGTGCCGGACTCCGGCCTACTGTTGTGCCAAGCTGGTTGCTGTGCAGGGAGACCCTTTCCCGGGACCGCCGGCATCCTTGCCGGCCCGCCTTGCCAACCAGGTACCCGCAAGCGGCCACCCCGGCAGGGGTCGCTATGCAAACTCCCCCTCTGATCCTGCACTATCCACGTGCGCCGGGCGCGGATTCTGCGAGCCACATCGACCTTCCCATTTGTTCACATCGCGATGCGGACGTTCGGGCGCACACGCTGCGCCTTGCGCACGCCGGCCAGCCGCTCTTCGGCCAGCCGGTCGGCCGCGCGCGCGGTGGAGATGCCCTCTCGCCGGCTGATGGCGATGAGGTTGGTCATGGTCTCGAAGATGCGGTCGACGTGCTCCAGGGCGCGCTGCTGGTTGAAGCCACCCGGCTGCAGCCGGTCGGCGTCGTAGATAGCGCCGCCGGCATTGATGATGTAGTCGGGCGCATAGATGATCCCGCGTTGCTGCAGCAGATCGCCGTGCTCGATGCGGGCGAGCTGGTTATTGGCGCAGCCGGCCACGACCTTACAGCGAAGCTGGCCGATCGTCGCGTCGTTGATGACGGCGCCCAGGGCGCAGGGGCTGTAGATGTCGGCGTCGAGGCTATGGATGCTCTCGGGCGAGACCACCGTGGCACCGTGGCGGGCGGCCAGTTCCTCCGCCCGCTGCCCGTCGAGGTCGGCTACGTAGACGATGGCACCTTCCGCGCGCAGCAAAGCCAGCACTTCCTTACCGACCATGCCGAGCCCCTGCAGGGCCACCGAGCGTCCGCCGAGCTCGCCGCTGCCGAAGGCGGCGATGCAGGCAGCGCGCATGCCCTGCAAAGTGCCACGGGCGGTGGCGGGCGCGATATTGCCGGCGCCGCCCAGCTCTTTGGGCAGCGTGATCACGTAGGGCGTCTCCATGCGCATGTATTCCATGTCGCGCAAGGTGGTGCCGACATCTTCGCCGGTCATATAGGTACCGCCCAGGCGATCGATGAAGCGGCCGAGCGCGCGGAAGAGGGCCTCGCTCTTGTCGGTGGCGGGATTGCCGACAACCACACACTTGCCCCCGCCGAGGTTGACGCCGGCGGCGGCGTACTTGTAGGTCATGCCGCGGGCCAGGCGCAGCGCGTCCTCGATCGCATCCATTTCCGTGGCGTAGGTCCACATGCGGCAGCCGCCGGCGGCCGGGCCGAGCGTGGTGTCGTGAATGGCGATGATCGCCCGCAGTCCGACCCCCGTATCCTGGCAAAAAACGAGGTTCTCGTAGTCATACTCCGCCATGTACGATAGGATGCTCTCCATAGGCCTTCCTTTCATGACGACCGGCGCCTGCGTGCGGCTGTGTACAGATAGTTAGTATAGTCGGCGGCAAGGCCGCATCAAACCGGCGGCGACTCTGCTTGACAGCCCGCCCGTGCCTCGCTATATTGCACTAAACAAGCGGAGGGCGACCATCGTTCCCGCGTGTGCGGCGCACCGCTCGCAGGTCGAGACGGCAATAGCGGTATCCCGGCCGTAGCCGGACACACACCCCATATCGGCAGTGCGGTCCGGTTGAGAAAGGAGCGAAGCAGGCAGGTAAAGAGTAGCACCCGGCCGTCGGTCGGGAGTTGCTTGCCTACCATCAGGAGAAGCACCGGCCGGCCGCCAGCCGGCGCGCCATGTCTTTGGGACCTCGCGAGGTTCCCCTCGTCTTTACGCCGTTATTTCGCAGATCAATTCCTGGGTCCATGGAGGTGCTGTGTGAAAGCCACCATAAGACACTCACTGGTTGCCGCGCTCGGTATTGTAGCCCTGACCTTTGCCGTTGCGCCGGTTGCTGCCCACGCGACCGTGCCGAAGGCCGGAACGATCAAGCTTGGCTACTTCGGACCGTTGACCGGGTCGAACGCCGTCGAGGGTATCGACATGGAAAACGCCGCCAAGCTAGCCATCGACAACTGGAACAAGAAAGGCGGCGTTCTGGGCGACCAGATCACGCTTGACGCGCAGGATTCGCCGTGTGTCGCAGCGGTCGCCGTCCAGGCGGCGCAAAAGCTGGTGACCGATGGCGTGGTCGGCGTGGTGGGACCGTACTGCTCCAGCGATGCTATCCCGGCCAGCGTCATCTATCATCGCGCGGGCATACCGTTCATCACCGGCGCATCCACCAACCCGAAGCTGACGGAGCAGGGCTTTGACGATGTCTTCCGCACCGTCGGCCGGGACGACGAGCAGGGCGTTTTCGCCGCCAGCATCATGGCAGGTTGGCACGCCAAGCGGATCGCGATCGTCCACGATAATACCACCTATGCCCACGGGCTGGCCACGCAGACGCAGGTTGCGCTGGCAAAGCACCCCGGCATGAAGGTCGTTTTCTTCGACGCCATCGTGCCCGGCTCGCGCGACTTCACCGCTATCCTGACTCGCATCCGCAGCGTCAAGCCCGACGTGACCTACTTCACCGGCTACGTGGCGGACGGCGGCCTGTTCGTCAAGCAGTTCGTCAGCCTCGGCGTGCCGGGCCGCATCATGGCCGGCGACGCCAATAACGGCGCGGAATTCATCTCACTCGCCGGCAAAGCCTCGGAGAAGGCGTTCATCACCGGCGCGCTGCTACCCCAGATGGTGCCGAGCGCCGCCGGGTTCGTCAAGCAATTCACGGCCAAGTATCACCTGGCGCCCGGCCCCTACTCCGGCTACACCTACGACGCGATGGACATCCTTCTGTACGCCATTCAGAAAACGGGGAGTACCAACGGCGCAACCCTGGTGCGGTTCCTGAAAGGTCTCAAGAACTATCCGGGTGTCACAGGGCCGATCACTTTCACATCAACGGGAGATCGCAAGCAGATCCAGTACACGCTGCTGACCGTGCGCCACGGGCAGTTTGTGCGCGCCATGTAAACTCATACGATCGCCGGTACGTGGCGCGCGGCGCGCGCCACGTACCACGTCGTGCGGGAACGGGCAGCTATGGACACATTTCTGCAGCAGGTTATCAACGGCCTCACGCTCGGCTCGTTTTACGCGCTGGTGGCGCTTGGCTACACCATGGTCTACGGCATCATCCGCCTGATCAACTTCGCCCATGGCGACCTCTTCATGGTGGGCGCGTTTGCCGGACTCAGCCTGTTGAGTTCTCTGGGCGGCCTGGCCGGTAAGATGAGCCCTTTTGTGATCATCCCGCTGGTCTTCATCGTGCCAATGGCCACGGTCGGCCTCATGGGCGCCGTCATCGAGCGCCTGGCCTACCGGCCGTTGCGGCGCGCGCCGCGCCTGTCGCCGCTGATCACCGCGATTGGCGTCTCCCTGGCCCTGGAGATCGCCGTCGAGCTGCTCACCAAAGCGCAATATCAGTTGTTTCCCTCCGTGCTGCCCAGCACCGTCTGGAGCATAGGCAATGTCGTTATCAGCGCCGCGCAGGTGCTGATCGTCCCGGTTACCTTGGCTCTCATGGCGGCCCTTTACCTGTTTGTGCAGCGCACCATGCTGGGTAAAGCGATGCGCGCCATCGCCATCGACCAGGATACGGCCCAGATGATGGGCATCAACGTCGACTCGCTGATCTCGCTGACCTTCTTCGTCGGCGGGGCGCTGGCGGCCGCGGCGGGCGTGATGTTCGGCACCTATTATGGCTCCATCAATTTCGACATGGGCTTTCTCCTCGGCCTCAAAGCCTTCACGGCGGCCGTGCTCGGTGGCATCGGCAACATCCCCGGCGCGATGCTGGGCGGCTACCTACTGGGCCTGCTGGAAACGTTCGCCGCCGGCTACATCTCGGGAGAATGGAAGGATGTCTTTGCCTTCCTCATCCTGATCGGCGTGCTGACCTTACGGCCTACCGGCATCCTGGGCGAGCACGTTGTGGAGAAGATCTGATGCTCTCCCTGCCATCGCGCCTGCCACGCCCCGCCTGGCTCACCACGCCACTGTCCCGATTCGTCGTGGCAGCGATCGTGCTAGCGGCGCTCGTCGTCGTGCCGTTCGGGCTCAACAACTACTACATCACGCTGCTGACGAACATCAGCGTCTACGCCATGCTCGGCCTTGGGCTCAATATCGTGGTCGGCTACGCGGGGCTGCTCGACCTGGGCTACGCCGCGTTCTTCGCCATCGGCGCGTACGTCGCGGCCTACCTCATGACCACGTACAACTGGTCGTTCTGGCTGATGCTGCCGCTCGGCGCCGCGCTCGCCGCGGTGTTCGGCATCATCATCGGCGCGCCAACCCTGCGCCTGCGCAGCGACTACCTGGCCATCGTGACGCTGGGCTTCGGCGAGATCACGCGCATATCGGCGACCAATTTCAGCTTCACGGGCGGGCCGAATGGTATCCCCAGCATCCCGGAGCCGACCCTGGGCAACTTCACCTTTCAAACCCCGTTGCAGTACTATTTCCTGGCCCTCGCGCTGGCGCTGGTCACCCTGTTCTGTGTCGCGCGGCTCGGCAACTCGCGCATTGGCCGTGCCTGGGCCTACATCCGCGAGGACGAGCTGGCCGCACAGGCCATGGGTATCAACACGACGCGCATTAAGCTGCTGGCCTATGCGCTCGGCGCCGTGTGGGCCGGCCTGGCGGGCTGTTTCCTGGCGGTCCAGCTCACCGCCATCGACCCGACCAGCTTCACCTTCAACACGTCGGTGCAGATCCTCATCATCGTCGTCCTGGGCGGCCTGGGCAGCATCCCCGGCGTGATCCTGGGCGCGGTCGTGGTCATCGTGACGCCCGAGCTGCTGCGCTTCCTCCCGCCCGATCAGCAGCCACTGCGCCTGCTGCTGTTCGCCCTGGCCCTGATCCTGTTGATGATCTTCCGCCCCGAGGGCCTCTGGCCCAGCAGGCAGCGCCGACGCGAGATGCATTCCTACGACGTCAGCCTCGTCGGGACGGCCGAGGCGGCCGCTGAGGCCGAGTTGGTGCAGGAAGGGGCCGAGCCCTGATGGCCGCGTTGCTCGACGTGCGCGATCTGACGCACACCTTTGGCGGGCTGACCGCCGTCAACGAGCTGTCCTTCCAGGTCCAGGAGGGATCGATCGCCTCGCTGATCGGCCCGAACGGTGCCGGCAAGACGACGGTCTTCAACTGCATTACCGGCATGTACCGGCCACGTCAGGGCAGCGTCGTCTTTCGCGGCCACAGCTTGCGCGGGATGCGGCCCCACCGCATCGCCCAGCTTGGCCTGGTACGCACCTTTCAGAGCATTCGCCTCTTCCCCAACATGACGGTGGTCGACAACGTGCTGGCCGGACGGCACTGCCGCACGCGCTCGGGCGTGGCCGGCGCCATCTTTCGCCCGCCATCCCAGCTGCGCGAGGAGCGGGAGAGCCTCCAGGCAGCCGACGAGATGCTGGACTTCGTCGAACTTACCGCGCACCGCGACGACCTGGCCGCGGGCCTCTCCTACGGTGACCAGCGCCGCCTGGAGATCGCCCGCGCGCTGGCCACGCAGCCCACGCTACTGGTGCTGGACGAACCCGCGGCCGGCATGAACCCGGCCGAGAAGGATCGCCTGGCCGGGCTCATCCATCGCATCCGCGACCGCGGTGTGACGGTGCTGCTGATCGACCACGACATGCGCCTGATCATGGGCATCTCCGACCACGTCACGGTGCTCAACTACGGCCGCAAGATCGCCGAGGGGACGCCAAGGGAGGTTCAGAGCAACCCCGCGGTGATCGAGGCCTACCTGGGCGCGGACGAGGAGTGAGCGGCATGGCGCTTCTGCAGGTCAATGACCTGGCCGTCAATTACGGGCGCATCCAGGCCGTGCAGGGCATCTCGCTGCAGGTCGAGGAGGGCGAGATCGTGGCCCTCCTGGGCAGCAACGGCGCCGGCAAGACCACGACCCTGCGCGCGATCGTCGGCTTGCTGCAGCCCACCCGGGGCCAGATCGTCTTTGACGGCGCCGACCTGCGCACGGTGCCGGCCCACGCCATCGCGGCGCGGGGCCTGGCGCACTGCCCGGAGGGGCGCAAACTGTTCCACACCATGACCGTGGATGAAAACC
>Ga0209062_1002757_pt1 | contig 22311 bp, 18 predicted proteins | sample Coa_R2_2_FD_187158 | JGI IMG/M metagenome (GOLD analysis project Ga0209062, IMG submission 187158) | Surface soil microbial communities from Centralia Pennsylvania, which are recovering from an underground coalmine fire - Coalmine... | ecosystem: Environmental > Terrestrial > Soil > Unclassified...
CGTGTCATGCTGAGCGAAGCGAAGCATCCGAGGCAACCTGGACGTGTCATGCTGAGCGAAGCGAAGCATCCGAGGCAACCATTGCTCAGGATAGCCCACACTGATGCTTCGCTTCGCTCAGCATGACACGTCAGAGGACGTTTTCACTGGAGATGACCCGTCCGGCTGTTTTTATGGCCTCTTACGGCTATCCCAGGTGCCTGTAAAGGTATCCGCCCAGAGGGGCGGTGAGCGCGAGCGGCAGTTTTCGCCAGCAGGCCGTCAACAATTGATATTTCCTGCTGTTTTCGGCTGTGGCGGCCAACCCGGCTGTCTGAGGGTAGTAGTAATAGGGCAGAGGCACCTTTATGGCCCCCCAGCGCCGTTTGAACTCCATCAGCCCTTCGTTAGCGCAGGCAGTGCGCCCAAAGTCAAACTTCCTGTAGCCCTGCGTACAGCCCCAGGTCATCGCCTCCCAGAAAAGCAGATTGTTGCCTGAGAGATGAAGATACCGCTCATCAGATGCGCCATAAGCGTAATGGATTGTCTTCCCATGCGCCAGCAGAACGATACCGGCGATGGGCGTTCCTTGATGCTCGGCCAGCAGGAGTCGCACGGTACCGCTTGCCGCGAACGTATCCCAGAGTTGCAGGAAATACTCCTTCGCCTGGGCGGGCATCCCGTGCTTCTTAATGCGGGTTTGTAAATGGAGCCGGTAATAGATCTCCATATCCTCGCGCTTCTCCGCGACACGCACCTCCACTCCCAGCTTGCGCGCCTTCTTGATCTGCTGTTGCACCGGTTTACGTAAAGCCTTCCAGACCTCTTCCGGCTGATCAACAAGAGACAATATCCAGTTGACGTACAGGTTTGCTACCGTGAGATCGCTGCGTCGGGCAAGCACATCATGGCTCCCGGCGCGCAGTTCCAGGTATTTCACTTTCCGCTGCCTGGCAAGCTGGATGGCCTGCTCTATCAACGCGTGCGCGCTGGCCTCATCGGCAGCCAGGAGGGGGCAGTGGTCAGAAAAGGGCAGCGAAACCAGTCTGCGACCTGTCAACGGACTTGAGATGGCACATAACGGGAGAAAACCCGTTATCTGCCCGGTCTCACCCGTCGCGGTCAGCGGAATAACGCGATATCCATAAAGTTTCTCTATCAGTTCGAACCAGCGCGGGTCGTAGTAGAAATGCTCTTTCATCTGCTCTTCAACGGAGGGATTCCATGTCTGGTTTTCTAAGGAAAATGGAGTAATCATCTATCTCTACCTCTGTTTCCATTTCAGGTCTCTTTGCAAACGCCCTTAGCAGGCGGGAGAAAGCGATCAGGATATCGCCGACGGAGGGCAGCGGGTCACGCCAGTCAAAAACAGCAAAAACCGTTTTTCCTGCCAGAGAACGCAGATAGCGGCCCGGCGTTGTTATCCCCCGCTGTACCTCTTGCCAGCCTGCAAGAATATCTGTCAGCAGGCGCACCCAGTGATAGTCATAGCTGGCTGCTCCGCAAGGAATTTCACAGGCTAACCCCAGCGCATCACTGAACTGGAGGTAGGGAAAGTCCAGCCCGCAGGCGATACACAGGGAGTGCCATCCCCAGGGCCGCAGGTTGACATCCAGGAGTTTGTACTGGTGATCGTCGCGGTCATATTTGAATTCGATCTCTACCATACCTGACGCCCTCATGCGGGACAGCAACTTCTGACCCGGCTCCAGTAAACCGGGAACGGGCATGGCTTCCACAAAACTGCTGCCAAGCCCGTAATCAATCGGGTACTGGCGCGTGCGGCGCGCAGTCATACTGGCAAGAATATGTCCATCTTTACAGAAAGCTGCCAGTGAATACTGTGCCGTCCCATCTCCGGGGATAATCTCCTGCACCATCACCTCGGCAGGGGGGATATAGTGCAACGCCCGCCGATACTGTAAGAGAAGTTCAGCATGAGAACGCGCTTCAAATGCCTTAAGGCGGGCGCTGTACTGAAGGCGAACGGAGATAGCGGGCTTGATGATGACGGGAAAGCGCATATTTATCGCTGCCAGTTCGTTCTCGTTGGCGGGATAAACGGTTCGAGGATACAGCACACCCGTCTCTTGAGCAAGCTGGTAGGTGCGTCGTTTATCGTTTGCCCACTGCACCACTTCCCATTCCTGTGTTATCAGGGTGTATACCTGCATAAGTTCCTGCCTGTGACAGGCAACCAGCTGCACTACTTCATCCTGTAAAGGCATTAGCACCCATCGTTCCAGATGATGCTGCTTCCCAATATTCAATAGAAAAGAGACGAAGGCCGCATCATCCATCCGCTGGTGCCACCTGAAATGCCTGTTTACATAGCGTGAAAACCAGGCTGCGCGAGGATGGTCATCAACCACCACAACGGGTATGCCACGCTCTCCGAGGCTACGAGCCACCGCCAGAGCCTTGAAGTCACTGCCCAGCAATACGGCTCCCAACTGCATGTGATGTTGCATCTTGCAAAGCTCCTTTCACAGGCTTCTGCAGCATCCTTCCTGCCTTGCCCGTCAATGCAGGCTGGCTGATATGCCGGGTAATCCGATAAGCGGCGGTCGATGCTCCCACGACAAAGCGATAGAGTGGACCAAAGGTGTAGGCAGCCAGCGCGCCCACAAAGTAGAGGTGAGGTACAGAAGATTCAAACGCACTATTTTGCACAGGATAGCCATCAGAATCCTGAATCTGGCTGCGCAGGGCAGGGTCGATAAAGTCAAGCTTATCAAGGCTGGCCTCGTAGCCCGTTCCGAGGAAGATATGGTCTACCTCTCGTGTCGTACCATCGCTCAATTCACAGTATACGCCCTGCCCCTTCGCTGCGGCCCTGACAATCTCCGTCCTCTCAGTCAACCGAAGCTTTCCCTCAACTCTGGAACGCAACCACTGCGCGCCTGCCGGACGCACAGACCGCCTGTCTATTCCGCTTCTGATCTGTTCAGGCAAATGACTGAACAGCAGCGGGAAGTGAACGAGCCAGTTTATGCCTGGCGGGCCAACATCGCTCGGTGGGTAAAACAGCCGCTTCAGCGGCCCTGTGCGGTCATAGAGCTTGCGACTGATCCAGATGAGGGGTCCGCGCGCAATGACTTCGACCTCAGCCCCGGCCTCATGTAATAAAGCGGCATATTCCAACGCGCTCTGGCCTCTTCCCACAACGGCAACCCGGCGACCCTGAAAGGGAGAGAGGTCGGCATGAGCCTGGGTATGTGAGGCGAGCGTTGGCGGAAGGTCTCGCGCAAAGGTCGGTATGTACGCAAATGGGGCAATACCGGTGGCGACAACAACCTGACCGGCTTCAATGGCTCTGCCATCCGCCAGTTCCAGTCGGAATAGCTGCCCATCATGGCTAAGCCTCTGCACATAAACAGGATCGATCGCAGGTACCGTTTGTTCCTGAAACCAGCTGCAGTAATCGAGAAAGTACGGCAGGGGAACAGGTTTCTGTTCGCGTGTTCCGGTGGCTGTCGCGTAATGCTCGATACTGTATGCGCTACCCGGAAAAGAGAGACTGATGGCGCTCCACGAAGACTTCAAATACATCTCGCGGGGCATGGTTCGCCAGAACTCCATCGGTTTCCCGAACACACATACAGGCATATTTCGTGCCTTCAGATGTGCAGCTATCGAAAGCCCGTAAGGCCCCGCACCAATTACGACCGTTGTATCATTGTACTTCATCTACGATATCTCTCCAGGCTAACGCACTTCGAGAATGCGGAGAAAGAAATCCTGTATGGTGACAGAATCAATATCGCCGCTGATTGCCAGCGCCGCTCGTTTCCCATCGGGCCAGCAGGCGAAGTGCAGAAATGGCGCATTTAGCTCTTCGATCTGCCGCACAAGCTCGCCGCGCTGTCGTATCTGCTCCTCACGGGTTGTTCCCAGGCCAGCAGGCAGATCGAGATAGAGCGCGTATTGCTGGCTTTCCTGGCGAGCGCAGTAGATGGCAGGGTAGCCCTGCTCTAGCAGGAAATCAAGTACACCTGTCGGCGTCTCCGGCGATAAAGCCAGGCAGGGGCAGCATTCGGCCTCTACGCTGAATGAGCGAGCCTGAATGCAGCTATCCGGCTCAACCCATTTGACCAGAGCTTGATCTTTGACCGTCACATGCCGTCCCAGCAAAGCCGCGCGCTCTGTGCAATCGACTTCGACCTGCCAGAGGTGCGGGGCCTGAGGCGTGATATGGATGCGAAACCGGCTGCGTTCCTTCCACCAGCGCGCAATATCCTCGACGCGCGCGAACCAGACCGGCAGCGGGCGGGTACTGGCATAGTTGAGCAGGCCGTTGAGCGCCTTCTGGCAGAGAACGCCCCGCTCCGGGTGCAGGTTCAGAACGTAGAGACCGCCAAGATCGTAGACACGCTGCATGATATCGCACCAGACCTTACTGACTGCCGCAGCTTCTGTGATGCGCAGCCGATCAAAAACCATTTCATCGTCTGGAATGCTGGTTGGAAGGCGTAGCAACGCGCCTTCAAAATGGGGACGCAGGGTACAGGCACTGCACGGGATCGCCTGAAACAGGGCCAGCGACTTCTCAAATCCGCCTTTGATGGCGGGAGAAAGTGCATCGACATCGATTACATCGTGGATAATGGCCTCATTGCTTTCATAAGCAAAATCAAGCGCGGCCAGCACTTCCAGTGTCTCGTCTGTCCATCCCAGATACGGGTTGCGAAATCCCTGGTAGGGAAGCCGGGCGCTTTTGAAAACGGCGATGGCCTTCTCCGTTTCTTTATACTGCTCGCCTTTACTCAACGTGCGATAATCGTTATGGGCATAGGCATGGATACCAATTTCTACGCCCTCACCTGCCAGTTTCCCGATCAGCTCTGGATGCCGTTGTAACACGACAGCCGGAATATAAAACGTCGGCGCGCTGCCATACAGGCGCAGCGTATCCACTATAGCATACAACGCCCGGCGTATGCGCGTCTCCGAGAAACCAAAGCGAGCAAAAACGGTCCAGAGCCTGCGGCCAAAGTTTAAGATTCCTTTAGTTTTAAGCGAAAAAGAAACGAGATTCACGATTTTCCCCTTGATAGTATGATAGCAGCGCCTTTAGCGGTGAATTTCTATTGCTCTATCCAGAACGCTGCCAGCTTCCTGGAACGTATCGCCAAAGGCCTGAGGAAAGAGCTTTTGATAGGCTAACAAGAGGTTCTGCTGTGTAAGATCCCAACATAACTCTTGCTCGACCCGTTTGCGCCCGATAGCACCCAATGTAAGGCGAAGCTTTTCGTCGTCCAGCAAGACTTCGATTTTGCTCGCCAGGTCTTCCGTGCGATTCGGCATAGCGTAGAGTGCAGCCTCGCCAGCGGAGTAGCGCGTTTCGGCGAGGTCGAAGGCGACAATTGCTTTCCCCATCCCCATGTATTCCATCGTTTTCAGCATTGTACAGTACTCGCTCAGTCCGTTTCGCGGGTCAGGTATTATGCCCACATCGGCAACTGCAAGATAGCGCAAGACATCTTCATATGCCGTCCAGCCGGTAAAATTGATATACTCTTCAAGTTGGAGTTCATGAGCAAGTTTATACAAGACCGGGAGATAATCTCCCCCGCCCATCAAAACCAGGGAAACGTCTTGCCGACCTCGCCTATGGACGAGTTCATCAAGCGCATAGAGCGCGTTTTCAACGCCATCTTGAATGTTTATCACGCCAACATAAGCCAGCAGGTACTCTCGTCCTCCTTTCAGAGCAGGCTCTATCTGCGTCGTTCTGGCCCTCTGGAGCTTTTGTAAAGCGGGTCCATTACGTACCACGATCACTTTCTCAGGGCGACAATGACCTCGCTTCATGGCGAACTCTTTCTGCGATACATTCGATGTGATTACCAGATCAGCAGACCTGTAGGAGCAGTATTCGAAGAAAAGCAAGAATCGGTAGAGAAGGTTCTTACCATTCCCATAGATAACATGGAACATCTCCGGGGCGGGATCATGCTGATCAAAAATGTATTTTTTCCCCAGCAGCTTGTAGAAGCAGCCAATGAGAAAGAAGATATCAGGCGGATTCGCGCTATGAATGACATCAAAGCCATGACGAAAGAAGACTTTCAAACTCAACCAGAATGTGAGCAAGAGAGCGATGCTGTATTCCACGATATAGCTTATTTTCCCGCTACCTGTGAGCAAGCGGTAGCGATAAACATGGATGTCGTCAATGCAAACGTGCGACTCTTGATATTCTGTCTCTCCTTTAGGGCAAATAATACTCACCTGGAAGCCCTGCTTCCGTAAAGTTGTAGCTTCAGCCCAGACACGATAATCGTCCGGGGCAGGGTTATTTTCGACTAGCATCAGGACTTTCACAGCTTTTGCCATCTTTTTGTTCCTTTTCCTTCCGACTGAAGGCATTGATCGTGCTTACTTTTACCGGGAAATGGGCAAGAAATGCCACCAATCTCAGCATATAGCTTCTCTCATAAGAAGAGGTTTGGTTCCTATTGAGAAAGGGTGAAGATTTTATTAATAAGGTTAATACTTCTTAACTGAGGTATCTGTGAAATACACGAAGTACTATAAGGTCATATCAATACTACTTCTTTGTTACCTGTCGCTTTACTCAACGTTTACCTCATAGTAACATTCAATTTCTGGCAGGTCATTTGCCGGAAAGACCAGGCGTAAAGGATAAGGGTGCTGTGAACAAGCAGAATGGCAGCAGGAGAAAGGGGAAAAGATGGCTCTCAAGGAAGGACAATGCCAGGATAGTGAAAATACGGTGACAGCCCTACGTGTTATCAAGGTGGATGCAGGCGCTGATCCGCGCTGGGAGGGGCTGGTCACTCGTCTGCCGGATAGCCTGGTTTTCCATCATCCAGCCTGGCTGCAGGTCATTGAGGAAGCCTTCAACTATAAGCCGCTCCATCTCGCCTGTGAAGATGCTGATGGTCAATTCTGCGGTATCTTGCCGCTCTTCTTTATGCGCGGCCTGTTTACCGGTCGCCGTTTTTCCTCCCTGCCTCGTACCCCGGTGGGAGGCCCGCTGGCCAGTAATAAGCAGGCAATGGCTGCTTTAGTAGATGCAGCCGTTAAGCAGGCCGGAGGAGTAGAGGGCGCACAACTACAGATCAAGATGCTTTCAAATGCGCTCGATGGGCTGGTAAGCGGCCTCGTCGGTGTACCCTGGCGGCAAACATACGTTGTAGAATTGCCTGAACAACCAGAATTAATACGCTTTGGCAACTCGCGTAACCATGCTCAGATCAAAAGAGCTGTCAATAAGGCCATTAATCAGGGGGTGGAGGTTTCTGTCGCGGAGACTGAGCGTGAGCTACATGCATGGTACCAGCTTTATCTGGAAACCATGCGCTTTGTCGCCGTTCCACCCCGGCCATATCGTTTTTTTGAGATTGCATGGAGGCGATTGAGCGCCTCTGGTAGGCTGCGGCTATTGCTAGCGAGACATTACGAGGCAGGAAAGCCCAGATTGATCGGAGGAATACTCTTATTGATGTCTGGACAGACAGTTTTCTACGCCTTCAGTGGTTGGAGGCGTGAGGATCAAGCTCTACGTTCAAACAACCTCCTTCACTGGCGCGCCCTTCATGACGCCTGTGAAGAAGGCTTCCGCTATTACGATTTTGGTGAGGTAACACAAAACAACCAGGGTCTCGCCCAGTTTAAAAGTAAATGGGGAACGCAGCAAAGCTGGCTCTATCGCTACTATTTCCCCGCCCCTCGCGAGTTAGAAGCCGGGATGCTCGACTCTGAAAGTCAGGCCAGCCGACTTGTGGGTGCAGTATGGCGAAAATTGCCCCTTAAAGCGACGGTCGCCCTGAGCAACCTGGCCCATCGTTACTTTTAAAGAAATGTTTCGCGCCGGGTTACTCCAGGGAGTAACGGACTATAAGCAATTTTTTAGAGGAGGAATTCATGGAATCTACTTTGCTACAAGAGAAAGATGATCTCCCATACTGGGAAAAGCTTGTGGCTAGCAGGAAAGGGCCGAAATATACGTCCGAGATCGAAGAGGCGGCCATAGTGAAGGCCCATTCTTTCTTCAGAGAGCCAACTACCGCTATCGAAGTGGGATGTGAAGGTGGCCGATGGTCACAGTTACTTTCTGATCGGGGCTGGCAGTTGATATGCACAGAGATCGATCAAAAATTGATAAATATTTGCAAAAAGAGGCTGCCGACAGCGACCTGTGTTCTAGCTAACCCGGCTGATACAACACTTCCGTGCGATAACGAGAGTGTCGATCTGGTTCTTTGCATTGAAGTACCGCCGGTCATGCATACTGACTGGTTTATGAACGAAGCATTGCGCGTACTGCGTAAGGACGGAGTAATCGTAGGCGTCTTCTGGAATCGGATTTCCTGGCGCGGCTTGCTTCACAATGCTCTCGCTCCCATCAGAGGCAAGGATACTTTCTACGCCGTATCTTACCCGGCGTGGAAAACGAAGATGCGCCGGAGTGGCTTCAACCTGGTGGATGAGGTGGGAATGTGCTGGTTCCCTTTCCGTAGAAAGAGTAATTCTCCTTTGATCCCTTTTGCTGCTCGCCTGGAACGCTTACTGGGTCTGAACAAACTGACTCGCTTCAGCCCTTTGATAGTTTTTATAGCGAAAAAGGGGTGAGAAACGCGCCAGTTAAGAATCTACAACTTCTTCAGAAAAATCTTGATCTTTTCTCAATAGTAATTAAACCTGATCTCAGTGTACATTGTGTACACTGAGGTTCAGGGTCTTTTATTGCGCTTCTTACCATTCGAGGTAGCTTCAATGAACAAACTCCGAAGGTTAATAGGTAATACGGTCATTTCACTCTTCGGACAAGTTGTAACCTGGACATCAACGCTACTACTTACTATTGCCTATGGACAATTCCTTGGGGACGTTAAATTTGGAGAACTCTATTTTGCCATAACGTTTGTATCCCTGATAGGTACTCCCATTGAAGTTGGCTTCAACCAACAGGTCACACGGGACGTGGCAGAAGACCCTGAAAAAGCTCCTGCATATCTGTGGAATACCTTGCTGATTAAGTTATCTTTCTGGGTGTTCTTGTACGCAATCATCATCTTTTTGTCATGGATCTTAGGTTACAGCCCCGAACAACGGAGCATTGTTGCCATATGCGGCATTGACTTACTTACCGGATCAATCGTGAATGTTTTTGCCGCATTACACTATGCTTTTGAGCGAACAATTTCTCCTGCTGTCGGAATGATACTGGAGAAAGGGTTGACTGCAATTACTGGCTTTATTCTGCTCAAGTATGGGGCTTCAGTGCAAGTTATGGCTTGCGTACTCCTTGGGGGGTCGGTTATCGATCTTGTCTGGCAAGCAGCAGGATTTTTTCGATTGAGCGGGAGGCATGTGGCGCTCGATAAAAAAATTCTTCGTCATCTCATTGGCAATAGTATCCCTTTTATAGTATCCGGGACCCTCGGCGTTATCTATTACCGCATAGATACCGTCTTACTTTCCCTGATGACAACTACCGCCGTGGTTGGCTGGTATGGTGCAGGTTATCGTCTTTTCGACACGCTCTTCTTTCTTCCGAATATAATCATCAATGCTGTCATGTTTCCTGTCTTTTCTAAACTTTTAGCCGACTCCAGGTCTCAATCAACATTGAAAATGGCCATAGAGAAAAGCATGAACTTGCTCGTTATTTGCGCTGTTCCTATAGCTACTCTGTTTATCATTGCCGCGCCAAACATTATCACGTTTCTCTATCATCGACCGGATTTTGCCAATACCATTCCGGTTATTCAGGCACTTGCCCCAGGCATCATTTTTATTTATATCAACGCCTTGCTTCTAAACATTATTATCACAACCAGGGGCGAGAAGAGAATTCCCCTGATGTCTGTTATTGCCCTGATATTTAATCTTGGCTTGAATCTTTATTTGATTCCTCGTTATCAGCAAACGGGGGCTGCCGCAGTTACTTCTCTCACGGAGTTGCTTTTGCTTTGTATTTCGTTGTTCCTGGTGCCTAAACATCTGCTTCCAAAAGAAAGTTTGAAGGTGATAATAAAGGTGCTGGTGGCTGCTCTTGCCATGTCACTGGGCGTATTGTTGATGAGATCGCAATCCATTTTGTTCATTCTTCCAGTAGCGTTGCTTATTTATGCCAGTGCGGCGCTTCTGTTAAGAACTGTACCCAGAGAAGATGTTCAGGCGCTATTCAGTGCTTTGCGATCAAAAGGGAAAGCGGCCTCTCCATCACAGGTGTTCTCCGACGGCAGAGACGAGAGTATTTACTGGCAGATTACCGAGCAATTGCCTGCAGTAAAAAGGATAGCCGAAGATTCTAGATCAGTTAAGGTTGAAGCCTGCGGATCAGGCGACCTGAGTGAAAATGACGAAATACGAGAACGGGAGGCGGCTGCGAATTCCTTAAAACGCCCCAGGTTCAAAGTCAATCTTGTGAGCCTTGATAGTAAGCGGCTTCAAACGCCTGGAGAGACAGGCAACAGATAGATACATTAACGAACCTGCGCACAACTGCGATATATGTCGACATATCTTTGACAGACCTTTTCCCACGTGTAGTTATCTAAAACGAATTGTTTGCTATTTCTATTCATTTCCCGCCGCCTGTTCTCATCCATCAAAGCACAAATTGCATCTTTTAAGCTATCTACATCTTCAGGAGGCAGAAAGACTGAACTTTCCTGTGGAAGCCATTCCCTTATACCTGGTACATTTGTCGTAATAACAGATATATCATAATATAAAGCTTCAACCAGTATTTTGGGAAAACCTTCGCCGCCATGCGTTGGCAAACAAAAAATATCGGCTGCCGTAAACCACTTTTGTAGCTCTTCTGGATTCTTAAAACCCACCCAGTATTTCTCTACGCTTTTCCCTAATGATTTCTCTTGTAATGGGCCTGCGATAATGAGACGAATATCCCTGTGTTGTTCTTTAACAATCTCAAAAGCATCAATTAATTCGTTTATCCCTTTTAATTTACAGATTCTTCCTGCGAATAAAACTGTTATTTCGTCTCCTAACCCTAATTCTCTTCTTACCATATCTTTATCGTACATCTTATAGTTACTTATGTCTATTCCTACCGGTGATAAAAAGACCTTACTTTTATTTTTAACAGAAGAGCTAAAGCTATCCTCGGCTTGCATATTGTGTACAATAATTGCTTTACAGGTATTTAATAAATGTTTCAAACTTGTTGCTTTAAGCAGGTCAAAGATTGGACGAAATACTGAGTAGCGCGGAAACGGGTTAAAAAGACCGGACCCATGATGTTCAGTTATCGTCATGTTTTTGTGTTTGAGCATAAAGGGAATAAAAAAGAGCCTGCGAGGCTCATGGAAATGAATTAAAGTATCCTCATCAAATTTTTTATTCAGCAGTTTCAATGATATTTCTGTAAAATCACGGTGAAAGAAGATGTTTAGATCGGTTTTGTAGAAGTAGAGCTTCAGGTTCTTCTCAGTGAAAGTAGTATCTTCATCCCAGAAAACATGCAATTCAACCTCGTGTCCCTGTTTTGCTACCTCTCTTGCAATTTCAACAGAAAAATGGGTTTGCAAGTAATTATCCAGGGAATAGCCGAATTTCTTCATGTTAACGGGTAGAATATATGCAATTTTCATAATCCTATCTCCTATTTCCTGACTCACTTTTCTCAACCGAGTTTGTCCAGAATAGCCAGCAAACGATCGCCGCTTTGCTGCCAGCTATAGCAGCTTTCTACTAGAGACCTACCAGCAGACCCTAATGCCTGCCGTCGTTCTCGATTGCCAAGCAGATCGATGATGGCATCCGCAAACGCTTCCGGTTGATCTGCCACCAGCAAGTGCTTGCCTGGCTCAACTGCCAGACCCTCACAACCAATACTGGTAGAGACTACCGCTTTGCGCATCGCAAAGGCTTCAAGGATTTTTAAACGAGTACCGCTGCCAATAGCAAGCGGAGCAATTGCTACCTGGGAGGAAGCGATGTAAGGGCGAGTATCTTCGACCGACCCGAAGACACGAACACCGGGAAGGTCGGCTAATCGCCTGACCTCCGGCAACGGATTTTTCCCCACAATCTGCCATATCACGCCCGGCAGTTTTGCGCGAAGACGGGGCCAGCAATTTCTGGCAAAGGAAAGGACTGCGTCAACATTTGGATAATACTCAAGAGAACCGGTAAAGACAATGTGACCCTCAACTTCCTGGAGTGTATTTCCATTGAAGTACTCAATATCCACTCCATTAGGAACTACCTCAATAAAACTTTCAGGTAACTCGCTTTGCAATATTGAGCGTTCTCGCTCACTCGTTACCGCAATAGCATCAGCTTTCCGGCAACGCTCAAACTCAGCGGCTCTCACCAGACGATATTCTCGCCAGTTATACCACTTGCGCAGCCACTTTTTCTCGTTCTGATATGTTCGGCGCAACAACTCGTGTTCAATGTTATGCTGATCGATGATAACCTTTACTCGCCGCGGAAGGCTATACCCGGCAACCAGTGAGCTTTCAAAAAGCACTGCATCATATGTACAGGCTGTAAAGAGTTTATCTATCGTCTGCTGGATTTCTGAAAGGAGATGGGATTCGAGTATATACGATGTGCCATGCAATGTATGGAGCAGCTGATCTCGCCGCCTGGAAGATGGCGAAGGTGTAAATAGATGAAAGGCACCTCTGACATATTTTTCCAGTTCGGCTACGTAATCGTCCGGCATTTTAAAGCCAGTTGCCAGAGAAAGCAAAGAGACGGTATGGCGCTGTGCAAGTGCTTTCAACAATTGATAATTGCGCGTTCCGGCCCCCCACAGTGGATAAGGAATTTGAGGGGAGACGATCAGTATGTTCATCAGTTTTCACGCATCCTTTTTTGCTCAAAGCCGAGAGCTTCATGCATTTCTCAATAGTAGCCCGAGTAGGCCACGCTACCGCAGAAAATGGCTACTTTTCCGGGAAAAGCATAGCAAACACTATCAATCTCAGGATAGTGTTTCTAATGGTAAGAGCCGGGTGGATTGGTATTGAGAAGATATGAAGATTTTAATAAGGAGGTTATGAATCCTTAACCAATTGTCTTTTATCAACACAAGGTACTATATCTTAACATCAGATTGTTACCGATAATTCTAACTAACGTTCTTGCTGTAGTGGGAGCAAGTATTCAACCAGGAACTCGTTCAGCTTCTCGCTCAATATATTGCTCGGTTAATAAATCTTTATCGAAAGATGCAGGTTTATTACTTCTTCTCAACCACAGTGCAACCACAACCTGGCACTCAATAGATTACAATCATTAATGTCCATTCGTGTTGTCGAACAATCAACAGCTCAAAATGGCAGTATCTCGGACAACATAACGGGGATGCAAATCCCCTTTAAGGCTGGCCTTGTAGAGACAGAGGAGGCAGTAAGCAATGACCAATCGCATATTTGAGATCATTTTCAGGCGGCTTATCAGGTTGCTCGTGCTGATTATCCTGTTACCAGCAGTAGGGGTGCTTATTGCTTTTTTCCTGCCAAGATCATACCAGTCAACGGCCACGCTATGGGCATTGCGCACGTATCAGGTCATTGGCGCAACGGGAAATGCAGTTGATCCCCAGTCCAACACGCCTTTAACTCCAGCGCAAAGCCAGGTGAATACTCTTACTGAATTACTTGGCACGCTGGACTTTTCAGTCACTGTGGCCAAAGAAAGTTCCCTTACAACAACGCTTCATCTTTCTTCCAGCACTCTGGCTAATCCACAGCTGCTTGACAATGCCTATTTTCAGGAAATCTCTCGCCATGTACGTGTCACAGCACTTGGATACGATACCTTTAGTATCAGCTACACCAACGAAAATCCAGAAGAAGCTCAGCGGGTAGTTGAAGCAGTTATTCATAACTATGCGCTACAGACAGAACAACTCATCGTGCTTCAAGGGAAAAACTTACTACAGAGCTACCAGAGTCAGCTCGAACAGGCAAAACAAAATCTTGATTCTGCCCTTGCAGCCGAAGCGAGTTATGTATCGCAGCATCCAGGTGTAGCTGGAGCAGGAGTGTCCACGGACCCAAAATATGTCCTCTTACAAACACAGGTGCAGCAAGCAAGCGATACGTACAGTGCTATATTGAAGAATATCTCTACTGTTAATCAGCAAATCGAGGGAGATGATTCTGGAAATCTCTTTCAGATACTGGATGCCCCAACAGTTGGTCTACCGGTATCCCGGCTTACATCATTTCTTATCGCTGGCGGGGGCGGATCAGGTCTGGCTATTCTAGCAGCGATAGTATACATCTTGATTCTGGTTCGCCGCGATCAAGCAGTATACAGCGCGCTCGATCTTCAGCAAGCACTCGCTCTCCCTGTTGTAATGGAGCTTCCCCATCTTGCACCAGCAACAAAAGAACTTGTCTAGGAGAAATCATGGATCGCTATACTACGCAGAAGACACGCACTATTCTTCCTGATTGGAATACGTCAATGCCTGAAACACCGGCGCCTCTCCCTGGACATGGAAGAGGCGCCGCCGGTAGAGGCAGGGCATCACGCTCTCTCCGCTCTTTAGAAGCAGCCCAAAGCATTCGCGAACAATGCCAACAGCTTGCTCTCTCGATTTTTTTTCGAGAAGATGTGACCATCAAGAGTTTAGGTTTTACCAGCTCGATAGCAGGTGAAGGCAAATCATTTCTCGCCAGAACGACGGCCAGAGCTTTTGCGGAGGAAAGTAGTCTCCCTGTTATATTGCTGGACTGTAACTGGGCTCGACCGCAGCTCCATGAATTCTTCCAGTGCGCGCCAACTCCTGGTCTGGCAGAATGGATACGAGGTGAATGCAGTGAAGCAGATATTCGCCATCATGTCGATAGCAACCTGATATTCATTCCAGCAGGGGATGGGAAACACGACACAGTAAAATTGCTCCACTATATGCAGCAAAATCACATACTCGATATGCTAAGCCGCTCAGATCAACAGAGGCAGCCCCTTCAGAGGGCCATACCCGCTACACCAGATCGCCCCCATTACCTGTTGATTATCGACCTGCCTGCGATTATGACCAGTGCTTATGCTGTTTTAGCTGCCAGCCTTCTAGAATCACTCATTCTTGTTGTCTGCGCAGGAGTGACGTCCAGGGTACATTTGACAGAAGCATACTCGCGGCTGAGAAACTTGCCAGTGCAGGGTGTTATCCTCAATCAGGTAGAAAGTCACGTACCCGGCTGGATACGGCAGATGTTATAGACTTGAAATTCGTTAAGCTGGAGGTTCAATGGGATCCGTTATTGTATTTCTGATGCCGCTACTTTTCCTGGGAGTTGGTTTGTTTGCCCGGCGGTACACCATTTCAACACGCTTACTGATAATTTGTATCATCGTCCCCCTGCTGCTCGCTCTCTATATCTGGCAATAAACATGGATACACAGCAAACTTCTCTAAAAGAGACTGATCCCGTTATCACCGTTTCCACATTGTCAGAAAGTCGTAAGCGAAGTGATACGCTTCTTTTCATCGTTATCTTTGTCACGACTTTCAGCATCGCACCGCTGTTGATTTTTGGTGGACTAAGCGTTGGGCCGTGGCTTTTGCTTGGAATACCAGCAGCTTTGATCATTACTTATCTGATTATTCGATGGCCCCTGGCAGGTCTTTTTTTCATAGCTGGCAGTGCTCTTCTTGTTGAGATACAACCTCTTACAACTGCTTCTGATTTAACCGACCGTCTCTACATCTTCTACTGGCCTCCTGGCCTTGAGGGACAGATTGAGCGCCCCATTGGTTATCTGTTTATCTTCGTTATCCTGGTAGTTATCTGTCATCGATTTATCAATCGCCAGCAGCTCCTGCATGGAGGAGGGCTTCTCTGGCCTTTCCTGCTCTTCCTGCTCTGTGTCGTCGGCGGCGTGCTGCACGGACTGGCAAGCGGCGGTGATCTCAAGATTACAGTGGTCGAGGTCAGGCCGTTCTGGTACTTTTTTGAGTCATATCTGCTGGCTTACAACCTGATAACACGCAAGCGTGATCTCTATGCTTTCTTCTGGCTTGTCATCATAGCCGCAGGCGTGAAAGGGCTACAAGGCGTCTACATTTTCCTGGTCGTTTTGCACGGAAGCCTGACAGGCAACTCGATTATGTCGCATGAAGAGTCTTTCTTCTGTGTTGCTTTGATCTTACTCGTTATACTCTTCTGTCTCTACTATCGCTATCGTCCGCAATTATATGCCGCACTACTCGCACTACCATGTGAGGTAGTGACTTTGATTGCGAACCAGCGCCGTACCGACTATATTGCTCTGCTGTTAGGATTGGTAATGGCTCTGGCGCTCGTCTTTGTAATGAAGCCAGAGGTTCGCAAATTTCTGGCTGTGGCCGTCCTGCTTACCGCTATACTCGGTACCAGCTATATTCTTGCCTTTTCAAGCTCCAGCGGCCTATTTGCCGCTCCTGCTCGTGGAATTGTATCAATTTTTAACCCCGCTGACAGCTCTGTAAAGGCAGACTCCAATTTATACCGCACGGTGGAAGATTATGATCTTGTCTCTACAGTTAAGCAGAGTCCACTGATTGGCCTCGGGTTTGGCAAACCCTATTCTGAGCCAATTCCGCTGATAACCATTTTCCCCGGTATCTTAGCAGCCGATATGTATTATGCTTATATCCCACACAATACGATCTTCTGGGTCTGGATGCGTCTTGGAGCCATTGGTTTTTCTTCCTTCTGGTATCTTATCGGAGCAGCCATCGTGCGCGGTTGCCTCATTGCCCGTCAACTGAAAGATCGTTACTTGCAGCTAATAGCTATTTATGTTATCGGAGTCATCGCAATGGAAATTGTTGTAGCCTTCGGAGACTACCAGCTCTTTGTCTTTCGCAATGTCATCTATGTCGGACTACTGATGGGTATTTTGATGAAACTGCCGACACTGGACAGAGAAAAAAATTTCTCTTAGAGAAGGGAATACTTATTATGACTGTCAAACCCTTATTCATTGTCTGGGCCAACCGCTCGCAGCGCGCCCGAACGCTGGCAACTGAACTGGGAGGCCGGGTGAGCTTTCAATATGAGGAGAGGCTGAAAAAACGCTGGCTCACGCCGCTGCGCTACCTCGCGCAAAGCTGGAAAACCTGGCATCTTCTTGAGCAGGAGCAACCCATTGTCGTACTTGTTCAATCCCCTCCGATCTTTGCACCTTTGACTGTTGCTCTCTGGTGCGCGCTGCGAGGCAAATTTCAACAATCCCATATATCTTTTGTCATAGATTGCCACCCATCGACCTTCCATAGCCGTAACTGGCGATGGGCATTACCTCTGCTGCGCTTTCTTGCGCGGCGAGCAACCGTCACACTCTCCTCAAATATGGATGCGGAACACATTTTGCAAAGCTGGAATGTCAGGGGGTTTTTCCTGGCTGACGGCATTCCTTTTCTTTCCCCCGCTACCGGCAGCATCGGCGGCGAGGGGCAGACGCGAGTCGCGGTCATCAGCACATTCGATGCTGATGAGCCGATAGCGGAGGTCTTCGCCGCCGCCCGGCTTCTGCCACACGTTACCTTCTATATCACCGGGGACCCGCAGCGGGCCTCGACACTCCTGCTGGCGCAGAAGCCGGAGAATGTCATCCTGACCGGTTTCCTGCGCGGAGGCATTTATACCGCGCTACTGCAAAACGTCGATGGGTTAGCCATTCTGACGAATCAGCCAAAGGATCTGAGTTGTGCCGCCTATGAGGCCGTTGCAGCGGGGAAACCAGCCGTGATTTCAGAACACTCGGAGAACAAACGCTATTTTACCGGCGGCTTTATCTACGTAGAAAACACGCCCGAAGCCATCGCACAGGGAATACAGAAGATGCTCGGCGAGCAGGCGAAGCTGGTACCGGAAGTGATCGCTCTGCGCGCTGAACTGGTAGCAAGAAGGCAGCCCAGAGTTGAAAAACTGGTCGCCCTGCTTCAGAGCGAGGGCTAGCCGATCAGGAAGAAAGACAAGACTGATTATTTCGTTCTGGTGAGAAATATGGATACTTCTTCACAATCAAATCTCTACTCACAGTGGTCGCCTGATACCGGTGTATTGCGCCAGCCCGATATCGCTGCACTGGATACGCAGAAGACGGCCACCATCAACAAACCGTCTACTTTGAGCAACGGGGATGGCGCGTATCAGAGAGGGAGACGCGCTCCGCAAGCTGGAAAGCGCAAGCGGGGAAAGCTCTTCCCGTTCGTACTTCTCTTTTTGCTCCTCTGCATAATTGGGTCAGGGATAGCGGCGGTGGTTGGCTATCAGACCTACAACAGACAGTATCATAACGACCTGGCGCTGGCTCAGGAGGGGATCAAACATTTGCAAACGGCGCTCTCGCTCATGCAAGGGCTGTCGAAAAATCCGCTCGATGCGCCTACAGTTGGTCATGCGCAGCAGGAGTTTTCGGCGGCATATACTGTCTTTGCCCGGCTCAACACTGATTTACAGTCGCTGCCGGGGGTCGGTACAATTGTCCCCGTCTACGGCTCGCGTCTGAGCGCGGCACGACATCTCGCGCCTTTAGCGGTCGAGGTCTCACAGGCCGGTCTGCTCGGTTGCGACATGTTCAGCTTGATTATTGATCGCTTCCATGACCCTCTGAGCAGCGGTCACGGATTGACACAGGCAGACCTGGCAGTAATCGGGAAGGATATTCACCAGCTTGAGACGATTTTCACTCAGGCTACCGCGCAGGTCAACGCCTTACAGCCGGGCGACCTGCAACTGGACCCACGTGTGGGCAAGGCGGTGGCCGACTTCCATAAATATCTGCCGACGCTGCAAACCGCCATCAGCGCCATGAATCAATTATTGCCCGCGTTGCCCGCGCTGCTTGGTATTAGCACACCCGCAAACTATCTGGTTGAGGTACTCGATTCGACCGAACTGCGTCCCGGCGGCGGCTTCATCGGCAACTATGGCCTTGTGACTATCTCCGGGGGGCGTTTGAGTTCAGCTCATATCACCGACACCTATCTGCTCGATACGCCTTTTCTCGACAGCGGGCATACGATTGCTTATCCACCTGCCTATAAATGGTTTGACCTGTACCCCGGAAGCTGGGGCTTTCGCGACTCCAATCTGGACGCCGATTTCCCGACGGCTGCGCGCTACGCCGAGCAGAACTACCGCCTCGAAGGCGGCAAAACAACAGTGCAGGGAGTGATCGCCATCACTCCTGCGTTGATCGAGCAGGCGCTGGCAATTACGGGGCCGATCAGCATCCCTGAATATCAGGAGACCGTCACGGCGCAAAATCTGATCGATCGTATCCACTACTACGAGCTGGGAGCGGGGAAGCAGGGAGAAAGCGGCGTTCCCTCGTCTGATGGACATTCATCTCTGGCGAAACGTTTCACAGAGCTGCTGGCTGAGCATTTCCTGGCTCGTATCCACCAGCTTCCTGCTTCCACCCTGCCGAAATTGTTCCAGGTGCTGGTCAATGGGCTGCACACAAAGGATTTCCAGCTTTACTTCAACTCACCGGCAGCAGAACAGGTACTCAGTCTTGCGCATCTGGATGCGTCCATTCAAGCTCCCACCGGTGACAGTCTCTTTGTGGTCGATGCCAACATTACGCCGAACAAAGCCAATCAGTTCATTACCAGCACTTTACAGGACCAGGTGACGCTCGATGGCAGCGGCAACGCGGTGCATCATACCACCATCAGCTATGCCTGGGGAAAAAACGGGCCAATCTACGGATCCCCTCTGTACCGCGATTATGTGCGAGTCTATGTGCCGCCAGGCAGCGCCTTGCAGCAGCAGAGAGGATGGCAGCCACGCGGCACAAGCCAGGCATTCGGGCGTGAGGTCTGGGCCGGTTTCTTCACCCTTTCCTATGGGCAAACACGTACCATCACTCTTACCTGGACAGAAAGGGGCGCAGCCCGGCACGACGCGACAGGCTGGCATTACCGCTATCTCCTGCAACGACAGGCCGGGGCAACATGGGACGTGAATGGAGAAATCAAGCTGCCACCATGCGCGACAAAAGCCAGCGTACAGAGCAACTTGCGCCTCAACGGACAGGCAGCGGCATTTGACCTGTCCCTCACTCAAGATACAATACTCGCTCTTGATTATACGTGTTAATGCTCTTGATTACCTGGGAAGAGCCACACCAGACAGGCTTCTCACCGCTTGCGCAAATTATCAATGAAAGTGTACTATGTTGCTGAGGCAGCGTCTTGCCTGGACTGAAATATCCTGTATTCGCTGGAGGTGTAAGTGAACACCACCCTGCTCTTGCAGAAATCGCAGCGCGCGACGCAGCAGTGGCTGGATCTGCTGTTTCCGCCGCGCTGTGCAGGTTGTCGCAGGGGGGGTTACGTGTTGTGCGCGGATTGCATCAGGGCCATTCCGCTCTTGCAGCCGCCTTTCTGCCAGCACTGCGGTTCGCCGTCGGCGGCGAGCGGGTTGTGCCAGTCGTGCCGCTACCACGCGCCGCGACTGCACGGGCTGCGGGCGGTGAGCATTTTCGAGGAGCCGCTGCGTTCATACATCCACGCGCTGAAGTATAATGGAAACACGCGGCTGGCCGAGCCGCTGGGCCGCTTGCTGGCACAGGCATACATACGCAACGGCTTTCAGGTCGATACCATCATCGCCGTTCCACTGCACCCGGAACGACTGCGGCAGCGCGGCTACAACCACGCGCAACTGCTGGCGGAGGTTTGCGCCTCGCTGGTGGGCGTCCCCCTCTATAACGACATGGCGCAGCGCCAGAGAGCGACACCCGCGCAGGTCGGGCTTTCGGCCAGTCAGCGTTATCAGAATATGGCGGGCGCGTTCGCCTGTACGCCCGCTTTCGCGACCGGCGCGCTGCGAGGACGGCGTATCCTCATCATCGATGATGTCTGTACGACGGGCGCGACCATCGAAGCTTGCGCCGCCCCGCTCTACGCGGCAGGCGCGGCTGCTGTGCTGGGCCTTGTGCTGGCGCGCCCATTGTGATAACGAGGAGCAAGCATACCATGAGCTACAAAATTGGTGTCTACGGTTCAAGCGTGAGTGAGGGACCAGAGGCGGAACGGCTCGGCAAGGCGCTGGGCAGGGCGCTGGCACAGCATAGCTGCATCGTGATTACCGGCGGGTGCAGCGGCATGCCCTACGTCGTCGCGCACGAGGCGGCAGAACACGGCTGCCAGGTATGGGGCTTCACACCGGCAGTGAATGCCGAAGAACACCGCCGCGCCTACCCCGATGATGATAGCGGCATCTACACCCGGCTAGTCTACGTGCCGGAGAACTACCACGAATTGTTCATAAAGCAGCCTGCATCGGCGGCGCTGGACTGGTCGGAACGCTTGAAGTATCGCAATGTTATCTCCACCATCAACACCGACGCGGGCATCATCATCTCTGGCAGCTGGGGAACGCTCAACGAATTCACCAACCTGATCTACGAGGGCAAGCCCATCGGCGTCCTCACCGGCACGGGCGGTCTTGCCGACCAGCTACCCGACTGGTTCCCACGCCTGCGCAAGAAATCTGACTCAGTTGTCATATTCGAGAGCGAGCCAGAGAAGCTGGTCGAGCGGGTGATGGCAACGCTTGAGCAGGAAAAAAGATTAGGAGATTGATGTAGAGTATGCTATAATAAGCGACGATAGAAAAGGCGAATGCCAGACGGTAGTACGTTCATTTGCACTCATCCCGGCAATGTACTGCTAGCTTAGTTAAGAGAGGAGCCCCGATGTCGAGCGGGAAATGGATTAGAACGAGTTTTTTCTGGCTCCTGATTGCCCTGGCCCTTGTTCTGATCGTCGTCTTCGTCTTCCGGCCAACATCCGATACCACGCAGGTCAATGTATCAACGCTGTTGAGCCATCTTAAGACTGATGTGCAGAGCGGCCATAGAGATACACTGGAAGTCGGCACCGACCTGCTGACGCTGACGCGCGCCAATGGAACAAAAGAATCGGCGACGGTCAACGATTCGTTCAACGTGACGCAGGTGCTGAGAGATAACGGCATTAACTATACCGATAACCCGAATCTCTCGCTGCAATATGACACACCCAGCGCGTTGGGCGCATGGCTCAATATCCTGGGCGGTCTGATTCCCTTCATCCTGATCGGCGGCCTGCTGATCTTTATGATGCGACAGGCGCAGGGAAGCAATAATCAGGCGCTCTCCTTCGGCAAGAGCCGCGCCCGCATGTTCATGGGCAACAAGCCGTCGGTGACCTTCGCCGACGTGGCCGGAGTGGAGGAGGCAAAACAGGAGCTACAGGAAATCGTGGAGTTTCTGAAATACCCGGAGAAGTTCGTGGCCCTCGGCGCGCGCATTCCCAAAGGCTTGCTGCTGGTTGGCCCTCCCGGAACCGGCAAGACGCTGATCTCACGCGCGGTGGCG